>Ga0213861_10000259_pt1 | contig 45105 bp, 39 predicted proteins | sample PICome_4_FD_160110 | JGI IMG/M metagenome (GOLD analysis project Ga0213861, IMG submission 160110) | Coastal seawater microbial communities near Pivers Island, North Carolina, United States - PICO131 | ecosystem: Environmental > Aquatic > Marine > Coastal | place: USA: North Carolina... | reverse complement strand
TTAGAATCAATAATTGTGGCAGATTTTATAAGTATGTTCATTTAAAGAATTTTAAGATGAGCATTTCAATAATCAATAACGCTAGTGCAAAAATAACAAACCATTTCCATAGGGCGTTAACTTTTGTGTCACTTTTTATGGTATCGAAAACTTTAGTGATAGAATCACTAACCGTTGCATTTTCTATAGAAGAAAGATTTCTGTATGCTAATTTACTTTCATTTCTGTTATAATTGAAACTCACACTTTTAATGGTTTCGCTTTTGTTTTTTATTAAATAAGTACCTGAAAACGATGGGTCTTCTAAAGTGTTTACGACCACTTTATTATTAAAATATTGCTGTTTTGGTATCATATTTATATCTCCATTTGTGAGGGATAAAACGGCATCTTGTTGCATTTTAGTGGCAACATCAAAAGTGTTTTCTTTACCAATAGTGTAGTACAATTCAGGGATTTTAAAACTCTGCTTCGCTATATTGTAGAGCGTGGGAACTATTAATGGTGAGTTTTTAAAATTAGAATTATCTTGGTTCAAAGCTGCGGTAAATATATAAACGCTCTTTTTTTGCCCTAAGAATATTTTTTCATCTTCAAATTGTAAAACTGGTGATAGGCTAGCAGAAGCTAGATTATAAAAACTCTTCACTTGTGGATATTGAAAGTTTTTAACTTGCTTTTCAAAAACACCATTATTATAAATGGGATGGGAATAATTTATGGTAGTTATGCGTTTTTTAGAAGTAATTACATCGCTAAAACCACTATTGTAATTTGCTAAGAATTGATTATAGGATGCCTTATTAATTGTTTCTGAAGGCATCAGAATTATGGAGCCTCCTTGACCCGTAAACTGTTTTAAAGCTGAAATTAAGGTAATAGGAATGCTATTCAATTCATTCAAAACAATTAAATGTTGGGCATCGATAAGATTATAATTTAGCTGTTTTATGGGTGACGAATTGTAATTAAATTCAGCTTTGGGATATATGCGTTTTAAAAATGAATCATCCTGTCCATTGATGGCTAAAACATTAATTTTTGAAGCTTTATTGATATTGAAATATAGCGTATTATCAAACTGTAAATTGGAATCATCAATAGTTATTTTTCCATTAATCACTTGGTTAATAGGAAGTGTAAATGTGGTTTCAGCATCTTGTTCAATACCTACAGAAGTTTTTGCTATAAGTTTGTCATTATTGTACAATGAGATAGGTAGATTTTCAATTGGGATACCACTATTTTTTAGTATTACTTTTAGTTCAATTGAAGTCGAAATAGTTTCAGAAATATAAATGCTATCTATTGAAATATTGTTTCTGTTTAAGGGATTTAAGTTTACCAAATTCAAGTTAATCAAAGAATCTGATTCAATTTTAAAATCTGATTCATCTTGTTGAAAATCAGATATTAAAACAACATTTTTTAAAGTATTACTTTTGTTTTTAAAACAGGCTATGCTTTTTAATAATGCTGCTTCAGGTGATAAGCTGTTTGATGAATAACTAAGCTCTAACAAGTCGTTTTTAATAGCCTTTAAAGATGTGTTTTTGAAAACCTCATCGTTCGTGATAATTGAAATATTTTCATCCTCAGGAACATTCGTAATGATATCTTGAATGGCACGTTTTAGCAATTCACCTTGATTGCCTTTTGCTTGCATACTAAACGAATTATCTAAATAAATAACCGTTTCTTTTTCAGTCTTAAAGCTATTCGATTTTGAAGTAAAAGGTTGTGCAAAAGCAAAAACTAATGCAGCTAGTAATAATAACCTAGTTAAAAGAATTAACCACTTTTTTATTTGTGCACTTTTACGAGTTTGGAGTGTAGCTTCTTTAAGAAAAGCAACATTGGTAAAGGCAACTTTTTGAAATTTACGAAGTTGAAATAAATGAACAATAATAGGGATGAGCAGTAAAAATAATCCGTAAAGAAGTTCTGGGTGTTTAAACTGCATATTGTTTTAAATTGATCAAATCTATATAAATTTTTTCATTAACAAAAGAAAACATAATCTTCAATGGACTTCATGTTTAAATTATCTAAATAGTATCGAATTTCTTTCTGGTCTTTTTTGTTTGCAACGGTAATAATACTTTGAGTATTTTGAATAGTTTCTAAATAATTAAAAGGCCTTAAAATTTTACCGTAAATATCTTTTCCTATCTTTTTGGGATTATCACAAACCCATTCAAAAGGCATATTTTTTTCAATAAGTGATTTTGCAATAAACTTACCCTTGTTCCCAGCACCCCAAACGACAAGTATTTTTTTGGGATTAAAATCTAATTCTAAAAAGTAGTCTAATTTCAAAGGTATAAAATGATTTTCAGCATAGTGTTCATTTGTCCTAGAAGTACGATGGCTATAATCTCTCCAATCATGCAACACAACATCACAAGGGATGCATTTAAAATGATGCTTATAGAAGCGAAACGCTAAATCATAGTCCTCTGGATACATGTTAGGGTTAAAACCATTACAAGCTATTAGATCTTCTCTATGAATCATCCAGCAAGGCGAGGGAATAACACATTCTTTATAAATTTCAGAATAATTGGCCCCATTTTGTGTTAAGCCATTTAACCAAATCTCATAACTTTTATATCCCGCTTTTATACCTTCCACGGAAAAATAATTAACCATGCCTAAAGCAACATGTCCTTGACCGTTATTAAGTAAATTATTTGATAATATTTCCAATTTGTTATGATGCATCATGTCATCACTGTCCATTCTGGTAATAAATTCGCCAGTACTTTGTTTAAATGCTAATTGGAGCGCATCAATTATGCCATTTCCAGAATTTTTAAAAAGTTTAATTCTATTATCTTTCTGAGCAATAGTCTCTACCATAGAAAAACTTGAGTCTGTTGAGTTATCATCAACAATAAGTAGTTCCCAATGGATATAGGTTTGTTTTATAATCGATTCTAAACAATCAACTATAAAATCTTCTGTATTCTTAAACGGAATTAATATGCTAACTACTGGGTTGTGCATACTGCGAATTTAACAAAACCTTAAGAAAGGAGCCCGTAACAATATGGTATTTTATGCGTCAATTAAAAAACTATAAAATTAATTTAATGAATACAAAAACATTATTCGCTTTTTTTGCTGGAGCAGTGTTAGTTGGCTGTACGTCAACTAAAATTATTAGCAATGATTTGGCAACAAGTTTGCCTATTGAAACTTCAATAAATTTATCTAATGTAACTGATGATAAAGCACCTGTAACTATTAATCCGGGGCGTTTTACAGTAGAAACCGTAACCTACAGATTGCCTAGAGTGATTCAAGGAACCTATTCTGTGAGTGACTTTGGTAAGTATGTGGATGACTTTAAAGCCTTGGATTACAAAGGCTCTGAAATGGCTGTAAATAAAGTAGATACCAATACATGGACTATTGCAAACGCCAAAGAATTAGACAAAATCACGTATTTAGTAAACGATACGTATGATATTGAGGTAAGTGGTGGTATTGGTCATGACACTCCTTTTTCACCAGCAGGGACGAATTTAGAACCTAATAATTATGTGTTAAACTTACACGGGTTTATTGGATATTTTGACTCATTAAAAAACAATCAATATAAATTGGATGTTACTGCTGCATCAGATTATGTTCGTACATCTGCTTTGCAAAATGTGAGTTCAAAGGCGAGTGAAGATGGGAAAACTACTACCACAAGTTATTTTGCTCCTAGATATTTTGATATTACAGACAACCCAATGATGTACGGGAATCTTGATGTTGAAGAATTTCAAGTAGGTGATATAAAAATTGTATTAAGTGTATATTCTCCAAATAATTTGCATAGTGCAGCGTCTCTTAAAGAAACAGTTTTTAAGATGATGCAAGCCCAAAAAGCATATTTGGGAGATATAAACGTGACACCACGTTATGATATTTATTTGTATTTATCTGAAGGTAAAGAAGACTCTCCGAAAGGATTTGGGGCCTTAGAACATCATACCTCAACGGTTGTTGTGATGCCAGAGTCTATCGATAAAGCGGCGTTAGCAGGAAGTATGATAGATGTAGTGTCTCATGAATTTTTTCATATTGTAACACCTTTAAGTGTGCACTCAGAAGATGTACATTATTTCGATTATAACAATCCAACGTTTTCAAAACACTTATGGATGTACGAAGGCGTTACAGAATATTTCGCAACGTTATTTCAGGTCGATCAAGGTTTAGTTGAAGAGAAAGACTTTTACAATAAAATAATGCAAAAGATTGAAGGTTCTAAGCGTTTAAATGATGCTATGAGTTTTACCATTATGAGTGAGAATGTATTAAAAGCACCATATAAAGACCAATATTTAAATGTGTACCAAAAAGGCGCATTAATAGGAATGTGTGTTGATATTTTAATGCGAGAAGAAAGTAATGGTAACAGAGGTATTCTATCGTTAATGAAAGAATTGTCTAATAAATATGGAAAAAATAAACCGTTTGAAGATGATAAACTGATTGAAGAAATCTCAGCAATGACGTATCCTTCTGTAGGAGAGTTTTTAAACACTCACGTAGTTGGAGATATTCCAATTAACTACAATACCTTTTTTGAAAAGGTAGGTTTAGAAGTGGCAGAAGGACAAATAGAAGCTAATTATATCTTAGTAAACGGTGCTCCAATCGTAAGCGGAGCTCCTGATAAAGGTATTTTCTTTGTAGACAGTGTTTTAGAAAATAGTTTTTGGAAAGAACAAGGAGCACAACCAAACGATATTATAAAAGCGGTTGATGGAAACGAAGTAACTCTTCAAAATGCTAATAAAGTTCTAGGAGAAGTGTTTGGTTGGAAACCAGGAAGAGACGTAGAAGTGACACTTGAAAGAGACGGTAAGGAAGTGATTATCAAAACCACTACCACTCAAGGTTACACAACTGGAAAGGCTCTAAAACAAAAGAAAGACGCTACAGAGGCTCAAAATATATTACGCGAAGCTTGGTTAAAAGGCTAGTAAAATTTTAGAAGTACAAATTAAAATTAACGATTGATGAACTAACAGTTTGTCAATCGTTTTTTTTATGGCGCCTGCCTGCGTGCTGGCAGGCAGGTTACCAAAAAGGGTCGGGCTTTCTACTATATTTTTATGCGAAGCAGGTCAGAACGCGATTTGGGATTTCGTTATAATGTGACACCTCGTTTCAAATAATAGACTGCGTACCCAAAGCTCCCCAATAAGGATGCCGTTTCAATCCCTTTCGCACATACTTGCAGACGAAGCTATTTAATCCTTTGTGTATTTTGCAGCTTTCCCTTTAGATAAAGAATTATTTATAAATACCCGTAAATCATCATTCGCAGAAATTAAGTCATCTTTTCTTAAGTACATCATATGGCCACTTCTATAGCCTTTAAATGTAAAACGATCTTTCATTTTTCCGCTAGGGTCTATTTGCCACATGGTATATTTGGCTCCAAAATAGGTGGTAGCACCGTCGTAATATCCAGACTGAATCAATACTTTTAAATATGGATTTTTTGCCATAGCTTGTCTTAAGCCATCTCTAACATTATTGTTTTCTCTATTCCAAGGATTTACATCACCAAACATATTGTATTTAACATCCGTTTTAAAATTTAACTGCTCTCTTATATAGTAATTAATTGCAGGCGTAAAAGAATGCATCCAAGAGGTTAGTTCAGGGCTATAGTCTGGAGAGCTGCCGGCTTCTGTTTTATCAAGACCTAAGTATCTTGAATCTAATCGCCCCATTGTTTGTCCTGTCTTATCTCGCAATAATTCTTTCCAAAAGAATCGTGTAGGAATATCTAAATTATGCTGTAAAATAGATTTCTCACTTAATCCTGAGTAGTGAGCCATTTTTTGAGCAATAATTTGTTTTTCATTTTCAGAAATAAAACCACCCTTGGCTAATGCTGGCATTAAAGTGTTAATCGCAAAATCTTCGGCCTCTGGTAAAATATCTAATAAATCTTTTTGCTGCAATGCTTGAGGAAGGGCGTTTTGATACCAAGAAGCGGCGGTAAAATAAGGCAAATTTAAAGCTGAATAAACAGGCTGACCAGTGCTATATAGTTTGTAATCTGCTGGAGACACTAAAATCACACCATTTAAATACATCCATTGGTTATTTTGCAGCTCGTTAGCTAAGCCCATAACACGTGTACCGCCATAACTTTCTCCTACAATATATTTAGGTGATTCCCACCTGTTTTTTCTGGTTACAAAGGTGTTTATCCACTCGGCTAAATATTTAATATCAGCATTAATACCAAAAAACGTTTTACGCTCTGGCAGTTTGCCTTCTTTATCTTCAATCATTCTTGAATATCCTGTGTTTACAGGATTTACATAAACAATATCGGCGACATCAAGAATAGAGTTAGGGTTGTTTTTAACGCCATAAGGTTGTAATGGGTAACCTTCGTTATCAATATTTAAAACCTTAGGGCCCGTGTAAGCGATATGCATCCAAACAGAAGCTGACCCTGGACCTCCATTAAATGAAATCACCAGAGGTCTGTTCGCTTTATTTTTTACATTACTACGTTCATAATACGTATAATATAGAGTCGCAATAGGTTCTCCTTTTTTACTCCAAACAGGTTGCGTTCCCGTAGTTGCTTTATAAGAAATAGGTATATTTTTAATAGTAGTGGTATGATTGGTAACCACCATGGTGTCTTTTGGGATTTTGAGGGTTTGAGGAAATCCAAAAAATGATATTAATAACAAGAGTACGGTAAAATAATGTTTCATATTAAGCAATTAATTTTTCTTTAAATATTTAAAAAATAATACTAAAATCCTTCAAAAATACCTAAACCGAATAATGCAAAATCATATTTCACAGGGTCTTTTGAATCTAATTTTCGTAAAGCGATATCTAACTCTAATAAGGCTTTAGCATCATTTTGTTTACGTTTTAACAAACCTAATTTTCGAGCGACGTTACCAGAATGCACATCTAATGGACAAGATAGTAGGCTAGGAGATATGTTTTTCCAAATGCCAAAGTCGACTCCGGCATTATCATGTCGAACCATCCAACGTAAAAACATATTAATGCGTTTAGCTGCCGAGTTTTTTAATGGATCGCTTACGTGTTTTTTGGTACGTTGAAGATGTTCAATTTCAAAAAAAGTGTTCTTAAAATTTGAGATCGAGGGTTGTAGCGAATCTTTTTCAGCATGTTTTGCAAATAGGTTTTCTAATCCATTATGATTTGAATAAATATATTGAAGTGATTTTATAAACTGCGTGCAGTCGTCACCATTAAAGGTTCTATGAACAAAAGACTGAAGTTTTTCTAAATCGGTTTCTTGATGATTCATTACAAAATCAAAAGGGGAGTCGTCAAGCATCTCCATTAAACTATTCGCATTGTTTATGATACTTTTTCTGTTTCCCCAAGAGATAGTAGCAGTAAGAAAACCTGCGATTTCAATATCCTCTTTTTTATTGAATTTATGCGGAATTTGTATGGGGTCGCTTTCTATAAATTTTGGGTTATTGTATTGAATAACTTTGGTGTCTAAAAAGTCTTTTAGTTCTGCTTTATTCAAAATAAGTAACTATTGATTAACAATTAAACCATCAACCATAGTCAGTTTTCTATCAGCCATATTAGCCAAATCTTCGTTGTGTGTAACAATAACGAATGTTTGTCCAAATTCATCTCGCAGTTTAAAAAATAGGTTATGTAAATTTTCAGCAGATTCACTATCTAAATTCCCAGAAGGTTCATCAGCAAAAATTAAATCAGGTTTATTTATTAGTGCTCTAGCCACAGCGACACGTTGTTGTTCACCTCCAGAAAGTTCATTCGGTTTATGGTTATAGCGATTTGACAATCCTAAAAAAGCTAAAAGTTCTTTAGCGCGTTTTTCAGCTTCAGCCTTTTTTGTACCTTTTATAAACGCTGGTAAACAAACATTCTCAATCGCAGTGAACTCAGGTAATAATTGATGGAATTGGAATATAAAACCAAGATGTTCATTTCTGAATTTCGCTAAAGCTTTGTCTTTTAGGGAATTTATGCTAGTATTATTTATAACTAAATCAGAATCTTCTTTTGAAGAGGCTTTGTCCAGAGTTCCTAAAATGTGTAACAAAGTTGTTTTTCCAGCACCAGATGCACCAACAATAGAGACAATTTCTCCTTTTTCAATATGGATATCTACGCCTTTTAAAACTTGTAAATCCCCGTAATATTTATGAATATTATTTGCTTGAATCATCTATAAAAAATAATAATCGTGAATTTACTACTTTAAGCTGTTATGTACAATTAAGAATTTACTTTCTTGTTAAAAATACTTTTAATTGAACTATAGTCTATAAAATATTGAAGGCGCAATGAGAAGGTGTGTTGAATAGGTTGATTTATTAAAATATCTAGGTTACTACCAAAAGTAGTATCTGCGTCATTGTCTCTATTAAATAATTGATTTCTGTATAATGCAGTTAGAAAACTTCCGGGTGCCACTTGCCAAGAATAACTTAAATCTAAATTCCAAGTACTGAAATTAATATTTGGGTCATTTTCAACGTTGGTTGCAGTATAACCACTACTGCTAGTTAATCGACCATTATCAAGTAAAGAAAAAAGTGTGTCATTATAATTAACAGTATCCCAATATTTTCTAAAATTTAAAGAAAGACTATGAAAAGGGTTAAAGTTATAACGTGCGGATAAATTATTAGATATAATAGTGCGATTACGTTCTCCAAAAATAGATTCATCGTTTTCCGAAGTAGCATAACCTCGATCTCCTTTATTGGAATTAAATTCAAAATTATATTGAAGTAAAAAATGTTCATTAAATCGCATTCTGGGACTTAATCTAATCTCGTAAGCAAAAAAATCACGTCCATCTTCAAACAGAGTCCTTAAGTTCGTTCTAACTTCAAAAGCAAAACGTTTGTTGTAGTTACTAGAAATAAAACCTCCTACTTTTAAAGAGTTTTCATAAACAAAATATTTGCCGTCCTGTCTGGACTCAAAATAGTCAAATTGTTTTCCTGGTTCAAAATTAAAGTCAAATCCAAATGAATTTAAATCCGTTGTAGTAGCTCTAAAATTAACGCCAAAATTGGCACTTGTAAATACATTTGGAGACGCCAATTGTCTATAATTAAAAAATGAACTTACTCTGTAGTTATTTAATTTTTTGGAAGGTTTAAAGGTTCTATAAGAAAAATCCAATCCGTAGTTATTGTAATTATTACGACGAATTAAACCAAGGTCATTTATATTATAGTTGGTATCAGCAAAACGATGATCGATACCATATCTAAAGTTCCCATGAGTTTTCCTTAATTCAAAAGATGAACTATAACCAGTAGAGGTTTCATCTGATAAGTAAATATTACTCATTTTAATTTCACCTTCGATGTTATAGGTATTTCTTTTGTTTGATACATCGGCTAATAACCCCGTAACATTTGCATCTCTAAAACCTCCTTCTCTAGTTACATTAGTGTTTATTAAGCTTACGGAGGAGTTGTTATTAAACTGCTGATCTAATACTAATATATTATAATTTGAAAATGGTTCTGTAATGGCTTCTCTAGAATTTCCTGATATGGTATCTAAGATCTGAGTCGTAGTCTTTTCAGTAATAGCATTAAAAACACCTACTCCAAGTCCATTTTTAGTGCGTCCTGATACTTTAACGGCATTTAGAACTTTAACGGTATTAGGGTAATTAATAAATGTTTCATTGTCATTTAATTCAGGTGAACTTATAGGTGCGCTTCCAACACGTCTTGAAAAAAACAAATTACCTTTATTAAATAAATCTACCCCTTCAGTAAAAAACTGTCTCTGTTCATTAAAGGTCTGTTCAAATGGGCCTAGGTTAAGTGTTAAATTATCAAAACCAACTTGACTAAAATCTGGAACTAGCGTAGCATCTAGAGTAAAATTATCGGTTATACCATATTTTAAGTCCAACCCAAAATTTAAATCGGTTTCCGATTCTCCATCAAAGGTTGTCCCAACACCAGACATAAATGGATATAAATTTAATCGAATAGGTGGTTTTATATTTTTTAATCCATTAATCTCACCATGATACTGATAATTACTACCTATAGTGGGGTCTATTGGATTCCAAGAGTAGCGGGCTCGTTCACGTCTTACTTCACGCTCAAATTGTATATCCCAGGTCTGAATAGCTTCATTTGCAAATCGTAATGCGCGATATGGAATTTTAATTTCAACAGACCATCCGTCGTCATCTTTTTTCACAGCACTATCCCAAACAGCATTCCAACCATAATCTTGATTATTTAATGTGGCAATAGCATCGGCTTGACTTCCTGAACTAAAAACAATAAATATAGTATTGTTTTGTGCATCGTTATTTGGATTAAGAATAATCTTAAAAAAGTCGTTCTGACCAAAATTATCACGTTGTGTTATTTGACTCATTATTTTATCAGGGTCATCATACATCTTAGCACTAAAATAAATGGCATTGTCATCATAAGTTGCCTTAACTTCTGTGCGTTCATTATTTGGGAGGGTATTACCAATATTGGGTCTAAACTGGATAAAGTCTGTGGCTATTTGTAAATCACTCCAAACACTTTCGTTAAGAACACCATCAATAGTTGGTGCTTTTTGTGTTCTGGTAATTTGATATGTTTTTTTGGATTGAGCTTCCAGATGCATAAATATGCATAAGAAAAATATTAATACCGAAGCTCGTTTCATGATTTTGATTTGATTGATGATTGAAGTATGTTTGTTATTAGTTACTTAACATTAGCAAAACTAAATTTGTTCTGTTTTATTATTCACAATAAAAAGTTAAAAATTTTTTGTACTTATTAATCAGTAGGCATTCAAAATTATTTTTAATTACCTTTATTCGAAGAAAATTCTTTGAAGTTATGCCTCGAAGTTTCCATTATAATTGTCATCCCCAATAAAGCGGGAACCTAAATAAAAAATTAAATCTATTATGCCATACAAGAGTTTCGAAGAATACAACATAAAAGTAACAGACGATGTTAAAAGTAGATATGAAAATATTATTAAAGATTTAGGGGAGGATACTACTAGAGATGGTCTTTTAAAAACCCCAGAACGTGCAGCCAAAGCCATGCAGTTTTTAACTCAAGGTTATGATCAAGACCCTGTTGAAATTCTTAAGAGCGCTATGTTTAAAGAGTCTTATAATGAAATGGTTATTGTAAAAGACATTGAATTATACTCACTTTGTGAACATCATATTTTGCCGTTTTTTGGTAAGGCACACGTTGCTTACATACCAAACGGACAAATTGTAGGGCTTAGTAAATTACCAAGAATTATTGATGTTTTTGCAAGACGTTTACAAGTTCAAGAACGATTAACAGAACAAGTTTTAGATTGTATTAATGACACTTTGAAGCCTCTAGGTGTTGCTGTCGTTATTGAAGCATCTCACATGTGCATGATGATGCGAGGTGTACAAAAACAAAACTCTATAACCACAACTTCTGGGTTTAGAGGGCAGTTTGAAAAAATTGAAACTAGAAACGAATTTTTAAAGCTTATTGGGAAATAAATTTGGTATGTTTCTTGTTGTATTTTAGTAAAACAAACAACAATGAATTTAGAAAACTTAAGTAAAAATAAAAAACTCGCATTAAGTATTGCTTTTGATGCTATTGGTATGCTCACAATATTCGATATTATTTGGGCGCCAGCATCTGGTTATTTAATGAGTAAAATGTATAAAGGCACGAGAGGTAAAGTTGCCGGTGTGGTCTCTTTTATTGAAGAAATTATTCCAGGATTTGATATTATCCCAACCTTTACTATCATGTGGGTTTTAACCTATGTGTTTCAAAAAGCAGAGGAAACCATAGAGGTTTAAAATTGATTTTTGCTAACTTTAATAATATGATATCGTTTTAAAGACTTCTTTTAGTAGTTATCAAATTCGTTGAATTTTTTTACAAAGTCAAGAAAAAGCATACCCTGTTTTTATTTAAAAGCTTTAGTTGAACTCGTTTTCTTTTTCAAAAAGCTAGCTAAGTATAATCTTTTAGTCGTTTTTACATTTTACAGCTATGGCTTTAAATTAGTTGAAGAGTAGTTTATAAATCCTCCTAAATAACTAAAAACAATTCCCTAATAACTATTTTAATTTTGTAAATTTGGCTGCGTTTATAAGCGCAACATGACAACTACAGCAAAATACATATTTGTAACCGGTGGTGTTACATCATCCTTAGGAAAAGGAATCATAGCAGCATCTCTTGCTAAATTACTCCAAGCTCAAGGCTACAGAGTAACTATCCAAAAATTAGATCCATATATTAATGTAGACCCGGGTACTTTAAATCCATACGAACATGGAGAATGCTATGTGACAGAAGATGGTGCAGAAACTGATTTAGATTTGGGCCATTACGAGCGTTTTTTAAACCGGCCAACAAGTCAAGCAAACAATGTTACTACGGGTAGAATTTACCAAAGCGTCATTCAAAAAGAGCGTCGTGGTGAATTTCTAGGAAAAACGGTACAAGTAGTGCCTCATATTACTGATGAAATAAAAGAACGTGTTCAAATTTTAGGTAATTCTGGTGACTATGATATTGTAATTACTGAAATTGGTGGAACTGTTGGTGATATTGAATCGTTGCCATATATAGAAGCTGTGCGTCAATTACGATGGGATTTAGGCGAAAATAACGGTATTGTTATACATTTAACTTTGGTTCCTTATTTATCTGCGGCGGGCGAGTTAAAAACTAAACCTACACAACATAGTGTGAAAACTTTAATGGAAAGTGGCGTACAAGCTGATATTTTGGTTTGCAGAACAGAACGTCATTTACCTAAAGAATTGCGTAGAAAGTTAGCTTTATTTTGTAATGTAAAAGAAGAAGCTGTTATAGAGTCTATTGATGCATCTACCATTTATGATGTGCCAAACTTAATGCTTGAAGAAGGTTTAGATAAGGTAGTTCTTGAAAAGTTAAATTTAAAAAGTTCAAAACCAGATATAGAACAATGGAATCAATTTGTACATCGTCATAAAAACCCTAAAACGGAAGTGACTATTGGTTTAATAGGAAAATATGTTGAGTTACAAGATTCTTATAAATCTATTTTAGAAGCTTTTATTCACGCTGGAGCGGAAAATGAAGTTAAAGTGAATGTCGAATCTGTACATTCTGAATATTTAAACAAGGATAATGCAAAATTAAAGCTAGCTCATCTAGATGGTGTTTTGGTAGCTCCTGGTTTTGGTGAGCGTGGTATTGATGGTAAAATTGATGCTGTGCAATACGTGAGAGAGAACAATGTGCCTTTTTTGGGAATTTGTTTAGGCATGCAAATGGCAGTTATAGAATTTGCTAGAAATGTTTTGGGAATTACCGATGCTGCTTCTACAGAAATGAATGCAAGCACAAATAATCCTATTATTGGATTAATGGAAGACCAAAAAAACATTACTGATAAAGGTGGAACTATGCGCTTAGGTGCTTGGGCATGTGACTTGAAAAAGGGAAGTGCAGTTCGTGAAATCTATAAAACAGAAAGTATTACAGAACGTCACAGACACCGTTATGAGTTGAATGGAGATTATAAAGAAAGGATTGAAGCTGCTGGTATGATTGCTACGGGCTTAAATCCAGATACGGGATTAGTCGAAATCATCGAAATTCCAGATCACCCTTGGTTTGTTGGTGTGCAGTATCATCCTGAATATAAAAGTACAGTGGCTAATCCCCATCCACTTTTTGTAGCTTTTGTAAAAGCTTCATTAATTCACAAGAAAAAGAAAAATAATGCCACTATGGCACAAAAATAAAAATGGTTAGCTTATTGATAAGCTATTATCTTTCCTGTTTATGCAGGAATATTTTTTAAACGATACGAAAGAATAGATGGAAGAAAAAAAATTAGATATTAATTCGATTATTGGCTTCGTGCTTATTTTTGGAATTCTGGCATATATGCTTTGGCAAAATCAACCAACGCCGGAAGAAATAGAAGCTCAAGAAAAAGCCAAACAAGAACAAGTTGAAACAGAACAAAAAGTTAAAGATCAAGAGCAAACGTTAGTTACTACTGCTGGCGATTATGCTGTTGGTTCTGGAGCAGATTCTCTTCAAATCGTTCAATTAAAAAACAAATTAGGTGCTTTTTCTTATTCCGCTATTAAATCAACAGGTACAGAAACGGTTGTTGAAAGTGATTTGTTAGCGCTTAAGTTTAATAACAAAGGAGGGTATCTGTCTGAAGTACGATTAAAAGAATTTGTTGATTACGATTCTATTCCAATCTATATGATTAAGGATAATAATGCTTCTTTCAATATTAATTTTGGAACAACTGATAGTCGAATTCTCAATACTAAAGATTTACCATTTATTCCTTCGGTAACTAAAAATGGAGATATTACTGTTATTTCTATGAAACTGAAAGTTTCTGAAAGTCAGTTTTTAGAATATCGTTATGAGTTGAAAGAAGGTGACTATATGATTGACTTTGCAATCCGTTCGCAAGGTTTAAGCAATATTATTAATAGTTCTCAAGCCATTAATTTAGATTGGAAACTAAAAGGATTTCGACATGCTAAAAGTATTTCTTATGAAAACAGATATACTGATGTTCATTACGATTACGAAGATGGGAAAGCCGACTACACTAGAGATGGTGAAGATGATATAGAAGATGTGTCTTGGGTTGGCTATAAGCAACATTTCTTTTCTTCGGTATTATTAACAGATACGCGCTTTAAAAACGTAAAAGTAAAAACTGAAAATTTAGTTGAAGATGAAACTATAGATACGGTATATACTAAAAGTTTTGCAACAACAATACCATTAGAATTACAAGGTGGAGAAATCAACCAAGCGATGGATTGGTATTATGGACCAAGTGATTTTAAAGTTCTAGATACTTATAATAGAAACTTAGATGAATTAGTGCCATTTGGTTGGGGATTATTTGGTTGGATAAACCGATATATCTTTATGCCTCTTTTTGGCTTTTTAGGTGGATTTATGCCTTATGGTATTGCTATTGTGGTAATGACAATTTTAGTGAAGATATTATTGTCATTTGTGCAGTACAAGCAGTTTTTATCTCAGGCAAAAATGAAAATTTTAAAACCTGAACTTGATGCTATTAGAGAAAAGCACAAGGATAACAAAATGAAATCACAACAAGAAACTATGGCGTTGCAAACCAAAGCAGGAGCAAGCCCCATGGCGGGTTGTTTGCCAGCTTTAATCCAGCTGCCAGTGTTTTACGCGTTGTTTCAATTTTTCCCATCAGCATTCGATTTGAGACAAAAATCTTTCCTTTGGGTAGAAGATTTATCATCTTATGACGTTATTGCAAACTTACCATTCAATATTCCTTTTTATGGTAATCACGTAAGTCTGTTCCCTATATTAGCTTCAATTGCTATTTTCTTCTATATGCGTTTAACTACGGGGCAGAATATGCAATCGCAACCACAACAGGAAGGGATGCCAGATATGGGTAAAATGATGAAGTACATGATGTATTTCTCTCCTATCATGATGTTGTTTTTCTTTAATAACTATGCGTCTGGTTTAAGTTTATATTACTTTATTTCAAACTTAATTAGTATTGGAATTATCTTAGTTATTAAAAACTTTATTCTTGATGAAGATAAAATTCATGCCGAGATGCAAGAGAAGAAAAAGAAGCCTAAAAAACAAGGACGTTTCCAAAAGAAAATGGCTGATATGATGGAGCAGGCAGAAAAGCAAAAACAAGCGCAACAAAAACGTAAATAAATATAGTTTTACTGAACCTGGTTTAGTATCACAAAAGATTTACTACTTAAAAAGCTGTCAATAATATTAATTGGCAGCTTTTTTGCTATAACAAATTTATAGTTTATTCGTTAACTAGGTGTAATATCAAAAATTTTTAGAATGAAAAAGTTTTATAGTTTATTATTTTTTTTATTGTCTTGTAGCTTCATGTTTGCTCAAGATTTTAATCAGTTTGATGCCAACGGAAAGCGTCATGGCGTTTGGAAAAAGAATTTTGAAGACTCCAGTATTATTAGGTACGAAGGACAGTTTTCTCATGGAAAAGAAATAGGGCTTTTTAAGTTTTACAAAAATTATAAGAAAAAAGCAATTCTGTCTGCAACTAAACAATTTACGGAAGAGGATAATAGTGCTCAAGTAAAGTTTTTAGCATCAAGTGGTAAAGTAATTAGTGAGGGGAGAATGGATGGTAAAATATACATTGGTACTTGGAAATATTATCAAAAGAACTCAGACAATCTACTTACTTTAGAACATTATAATAATCAAGGTGATTTAATTGGTGAGCGTTTAGTGTATTATCCTAACGGCCAAATAGCAGAAAAACAATATTATATAAAGGGTAAATTAAATGATGCTTCTTTATGGTATTCAGAAAAGAATGTGGTGCTAAAATCATTTTTTTATGAAAAAGGAGAGTTGCATGGTGATGCAAAATTCTATAATCCAAAAGGAGAATTAGTTTCTGAGGGCCAATATAAAAGAGGGAAAAAAGATGGAGTATGGAACTACTATGAAAAAGGCGAATTAATTAGGGAAAAAGATTTCACCTATAAACCTAAATACATAAAAAAAACGCCTTAATTTCTTAAGGCGCTCTTTTTCATAGACAATTTTTAGTTCGATTACTAAATGGTTGTCTACAATCAACAAACCAAACTAAATTCTTAATTAGAAGTTTAACGTAATACACGATCTATAACGTGTACAACACCGTTGGCTCCTTGTATATCTACTAATGTTGTTATAATATTACTTGTACCACTTTCGTCTGTTAATGTAAAGGTAGTAGCGTCAGCAGTTATATCACCACCTAAAGTAGATACTACTCCACTTTCTAATTCACTAGACTGAACATTTGCATTTACTATGTGCTTTAATAAAACGGCGTCAACAGTTGCAGTTGGAATATCAGTAAGAGCGTTTACTCCCAAATCTCCTAACAAGTTAACAAACGCATCATTAGTAGGGGCGAATACTGTAAATGGTCCAGCTGTTCCATCAGAAACCGTAGCGATGTAAGGTACTGTCGGCGCTCCTGTATCCGCATAGGCTAAAGCATCAACTAATATAGATAAAGCAGGATTCGTTGTTGCAAATGTTGCTATTGTTGGTAAGTCTATAACCTGATTAACAACATGAACAATACCATTTGACGCTGCAACGTCCGGGATTACTACTTCAGCACCTCCGTTAAAAGAGACACCAGATGTACCATCATAATAAATACTTAATTTTGTTGAATTTGGTCCATCTGCTAATGTGTTTTCGTAACCTGTGCTTCCATCGAGGTCAGAAGATTGATAATTTGTACCTGCAATAACGTGGTTCAATAAAATCTGTGTTAATACATCATTTGGCACATCAGATAAAGAATTAAATCCTTTATCGGCTAAAAACGCTGTGAATGCAGCATTTGTTGGAGCTAATACTGTTTTGTCTCCAGCAGCAGTTAATGCATCAACTAGACCAGCTTGTATAACGGCATCAACTAACATACTTAAATCATCAACAGATTGAGCTGTTTCAACAATGTTTAATGGATCTGGAGTCATAGCAGGTAAAATTACTTTATCAATTACGTGTACCACACCATTAGTTGATTGTATATTTACTAAGCTTGTAATAATGTTACTAACGCGATCATTAGCATCTGTTAAAGTAAAATTAGTAGCATCAGCAGTTATATCACCACCTAAAGTAGGTACTGCTCCACTTTCTAATTCGCTAGATTGTACATTTAAAGCTACTATGTGATTTAATAAAACCGCATCAACAGTTTCCGTGTCTAAATCCGTAAGAGCTGTAATATTTAATTCAGTCAATAAATTTACAAACGCATCATTAGTTGGAGCGAATACTGTAAACGGTCCAGCTGTTCCATCAGAAACTGTAGATATGTAAGGTACAGTTGGAGAACCAGTATCAGCAAAAGCTAAAGCATCAACTAAAATCGATAAAGCTGAATTTGTTGTAGCAAATGTTGCTATTGTTGGTAAATCTATAACCTGATTAACAACATGAACAATACCATTTGACGCTGCAACGTCTGGGATAACTACTTCAGCACCTCCATTAAAAGAGACACCAGATGTACCATCATAATAAATACTTAATTTTGTTGCATTTGGTCCATCTGCTAATGTGTTTTCATAACCAGTGTTTCCTGCGAGATCTGAAGATTGATAATTTGTACCTGCAATAACATGATTCAATAAAATCTGCGTTAATACATCATTTGGTACTTCAGATAAAGAATTAAAGCCTTTATCGGCCAAAAATGTTGTAAAAGCAGCATTTGTTGGTGCTAATACCGTTTTGTCTCCAGCAGCCGTTAACGCTTCAACAAGACCAGCTTGTATTACCGCATCAACTAGAATACTTAAATCATCAACAGACTGAGCTGTTTCAACAATGTTTAATGGATCAGGAGTTGGCGTAGGCATTGGAGTTGAGTTGTCATCATCATTACTACATGATGTAAATGCAATCATTGCTAGTATGATTACCGTTAATTTTTTGATAGAATTTAATGTTTTCATTTTCTTTTAGTTTTAATTGTTCAACAAAAATTTAAAATAATTAAACAAAATACCAAATATTGTTTAATAAAATTATGTTAAAGTTAAACAAAAGTGTATTTCATCTCTTTATTAGAAATAGTATTTATTATTAACATAGTGGTATAATATGTATCTTTGTGAACTAATTTTTTAGGAATGAAACGTGTAATTATTGGTCTTTCTGGTGGTGTAGATTCTAGTGTTGCGGCTTATTTATTAAAGGAGCAAGGTTATGAGGTAATTGGCTTGTTTATGAAAAACTGGCATGACGACTCGGTAACTATTTCTAATGAGTGTCCATGGTTAGATGATAGTAATGATGCTATGTTAGTAGCAGAAAAACTTGGTATTCCGTTTCAAACAGTTGATTTAAGTGAGCAATATAAAGAACGCATTGTTGATTATATGTTCCATGAATATGAAAAAGGAAGAACACCAAATCCTGATGTACTTTGTAATAGAGAGATTAAGTTTGATGTGTTTATGAAAATTGCATTAGAACTTGGTGCCGATTATGTTGCTACGGGTCATTATTGCAGAAAAGGGGTTATTGAAAAAGATAATAAAGAAGTTTATCAGCTTCTAGCAGGAGCCGACTTAAATAAGGACCAGTCGTACTTTTTATGTCAGTTATCTCAAGAACAGTTATCTAAGGCTTTATTTCCTATAGGTGAATTAACAAAACCTGAAGTAAGAGAAATTGCTACAAAACTAGACTTGGTAACTGCAGAAAAGAAAGATTCGCAGGGCTTATGTTTTATCGGAAAAGTGAAGTTGCCAGATTTTCTTCAACAACAATTGAAACCAAAAGAAGGTGTTATTGTCGAAGTTCCAAAAGAGCAGGACGTTTTTATTCACGTTGAAACTGAATTTAATTCTACAGAAGAAAAATTAAAATATCTATCTCGTAAAATTGAATATAAGGTTGACTCTGGAAAAATAGTCGGTAAACATCAAGGTGCGCATTATTTTACTAAAGGCCAAAGAAAAGGACTTGCTGTTGGTGGAACGGTAGAACCTTTATTTGTTATTGATACGGATGTTAAAGAGAATGTGATTTATACGGGTCAAGGAAAGGAGCACCCTGGGCTTTTTAAGAAAGCTTTATTTGTTTCCAATGCAGAATTACATTGGGTTAGAGAAGATTTAAAACTTCAGATAGATGAAACTATGGAAGTTTTAGCTAGAATTAGATATAGACAACCTTTACAAAAAGCCATTTTACATAAAGTTGAAAGCGGATTGTATGTTGAGTTTAAAGAATTTCAGTCTGCCATAACAGAAGGGCAATTTGTAGCCTGGTATATTGATGATGAGCTTATAGGTTCAGGAGTAATTTCATAACTTAGCATTACTAATTATTATTGCTATGAAAAAAGTGTCATCATTACTTTTAGTTTTCACCTGTATTAGTTTTAGTCTATTCGCACAAGTAGAAGATGCTTGGGTTTATTTTGCTGATAAACAAAATGTCACGACTTCTATAAACAATCCTATAAATATACTTACCCAAAAAGCTATTGATAGAAAAAACGCTCATGGTGTTGCTATTGATGCTCGTGATGTTCCTGTTAATGAAACGTATATTACACAACTTAAAAACACTACGGGTATTGCCGTTAGGGCAAAATCTAAATGGTTTAATGCGGTTCATGTAAGAGGTAGTCAAGTACATATTCAAGCATTATCAAGTTTGACTTTTGTTAATAGCATTGATTTTGCAGACAAAAGTTTAAACGCTAAAAGCACAAGTATATCAAAAAAACAAAAAAAGGAATCTAAATTAGAAAGTGCTTTTACAACATTCAATTATGGAGATGCATCCAATCAAATTGAAATGTTTAATGGCGATGATCTGCATCTAGCAAATTATACAGGAACAGGTATGACTGTTGCCGTTATGGATGCTGGTTTTCCAAACGTTAATGATATGGCGTCATTTAAAAGACTTAGAGATGCCGGTAATTTATTGGGTAGCTACGATTTCGTAAATAGAGCCATTGATGTATATAGTAGTATCGGAAGTAATCATGGAACTTTAGTTTTAAGTGATATGGCTGGTTATATTGAAAATCAATTTGTTGGTACGGCACCAGATGCTTCTTATTATTTATTTATTACTGAAGATGCTCCAAATGAAAATCCTGTTGAAGAAAGTTATTGGGTTGAAGCAGTTGAAAGGGCAGATAGTTTAGGAGTCGATGTTATTAATACATCTCTGGGATATACGACTTATGATAATGCTAATTACAATTATACTCCAGCCGATATGGATGGAAATACGGCGTACATTACTAGAGGGGCTAACATCGCTTTTGAAAAAGGATTGCTTATGGTTACATCTGCTGGTAATTCTGGCAGTTCTGGTGTTGGTGCTCCTGCAGATTCAGAGTACGTATTATCAATTGGAGCGGTAGATGCATTAGGTACTTATGCTACTTTTAGTTCTGTTGGTAGTGATATTCAGCCGAAACAAAAACCCGATGTTGTAGCCCAAGGGCAAGCTAGTTATGTTATTACAGAGGATAATATTATTGCTACAGCCGATGGAACGTCTTTTAGTTCACCTATTTTGGCAGGCGGTATAGTCTGCTTATGGCAAGCATTGCCAAGTAAAACTAATGCAGAAATTATGCAATTAGTCAGAGCCTCTGGGTCTCAGTATACAATGCCAGACTATTTTTTAGGTTACGGTATACCAAACCTTGAATTAGCATTAAATAATGCTTTGTCAGTTGACTCTAATTTAGATAACGATTTAAATATCAATATATATCCAAATCCTGCAAAAGATAAGTTTTATTTAAAATTACCATCAGGAGACAACTTAGTAACCTTGCATCTTTATGATATTCTTGGAAAAGAGATTAATAACTATAGTGTTTCGCAAAGTAATAATATAGTTGATATTGCTTATTTACCTAAAGGTATTTATTTAATTAAATTAGAAATCAATACTATTTCAAAAACATTCAAACTTATTAAACAATAATGTCAAACAGAATTACTGAGCTTTTCAAAATAGAATACCCTATTATTCAAGCAGGAATGATTTGGAATAGTGGATGGCGATTAGCATCTGCATCGAGCAACTCGGGAATACTGGGGCTTATTGGAGCAGGTTCTATGTATCCTGAGGTATTACGTGAGCATATTCAAAAATGTAAAAAGGCTACAGATAAGCCTTTTGGAGTTAATGTGCCTATGTTATATCCCAATATTCAGGAGATTATGGATATCATTGTGGATGAAGGTGTGAACATTGTTTTTACTTCGGCAGGGAATCCTAAAACTTGGACGTCATGGTTAAAAGAGCGAGGTCTTACTGTAGTCCATGTTGTAAGTAGTGTAAAGTTTGCTTTAAAAGCCCAAGAAGCCGGAGTTGATGCTGTTGTTGCTGAAGGTTTTGAAGCTGGTGGCCATAACGGTCGTGATGAAACAACTACACTTGCGCTTATTCCTATGGTTAAAGAACACATCCAACTTCCTTTAATTGCAGCAGGAGGTATTGCTTCTGGAAAAGCGATGCTAGCAACTATGGTCTTAGGGGCGGATGGTGTTCAAATTGGAAGCAGATTTGTAGCTAGTGAAGAAAGTTCTGCTCATGTGGCATTTAAACAAATGGTTGTTGAAGCTAAAGAGGGTGATACACAATTAACACTAAAAGAATTGGCTCCTGTGAGACTGATAAAAAACGAGTTCTATAAGCAAGTTCAAGATTTATACAAAAGGACTCCAACAATAGAACAGCTAAAAGAATTATTAGGTAGAGCAAGAGCAAAACGTGGTATGTTTGAAGGCGATTTAGAGGAAGGCGAGTTAGAAATTGGACAAATTTCTGGATTGATTCATGATATTAAACCTGTTGCAAAAATTGTTGAAGATATTATTAAAGAGTTTGAAGAATCAAAAAAAAGGGTCTCAACGTTATAATTCCATTTTTTATTAAGAAGCTTAAGCATTAATTTAAAATCTCTAGAAATAAAGCCTAAGTGTATGTGTCTGCGCCATCAAGTTGTAGTGATCATGATTTAAAGCATAATAAATACGGTATATATTATCAAAAAATACTGGTAATTACTATCATTTGTCGATTAGTCTTTTTTTCTAAAAAGAAATTATCAAATCTCTAAAAAATAGTGCGTAAAGTTTACTTTTGCTAAATGCAAATAAGCAATTATACTAAAGAGTTTAAATACAATTGGCAACTAGCTGCGCCAGTAATGTTAGGCATGCTTGGTCATACTTTTGTTAGTTTTGTTGATAACATTATGGTTGGGCAATTAGGTACAGCAGAATTAGCAGCAGTGTCTTTAGGTAATAGCTTTATGTTCGTTGCTATGTCTTTGGGAATTGGATTTTCTACCGCGATTACGCCTTTAATAGCTGAAGCAGATTCTGCAAAAGATTTTATACGTGGCAAATCATCATTTAAACATGGTTTGTTTTTATGCACGATTTTAGGAGTGCTTCTTTTTTTACTTGTATTCTTCGTTAAGCCAGTCATGTATTTAATGAAACAGCCTGCAGAGGTTGTTGAGTTAGCGATTCCTTATTTGGATTTGGTTGCAATTTCATTAATTCCATTAATTGTTTTTCAAGGATTTAAACAATTTAGTGATGGGTTATCGATGACTAAATATCCTATGTACGCTACACTAATAGCAAACATTATAAACATCATTTTAAATTATTTATTGATTTTTGGAAAATTTGGTTTTCCGGAATTAGGAATTGTTGGGGCTGCTTATGGCACACTAGTGTCAAGAATTATAATGGTTTGGTATTTATGGTTTTTATTAAAAGGAAAAGAAAAATCAAAAGCATTTGTTACCAACATTAAGTTTTTTGTACTTGATAAGTTGATGATTAAAAAACTCATCAATTTGGGAGCTCCAAGTGCTATGCAAATGTTTTTTGAAGTCGCCATTTTTACTGCGGCCATATGGCTTAGTGGCTTGTTGGGTAAAAACCCTCAGGCAGCAAATCAAATTGCTCTAAATTTAAGTTCAATGACGTTTATGGTGGCTATAGGCCTTAGTGTTGCAGCTATGGTTCGCGTCGGAAATCAAAAGGGCCTAAAAGCTTATTTTGAATTACGTAGAATTGCCTTTTCTTTATTCTTAATGGGTACACTAATGGCTATTGGTTTTGCATTAATTTTCTTTGTTTTACATGATTACTTGCCAAAAATATATGTAGATTTTGACGATGCTGAAAACCTTATTGATAATAAAGAAGTTGTGAGTATAGCTTCAAAATTATTAATAGCAGCTGCTATTTTTCAAATAAGTGATAGTATTCAAGTATTAGTCCTGGGCGCATTGCGTGGATTACAAGATGTTAAAATTCCAACTATAATTACGTTTATATCGTATTGGTTGGTAGGATTCCCAATAAGTTGGTTTTTGGGAAAAGAAGATGCTTATGGAAGTTTTGGAATTTGGTTAGGATTACTTGCAGGGTTAACCACAGCGGCAATTTTATTGTATATTCGATTTAACTATTTGACTAAAAAGCTAATTTTATCTAACAACTAAAAATTATATAATGACACTACCAAAATTTATACTTGGTGATAATACAGAATTCCCGAATGCTATTTATGTAATTCATACTGAATTCCCGAGGTTTATTATAAATCTTGAAAATGATGAGGTGGAGTGGTTTGAAGATTTTGATGCTGAAGATCAAGAGGAATTAGAAACAGAAACTGAGAATGCTATCAAGGAAGCTACTGCTTTTTATGATAGAGAGGTAGCTAAATACGATGAGTAATTGCAAATAAATGATTGAACAACTTTTAGAATACGATACTGAAATTTTTCTGTTTTTAAATAATTTAGGTTCAACGACCTGGGATGGTTTGTGGCTGATTATAACCAATAAGTTTTCGTCAATACCTTTATATATTCTTTTGCTATTTCTTTTTTATAAAAAATACGGACTTAAATCGTTGTTGATTTTTGTAGTTGTTATAGCGTTAATGATAACCTTTACAGATCAAATAACTAATGTTTTTAAACGCACCTTTATGAGGTCTAGACCTTGTGGTGTAGATGAAATTGCTGATAGAATGCGATATATTGCTGTGCGTTGTGGGAAATATGGTTTTTTCTCTGGGCATTCATCAAACTCGATGTCAACAGCAGTTTTTGCTGGATTGTTGTTAAGACCGTATTATAAAAAATTGATTTTTATTTTACTGTTTTGGAGTGCTATAGTCGCTTATAGTAGAATATATGTTGGTGTACATTACCCATTGGATATATTATGCGGAATGACTTTTGGAGCTATTTCTGGATTTGGGTTTTATAAATTAACGAAGTACTTATTGAAACGATTTTTGAATATTAGCTCTTGAGTTTTAATAAATAATCAGCTGCTGCAAAAGGAGAGGTTTGATTATTTTCTATAAGCTGCATTTGATGTGCTAATTCTTTTTTAATTTTTGGCGTGTTGAAGAAATCAGATTTTAATTGATCTTCAATAGTTTGAATAAGCCAAAATTTATTTTGTTCATGTCGTTTTTGACTAAAGAAATTATTCTTTGTAGTGACTTCTATATATTCTAAAATAATGTCCCAAATAGCATCAATACCTTCATTTTTGAGGGCACTACATAGAATTACTTTAGGTTGCCAATTTGACGATTTTTCTGGGTAAAGGTGAAGCGCTCTATTAAACTCTACTTTTGCAAGTTTTGCCTGCTTCATATTATCGCCATCTGCTTTATTAATAGCAATGGTATCAGCCATTTCAATAATACCTCGCTTAATCCCTTGTAGTTCATCACCAGCACCAGCTAACTTTAATAGTAAAAAGAAATCTACCATACTGTGCACGGTAGTTTCACTTTGTCCAACACCAACAGTTTCAATAATTATAACGTCAAAACCAGCTGCTTCACATAAAATGATGGTTTCTCGAGTTTTTCTTGCGACACCGCCTAAAGAATCGCCAGAAGCAGACGGACGAATAAAAGCGTTTTCATCTTTAACTAAATCTTCCATTCGGGTTTTATCACCTAAAATACTGCCTTTTGTAATGGTGCTGCTAGGATCTATGGCGAGAACAGCCACACGCTTTTGAAGAGAAGTTAAATGTTTTCCAAAGGCTTCAATAAAGGTGCTTTTTCCAACTCCAGGAACACCAGTTATGCCAATCCTAATAGATTTATTGGCATGAGGTAAGCACGCTTTTAATATAGAACTAGCTATATCTTTATGTTTAGGGTTTTTGCTTTCAATTAAAGTAATAGCCCGACTTAAAGCAGTGATATCTTTTTTTAAAATAGAATTAACCAGTGTATCCGCATCAATTTCTGCTTTGCGTTTATCTTTGATGGATTTAATTGAGGTTGCATTTGTGATTTCTGAAATAGAAACCCCTTCTTTTTCATGTATTGAAGATTTTTTTTTCTTTGACACTAGCAGACGAATGTTTGTCTAATTTACAATTTTATTTTCAGTAGAAAGAATTAATATTTCAAAGGAACAGCAACCTTTACATCATCCCAGGCCATAGTTAAAAACAGATTATCTGTAGAGTTATCAAAAGATATGGTAAACTGTTCAACAGTATTTTCTAGTTTTTGTACAGGGACTTCAATATTTATGACATCGTAATTAGGATCCCACATCGGTTTCATTTCAGCATTAACACCCCAAGAATATTGTTTGGAATTAAATATGACACGCCATGTTGAATCTTTTGGAACTGTCCATAACGTATATTTTCCAGCGGCTAATTGAATGCCATTTAATTCCAATGGCTTGTTGGTTTCAAATGTTGTAGCTTCGTTTGCTCCAGTTCGCCATACTTGATTAAAAGGGATTAAAGCACCAAATATTTCGCGATCTTTTTTATAGGGTCTATTATAAAACACTTCAAGTTTTAAATCATTTAACTTAAACTCTACAGTGTCTTTAGGACTTAATCGTTTTGCGAAAATATTTTCGACAAAAATAGAATATAAAAATAGCCCTAATGCTATTAAAGATAATAGGATTAAGACACGTTTTAAAAAGGTGTTCATATATAGCAATTTAATAAGGCATAAAGATAATTTAAAAGGTATTACTACTAGAATACAAACGCCATTTTATTTAGCTTTGTTATATGTTTTGAAAAAAAAATATTTATGTATTGTAACACTATATTTTTTTAATCCCTACTTATTTTCCAGAATTTTAATTTTCTTCTAGTTATAAAACCAAGTTTTTTATACAAATTAATGGGGCCTAAATTTGTTTCATCTACATGTAAAAAAGGCGTTTTATTTTTATCAAATATATTTTTTGAAGTGTGTGTAATGAGTTGTTTTGCATAACCATTACCTAAGTGGTCCGGATGCGTTATAACTGCACTAATTTCAGTAAAATTTTTAGTTTGCATACGTTCGCCCGTTATTGCTACTAGTCTTTTGTTTTTATAAATACCATAATAACGTCCTAAGGTATTTGTTTTGGCTTTAAAATACTCTGGGTAAGCAAGCTTAATTAAACGGATTAAGTCTTCATAGTGTGAATCATCAAGCTCAATGATATTTTCTGTAATAGGATAACCAATTTTGTTATAAAGTATCATTTGTAAACCCACATATTTTATTGGTGGATTTAAAGTTGGGGGCATTTTTGGTTTATTGCCTACAATAAAGAAGTCTTTTATTAATTTGGAATGTTTTTCAATAGCCTGAGCTGTGTCTTCATATTTAACAAAAGCACCAAAAGGTGTGTAATCTGTTTGATAAAATTTCACATTACCGAAATCTATACAATTTTTATAATGTGTTTCTGTTAGTGAAAACCAGACGGGGTTATCTAAAACATCTTCGTTTATCATTTTTTTAAACTAATAAATGTGATTCAAGTTGAGTTATGATTTTTTCAATAGGAACATTGTAATCAAACCAAAGTGTATTTTCATTCCTTTTAAACCATGTAAGTTGACGTTTGGCAAAGCGACGCGTATTTTTTTTAATTTCTGAGGTAGCAAATTCTAAATCCCATTCTCCAGACAGATAATTAAATAGTTCTTTATAACCTACCGTGTTAAGTGCGTTTAAATCTTTATAATCTAATAGACCTTTTACTTCTTCCAGTAAACCTTTTTGCATCATAATATTTACACGCTGGTTTATGCGGTTATATATCATTTCTCGATCAGCAGTTAAACCTACTGTAATCGTTTTGAAGTTGCGTTTTTCTTTTCCTTTGTTTAAGAATGATGAATAAGGTTTCTCTGAACCAATGCAAATCTCTAAGGCGCGAATAACACGATGTGGGTTATCAATGGCTATGGTGTTATATGAAACAGGGTCTAATGCTTTTAATTGCTCTTGAAGATCCTCTAGTCCTTTTGTTTCTAAATCTTTGTTTAGTTTTTCGCGAATATTTGAATCTACTTTAGGAAAATGATCTAACCCTTTAGTTATTACATCAACATATAATCCTGAGCCACCAACCATGATTACTACATCTTTCTCTTTGAATAATGCTACTAAACATTGTAGTGCATCTTTTTCGAAGGCGCCAACATTGTATTCGTCTTTTATGGATTTATGGTGAATAAAATGATGTTTCGCAGATGACAACTCATCTGAGGTTGGTGCTGCAGTTCCAATTTGCATCTCCTTAAAAAACTGACGTGAATCTGCAGAAATAATTTCGGTTTCAAAGTATTGCGCTAGTTTTATGCTTAGTGCTGTTTTACCAATGGCCGTTGGGCCAACTATAGATATTAAATATTTAGTCTTCATTTAATTTAAATCCACAGTTGCTACAAAATTCCGCATTATCATTATGAACATCATGTAAACAATTATTGCATGATTTAACCGAAGTAGGCTCTTCCTTTTTATCAGATTTTACCATTTGAGCAGATACTATTCCTGTTGGAATTGCAATAATACCATAACCAAGTATCATTATTGCGGAAGCTATTAGTTGGCCAAATGGTGTTTGTGGGGCAATATCTCCATAACCTACCGTGGTAAGAGTCACTATGGCCCAATAGACACTTCTTGGGATACTTGTAAAACCACTTTCTGGAGTTTCTATGAGATACATAAGGGTTCCTAGAATAATACAAAGAATTACAACAAAAGATAAGAAGACTGCTATTTTAGCCCGACTTTCTTTTAAAGCGGTAACAAAATTTGTTGATTCGCCCATATAACGAGCCAACTTTAATATTCTAAAAACACGAAGTAATCTTAAGGCTCTTAAGGCTACTAAAGATTGAGAGCCAACAAAAACAAACGACAAATACATAGGAATAGTAGATAGAAGATCAATAATTCCATAAAAACTAAAAATATATTTTCTGGGTGCTTTAATTGTTATAATTCTGGTAATATATTCAATTGTAAAGAGAATAGTAATTACCCACTCTAAAACCTTAAAAAGTGTATGAAACCTTGCATCTATTTCACGCACACTTTCAAGCATTACTAGAAGAATACTTGCAATGATTACATAAAATAAAACAATATCAAATAATTTTCCAGATTTTGTATTGGCTCCAAATATTATTTCGTGCAACTTAATTTGCCAAGGTCTTAATTCTCGTTTTTTTAAGAATAATAGATCAATAATTCTATGATAGTATATTTTAGATTTCCTAGAAATCCTTTTAATCTTATCCGAAATGCTTTTATTGTTCCCTTTTTTTGACATAAACTCAAATTTACTAAAAGATTATGTATTATTAGTATTAGGTTGAATTTGAATAATTTTTAAAAGCTTATTTTTTCTAACATAATTTTGAATAATATGTTGAGTATCTCTATTATTCTCCATAGGTGTAATAATAGATTCCAATACCTCAAGATTAGTTATTTGGTAATTTAAATTGAAAAATCCAATACCTTTAAAAACACCATTTTCGATTAATATGGCACTGCGCTCATCAACTTCTCGACCTCTATCAACGATTACCATGTTTTTATTGGAATAGCTGTTTTTTTCAATTAGCGATTGTACTCGTTTGTTATAGGATTCAGGCGACTCTTTCTGAATACAAGCACCTTCACAATTTTTGATTTCATAATTAAAACAACTCGTTTTTGTTTTATACAAACCCGCTAGTTTTTGGCATAAATTATAATCTTCAACGGCTTTGGTTATAAAGCTCTTGCCGCTTTGCCGATTGCTAAATGTGGTTATTGGTTTTTTACGACCGTCTGCCACATCAATCTTTAAATTGAGATAATCATTTTTATCTTTAAAAGCATATAAAGCATGGGTAAAGATAGATCGACGTAACGCTCTGTTATGTATAGGTTTAACTTTTTTTATTTCTTCACTTTCTTTTAAGAGAGCAACGAGCTCACTTCCAGTAGCTTCGTAAGTTACAGTTGATACTTGAGCTTGTATTTTTTTAGATTTAGCATTTGTGCCAGTGAAATGCTGATTAATGCGTTTTTTAATATTATTGCTTTTACCAATATAGATAATATCACCATCAGCTTTATGAATGTAATATACACCAGTGGCAGATGGTAATTCACCAATTATATCTAGATGTCTGGGTTCTAGTTGAAGTTTTGGGTTTAACCTTACGGATTTTTGAATGATACTCTTGGTAGTATCTTTATCGAGTAACATTTTAAACAACTTGACTGTTGCTAAAGCATCACCAGAAGCACGATGTCTATCTGTTACTGGAATACCAAGCGAGCGCACTAATTTGCCTAAACTATATGATGCTTGCCCAGGAATTAAATCTTTTGAAAGTTCAACAGAACATAATGATTTGCGTTCGTATTCAAAGCCTAGCCTTCTAAATTCAGTACATAAAATGCGATAATCAAACTGTGCGTTATGTGCCACTAAAATGCAGTCTTCAGTAATTTCAACAATACGTTTTGCTACTTCATAAAATTTAGGTGCATTACGCAGCATATTGCTGTTAATTCCTGTTAGGTTAACTACAAAAGGTTGTATATCGCGCTCAGGATTTACAAGGCTTATAAATTGATCAACTACTTCGTGACCATCATACTTATAAATAGCTATTTCAGTTATACCTTCTTCATTATACTTACCACCAGTGGTTTCTATGTCTAAAATTGCGTACAAATAAATAAGTTAAAAATTAAAAACTAATAATTAAAAGTTAAGGGGTTTTTGATTTCATAGTATTGATTGTCGAAACTAACATTTTTATGAGTTCTTTATTATAATTAATCAACATGGTAAAATTATCAGATTCAATATAGTTAGTATCTTTAAGTAATAAAAGCCAATATTCTGTTTCGCTAGCTTCTTTTAGAGCAATACTCATTTTACTAATAAAGTCTTTATTAGATTGAGCAAATTCTGCTTCCCTAATATTCGCTCCTATTGATGTCCCGCTTTTAAGAAGCTGTCGAGATAAGGTGAATTCTTTTTTTTTGGATGAAATTATTTTATAAGTCTTTACTATTAAAACAGCAAAATCAAAACTTTTTTTCTTTAATATTGACTCTTTCATTAACCTGTTAACTTTTCACTTTTAATTGTTGACTTCTATTGCCAAAGATACTACTTCCAACTCTAATCATTGTACTTCCGCAGTCAATTGCCAATTTATAATCACCACTCATTCCCATACTTATAATTTGCAATTTGCAGTTTTCTGTTTGCAGTGCTTTTAATGCATCAAATGTAAATTTTAAACGATTAAATTCGTTTTTTATTTGACTTTTATCGTCTGTAAAAGTAGCCATGCCCATAACGCCCGTAACTCTTATGTTTTTTAATTCCGACATTATTTTGGATTGAGTAAATTTGGAAGCATCTTCAAAGGACATTCCGAATTTTGAGTCTTCTGAAGCTATTTTAATTTGAAGTAAACAATCAATAATTCTATCATGTTTTTTTGCTTGTTTATCAATTTCTTTAAGCAGTTTAAAATTATCTACACCATGAATTAATGAAACAAAAGAAGCCATATACTTTACTTTGTTTCGCTGTACATGTCCAATCATATGCCATTCAATATCTTTGGGCATCTCCTTGTGCTTCTCAGCCATTTCTTGGATTTTGTTTTCTCCAAATATCCGCTGTCCAGCATCATAAGCTTCCATTAAATCGCTAACAGGTTTTGTTTTAGAAACTGCCACTAGTGTAACGTGTTCTGGGATAGAAGATTTTATAGTTTTTAGGTTCTCTTGTATACTCATTATTATTATTTAAGTTGTTTGTTGTGAATCTATTTTTATGAACGACCTAACAAACAAACATTTTTAGAATTCGTAAATCGTAATCCCACTTCTTAACTTAGGTTCAATAAAGGTGCTTTTTGGTGGCATGGTTAAGCCTGCATTGGCAATGGCCTTCATTTCTTCAATTGAAATTGGTACTAACCCAAAGCCAACAACATATTCGCCTTTATCTACTTTACTTTTTATGTTTATTAAATCGTTTTTTCCATGAGAATAATCAATTCGTGTATTGTTACGTAAATCTGAAATTCCTAAAATGGGTTCCAAAACCGTTTTATACAATATTTGTGTATCTAACGCTACCAAAGGATTATCTAGACTATAATTATGTTTTCGGAGATAAAGCGAATAAAATTCGCCATCAAGATACATGCTAAAATGGTGTTTTCTACTTGGTTTATATAATTCTGATCCTCTATTTTCTATACGAAAAATAGCATCTAGTTTTATTAAAAAGGCATCTTTGGTTAACCCGTTTAGGTCTTTGACTAATCGATTGAATTCATGAATTTTTAAATTGGATTCAGGAATTAAATAACTCATAAAAAAATTATAAGTCTCATTCCCAGTATGAGCATCATTGTCAGATTTTAAATCTTCTGAAAGTAAAAAAGAAGAAGCGGAACGATGATGACCATCAGCTATATAAATATTTTCAAGACTATCAAATTCCTTTTTAATTTGTTCTATGGATGTTGTATTATCTAAAAGCCATAAATAATGGGTATCTCTAAAATGGGTTGTAAATTCAAATTCAGCACGTTCTTTTTGAACTTCTGTAATAATATTAGCAATCACCTCATTATCGGGATAGGTGAGAAGTACGGGTTCAGCATTAAAGCCAACAGTTTTCAGGTAATCTTTAAATATGTTTTCACGATACTCAATGGTATCTTCATGTTTCTTAATGATATCATTTTTATAATCTTCAGAACTTGCTGCGGCTACTATTCCAGTAAATATATTACCGTCTCGATTTACAATTTTGTAAATGTAAAAGTTTGGTTTTTCATCCTCAACGAAAATCCCATCTTCTTTGAATTCTAAATATCTGTTTTTTACCAGAGTATAGCGTTCTTTACCAGTAATGTCTTTATGATATTTGTAGCCTGGATTTATAATATGCAAAAATGAAAAAGGGTTATTGTCTAAACGTGTTTCTAATTCATCTTTTGTATAGCTTTGGTAAGAACGAGAAGCGACTAAACTAACTTTATCTCGTGTTGGTCTTACCGCTTTAAATGGGATTATTTTTGCCATATTAACGAACTTGTCATTACTAGGGGTTTTGCAATGTGTTAATCTGTTTTTTTATAATGAGATTGCCATATCACGCAAAAAAGAGTGATTCGCCATGACTTATAATTGTTTACTTTGAAAACTGTTTTGAAACTTTTTCAGCTTTTCTGCTTTCAGAGTAATCGTAAAAACCTTCTCCTGATTTTATTCCTAATTTACCTGCTCGTACCATGTTTACTAACAAAGGGCAAGGTGCGTATTTGGGGTTTTTAAATCCATCATACATCACATTCAAAATAGATAAACATACATCTAAACCAATAAAGTCTGCTAATTGTAATGGGCCCATAGGATGCGCCATACCTAGTTTCATAACAGTGTCAATCTCATCAACACCAGCAACACCATTGTACAATGTTTCTATAGACTCATTGAGCATGGGCATTAAAATACGGTTTGCTACAAAACCGGGATAGTCCTTTACTTCAACGGGGACTTTGCCTAAGGCTTTAGAAAGCTCCATAATGGTATTAGTAATTTCATCACTTGTACTGTAACCTCTAATAATCTCAACCAATTTCATGATTGGTACAGGATTCATAAAATGCATCCCAATAACTTTGTCTGGTCTAGAAGTTACAGCTGCTATTTGTGTTATAGAAATTGAAGATGTATTTGTTGCTAAAATTGTTTCTTTAGGACAAGTATTATCTAATTCTTTGAAAATTTTTAGTTTTAAGTCTACGTTTTCCGTCGCTGCTTCAATAACTAAATCAATGGCTTTAACGCCATCTACTAAGCTGGTGTACGTAGTTATGTTAGCTAGAGTTTTAGATTTCTCTGCTTCAGAAATTTTCTCTTTAGCTACCATTCTATCTAAATTCTTGACAATGGTTGCCATTCCTTTTTCTAAAGAAACTTCATTAATATCAATAAGAGCAACTTTAAACCCACTTTGAGCAAAGGTATGAGCAATACCATTTCCCATGGTGCCCGCTCCAATAACAGCTACGTTTTTCATCTGTTTATTTTTATTTTGTTCTATTGGTCAGATGTAACATGTCATATTTGTATTTTAGAATGTATCTGAATTTTAGTTATAAATGTTTCATTTAAAAACTATTTATAATTTGAGTTGCAACACGTAAAGCTTCAGTACCATCATGAAGTGTAACAACAGGCGTTGTGTTATTATTTATGGCATCAGCAAAAGTTTCCAATTCATCTAGAATTGAATTATTGTCTGGTACAGGTGGATTATCAAAATAGATTTGCTTTTTAATGCCTTCAGCATTTTGAAGTATCATATCAAAATCTCCTGGGTTTTGCGGAGCATCTTTCATTTTTACTACTTCACATTTTTTCTCTAAGAAATCAACAGAGATGTAAGCATCTTTTTGAAAGAAACGTGCTTTACGCATTTTTTTAAGTGAAATTCGACTAGCTGTTAAGTTTGCAACACAGCCATTTTCAAACTCTAACCTAGCATTGGCAATGTCAGGCGTGTCACTAATAACTGCAACACCACTTGCTGAAACACTTTTAACTTTAGACTTTACAACACTTAAGATAATATCTATGTCATGAATCATTAAGTCTAAAACAACGGGAACATCAGTGCCTCTAGGATTAAATTCTGCCAAACGATGTGTTTCAATAAACATTGGTGAATTAATATCATCTTTCACAGCAATATAGGCAGGATTAAATCGCTCAACGTGTCCTACTTGTCCACGTAAATTATGTTCTGCTAAAAGTTCTCTAATATGTTCCGCTTCTTCAACAGTATTTGTAATTGGTTTTTCAATAAAAATATGCTTTCCTTTAGCAATGGCTTGTTTTGCGCAATCATAATGAGATAATGTAGGCGTAACAATGTCGACTACATCCACGGCATCAATTAATGCATCTATAGAGTTAAAAAACTTATATCCAAATTCTGCCTCTACCTTTTTACCATTTTCTTCATCGGCATCATAGAACCCTACAAGGTTATATTTTTCTGATTGTTTAAGAAGTCTTAAATGAATTTTACCTAAGTGACCAGCACCAAGAACTCCAGCTTTTAGCATAATGTTTACTTTTTCAACAAAAATAAGATATTTAAAACATGAAGTTAAGTAATTAATCTAAAATTTTAGGTTTATAATTATGAAAAATAAAATCTGAACAAATAGTTTAAAGCTTGAAAATCTTTACCTAATTTTAGCAAACCAAACGCCACCAAAATTGAAAGATACTTTTAAGCACCAAGGATTAAGACAGCAACTTGTTAACATATTAAAAAACAAAGGTATAACAGATGCTAAGGTTTTAAAAGCTATAGATAAGATACCAAGGCATTTGTTTATGGATTCTAGTTTTTTAGATCATGCGTACCAAGATAAAGCGTTTCCTATTGGAGCAGATCAAACTATTTCTCAGCCATATACTGTGGCTTTTCAATCTGAATTATTACAAATAAAGCCCGGAGATAAAATTCTTGAAATTGGTACAGGAAGTGGTTATCAAACAGCCGTTTTATGTGAATTAGGCGCTAAAGTTTATAGTATTGAACGCCAGAATGAATTGTTTAAAAAAACCAGTAAGTTTCTGCCAAAATTGGGGTATCGTGCTAAGAAACTTATTTTTGGAGATGGGTATATTGGTCTTGAAGAAGAAGCACCTTTTGATGGTATTATTGTAACAGCAGGCGCACCGTTTGTGCCTAAACCTTTACTTAGTCAATTAAAAATAGGAGGAAAGCTTGTAATTCCTGTTGGTGTTGATGTGCAAGTGATGACTATGTTTACTAGAAAAGGCCAAAAAGAATTCGATCAAGAAGAATTTGGAGAGTTTAGATTCGTGCCTTTATTGGAGGATAAGAATTAGTTTTCTTTTTTATGTTTTCTCAAAAATACCAAATAGTTCTTTGCCCATTCTAGGTTCAATAGAATTATAACATTTCTCAAAAGTTTTTACTTTAAATGAAGGTTCAAAATAGCCTAAATACTCTTCTTTTGTACCACCAAAGGGACGCTTTTCCATATCGCCTGTTAGCGGTATGTCAAACCATAAACCGGCGAGTTTTCCATTGTCGTTTAACAGACTGTGTAATTTATTAGCATAGCGTTCACGATTAGATTTAGTAGGTGGAAATGAACAGAAAAACGTTTGCTCTAAAACTAAATCGTATGTTTCTTTATGTGTAAAAAAATCACCTTCTATGGTCTGATTTAAAGGAAAATCTGGAACTCTATTCTGGAACGCCTCAAGTGGCGCTTTAGAAATATCTAATACATAAACATTCTTAAAACCTTGTTTAAAAAGGTATTCTGCTTCGTAAGAGTTGCCAGCCCCAGGAATTAATATTTTTAAATCTCTATTATCTAATTGATCAATATAGGTTTTAATGGGTCTTGAAGGGGCACCAATATCCCAACCTGTCTGGTTTTTTAAATAGCGTTTGGACCAATATTTTTCTTGTTCTTTTGATGTCTCTTGATTAGACATATTTAATCTTTAAAAGCCTTATTAAATATTTCAGCACCACCAACAACAGGCAAATTTAAATGTGTTCCATCTAAATCAATAGTTAATTCTGTTCCTGGTTTTGGATGTAAAGTATATTCTTTATCACTAGAAAAAATTAACAACCCAATTTGCTGTCCAGCCTTAATTATTTGGTCGTCTGGTTGTAAATCAAAAGTAACGTCGTAAAATTTACCAGGTTTTAAGGGCTCACTTTCTGTTAATGATTTATGATTTTGAGGATCTGCCCAACCTCGTGTGATGACATTGTCGGTAGTTTTTGCTCTTCTACTAGAATTCCATGGAAGTGAAACTAACCAAACTGATAAATTAGCTGCAGGTTTATTACTTGCTAATTTTACGGTAATTTGTGCTAAACCTGAAATATGGATATCCTTAGAGAGTTTTGGTGTAACATATAACAAACGGTGGTTCGTAATTTCTGCTTGTGCCAGAGCTTCGCCAGAAAATGAATAGTTATCAACTAAAGTTTCTTTGTCTTGTTTTTCTTGTTTTATAGTGCTTAAGTTACCCGTTTCTGGAGCACCAGAAGTTAAATATAAAGTCACATCTGAAGTATCTGGGTTTGGGTAATCTTTATAAGCTGTTGGCGCTTCCATTTTATCGTCTTCACGAACAATCCATGCTTTATTTGGTTCATCCTCAATACCATTTTCAATACCGTGCAAATAATGAGTAAACCATTTGTTCATCATGCTTACTGGTGGTGGCCCACCATGACCATATTGATGATAGTATATACCTGTTTCTAAGCCCATTTCTTTGGCTTTCTTATAGATACGGTAACTATGTTCTGGCATCACATTCCAATCGTTAAAACCATGAGACATCAATAAAGCTGCTTTCATAGGTTCCATATCGTTTAAATAATCACGTCCGGCCCAAAAATTGTTATAATCACCTGTCAGTCTATCCATACCTTTTTTCATTTCGGTATCACGAATTTTTGTATTGTTGTGTGAGCGTTTCGATTCATCACCGCTATGTATGTAATCGTATAATACATCGATGTCTTCACCTAAATATCCACCCGGAGAACGCACTAAACCGTTTGAACGGTAATAATGATAATAGGATGTGTTTGGTGCAATAGGAATAATAACCTCTAAACCTTCAACACCTGTAGTTGCTGCTGCTAATGGAATTGTTCCGTTATATGATGTACCAGTCATTCCTACTTTCCCAGTACTCCATGACGCCTTAACTTCTTCATTTCCATAAGGTTCTGTATACCCTTTTGCGCGTCCATTTAACCAGTCTATAACTGCTTTAGGAGCTAGTGATTCGTTATCATCACCAACAGTTGGCGAACCTTGAGATAATCCTGTGCCTGGAGACGAAGAGTGCACGACTATATATCCTCTTGGAACCCATTTTTTTATTTGAGAATTGGAAATGGTTGGTCTCTCACCTAATCGCGTTACTTCAGGATGAACACGCTCTTTCGCTGCTTCACCTAATTCATGATTTACATCCCAAAATACTCCATCGACATCTGGTGCAACACCCGCATAATAAGGGCTAGATTCGTAAATCACAGGTAATTTCAAACCTTCAGTATCTGTTTGGTATGGTCTTGTTACATCTACATGCATCCGATCTAATTTGCCATCGCCATCGGTATCAAAAGTAGTTTCAACAAATAAATCATGTCTAATCCATTTCTCAGGTGTGTTGAAGGCTTCAACTATTTGTGCTTCACCATCCTTAAATATAGGCTTTGTTAATTCTTGTGCACTATTTTTAAATACAAATGTGATTAAAAATAAGAGTAGTAAATATTGATTTTTAAACATAGCAGATAGGAATTATGATCGTTAGAAAAATTTTATTTAATGTAAGTATTTTTTTGGAATTGGATGGTCTTTGGTTTCTTGTGCCCAATAAATATTAATTACCCACCAGCGTTTACCATCGTTTAGTAACTGAATACTATTGATGCCTCGCATAAAAGGTGTATCATCAGACTCACTATGAAAAGATTCATAAGTACTAAATACTTGGGTTATGTTCCCAAAGGTGTCAATTTTTCGGTGTATTTCCTTTTCAAAAAAACCATTTTCAACCAACCATTTTCCAGAACCTTCAATATAATTGTTAGGACTCATATATCGCACTCTATAGTTTCCGGCCTTATCTTTGCCGGAAGGTATCAATTTTGCATCGGGTTTAAATAGAAACTTAAATTGCTTCCAATTTCTCTTTACTCCTTTTTCTCCTGAAATGACAGCGTATAAGGTTTTAATAGTACTATCTAAAGTTAAAACAGAAGTGCTATCAATTTCAAATTCAACTTCGTTCTCTTTTATTGATTTTTCTTGAGCCTGAATATTAACAGACAAAACAATAATTAATAGAAATACTAATAGTTTTTTCATAATGAAAATTTTAAAGTAGTAAATTATAGAATATTAATAATTTAAACCGTTAAGAAACCCTTAAAATTATTTGTAAATTTTCTTGATTCTATCAAGATCACGCTTATTGTCTCTATCCTTTATAGTTTCACGCTTATCGAACAATTTTTTCCCTTTAGCTAATGCAATTACAAGTTTCGCATAGCCTTTATCATTAATAAACAATCGCAACGGTATAATGGTCAGTCCTGTGTTCTGAACTGCTTTATTAAGCTTTTTAAGTTCTTTTTTATTTAAAAGTAATTTTCTAGTAGCTTTTGGTTTGTGGTTGTAGTAATTTCCAAAAGCATATTCTTGAATAGTCATATTCACAACAAATAGTTCACCATTTTCACTAAACTCACAAAAACTTTCAGTAATGGACGCTTTACTACTTCTGATGGATTTTATTTCGGTACCTGTTAACACAATCCCAGCCGTGTACTTATCTAAAATTTCATATTGAAAGCGTGCTTTCTTATTCTGTATGTTTATGTTTTTTTGCATGAAGTACAAAACTACATAAATTATCGTGAGAATTTCATTTGAATTTATTCAAAAGTTAAAGAAACATTAATCCGTTTTAAGATTGCACAAATACTACTATTTTAGCCAATATGAAGAGATTTCTGTTATCGTTTATTTTATTGATTGTTTTGTTCTCATGCAAAAGCGTTAAAAAGCATAATGCCCAAATCACCAAATTGCACAGCGTTGAAGATTTACATCGAGACATTGATAAGTTATACCAACAATTGAAACGTCATCATCCTAAATTATATCAATATACTTCTAAAGCAAAATTAGATTTTAAGTTTGACAGCTTAAAAACATCTATAAACACACCGATTGATTCAAGAACATTCTATAAAAAAACAGCTCCTGTTGTATCTTATGTAAAACAAGGTCATGTTTCTTTAGGTTCTGCAGGCAAGTGGTTTACAAAAAAGGAACGAAAACAACTTAAAAAGAAGAAGTTTGAATTTTATGATTTAGATTTTGATTATTTAGAAGGTAAACTTTGGGTAAGAGATTATAGAGGTAAAGATTCTACTTTGGTAGGAAATGAAATAGTAAGTATAAATGGGGAACGAGCTTCAAAATTAGTTGAATCCTATAAAACACGGTTCTCTTCTGATGGCTATAATAGAACCCTTCATGATAGATTTGTGTCTAAAGGGTTTTCTGTGTTTTATTACAGAGATAAGGGGTATGTTGATAGTTTGAGAGTGACCTTTAAATCTAAGGATTCGTTGTTTACTAAAATGTTTAAACGCATTGATAAAGAAGAGAAGAAAGATAAACTCTCAGATAACACTTCCGCAAAAAAGGAAAAACCTAAAAAGCTCACAAAAGAAGAAAAGAAGACTCGTAAACTAGCTAAGAGGAAAAGAAAAAAGGATCATAAAAAATACGGTTATTTAGGAAAGCGAAATCAGTATACGCGTAATTTTAGTTTTATTGGAAAAGATAGCTCTGTGGCGTACATGAAGTTGCGAAGCTTCACCAATGGCAATTATAAGAAATTTTACAAGGAGAGTTTTTCCAAAATAGATTCAGCAAAAACCAAACATTTTGTTTTAGACTTAAGAGATAATGGTGGAGGACGAATTTCAGAAATTGATTATCTATATTCCTATTTAACAGATAAAGACTATCAATTCATCATAGAAAGCGAAGTAACCAGTAGAACACCTTTTTTAAAGTCGTTCATGACTAATACCACATCAAACAGTCTTAAGGTTACTGGTGCTTTGTTATACCCAATTGTGGCAGCTCATAATCTTCTTAAAACAAGAAAAAGAGATAAGAAATTGTATTATAAGTTTAATAAACATACGAAAATAAAAGCTCCAAATGAGTTAAACTATAAAGGTAAAATATATGTACTTATAAATGGAAATTCATTTTCTGCAGCTTCATTACTATCTACACATTTAAAAGCGAATAAACGTGCTATTTTTGTTGGCGAAGAAACAGGAGGTGCTTATAATGGCACAGTAGCTGGGGTTTATAAAATTTATGAACTACCAACTTCTAAAATAAAAGTGAGGATGGGTTTAATGCAAATAGAAGCGCCTCAAAAACAAAGTCCTGACGGTTATGGTATTAAACCAGATGTAAAGATGGTGCCAACAGTTGAAGATAGAAAAATGAATCGTGATGCAGAATTAGAGTGGGTTTTAAAAGATATTTATAAACACTATTAATTTCCTCAAAAAAACTGTTAATCCTTTAAAACCTTGAATCTAAATTCGTATTTTTGATTTTCGATTTTTAAATAGAAAACTTCAAAATTATTATATGAATTCATACGATGTAGCCGTTATTGGTTCTGGCCCTGGAGGATATGTAGCAGCTATTCGTTGCGCACAACTAGGGATGAAAACTGCCATTATAGAAAAATATTCAACATTAGGAGGCACCTGTTTAAATGTAGGTTGTATACCTAGTAAAGCACTTTTAGATTCATCACATCATTACGATGATGCCGTTAAGCATTTTGAAGAACATGGGATTGAAATTCCTGGTGATATTAAAGTGAATTTAGAGAAAATGATTGCTCGTAAACAAGCAGTTGTTGATCAAACTACAGGTGGTATTGATTTCTTAATGAAGAAAAACAATATTGATATCTATCAAGGCATAGGGAGCTTTAAAGATGCTACACATATTACTATTTCTGGAGAAGAAATTACTGAAATTGAAGCAAAAAATACGATTATTGCAACAGGCAGTAAACCATCGAACTTACCATTTATAAAACTTGATAAAGAACGAATCATTACATCTACTGAAGCTTTAAAGCTTAAAGAAATTCCAAAGCACATGATTGTTATTGGAGGTGGTGTTATTGGTTTAGAATTAGGACAAGTATACAGACGTTTAGGTGCTGAGGTGACTGTTGTTGAGTATATGGATAGAATCATTCCAACCATGGATGCAGGTTTATCTAAAGAACTTAATAAGGTTTTTAAGAAAGCTAAATTTAAAATGCAAGTGTCTCACAAAGTGAAATCTGTTGAGCGCAAAGGCGATGAGGTTATCGTTAAAGCAGATAATAAAAAAGGCGAAGAAGTAGAATTTAAAGGCGACTATTGTTTAGTATCAGTTGGCCGTAGCCCCTTTACGGCTGGTTTAAATACTGAAGCTGCAGGTGTGAAGTTGGATGATAGAGGTAGAGTAGAAGTTAATGGACATTTACAAACATCAGCTTCAAATATTTATGCTATTGGAGATGTTGTTAAAGGTGCCATGTTAGCTCATAAAGCGGAAGAAGAAGGTGTTTTTGTTGCTGAAATTATTGCTGGACAAAAGCCACATATTGATTATAACTTAATTCCAGGGGTGGTTTACACGTGGCCAGAAGTTGCTGCTGTTGGTAAAACAGAAGAACAGCTTAAAGAAGCGGGTGTTGCATACAAAACAGGTTCTTTTCCAATGCGCGCTTTAGGTAGAAGTCGAGCGAGTATGGATATAGATGGTTTTGTAAAAATTCTTGCAGATAAAACAACTGATGAAATTTTAGGTGTACACATGATTGGTGCTCGTGCAGCAGATTTGATAGCAGAAGCAGTTGTTGCTATGGAATTTCGCGCTTCCGCGGAAGATATATCTCGTATGTCTCATGCGCATCCAACATATACAGAAGCTATTAAAGAAGCGGCATTAGCGGCGACTGAAGATAGAGCGTTACATATTTAATTAAAGATACTTCTGCTTAAGCAGAAATTGTATAAAAAAAGGCTGTCTTGAATTCACGACAGCCTTTTTGTTTTTTAAATACCTTTTTCTAAAACAAATCATTCAAAACTTTTGCCAATCGAATTCCAGCAATTTGTAATTGACTTCTAACCGTTTTAAAATGATTATAAGAATACCTATATCTTAAGTTTTCATCAGGTTTAGCAGAAGCATATACTTTTTTTGTTAATTGATGTGTTTCATTTACCCAATCAATAACAGAACCTTTTTGAATCATTTTTACTTGTTGTTTACTTAAAACATCAGCGTTTTCAGCTAATTCATTATAACTCATATTAAAATTCTCAATCATTTCGCTATCCCAAACTCTATGTAAATTAGAATCTTTGTAAAACCATTGTACTTTAAAATCGTTACCACCTTTATCTTCTTGTAATCCAACATGCATAGGTTGGTGTAAATCACCAATCAAATGAATTAAGAGCTTTAAGTAGAATGCTTTATCATCATCTGACGCATTATTATCAACTATAATCTTTTTGCAATATGCTATACCTGAAGCTAAATCACCTTTAGTATTCTTTTTAGAGTCTTCGTAGTTTTCATCCATAGACATATTAATATAATGCCATGTATAAAACTCATTGTAACGTTTGTCCGATTTTATCTCATCAGCAAATGTAGAAACGAAAGCTAGTGACTTTCTTTTTAATAAGCGCTTAACTTCTCTTTTGGCTTTTCCGCATAAATAATCATCTGCTATTTTTCCAACAACACGATGTCCAGTTGCTCCCCAAAAATCATCTAGCGCATTACTTTGTAATGGTAAAATAAAAAGCGCAGCTAAAAAGTAGGTGTATAGTAATTTCATGTGTTTGTATTTATTGTTTTTTAATTGGCACATGTTGTTCGCTATTAATCATTCTATAGAGTGATAACGACTTTAACATGCTCGATTCATAAATTAAAATTTTAGCTAATTTATAAATATCAGACTTAAGAATATGGATTTAACAAAAGTTTAATTTTTTACTGTATACTATAATCAGCATGTGCCCAACTTTCTGAAATAAGATTATTTATTCTTAACACATTTTCTGAATCATTCAAAGCGCTATAAGCCTGTTTTAATCCATGATGTGCCCATCCATTATTTGGAAATGTTTTTAAATCTTCTTTATATAATTCAATGGCCACTCTGTTTTGCCCGTTCATTATGAGTACAGGTCCTAAGTGATGACGAATAGAGAAAAACCAATCAGGTGGTTCGTTATAATTTAGCGCATCTTCAATAGCTATGGCCTCTCTTAATAGTACAATACTTGCGTCGTAATCTTTCTCATGAGCTAGAATTTCAGCTTTTAAAACTTTTTTAGCAATTTGAACCAAAACATGTACATCGTTAATATCCCAAATAGTCACGGCTTTTAAGCTGTCATCTTTTGATAATATTTCAAGTGCAGAAAATTCTGCTTTGGCTTTATCCACATCACCTTTTCCAAGATATGCCATTCCTTCAGCATAATGTCTGATAGCTTTTGGATAATTCAAATCGTAGGTTCCTAATTTCATGTCAAGAATCTTATCCCACATTTTAAATTTTACAGCTACATAATAGGGTATGGTGTAATAGTGCTGTAACGTGCCCCAACCAGGTTCTTTCATAATTTCTGGATAAACATGTTTCGACACTTTGTTAGCACCGATCATGGCCCAATAACTATTGCCTTCAAGAGTAGCTGTGGCAGCCATAAAATGATAGTTATGAGGGTAGTATCCTAGAGGATAAGCCCCTTGTGCATGACAATTACTAACATAAGTACTATCAGCTTTTACTGCGGCAATATTCGATAATGTTCCTTTGTGATATTCACCTGTTCTTAAATAGGTATGTGAAGGCATGTGTAATAAATGACCAGAACCAGGCACTAAACCGTCATCAAATATTTTTGCTGAGGCATCTGAACGTTCAGGTGTGTTAGACATTTCAACAGCATGAATGTAAAAATGGTGACCTCCAGGATGTCTAGGATTCTTTTCAATTAATGTTTCTAAAAGTGATAAAATTTCTGGAGTCCATGGTTTCGCAAGCCCTTCTTTGTCGTATAAATCCCATGGATGTAAATTCATTATAGATTCAATATAAAGTGTTGATATTTCAGAATCATTAGGATACGTTTCGTAGAGAATTTTCAAAGCTTTTGAATAATTTATGTCTAATTGGCTTCTGTCTTCAGGTGGTTCAGGAGCATATCGTTTAGCCATGGCATCAATAAATTGCTTCTCTTTTTTAGAGGCATTAACAGATAGCGTTTTTGCTTTTTGTTTCTATAACAGCTTTAAACCAAGCAGGAATTGATACTGAAATTGTTACGAGTAACTTAACAATGATTTTGGCATCATTTTTATTAGCCTTTGCACTA
>Ga0213861_10000256_pt1:0-42500 | contig 45189 bp, 37 predicted proteins | sample PICome_4_FD_160110 | JGI IMG/M metagenome (GOLD analysis project Ga0213861, IMG submission 160110) | Coastal seawater microbial communities near Pivers Island, North Carolina, United States - PICO131 | ecosystem: Environmental > Aquatic > Marine > Coastal | place: USA: North Carolina... | reverse complement strand
TCCTGTGTAAGCGTGAAATCCTGGTCCGCAACTAGTTGCCCATTCACTGACACAGCGTTGTTGCCGATGAATTCGCGCGCCATCTTGTTCGACTTGGCTAATTCTGTCGCCACCAGCACCTCTACGATGCCATTACCCTCACTATTAATAGTAGAACAGGGCAAGCCATCTTGCTCTAGCTGCTGCAGGTCCTCTGCTGTTAGCGAGGCGATATCGCCGGAAAACAATGCCTCGCTGATGCGTACGGCAGCGCTCAGGCCCTGTTCACCATGCACCAGCTCGGTGACTTCCCTGGCTAATATACCCTGCGCCTGCGGCTTCATGCCCGATGCCTTGTCCTGCGCCTCAATCTCGTCGATCTGCTCGGCCGAGAGGAAGGTGAAGAATTTGAGGAACTTATAGACATCAGCATCCGCGGTGCCTAGCCAGAACTGATAGAAGGCATAGGGAGAGGTTTTTTTCGGGTCTAGCCAGATAGTGCCGCTCTCGGACTTGCCGAATTTGGAGCCGTCCGCCTTGGTAACTAAGGGTAGCGTCGCCCCAAAAACCTGATTCTGGTGCATACGACGAGTTAGGTCGATGCCTCCAGTTATGTTTCCCCACTGATCGCTGCCACCGATCTGCACGGTGCAGTCGTAGCGCTTGTTCAGCTCGGCGAAGTCGTAGGACTGCAGGATCATATAGCTGAACTCGGTAAAGGAGATGCCCTCACCCTCGCGCTCCAGCCGCTGCTTGACCGATTCCTTCTGAATCATCGCGTTCACCGCGAAATGCTTGCCCACGTCGCGCAGGAAGCTCAGAACGTCGTAGTCCTTGGTCCAATCCAGGTTATTAACCAGCAGCGCGGAATTCTCTCCACAGTCGAAATCCAGAAACTGACTGAGCTGCGGCTTCAGCTGCTCTACCCAGTCAGTAATGATATCTGTCGAATTGAGCTTGCGCTCAGAGTCTTTAAAGCTGGGGTCGCCTATCATGCCCGTAGCACCGCCAACCAAGGCTATAGGCTTGTGCCCTGCCATCTGAAAGCGTTTTAGGGCCAGAAGAGGCACCATGCTGCCAATGTGCAGACTTGAGGCCGTCGGATCGAATCCGCAGTACACCACGCGGCTGCCTTCGGCCAAGTGAGCCGTGAGCTCATCGCCACCGGCAAGTTGAACCACCATATTCCGGCTCTGAAGATCGGAGATTATGTCTTTTTCGGAACTGCTGTCAGGGCTTTTACCGGAACTATTCATATTTCTAGGAGTCTTCACTATGTCACAAAACTAATTAAATTAGCGATTTAGCCAACCCAAGCAGGAGAAACCGCGTTTTGTTTATGCTAAAAAGGCGGCGATTTTACACTAGAACTGCCCTGTTGTGCGGCAATAGGGGCAAAAACGGCTAGGAAATGTCTGGCGACTTGCTTTAAAATCGCGCTCTCCGGAGTCATAGGAACTTTTGCAGTAGTTTACACTATGGAACTTATTGAATTAATTAAGCAATTTGCCCGCAGGCAGTATCTTGTGGTGTCTCACTACCCCCGAGAGCACCTCTATATAGCTGGCGCATTAGGCGGTCTGTTCCTGATTCTGCTGGCCCTGCCCATGGGCGCCGAAGACGATGCCGTGGACGGCAGGACCGAGATAGCGCTGGAAATAGACCTAAACCGGTCTGCTACCGCTTCCGATCAGGCACCACAGGTAGCGATAGAGCCGGCGGACGCACTGGCCCTGTCCGACTTCGTCATCACGCCGGAAGAAAAAGAAGTCACTCCCGTACTGGAAGACGTGACAGTGTGGCAAAACATCGAAGTAAAGAGCGGTGACAATCTATCCGCAATCTTCAGCAAGGTAGGCCTGTCGGATCAGGACCTGTTTCGCGTCCTTAATAGTAGCGATGAGGCGAAGGTGCTGAATCGAGTCTACCCTGGCTACAAACTGGACTTCTTAATTCCCGATGATGGCGAACTCGAACAACTTCGACTATTAAAGTCGCCACTGGAAGGATATCTATTTACGCTCAACAACAATAACTACGATGTTGAGTCGATAGTAAATTTTCCACAGCTCAAACCCGCCTTCAAGGTAGGCACCATCGCAGACAGCCTTTTCATGGCGGGCCAGCGCGAACAGATTCCTGCGGTGACGATTATGGAGATGGCGAACATCTTCGGCGGCGTTATCGACTTTATTCTCGACCCGCGAACTGGCGATGACTTCAGCATCCTCTACGAAGAGAAATTCCTGGACGATGAATTCATCGGACACGGCGACATACTCGCAACGCAATACACGAATCAGGGTAAGACGTTTACCGCTGTTCGCTATATAGATGAAGAAGGCGAGGTCGGTTACTACAACGCCGATGGCGAAAGCATGCGCAAGGCATTCCTGCGCAGCCCTCTCGATGTGTTTCGTATTAGCTCCAACTTCAACCCTAACCGTCGTCACCCGATTCTGAATACGATACGCGCGCACAAGGGAACAGACTATGCTGCGCCGCGCGGCACACCGATTCGCGCAACCAGCGATGGACAGGTTACTCGCGCCTCCCGTTACGGCTCGTTCGGCAATCTGGTCATCATTAAACATGCCGGCGGCTTCGAAACAAAGTATGCCCATCTCTCCAAATACGGAAACGGCATCAAGAAAGGCAGGCGCGTAAGACAGGGCGACATCATCGGCTACGTCGGCTCAACCGGCGGCGCAACCGGGCCACATCTACACTATGAATTTCTGATGAGCGGCGTGCACCAGAATCCACGCACCATTATCGACAAACTTCCCAAGGCCGAGTCTATCGAGCCAGCCAAAATGGATCGCTTCAATTCACAGACAGCCAGTCTATTGCAGCGCTTTTCAGAAATGAATAGCACGCGCTTGATCACAATGAATCAGCCCAGCGCTGACTGAAAGCTAGGAACCTCTTGACCAATTCCGACTACTATATTGGGCTTATCTCAGGCACCAGCGTCGATGGTGTCGATTGCGCACTAGTGCAGTTTGAAGGAAACCAGCCCAAACTCATTGCCAGCCACTGCGAGGCAATAGATCCCGATCTACGCGAAACTATTCTGCAGCTTTGCAGCGGCAAGAACATAGACCTCGAACTGCTAGGCACTACCGATATCGCTATAGGTCAGCTGTTCGCAAAAGGCGTAGCGACATTGCTCGCTAAACAAACTGTTGAAAAATCCTCAATTCTGGCCATTGGCAGCCATGGCCAGACCGTCTTTCATCATCCAGTAGGCGACACGCGCTTCTCACTGCAGATGGGCGACCCAAATAGCATTGCGCAGAGAACCGGCATCACTACCGTTGCGGATTTCCGCAGACGAGATATGGCAGCCGGTGGCGAAGGCGCTCCTCTCGCGCCTCTGCTGCATCGCAATTGTTTTCAATCGGCAAGCACCGACCGTGTCGTGCTAAACGTGGGTGGCATCGCGAATATTACCGTATTGAACAAGGATGGCAGTTGCCTCGCATTCGATACCGGGCCTGCCAACGTATTGATGGATTATTGGATAGGCAAGCATCAACAGAAAAACTTCGACAAGAATGGCGATTGGGCGGCAAGCGGCACAGTAATTCCGACCCTGCTTAAACTGCTTCTGGACGAACCCTATTTCGCAAAGGCTACACCGAAGAGCACGGGGCGCGAACTGTTCAATGGCCCCTGGCTGGAAGAGAAGCTACATAGTCTGGGCATGGAGCTCCTCATCGCCGATGTGCAGGCAACCTTACTGCACTTCACTATCGACAGCATCGCCGAAGAGATTCGCAAGACAGCCGCACCCACAGAGGTTTATGTCTGCGGTGGCGGCGCACATAACAATGCTTTCATGGTAGGTTTGCAGGCGCGTCTGCGTGACTGCAAAGTAGTCTCCACCGCAGAGCTAGGCATAGACCCCGACTGGGTTGAGGCGATCGCCTTTGCCTGGATGGCGAAGCAGACTATAGAAGGCCACACCATCGACAGCAGCCCGTTCACTGGAGCGAAGCAAGCTACCGTTCTTGGCGGAATCTACAAAGCCTGACAACTAGCCTCCATTCAATGGAAGCACAGACAGACATTGACTGCAGGAAACTACTAGTGGAGTGAGAAGGCGTCTCTTAGATAGAGAACGAAGAGCCGCAGCCACAGGTAGTGGTGGCCATAGGATTGTTAACAATAAAGCGTGAGCCCTCCAGTCCCTCGACGTAGTCGATCTTGGAACCCACGAGATATTGATAGCTGAGAGGGTCGATCAGAAGACTGGCGCCTTTGTTCTCGATGATAGTGTCGTCTTCATTGACCTCTTCATCGAAGGAAAAGCCATACTGAAAACCAGAGCAGCCCCCGCCAGTTACGAAAACCCGCAACTTAAGCTTGTCATTACCCTCTTCGGAAATCAGGGTATGCACTTTGTCCGCCGCATTATCGGTGAAGGACATGATGATAGGCTCTTGTGTTTGTACTGCTGACATTTTGTCTCTCAGTTGATCGAAAAGCTGATTACTACGTAGAGCCACCCATCGCAAAGTGCATCAGATGGAAAGCCCACACCTATTAAGCTTAGGGCTGATTATCGCAATAACCAAGTAATTTAGTCAATTATTACCCTGACTTATCTAGACCCGCTCTCTCGCATCGGAACACACGGCCACTAGCTGCTCTGAATCACCGAACTATCGAAGGGTAGCTTCTTCTTTTCGGCCGCCAGGCGCTTGTTCTCGTTCTGGCTCGTGCTGATATGCATCAGATTGCCATTTACCTCTGACCCCATCACCATCTCGATCAGGTTGTAGTAAACACTTCCAACCACGACCGCCTTCGCCGCGAGCTCGAGATGGTTAGAGGAGCGCAAGTCGCCCTGCACCAGGCCGTTCGCGAGGGCGGAGGGTACACAGACGTCGCCCTCTACCGAGCCCTTCTCGGCGATACGGATAAGCGCCTGTGATTCATCATCGGCGTAGATATTGCCCTTCACTCGCCCCTCGATAATGAGTTCGCCACTGAAATGGATGTCACCGACGATCTCCGTGGATCTCGATATCAGCGTATGCGCTGGACCTGTAGATGTTGTCTCTACTATTGCCTTCTTAAACATAGCCCTGTCTCCTGTCGATTCTGTGCTGTTGAACCGGCTAAATAATGTATTCCGATCGCTTAGCGTTCAACGACCCAACTGAAATTCTGATTGATACTCTTCTCTATCGGTTCGTCTGAAACCGCCGCGATCTGCAGGCGATCGGGCACGAAGTTATCCGGTAGAACCAGTTCTCCCTCGATATTCTGAAAATACTTAAATCGTAGTGGAATATCGAGCTGATCCTGTTCTGCAGACAGATCGCGCAGTGCCAAGATCTGCTGCTCCTCTCCCTGCGAGCCTACCAGATTCACATTCACATGACCGGTTAGGAAGGTATCGCCATCTGCATCTTGCTGACGCAGGACCAGCTTGTAGCGAAAACGATTCGACTGGCGAGTCGCATCTATATCCAGCTGACTAATTATCAAACCCGTGTCTTCGGTTTCGTCTGAAACGACCTGCCGGTAGTAGACGATGTCTTGCTCAAGTTGCGCCACCCTGTCCCGCAGGCCACGAATGGTTCCCTGCACCTCTTCGGTCGCGCGCTGATCCATCACACTGGATCTGTCGAGTATCGCAACCTGTCGGCGCAGCTCTGCATTCTCGGTCTCGGCGCTGATCAGCTGTCCACTCAGTTCCTGCCGCGTTGCCTGTTCGCTCTGCTGGGAGCGTTGCGTGTTCGCATAGCCAAACATAAAGCCACCTAGCGCACTTCCTCCCACGCCTAGTGTCAGCAGGATAACAAGCAAGAGACGGCGGCCGGGCCTATGCGGCACCACCACCATTTTCTCTTGCTTACTGCCTTTCACTACATTTGGCATCCAGAAATCTCCGGTACAACTAAACTTGCCCGCCTGCCCTGTTCCTTTAGAGCCTAGGGCAGCAAGGCGATATTTTGCAATCCTGTGCTCTCATCCAAACCGAGCATGATGTTCATGTTCTGAATGGCCTGCCCGGCCGCGCCTTTCACCAGGTTGTCTTCTGCCGATAGAACCACGATCGTATTCGTGTCCTCAGAATAGGCTACTGATATCTGACATTTGTTCGACCCTTTCACATTTCTGGTCGCTGGCACTTCACCCTGGGGCAGCACATCGACGAAGGGTTCATCGGCATAGCGTCGCTCATAGACTTCCTGCAACTGCTCTACCGAGACCTCGATGCCTGACTTCACCGGCGCGTACAGTGTCGCCAGAATCCCTCTGATCATGGGTGTTAGATGAGGAATGAAGGTAAGCCTGATCTCACTCTCGCTATAGCGATTCAAACTCTCGCAGATTTCCGGATGATGACGATGGCCGGAGATCGCATAGGCCTTTATAGATTCTGTAGCCTCACACAATAAGAAGTCTTCAACCGCCTTCCTGCCGGCTCCGCTGACACCGGACTTGGCGTCGGCGATTAATCTGTCTGTTTCAACCAGGGAATTCTCTAACAGGGGCAAGAAGCCCAGTTGAATCGCCGTTGGATAACAGCCGGGCACGGCAATCAGCTGCGCCCCTTTGATCTTTTCTCTATTTACTTCCGGCAGGCCATAGACGGCGGTTGCCACGATTTCGGGGCAGACGTGCTTCGTTTTATACCATTGCTCCCAAAGCGGGATATCCTGAATGCGAAAATCCGCCGACAGATCGATGACTCTGACGCCCATCGCCAGCAAGTCAGCCACTGTATTCATGGCGACGGCATGGGGGGTCGCGTAGAAGACCACATCACATTCACCGAGCAGGTCCGAATCGGGCCCAGAAAACAGCAGGTCTACATGGCCGCGCAGGTTTGGAAAATGACTGTGGACAGCCACGCCCGCTAGCTCGCGCGAGGTCACGACTGAAATCTCCACGTCACTGCGCAGGGCGAGCAGTCTGAGCAGCTCGACGCCGGTGTAGCCAGTAGCTCCAATTATTCCAACTTTAATCAAAATAGACTCCATCGATGGTGTCGGTTTTCAAAATAGACAGCGGGGTGGATCAGATGCAGCGCTTTTGCTTACGCAAAGTTGCGTTCCAGCTGATCTGAAATGCCGGACGGAGTATCTTACACTTCAATGCCTAGAATGCAATATCTGGGAGCATTTCATTACGTAAAATCAACAGCTTAGGGACGATCCCTGCTATCATCAAGACATCAACTTTCAGCTGTGATAGCTTCTCTTGCAAGCGTTTAGGAGTGCAGTATGCTTTGGGTTAAAGCCTTTCATATTATCGGGGTAGTTTGCTGGTTTGCCGGGATTTTTTATCTCCCGCGCCTGTTCGTCTATCACGCCATGAGCGAAGATCAGATCAGCAAGGATCGCTTCGAGATCATGGAGAGAAAGTTGTTCTGGGCCATCATGACGCCTTCGGCGGTGTTCGCTGTCGTTCTGGGCGCCTGGCTGCTTATCGCCAATCACGGTTATTTCATGGCCTGGTGGTGGATGAAGGCGAAGCTGGGCCTGGTCGCTCTGTTGATCGGCTATCACTATTACTGCTGGTGGTATATGAAGGCGCTGCGCAAAGATGCGCAGTTTCGCAGTCACAAGTTCTTTCGCGTCTACAACGAACTGCCCGTGCTACTGCTGGTGGCGATAGTAATCCTGATCGTGGTCAAACCCACCCTGTAACGCTTCATCGCTGGCGAAACGAAACAACGGCGGCGGCTGCCAATAGTTGCTATTGACCGATTCAATGCGCAAAATAGCGCCTCGCTTATCGAGGCCGCCACAGACAGATTCGCAGTAATTCACAGCGCTCCTGGCCGCGCCGATGTAGCAAAACAGACACAAGAGACGACTGCGTGATTTTTAACGCAGCAGTGAGCAATTCATAGAAAGTAGCAAACAGAAGGTTCCGGTAACATGAGCAATGAAAATTCCAGGCATCTTTACGACCTGGCAGTAAAACATATCCCCGGTGGTGTAAATTCTCCTGTTAGAGCCTTCAAAGGCGTAGGCGGGAATCCCCTCTTCTTTAAGGCTGGTCAGGACGCCTATCTGATCGATGCCGATAACAATCGCTATGTCGATTACGTTGGCGGGTTTGGTCCTCTGATCCTGGGGCACTGCCACGAGGGAGTCACCGAGGCACTGCGCAATCAATTGCAACAGGGCCTCGCCTTTGGCGCGTCTACCGAGGCTGAAGTGCAGATCGCGGACAAGATCTGTGAGCTGATGCCCTCCATCGAAAAGGTACGACTGGTAACCTCCGGCACCGAGGCCACCATGAGTGCGATTCGATTAGCGCGCGGTTACACCGGTCGCGATCGTATCGTGAAATTCGAAGGCTGTTATCACGGCCATGTCGACGGCCTTCTGGTCAAGGCTGGCTCCGGCGCCTTGACCTTGGGCGAACCCGATTCACTGGGCATCCCGAAGGCCTATACCGACCTCACCCATGTGCTCCCCTATAACGACAGCGCAGCACTGGAAAGTTTCTTCGCCGAAAATGGCGACGAAATCGCCTGCGTAATAGTCGAGCCCGTTGCCGGCAACATGAACTGTGTACCGCCCGCACCAGGTTTTCTTCAGGCACTGCGCGAGCACTGCAGCAAGCATGGCGCGGTACTCATCTTCGACGAAGTCATGACAGGCTTTCGAGTCGCCTTGGGTGGCGCCCAGTCCATTTACGATATTGAGCCTGACCTGACTACCATCGGCAAGGTCATAGGCGGCGGGCTTCCCATAGGCGCGTTTGGTGGCAAGCAAGAGATCATGGATATGATTGCACCGCTGGGCGGTGTCTATCAGGCTGGCACCCTGGCCGGCAGTCCGCTTGCCGTTGCGGCAGGCCTGACGACACTGAATCTAATTTCCGAGCCCGGCTTTCACGAGCAACTCACCCAGCGTACCGCCTCGCTAATGAGTGGCCTGCAGGAACGCGCCGATCAAGCGGGCATCCCCTTTACGACCAACCAGGTCGGTGCGATGTTCGGCTGTTTCTTCACCGAAGAAAAAGAGGTGACTCAGTTCTCCCAGGTAATGAGCTGCGATGTCGAACGTTTCAAGCATTACTTTCATACCATGCTGGATAATGGCGTCTACCTGGCGCCTTCTGCCTTCGAGGCCGGATTCGTGTCCAGCGCCCATGGCGAGAAGGAAATTCAACTCACCTTGAACGCCGCAGAGAAAGCCTTCGCGGCGCTTCCCAAGTAAACATAAAAGACACACAAAGAAGCAAATCAAACGAGGAATACAGAGTGAAATTTGATGTATACGGAGTAGGCAACGCCCTTGTCGATAAAGAGTTCGAAGTCGACGAAAGCTTCTTTCAAGAGCATGACATAGAGAAGGGCCTGATGACTCTGGTGAGTCAGGAGCAGCAGCAACAGTTATTGGATCTGCTGACGGACAAATACGGCATCAAGAAGCGCGCCGGTGGCGGCTCTGCAGCGAACACCCTGTATGCACTGAGCCAGTTTGGCGGCAATGCCTTCCTAAGCTGCAAGGTAGCGAATGACGAGACCGGTGATTTCTATATCAGCCAGCTGGGCGATCAGAGCATAGAGACGAACAACGAGAGCATGCGCGAAGACGGCACCACGGGCCGCTGCATCGTCATGATAAGCCCCGATGCAGAGCGCACCATGCATACCTTCCTCGGCGTATCGGAGACGGTGTCCGGGCACGAGATCGATTTCGACGCGGTTAAAGAATCCGAGTATGTCTACATAGAAGGTTATCTAGTCACCTCTCCCAGCGCCAAAGACGCCGTGGTAGAGCTGAAGAAGTTCGCGGAGTTGAACAGCATTAAGACCGCCATGACATTCTCCGACCCGGCGATGGTGGAGTATTTTCTCGACAACGTGAATGATGTTCTTGGTACAGGCGTCGATCTGCTCTTCTGCAACGAGCAGGAAGCCAAGCTGTGGGCCGGGACCGACGACTTCGATGCGGCCTGCGAGAAGATGAAGAGCAAGGCGAAGCAGTTCGCGATAACACGCGGCGCCGACGGCGCACTTCTTTACGACGGCAAGGACTATATCAACGTCGCGGCACACTCGGTGAAGGCAGTAGACACTAACGGTGCCGGCGATATGTTTGCGGGTGCGTTTATGTACGCGCTGACCCAGGGAAAGGATTTTGCAACGGCGGGCAAGCTAGCGAGCCTGGCATCGGCTACCGTAGTCTCAAGCTTTGGGCCCAGACTCGAAGCCGACCAACACCACAAGATACTCACCGAAGCACTAAGCTAGACACGTAGCTTGTGCTGAAACTCAAAACGCCGCGAACCGATACTCGGTTCGCGGCGTTTTTTGCTTGTTAAGTTCCACTGCAGTTTTAATTTTTAAGATCGCAACTCATCAATGAAGCTCTTTACCCCGTCGAACCAGGACGAAGTCTTCGGTGACTGCCGTTTTCCTTCGCCTTCTTGAATGCCGCGGAACTCTTCGAGAATTTCTTTCTGACGCTTGGTTAGATGCACAGGTGTCTCGACGACTACACGGACCAGCAGGTCGCCGGTGCTGCCACCACGAATAGGCTTAACACCCTTATCGCGCAGACGAAAAAGTTTACCTGTCTGCGTCTCCGTTGGAATCTTCAATTTAACGCGACCGTCCAGTGTTGGCACTTCCAACTCGCCACCCAGAGCTGCATCGACAAAATTGATCGGAATTTCACAGTGCAGATCGCGCCCGTCTCTAACAAATATCTTGTGCGGACGAATCGATACTTCCACGTAGAGATCGCCAGCGGGACCTCCGTGAGTTCCAGCCTGACCCTCACCGGCCAAACGTATGCGGTCACCCACATCGACTCCGGCGGGCACCTTCACCGACAGCGTCTTGGTCTCTTCTACATTGCCACGGCCGTGACAGGTATTACAGGGGTCTTTAATCTGTTTGCCGGCACCCTGACAGCGCGGACAAGTCTGCTGCACAGAGAAGAAACCCTGCTGCATGCGTACCTGACCGTGACCACCACAGGTCGTACAGTCGACAGGCTTGCTGCCCTTCTTGGATCCGCTTCCTGTACAGGTCTCACAGGTAACGGTAGTAGGAATTCGAATCTTGACCGATGTGCCCTTCACTGCCTCTTCGAGGCTTAGCTCCAGGTTATAACGCAGATCGGCACCCTGACGCACATGGCTGCGCCCACCACCGCGTCCGCCGCCACCGAAGATGTCGCCAAAGATATCGCCGAAGATGTCACCGAAATCGGCAGAGCCGTGACTGGTCTGCCCTTCTACACCGGCATGACCGTATTGGTCATAGCGTGCGCGCTTCTCCTTGTCGGAGAGCACCTCGAAGGCTTCGTTCGCCTCCTTGAAAATTTCGACAGCCTCTTCGTTGTCCGGATTCTTGTCTGGGTGATTCTTCATAGCCACGCGGCGATAGGCCTTCTTGATATCGGCTGCCGCTGCGTCTCTGGAAACGCCCAGTACTTCGTAGTAATCCTTCTTTGACATCGTATTCGCTCTTTTAGCTTGCTGTCTTTTACTGCAATGGGTAAACGCAAAAAAAACTAAGCCATCGGAATGACTTAGTTTTTACTTGCACATCGAACTGTCGCTTCGTTTCGGAGTTTGCCCCGAATCTAGCGCCATCAGCCGACTACTTTTCCTCTTCCTTCTCTTCTTCCTGAACTTCTTCGAACTCAGCGTCGACGGCGTCAGAATTCTCGGCGCTGCCGCCTTCTTCTGCCGCACCTGCACCCGCTGCAGTCTCAGCAGCCTGTGCTTCGGCATACATCTTCTGCGCCAGGTTTCCTGAAGCATCGGTCAGAGCCTTGGTCTTGGCTTCCATCGCCGCTACGTCATCGCCCTTAACTGCTTCTTCCAGTTCGGTGATGGCAGCATTGATCGCGTCCTTCTCTTCATCGGTCGCCTTGTCGCCAGCTTCTTCCAGAGTTTTCTTGGTTGCGTGAATCATGCCATCGGCTGTGTTTCTCGCAGTAATCAGTTCTTCGAACTTCTTGTCCTCGGCAGAATTTGCCTCGGCGTCTTTGACCATCTTTTCGATCTCTTCGTCAGACAATCCGCTCGATGCCTTGATCACGATAGACTGTTCCTTGCCTGTCGCCTTGTCTTTCGCCGACACGTTCAGAATACCGTTTGCGTCGAGGTCGAAGGCTACTTCGATCTGTGGCATGCCACGTGGCGAAGGAGGAATATCACTCAGATCAAAACGTCCCAGAGATTTATTCTGAGCAGCCTGCTTACGCTCGCCCTGTACGACGTGAATCGTAACCGCCGTCTGATTGTCATCCGCTGTTGAAAACACCTGTGTCTTCTTCGTTGGAATCGTAGTGTTTTTGTCGATAAGCGTACTGGCAACACCACCCATGGTTTCGATACCCAGGGACAGAGGTGTAACGTCTAACAGCAACACGTCGTTCACATCACCAGAGAGTACGCCCGCCTGAATCGCCGCGCCTACTGCTACCGCTTCGTCAGGGTTCACGTCGTGACGCGGCTCCTTGCCGAAAAATTCGGTAACCTTCTTCTGTACCAGTGGCATACGAGTCTGACCACCTACGAGAATCACATCGTCGATAGCGGACACTTCCAGATCGGCGTCTGCCAAGGCAAGCTTAAGTGGCCCCAGAGTTCTCTCAACGAGTTCTTCCACCAGAGATTCGAATTTCGCTCGAGTCAGTTTTTGCACAAGGTGTTTTGGACCCGATGCATCGGCCGTAATATAAGGCAGGTTAACTTCGGTAGACTGCGCCGAAGACAATTCGATCTTCGCCTTCTCTGCCGCTTCTTTAAGACGCTGCAGAGCAAGCGGATCGTTGTGTAAATCCATGCCTGATTCTTTCTTGAATTCATCTGCAAGATAGTCGATCAGACGCAGGTCGAAATCTTCACCACCAAGGAATGTATCGCCGTTGGTCGAGAGCACTTCGAAAGTGTGCTCGCCATCTGTCTCGGCAATCTCGATGATAGAAATATCGAAGGTACCACCACCGAGGTCATACACAGCGATAGTGGAGTCACCGGCTTTCTTGTCCATGCCATAGGCTAGAGCAGCGGCCGTTGGCTCGTTGATTATGCGTTTAACGTCGAGACCGGCAATCTTGCCTGCGTCTTTGGTCGCCTGACGCTGAGAATCGTTGAAGTAGGCAGGCACGGTAACAACCGCTTCCGTCACCGGTTGGCCCAGAAAGTCTTCCGCCGTCTTCTTCATCTTCATCAGCACCTGTGCTGCGATCTGAGGAGGAGACATCTTCTCGCCATTTACCTCAACCCAGGCATCGCCATTATCGGCTTCGATAATCTTGTAAGGCACCATCTTGATGTCTTTCTGCACGACGTCGTCTTTAAACTGACGACCTATCAAACGCTTGATAGCGAACAGTGTGTTGTTAGGGTTCGTTACCGCCTGACGCTTCGCCGGCTGACCAACAAGCGTCTCACCGTCACTCGCATACGCGATGATGGAAGGCGTGGTGCGATCACCCTCGGCGTTTTCAATTACCTTGGCTTCGCCACCATCCAGCACTGCTACGCAGGAGTTGGTGGTGCCCAAGTCGATACCAATTATCTTTCCCATTGTTCAGATCTCCGATCTCTCTAGTGTCCTGAATCAAGCTCAATTGCTGCGTTGATCCGACGTATAGTTTGCTGATAGTTTGCTAATGTCTTCGATATTGGCCCGATCCAGCGTAATTCAAGGATCAAACCGCTAATTCCCTTATTTTCTTGTGGCCTTACCCTGCCACTGCTATTACCGCGCCCTCGGCCTGCCTCTCAGGCCCATGGTGCGGCCATATACCTTATTTCGAGACCATCACCATAGCGGGACGAATGACACGCCCGTGCAGGGTATAACCCTTCTGCATAACGGCGATTACCGTGTTCGGCTCGCATTCGGCGTTCTCTTGAATAGACATAGCTTGATGTAGCTGCGGATCGAACGGTTCGCCCAAAGGGTCAACCGCCTCTATGTTGAATTTGGTAAAGCAATCCAGAAAACTCTTGAGGGTTAGATTCACTCCCTCGTAGATCGCCTTCACCGTCTCATCTTCGTTATTACTGGCAACTTCCAGAGAACGCTCCAGGTTATCTACCACCGCCAACAGCTCGATGCTGAATTTCTCCTGACCGTATTTATGCGCCTTCTCTACGTCCTGCTCGGCGCGGCGACGCACGTTTTGCATCTCAGCCTGCACCCGAAGCAGGTCATCTTTCGCACGCTGAGCAGCCTCTTCACACTCGACTAGCTTCGCCGCGGCCTGCTCAAGCGGGTCCTGCTCGGCATTGTTCTCATCCGCCGATTCGTTCGTTGTCTCTTCTAATTCGTCGGCATTAGCCTGATCGGAAGGGTCTTGATCTTGATCTGGAGTCTGCGTGCTCATGACTTCCCCTGCTTAAAATTTGTTAGGCAATTGCTGGTAGTTGTTAGGGGCTGAAACTCAGCCGATGACCGCTATATGGGGTCTGCGGGAGCGTATTCAAGCAATTTCAGCAAATTCCGGGAAAATTCCCCGAGCCCCTGGCGGCTGTGGTTTACGCTCGGCAAACCCGGTCCGCACAGCCCGCGTAAATAATCGCATTAGTGCTGCATAAACCCGGTTCAATCCCCTATACTTTGTCCCTATGCTGCAGCAATTATCCATTCAGAATTACGCCACCGTCGACAAGTTGGAGATCGAGTTCAAGGCCGGTATGTCGGTGATAACCGGCGAGACCGGCGCGGGCAAATCCATCATGCTGGGCGCCCTTGGCCTGACCCTGGGCGATCGTGCCGACAAGGGCATAGTACGCAGCGGCGCGCGCAAGACTGACATCTGCGCCGAATTCGATATTGCTAACATCAAGGCCGCTCAGCAGTGGCTGGATGACAACGACCTGGAGACAGACCCCGATTCCACAAGCTGCCTGCTGCGCCGCATAGTTAATAGCGATGGCCGCTCCAAGGGCTATATCAACGGCTCGCCGGTAACCATGGCCTCCTTAAAGGCGCTGGGCGAAATGCTGCTGGATATCCACAGCCAACACGAACACCAATCCTTGCTGCATCGCGGCACGCACCAGCGACTCCTCGATGATTTCTGCGTAGCACCAAAAGTACTCGCCCAGATGCAGGATATCTGGAAGCAATGGCAGAAGAATGCACAACAGATCAATCAGCTTAGCAACCGCTCTCAGGAAGACTCCGCGCAGACACAGTTACTGTCCTATCAGCTTAATGAACTAAACGAGCTAGGCATCGCCAGCGACGAAGTACCCAAGCTGGAGGCCGAATTCAAATCGCTGAATCACGCAGACGAGACCGTGGCATCGGTACAAACCGCCCTCACGCTATGTGGCGACGACGAAGAGCAGAATGCCAAGACGGCGATGCATCAGGCGCTGACGGCGCTGCGGGACCTGCCCGAGAAGAACGACCGGGTGAACAATATTATTGGCCTGTTAGAGAACGCCAGCATTCAACTGGACGAGGCCGTGTCCGACCTGCGCGCCTTCGCCGACGAGTTCGAGGCGAACCCGGAGCGACTGGATCAGGTCAACACGCGACTGGGCGTGTTGCACGCAATCGCGCGCAAGCACAAAGTAAAACCCGATGGCCTCACTGAGGTTATTGCCGACCTGCGCCAGCAGCTCGATCTGATCGAGAACAGCGACGCCGAGCTAGAGAAGCTGGAGGCCGCCGGCGCGCAGCTGCGTCAGGACTATATAAAAGTGGCAAAGGACGTCAGCAAGCAGCGCAAAAAAGGCAGCGGCAAACTGGCCACGCAGGTCAACGAACAGCTGAAGCAGCTGGGCATGCCCCACGCCAGCCTCGAGGTGCAGCTGCTAGCGAGCGATAAAGACAAGCTGGCTCTCGGCGGGCTGGAAACCATAGAGTTTCTGGTAAGCACCAATCCCGGTCAGCCGGCCAAGCCGCTCATCAAGATTGCCTCCGGCGGCGAACTGTCGAGAATCAGCCTCGCGATTCAAGTAATCACGGCGCAGACATCCCATGTGCCAAGCCTCGTATTCGACGAGGTGGATGTGGGTATCGGTGGCGGTGTTGCCAAGGTGGTAGGTCAGTTACTTAGACAGCTGGCGGAGCGCACGCAGATTCTGTGTGTGACCCATCAGGCTCCCGTGGCGGGCCAGGGCCATAATCATTTCTTCGTTAGCAAGTTCACCAAGGCCGGATCGACACTCACACAGATTGCCGAGCTTAGTGATAGCGAAAAAGTGAGAGAGGTTGCCCGCATGTTGGGCGGCGAAGAACTCAGCGACGAATCACTCGCCCATGCCGAGAAGATGGTGGCGACTAGCTAGTAAAGACTAGGCCTGTGCCTGACAGTCTCTGCAGATGCCATACAGATACATGCTGTGATCGGTGATCTCAAAGCCGTACTTCTTGGCGATCTTCTCCTGCTGCTCTTCGATAACTTCGTCGTAAAACTCTTCGACGCTGCCGCAGGCCTGACAGACGATGTGATCGTGATGATCCACCGTGGTGAGCTCGAACACGGAACTGCCGCCCTCGAAATGATGGCGCATCACCAATCCCGCGGCCTCGAATTGCGTGAGCACCCTATAGACCGTAGCCAGACCCACATCCTCGTCGGCCTCGATCAGCGCCTTATAGACGTCTTCCGCACTCAGATGCTTGGTGGCGGAACTTTCCATAATTTGCAGAATCTTAACTCTGGGCAGGGTAACTTTGAGGCCTGCTTTGCGAAGTTCCTGGTTCTCTGTAGCCATGGTCAAGTCTCAATTATAGGGATTAACGTCTGGAGACTGTAAACAATGGCTTGTTTGACTGCCTCAGGTAGTAGGGTATTATGCCTGCTGCACGAGACAGAGGAAAGGAGCCGCCGTCGATTTCGCAGGATTTCGATTCAGCGGAACGCCTTGTACAGCAGCAAGTTTGAAACTACTATGTCCCTAGAAAAACTAGGGTTAATGCAAATCGGGTCAATAACAGCTTTATGAAACACCTAATACGAAACAGCGTTCTTCTTGCCCTGGTGTCTGCCCTGATCGCCTGTGGCAACATCGGCAACATGGACTTCCCAGGTGTTTACAAGATTTCCATTCCCCAGGGAAACATCATCACTCAGCAGATGATCGATCAGCTGCGCCCGGGCATGACCAAGCGACAGGTGATATTTGTTATGGGCTCGCCGCTGGTGCGCGACCCCTTCCATCAGGATCGCTGGGACTACGTGTACAACTTTCAGCCCGGCGGCGGCATACGCGGTCAGGAACGCGTGTCGGTGTTCTTCGTCGATGACGCTCTGGTCAACTTCACTGGCGATTTTACCCCAACCGGTGAAACTGATACTCAAGCTAGTACCAATTAGCTCAAATACTGAGAAAATTGTGTTGCGCGGTGCAAGAGAGATTGCTGCTTGAGCGAACCCTAGCGTATCTTAGTATCCTCAGCTTCGAGCTTTATAGTTCGGCAAGCTTACCGATCACGACTATTGCATCCCCTTCGTTAACAGGTGGCGTACCAAATAAAATAAGCAGCACTCCCGATGCTGGTGCTGTAATCGTTTCCAACTCTCTGCCCAAATAATCAGTGATCACGCCAAGCTTTGTTCCCTGCGTGACATAGTCACCGGTGTTTACCAACGGGTCCGCATACCAAATTCCGTCATGCTCACTATAAATCCGCGCCCTATCAGCAATGAATAGAGGGTTCTCAGGCAGATCCGGCTGCCCTTCTATCATGCCCAATTCGCGCATCACGTTCAGCACACCTTTGGTGATTGGATTGATGTACTTGTCATCTATGATTCCTAACTCACCTGACTCCACATCCATAGCCGGTATCCCTAACGTCACCGCTTGGGCGCTGGTGTAGATAGCATCATCAACCGAATCATAAGACCCTGCAAACTGCACCACGGTTTCAAGACCAAAGGCCACTGCGATGCGTTTGGATTGCTGCACAACATCGTCACCGCCAGCCTCTGCATAGTAAGCGCTGTAAGAAGGCCGCAGGCTTTCATTCGCATCGCCCGAGTGAATGTCGATTAAATAGTCAGCTGGTTTGATCACATGGCTTGTAAGTGCATAGGCAATACGCTCTGTTATTGTCCCGCTGGAATCTCCAGGGAAGGAGCGATTGAGATTCTTCAGATCAGTCGGTCCAAAATAGACTGTTCTACCCGTAAACGCCGGCATATTGGCAATGTGCACAACTATCAAGGTTCCGGACATCTGGGTTGGATCGAGCAATGCCGGCAGTTGTTGCATGGAGAGTATCGGGGAATACTCTGAGCCATGAATACCGGCGATAAGAGATAGTACTGGGCCGGGCAGACTGCCATGCAACACAGAAACTGGAATGAAGGTCCCTGCATCGCCTCCAACTGGGTCGATGGTGATTTCACCCTGCACCATCTCACCGGGCTGAACAAGCAAGTTGGCCAGCACAAAAGCAGCCACCTCAGAATCACCATCTTCCTGAGCGAATGCTGCATTGCTGGCCAAGACAAGCAAGCCAACAATGACCGACAGCATTCCGTGATGCCTGGCTTTCACAAACTGTACAACAGAAGACCTTCGTAACTTCATTATCATCGTTCCGATGATTAACAATACCCTTGCGAGATGCGCGAGCAGGTAAAAAGCCAGACTCTCATACAGAGCCAGCACCCGCTAATTAGAACTCTACGCGCAATCCAATCTCGAATGCTCTGCCTGGTGCCGGCGCCAGATCCTTCAGCAATGACGTGTGATGTCGAATCTCTTCATCCAGCAAATTATTCGCCTTGAAGAAGAACAACGTCTCGGCTGCAGTAAATGGCAGGTGGTAGTCGGCATAGAAGTTCAACAGCGAATAACCATCGGTACGGGTCTCACCAATCCCTATGTCAGATTGATTCCGCATCTCAGTCCAGCGTAGCTTAGTCTGCCAGTTCACATGAGAATGCTGCAATTCGAAACCGACACTTAACGGCGGGATACGTGGCACGTCTCCCGAATTGTCGAAATCGGCTCGCACGTAGTCGCCAAACAAACTAATTTCGGTTAGATGATCCCCACTGCGTCGCACTGGGAAATTTACTTCGGCTTCCATGCCGTAAAACAAAGCATCATTCTGCTGGTAACGGGAAATCTCTACCTCGTCTTCGAACACGCCCGTGTCGAACAGAAAAATATAGTCAGAGATGTCGTTGTAGTAGACATTAACTTCGGCATGCACTTCACCCATGTGCTTGCGATAGCCAACCTCAAAATTTGTCGACTTCTCAACATCAGCATTCGGCAGGCCAATCTCAAAGCGTTGCGTTGCAGCGTGTTCTACCAACAGGTCAGTCGGCAACTCTGCACAACCTAAGCTGATATTGGAATACAACTCTTCTACTGTAGCAGAGCGCTGCGAATGCGCTATAGAAAACAGCAGGTTGGCCTGATCAGTGAAACGCCAGATCGCCGCCGTTGAACCGCTCCAGCTCGTATTGCTAGAGTCGCAGCTACCGCCGCTTTGATCCATGCTTTGCCGTTCTCCGCGCAGACCAAACTCATAAGTTAGATCGCCAGTATCGATGCTGTGTAGCGTAAATAGCGCAAGGGAATCTATATCCGTTTCCGGAACAAAAGCCTCTTCGCCTATTGCCGAAAATTCTCGCTGCGAGAATTGAGCACCGATTACACCTTCACGCGTATCGGTACCGGCAAGGTGCAGAACGAATCGTCCCTCGATACCATCTTGTTCAAACAAGGTACCGATCTCGCCGTCAGGCTCAACTTCGGCATGCTGATAATCGACTGTAGTCATACGTCCATGTAGCTCTTCGAACCAACCACTGAGAGGTAGAGACATCTCAATGTCCGCTCGCTCCTGCTTCATGGCTATGCGAACACCGCCTTCTTCCTCGCCGTGTTCGTCATCATGCTCTTCGCCTTCGTGCTCCTCTTCATCATGATCCTCATCATGATCTTCGTCCTCGTGTTCATCTTCGTGACCATGCCCGTGCCCGGGAATACCGTACTCGTTTTCCAGACGATTAACAGAAAAGCCAATATAGCCTTCGTCGAACACCCACGAGGCGCCAAAGGTTTGCGTGTCGGCACGCGTACTTGAATTAGAAATACGGCCGCGGCTCTCTAGGAGTTCTTCGAGCTCTTCCTCGTCGGCAATGTCGACTGTTTTAGGATTAACCGCGAAACCCGGAATCTCAACATCGTTGCTCTCGCGATACACGCCATCAAGGTGCCAGGCTATGTTTCCGGCTCCCCCCTCTAAACGGCCTACAGTAACCTGCTGATCGGACACGCTGTTGTAACGCGACTCCACGATACCCGTCACGCCCGCAGGCACACTGGTCGGAATGCGATTATCGATTACGTTTACCACGCCTCCGATCGCACCATTTCCGTAAAGTAAAGTAGCTGGCCCACGAATAACTTCGATGCGCTCGGCCAGTGCCGGCTCGAGGCTATTGGCATGGTCGGCACTGATTGTCGAGGCGTCGATATTACCGACGCCGCCTTGCAGCACCTGAACTCGGTTGCCACCCTGACCGCGAATAACCGGCGAGCCTACGCCCACACCAAACGATGCCGTTGTCACACCCACTTGATCTTGTAACATCTCGCCCAAAGTCGCGGCGACTTTCTCACGCAGCTCTTCACCCGTTAAGATATTTACCGGCATAGCGGTATCCGCACGACTGCGATGCAGCGTAGAGGTAACAATCATCTCTTCGATATTTGGCTCACTGTGTTCAAGCTCTTGAGCCACAAGATTGGTAGTTAGCAATAGGGGTAGAGCGGTGCTGGCAAAACTCCCGACAACAGCGCCGGGCTTCTTAAAATTAATTTTCATCTCGAATCTCACACATAACTCGCATAGTAAATGCGGTGGAATTTATCCATCGAACAGGAACGACGACCTAGCCCGTGAAGGCAAGCCCAAGTCGATTGACGACTACATTAAGTTAGATGTAAGCGGGTGGAGCGCGCGCGGTAGCGCGGATGGTCTCGGTAGAGGAATGACTTTGAACGAGAGCCGAATAAGACTGCGAAATAGGTTGCTGATGTAGGCTGGGAGCCTTGGCAACCGCGGCATCGTCTTGTGAGCCAACCTTAAGACAGATTTCACAATCGAACTGCGCTTGTAGATCGGCATCGTGACTGTGGCCGTGTTCCACAGCCTGAGCGAACAGCAAAAAGACACTCAACACCGCCATCAATGAGAGCGACTTCAGCGCCATCATCCGCTTGCGAATGCTCTGCGCCGTTTCAGTGCTTGTTTGTGTTGCTGTTTGCATAGCGCGTAGTTTTAACTCAGAAAAGCCTTAAGAGGCAAGAAAGATTTACATATTTTTTTGTTCGAACTCGTGAAACGCAACTACTCGGCAATCCGGTCTGCCATGTTTTGCAAGGCGTCGACACCAACAATATCCTGCGCCAACAGATACAGATCCTGCCGCGGTATCTTCGGCAGCGCCTTGGTAAGGGTGGCCATGTGCGCCTCTTCCTGCGCGCGGCGCTCTTCGAGGAAATCGCCCTCGCCCTTCGGTGAGCGCTTATTCACTACCAGACAGTCGACGCTAATCTTCGCCTTCTTCAGCTGCTGCTGCAGCTCTATGGTCTCCAACACCGGCAGGCGTTCTGCCGCCAGCACAATCACGAAGGAGGTCTGGTTCTTATCGGACAGCTTGTCGCGCAGGGTAGTGAAGCGCAGCCGGCGTCGATTCAACAGGCTGCGAATACCCGACTCGCGCATCTTGTCGTCGTCTTCCGGGTCGTTACCGAACACCTTGTCTTCCATGCTGGAGTCGCGGCCCATGTCGCGCACTATCTCGGCGAACTTATCTGCCTTCTCGCGGCGCTGAATCAGCCCTTCCGTCCAGGCGGACATCATCTCTGGCAACACCATGAGTCTGGCCGTGTGCCCAGAGGGGGCCGTGTCGAACACTATAAGGTCATAGTCTTTCGTGCCCTGCTCTACCACCTCGGCGATACGTTCGAGGATCGCCGCCTCTTGCATGCCCGGCGCGTCCTTGGACAACGCCATGTGCTTGTCGACTTCGCTGCGCAGATTGATCGGCATCAGCCGGTGCAGAGAGTTGGTGATCTCCTCCATGTGCAGCTTAACGGTCTCGGCCGGGTCTAGCTCCAGACCATCCAGGCCAGCGGCGAGGCGAACCGGCTTCGAGCCAATCTTTCTGTTGAACAGATGCCCGAGGTTATGGGCAGGGTCTGTTGAGACCAGCAATACCTTGGCGCCATCGTTGGCGCGAGCTAATGCGGTGGCGGCAGAGATCGTCGTCTTGCCGACGCCACCCTTGCCTCCGAAGAACAGAATTTTCTTTGAGCGAGCGAGTTCTAGCAGCAATGTACGTGATCCAGGGGTGAGCGTTCCATGCCCATGCGCACATGCCAGTCATGAAAGCGGTCATAGACAATAGGGAGCAGTTCCATAGTATAGAAAGCAGCCGGATTGGGTATGCCCAGACTCTCGGCGAACACCAGCAACATGAACAGATCCTCCTCGTCACGCTGAGCGCGAGCGAAGGATCGTCTATAGGACGTTACATAGTATTCATGCAAGCCCGCCTCGATGCGCTTGAGCAGACTTTCTTTCTTCTCTTCTTCAGACATGATTCACGCCAGCATTTACACTAGTTGTACTAAGTGTAGGTAATAATTCCATTATGCGCCAAGGACAGTGGCTTTAGAAGGAGAACCAAGGACAAACATGTCTACTTACTAGCGTATTTCACTTGCAAGTCCTTTGCATAAGCAACGCGTAGAATAGGCTACTTACTATTCTCGCTATTCACCCCATCCAAGCGCGCCCCTTCCCAAAGACTTGTACCGATTGAATCTCTCGATCCAGTTAACCCTTATGGGTCTACCAACTAAGCAAGATTAGTCTTCACTACTATTTCCTCTTGTTCAGTCGCGAAGTCTTCGCCCGATCCAAGCGTGCCGCCTTCGGGTCAATCAGCAGCGGCCGGTAAATCTCCACCAGAACACGGTCCAAAAATTTCACCCGCTGAGCGTATTTGACCTGCCTGAAAGTCACTTACAAACGCATCGCGTAAAATAAATTACTTCTTCTTAGGCTTAGCCGTCTTCGCCCTATCCAAGCGCGCCGCCTTGGGATCGATCAGTAGCGGCCGGTAGATCTCGACCCGATCACCTGCACTCATCACATACTCGGCAGGCAATGGCCTGCCCTTGCCATCCAGCGGCCGCGAGAATATGCCCATAGGGTCTTTGTCGATATCTATTTCTGAAAATTCTGCAGCGATATTCGAACGCTGCACCGCCTCATGGGCAGTCGTCCCCTCGGGCACCACCAGCGGCACGATAAGCTGCCGCGCCGGCGTCGCATAGGCGACCTCTACCGTAATCATGGCGGCCTGATCGTCGTCACTTGCTTGCCTGTCATCCATTGCCATAGACCTCATGGGCGCGCTGCACGATGGCATCCACCTGGCTGTTCGCCGAACTGCTAAACAGCTTCTCCATCGCGAAATCCATCAGCCCCGATGTAAATTCGAACTCCATCTCCAGAGCCACCTTGCAGGCGCTGTCGGTCAGGGCGGTAAATGTCCACTGCGAGCTAAAGCTCTTGAAGGACCCTTCTACCAAGATCATCTCGATGCGCTGCGGCCTGACCAGCTGATTGCGGGTGGTGAACTGCTGGCTAATGCCCGCCTTGGACAGACTCAACTGACCAACCAGTTCGGTGCTGGACTGGCTAAGCACCTTGGCCGACACACAGCCGGGCATGAACTCGGGGTAGTGTTCGATGGCGTTCACCAGATCAAACATCTGCTGGTCAGAATATTCGACCAGAGCGCTTCGATGGATCGAAGTCATGAGCTGAAAACCCTAATTAGAAACCCCAATGCAGTCAGTAGCGCTACAGATAGATCTGATACACGGTGCTGAGGAAAACGACCAAGAGCACCACAGGGATAATAGTACCCAGGGAGAAGTTGATGTACTTCTCTAAGAGCGAGCCTTCGTAGTCTGGGTCGCCCCTGGACAGCTCCTCCGACAGGCCACTCATCTTCCACCTATACGAACAGAAGATACAGACCGTAAAGCCCACCAGCGGCAAGATAGTCTCGTAGAACACATCCGACACCAGATCGAAGAAGGACTTGCTCGCACCGCCATAGCTGGTGAAGTTGGTAAAGAAATCCACCATGCCAAGCGACATAGTCGCCGGTATCGCGAAGGCAAGCAGCAGGCCGGCCTGCAATAATACCGCCTTCTTGCGACTGAATTTCCACTCATCGATCCAGCAGGAGATCGGTATCTCGATGATAGACACCAGAGACGTCAGCGCGGCGAAGAACACCAGGGTGAAGAATATCATCGCCACGATGCTGGCGCCGGTGTAGCCCACCGCAACCTGCATCGACAGAAATATCTTGGGCAAGAAACTGAAGATAAGGCCCACACTACTGGTTGAGAGATCGTCGGTATTCGTGTTCGGGTCGAAGGCGAAGATGGCAGGCAGAATCAGCAGGCCGGCGAAGAAGGCGATGCTGGTATCGGCGATGGCGACCATGCGTGTCGACTGCGGAATATTGTCCTCGCGGCCAAAATAAGAGCCGTAGGTAATCAGAATGCCCATACCTAAGGAGAGCGAGAAGAAGGCCTGACTCAGCGCACCATTAACAACTGTTAGGCTCATCTTGCTGAAATCCGGCACCAGATAATACTTGATACCGGCTACGGCACCGTCCAGTGTCAGAACGAATATCGTAAGCAGAATAAGCATGACCGCCAGCGTAGGCATTAGTACTCTGGCGAGGCGTTCGATACCCCCCTTCACGCCGCCGAGTAAGACAAAGAACACGATGCCAAGCAGCACAGCGAGATAGCCAAACAGCGAGGGCTGGGCCACCAATTCACCGAATGTGGCCTCCTCCGCCAGTGCGCCCAGACCACCGGTGGCGATCTCTTTCAGGTACACCACCAGCCACACAGTAATCACCGTATAGAACACGGCGATCATAAAAGGCGTGAGAATGCCCAGCATGCCCACCAGGTGCCACTTCTTATCCCCGCCCGATAGCTCGGAGAAGGCCCCCACCGGGTTGCGCTGGGTCTTGCGCCCCATGGATATCTCGGCCAGCATGACCGGGTAACAGATAAAGGCGATAAAGAAGAGATAGATGATAAGAAAGGCGGCACCGCCGTTCTTGGATGCCATAACCGGGAATGCAACGAGGTTGCCAAGGCCCACCGCGGAGCCGGCGGCGGCGAGAACAAATCCCAGTCTTGAGCTAAATTGCCCTCTAACGTCTGACATCAAAAACCCCTTTTAGCTCAAGCTATTAGCATTATTATCGGCGAGTAAATCATTCTTGTTGGGGGATTCTAACAGTGCCGCCATAGCAGCACAACGCGCGCCAAATGGCGCTTTGCGAAGTATTTGCGCCTAAGATCACGGAAAACGCTATAATCGCGCCCCATGGCAAAATCCAAGACAACAAGAGTCAAGAGCAAGACGGTAGATACCACTATCATCGCCAATAAAAGGGCGCGCCACGACTACTACATAGAGGACACTTTCGAGGCCGGCGTAGCACTGCTGGGCTGGGAGGTGAAATCCCTGCGCATGAAGAAAGTGCAGCTAACCGACAGCTATGTGCTGCTAAAAGACGGCGAGGCCTTCCTGTTAGGCTGCCATGTCACGCCGCTGAACACCGCCAACACCCATGTCATAGCCGACCCGGACCGCACCAAGAAGCTGCTGCTTAAGACCAAAGAACTGGCCAAGCTAATCGCGGCCGTTCAACAGAAGGGCCACACCTGTGTCGCCACCAAGATGTATTGGAAGGGGCATCTGGTCAAAGTGCAGATAGCCCTGGCCAAGGGTAAGCAAGACCACGACAAGCGCGCCGCAAAGAAAGACCAGGAATGGGCCGTAGACAAGCAGCGCATCGTGCGCCACGCGCATCGCTAAGCCACAACTTCCAACCCACCCTCTCCAATAATCGCGGCTGAGAGCTTGATATCAGGCTACAAGACCCAATATATGCTATTATCACCAGTCACTTGGGGGCGATTCGGATTCGACGCCGGTATTGAAGCCTAAGGTGCATGCCGAGAGGGTAGTGACTCTCGTAAATCAATCGCTGCAACTTTATAGTTGCCAACGACGAAAGCTACGCCCTAGCAGCCTAAGAGCTTGCTAGCGATTGCCTCTAGGATGTCCGTAAACTGGAGTTCGCAATCGTCATCTAGAACGGAATCGCCAGTGGACCGCGCTTGACGCGAAGCGGCTAAAAAGTATCAAGCTCGCCCAATTCACCCTGCCCGTCGGGCCGATGAGGGTTAACTTAATAGACGACGCTATGCATGTAGACCCGAAGGAAGAGAGCTGACGGACGGGGGTTCAAATCCCCCCGCCTCCACCAAACAGAATCCTGCCCACTTTAACCAGTGTTCGGGTTTTTTATTGATTCCTAGGGGACACTTATGGTCTGCAAATAGATCTCAAAAGGCAGAAAGATTGGACAAGAGATCGGTTGGATCGATATATTTGCCTAGGTTACTAAATTATCAGTGTCCCCTTCTTCCTTCTTGCCAACCCAAAGATATCAGACATGAACACTCTCCTCCTCACTCTAACCTGCTTGCTTGGCTGTTCTGCGGCGCTAGCACAATTGCCCGACCACACTCAGGTATTCGAGCCGGTACCAGCGCTGGTTACAGGGGTCACCCACGCGGCGGCGCCCTCCGATGCAATCGTGTTATTCGATGGCAATAACATGAATGCCTGGGAACAGTTGGAAGATTCCGCTTCACCGCAATGGGATATTGAAGACGGGTTTGTCACGGTAAATGGAACAGGAACCCTGAGATCCAAACAGAGCTTTGGCAGCTTTCAATTGCATATTGAGTGGCGCGCAACCGATGTGATTCAGGGCGAAAGTCAGCTGCGCGGCAACAGCGGCATATTTTTGCATTCACTCTATGAAATTCAGATTCTGGACAGCTGGGAAAATCCGACCTATGTCAACGGTCAGGCCGGTTCCGTGTATCTACAACACAGCCCGCTGGTGAACGCCGCGAAGCGACCGGGCGAGTGGCAGAGCTACGACATTATCTTTACCGCGCCGGTTTACCAGGCGAACGGCACACTGCAGTCCCCCGCCTACGTCACCGTATTGCACAACAGGGTGTTAGTGCAAACCATGTACAGATACTCGGCTCGACCTTTACGCGTGCGCCGGAGTATAAAAGCAGCTGCACGCCCTTCGCTCACAGACAAGAGCAGGCTTGTGATGGCAAGATGCCACTGCTATTGCAGGATCATGGCCAAGTCGTTTCTTTCAAGAATATCTGGTTAAGAGAGCTCTAGCGATTCTCTAGATACTTTATATACACTAGATGTCCAACCCTGAAAGCTTTGCCCTATGGTCTGTAGTTTTCAGGCAGTCAGAAAGCAAAAGACTAGTAGATCAACCCTGGGCGAATAATTGCGTGCGCTAGCCTGCAGGCTTCTTATAGTATGCTCGTTAGATCGAACTCAATGTGGGTAGTAACTTACAAGAACAAGTGAGCAGGGGAATTGGATGGCTTCATTTGAGGGTTTTGAATACGACGTGCTGATAGTCGGGTCAGGTGCGGGGGGCGGCATGTCGGCCCACATACTGACAGAGGCAGGTATAAGGGTGTTGCTACTGGAAGCCGGTAGAAATTATGACCCGGTTACAGAAACACCAATGTTTCAACAAAACCACGAAGCCCCTCTTCGCGGCGTCAGCACTAGTGACAAGAACTTCGGCTATTTTGATGCCACCGTCGATGGGGGTTGGCAACTGCCTGGCGAACCCTACACTGAGGCAGATGGTACACGTTTCATGTGGTGGCGTGCCCGCATGCTGGGTGGTCGAACCAATCACTTTGGTCGCTTGGTGCCCCGCTTCACGCCAGAAGACTTCAACATGGCCGATCGTGATGGCTTGGGTGAGAACTGGCCCATCGGCTATGACGAGGTCGCGCCCTGGTATGACCGCACAGAAAAACTGATCGGTGTTTCCGGCACCAATCCAGGCCTGGAAGATACGCCCGCCTCAGCCGACGGCGTTTTGCAACCACCACCAAAACCTCGCGTCTACGAATTGCTGCTAAAGGCAGTTACCGACAAGATGGGCATACCCGCCGTGCCCATGCGCCGCGCGGTAATCACCCAAGACCTGGACGACAGAAAAGCCTGTTTCTATGCAACCGGCTGTGGCCGCGGCTGCTCTATAGGCGCAGCCTTTCAAACGACAACGTCACTGCTGCCCTGGGCTCAGAAAACTGGCAACATGAAGCTAGTTACCGATGCCATGGTGAAAGAAGTGCATGTTGATGAAAACGGTCGGGCATCGGGCGTTACCTTTGTTAACCGACTCACCAAAGAAGACATAAGAGTTGATGCTGATAGAGTTATTCTTGCAGCCAGTGCCTGCGAGACAGCACGACTAATGCTGAATTCGAAGAGCGCATTACACCCTAATGGCCTGGCGAATAGCAGCGGGCAGGTAGGGCGCAATCTAATGGACTCTCTAGGCGCCGACATAGGCGGTTTTATACCCGCCTTAAAAGGCCGCCCTAAATACAACGAAGACGGCTATTCCAGCAATCATTTATATATTCCCTGGTGGGACAACGCAGGCCAGAAGGATGGCACGCTTGATTTCACTCGCGGCTACCATTTTGAAGTAGGCGGCGGCTTTAGCTCTCCCGGCATGGGCGTTGCCAGTCGCGTCGATGGCTATGGCAAGCGCGCTAAGGACGAGGTGAGAGATCTATATGGCACGGATATAAACCTGGCTCTGCGGGGTGAGATGGTACAAAGCGACAACTGCTATTGCGAGATCGACGAAGACGTTAAAGACAAGTGGGGAATCCCGGTTCTCAAATTTCATTGGCAGTGGTCCGAGCAAGAACTGAATCAGGTTGCTCACGGTCTGGAATGGGGCAAGAAAATCATCGAGGCTATGGGCGGCATTGTGAACAATCCTGATGCTACCCCCGAACAGGCCATCAAGGCGGGTGGTCAAATCATTCACGAGGTCGGCACCACAAGAATGGGTGACAACCCGGCCACGTCGGTTGTTAATCAGTGGGGGCAATGCTGGGACGTAGACAACCTCTATGTCATGGACGGGGGTGTCTTCACTTCTAACCCCCACAAGAACTGCACACTCACTATTCTTACTTTAGCTATGCGCAATGCGACTCACTTAGCCGAACAAATGACTGCAGGAGAAACCGCATGAGCACTGTCTATAACCCCAAGATGACCAGGCGGGAAAGCCTTAAACGCATGGGCTCTATGACTAGCGTAGTGATGATAGGCGGCATCGCCGTTGCCTGTGAGGCACCGGAGCCCAAAGCTACGGCGGTTGATGCCTCCAGCCATTGGCCTGACCTAGACTTCGCGGCAATTAGCGAAAATGGCTATGGTACCGACCCCAGCATGATTAGCCCCACAGCTCCGTGGCCGAGAACGTTAAGCGCTGCACAATTGGATCAAGTAGCCGTGCTAAGCGACATTATCTGCCCGCGGGATGAGCGTGGTCCCTCTGCTACTGAAGTCGGGGTGCCGGATGTTATCGACGAATGGGTGAGCGCGCCCTACTCTTCGCAGCATCGAGATCGCGTGCAAATTCTAAACGGACTGCAATGGCTGGACGAAGAAGCGGGCCGACGTTTCGGTAGCCCCTTTGTCGCTGCCAGTGATGCGCAGCAGATAGAGATTATTGAAGACATTGCCTATAGAGATAGGCGTGATATCCCGGAGTTTGAACATGCCGTGCAGTTTTTCGCACGGCTGCGACGACTGGTGTTCGGCGGCTACTTTACTAGCCCGGAAGGTGTTGCGGATATTGGTTATATTGGCAATGTGCCGATTGCCGGGGATTATCCGGGGCCGACGGATGAGGCTATGGCGCATTTGAATCAGGTTATTGCGGATTTGGACATGTAATGGGGTCAGAGTAAATATCCAGTAGTTTATGGCGTCTTGAGAGCACAGGGGACACTAACATCTTAACAATTTAAGCCTCCCAGATGAATCGCGACCACTACCGCCCAAACAGTACTAAGTTGTTAAATTGTTAGTGTCCCAAAAATTCCAAAGTTCTCAAACACCTGATTTGAATATTGATATCCTTGAGCGAAAACAACTTACCCGTCTGACAAGACTTTGACCCTAGAGTGGATAGAGCTACAGTTCAGCGAATGATAACTCAAGCGCCATCCACATCGGCTTCAGGAGAACTTCTCCAGCGCAATTCAGCAGGCAAGGCTCTGACACAGCAAATCTTCTCAAATCACGCAGAGGACTTCCTGAGAGCCACAAACCAGGCAACTATTGGCTCCGCAAGGGAGTGGTCGCTCGGGTGTATAGTAAAACTCTTGTCGATTACATTTACCGAAACTTCAGTAGCTCCGAGGTCTTCAAAAAAAGTATAAATCTGGGCATCCGTACTGAACATCGAACCTGCGACCTCTTCGACTAGGTGTTTGCAAACCTGAATTTCATGGGCATAACTCAAGAATTCCTGCTCTTGCTTAAATGCCATGCTCCAAGCAAAGTTTTGCTGGCAGAACCAATCATATAAGCCGGTAAAGTCCCCCCCCTCATAGCGTTGCATTAGCTCGAAGAAATCTCTCGTCATATCCGCTGAGAGCATCTCCCTGGCCGTATTCAAATAGGCTGATTGCGGGGCGTGAAAAATAAAATAGGCATTGCCACCAGGCTTAAGCACTCTTAGCCATTCGCGCATGACTTCGATGCTATTACCTAAATAAGAAAACGTATAAGAGGAAAACAATGCAGCAAAACTGGCATTGAGAAAAGGCAGGCTGGTCACATCGTTCTGTAGATACCTTTTATGCATCAATCCCCGTTTGAAAGGAATTTGATCAATGTCCGTAACAGAAAACGATGGATGTAATTTCTCCAGGCAAGACGCAGTCTCACCGACTCCGGACCCCAGGTTTAGCATCTGTGTAGGTTGGTCTGTAAGTCTCCTCTGGGTTTTCAGAAATTCGATAACCCCCCGCACCATCTCCATTCGATTAGACGGTAAAAAACTGTTCCACAGATCAGGATTTAGATCTGCACTCAACTTGCCCGGTGTCGCATCCTCATTTAGAGGTTGTGGACGCTCACTGACAGCAGAGCCGAGATGGCAAAATAGAATTTCAAATGAGGCAAATTCGCTCACACCGAAAGCGGGATTAATCTGGCTAATTTCCGGGCTTTCTTGTTCGTACAGAATAACTCGCAGAGGGCGCAGGCCCCGTGCTCTCAATTGTGCCACTAACTCATTCATGGCCGCTTTTTTTGCCGTAAATTCGAGGTGCGTATTTCCGGAACCGATGGTCGCGAGGAAAACGGCGGATTTGGTGACCACTTTGTTCAGTTTATCTAAAAAAATGGGAATTTCCGGTAACGCCGTGGGTTCAAGGCGGAACATGGTCACCAGATTTCGTGGGCTGCAATCACCTTGTTCCACCGCTGTTACGAGGCGATCCAAACCTTCATAGAGATCTAAGTTCAGCGCCTGTATTCGCGAATTTTCTGAGCGATTCATCTGCTCAAAATCCTGGCTCAGGTTCCTGTCATTATCGATGATAACGAGGGATTTTGGGTCACAGGACTTGACAGCAAAGTTGAGTTTAGACGAGCTTGAGAAAGCGCCTCCTGGCATTTGGGGGCCGATACCAGGAATGCGGTGGAACCCTTCTCGGTCGCGTCTGGCCATGGAAGCCCCCAAGGCCAATTGGTCATACTGATTGGAATCGCTAGTGAGACCCAGGAGTTTAATAATCTGAGCTACACGAACCCCATCGGAGCGATTAAGCCGAACCCCCATAATTTGAGCAAGCCTGTGCGGTTCAGTACCACTGCTATGTATGTTGTCCCGCAATAACTCAGCACAGTTTTCCTCGCTAAGGGTGCCTGCATCGATGGTCCAGCCATTAAATGTCTCGCAGGTAGCCGCTAGGTTGGCACAGTTAAACAGCCGCTCGCCAATTTCCGGTATCCGATCTGCATAGATGGTGTTTTCCGCGTTCGTCAGTTTCCCAATGAGATCTTGAGGAAAATGCTGCTCCAAATCGCAGCGCAAAAAATCTGCGTAGTTAGTAAAAAGAGGTAGAAGGTCTGTAAATGAGTCAGATTTAATAATTCGGACTAGCGCGAGTAAGTCTTGTAGATATCCGGCGACTCCGATATCGAAGAGTTCTTGCGGGCTGAATTGCAGGTTTGCTGGCATGAAATAGCAATAATGACTAAGTTGAAAATAAGGGTTGGCGCCGGTAATTCAAAACGCGAACAACACAGCAGTTATAGCCAGTATTGAATTTTTCTTCAATAAAAAAGAAAAAGCCAGGCCATGGAGAGAGGCCTGGCTTTTTCTCCGGCAGCACTGAACCTAAACAGCCTACCTAGGGGGAGAGTTAGCCACCTGGAGTCCAATCGATAGACACGTAGAATTGACGATAGAAGTTATTGATCAACCTAGACTCAAAACCTCCTATCTGTCCAGTCAACGTAGGTTTGTAATCGAAGAGATTGTTCACACCAGCAGTCAAAGTAACCTGCTGGTTAAAGAAATCGTCAAATAGATACGTGTAGCGCACATCAACGATTGGGTCCTCTTCAATTTCACTTGGGGGTACAAACTGACCATCAAAAGAGTACAAGTCCACTATCTGGGCATCATGGTTAATGGCACTGAACCAACTCACAGACATTGACGCACTGTGATTGTTTCGGAACCAGTTGGTATTCCAAGCCAGCTTCGTTTGCGGAATTGGCGGGGCGATATTAGTCCGCGCGTTCTGTTCGCCGAGAACATCAACAGGATTGCCGTTTTTATCCGTGAAGACATACTCATCAAAGATAGAGGCATTTAAGCGCGTGTTGAAAGTGCCTAGGTTTTCCGTACTAAAGTTATAGCCTATTTTAAAGTCGACCAGGTCAACATCAAATTTAGCCACGTTGCCAGATTGGGTTAACACGAGATCAACCTTACCGGTCACAGAGTTACGGAAGATGTTTCCGCCGGCACCGCCTACAGGCTGTCCCCCTAGCCAGGCATCGGCCTTCGCTCGGCTCGCTGAACCTGGAGTCGGATCATAGGCCGACTCCGATTGACCGGTTGCACTGAGCATGGCAAGGAACTGATTGCGCGTCACGTCGTCCTCGCTCAAAGTCCGAATGCGGTCAGTGTATTGGACTTGCTGATAGTCTAGGGATAACTCGAGTCCATCCAGTCTGCCCGTTGGCTGCCAGGTAAATCCAAAATTAGTAATCTCCGCTTTTTCTGGGCCCAGATTAGGGTTGCCTGAGGCGCAGCGCAGGCCACCAAGCAGCAAGGTGCCACTGAGGTCGTCACTGCCGCTGTACATGTCACCGCAGTTTTCGTTCTTAAGGGCTGGTCGCGTCTGGAATGAGGTCGGTGCCACGAAGCTTTCGCCCCAGGACGCCCTCAGGGCCAGTTCGGGGATCACCTCATAGCGAGCGGAAAGCTTGGGTGAAGTGTTCTGCAGACCTTGATCGGTGAATTCCTCATGCCGCACCGCACCCTTGATGGCTAGATTATCAAGGATAGGCACTTCCACCTCGGCAAACAGGGAACGGACTTCAGAGAAAAACTGTCGATCACCCGCTACTGGTTCGCCCACCTGCCCCCAGATGAAGTTTTCTCCTGCCGCCTCCCACGGCTCCTGAAATGTGCGCTCTTCCAGATTACGCCATTGGTAACCAAAAGCCGCCTGCACAGTACCGGCAGGAACCTCAAATACTGGACCTGTTAGCACAGTCTCAAAAACATCCAAAAAGTTACGGGAGGAGGTATGGTTTGGGTTGACATAGCCCATCCAATCATTCAGCTCCCTGGTATTCTCGAAACCTGGCTCATAAAAAGGCGAGCGAGTGTCTGCGGAGCCGAAGGGATTGAACCACTGATCTCCTGTGACACCGCCTTCTCCACGCAGCGCCAACTGCAGGCGGGATGCACGTACCCCCGTGGCATCCGCCATCGTCTTGTTTTCCTGCTTAGTGTAGTAGGTATTCCCAGACCAACCGGTGTCGCCTAAATCGTAATCTGCAGAAAGCTTGATGCGATTTAGCGCAAAAATACTTCTGTACCCCCGGGTGGTATCGTCATTAGCGATCGAGCCCAACTGCTCTGCCTGTGGGTGGGTATAAATACGCCACAAATCGGGAGCCACATCCACACCATAAGGATTGGCAGGGTGCTCCTCCGGGATCACCAGCATTGCTCGGTTATTGGCCGGATTAGGCGAGGCGTAGGTAGTTCGTTCGTCTGTGTGCTGAATGTGGTTATTCATCATAAAGCCGAGACGCAGCCAGTCGGTTGCCTCCCAGTTAAGATTATTATAAAGGTTGTAGTTCTGCATGTGGTTCACAACCTCATTCTGAGCGCTGTACTCGAAAGTACAGAAACTACCACTTTTAGTACCAGAAGGGAGGGGGGACGGGCCATAGCCATGTGTTGGGGTGCCTTCGTTAAACGTCCCACATGACGGGTCTAATAGGCGGGGACCGACCAGTGTGCCGCCACTCCTTTCTTTTAAGGGGAGCGTGGAAAGGTCATCGGGAAGTCCTGTAATTTCTTTGAATGTTCCTGGATTACCGGAACTGGAAGTACCCCGAGATACATTGTGTTCACGACCGCGCTCGTACCACATAAGGGGCGTGCGCAAATAGGTCTCAAAGGATCCGACATAACTGAGACCGTTGTCCCAAGATTTACCCCAAAGCGAGGAAAGGCGCATTTCTTCAAACTTACCATCCTCCGGAGTCTGATAGAAAGTGCGGAATCGGGCTCCATCGTATTCCTTGATGGGAATTAGGTTGACCACCCCGGCCACCGCATCGGACCCATACAGCGCTGAACCACCGTCCAACACCATTTCCATCCGTTCCATGGCGATTTCTGGGAACGCGGTATTCAATCGCGAATTCAGTGTACGTACCCCATCTACCAAGGTCAGGGTGGAATTTTCGCCCAGACCACGCAAGTTGAAGCTTGCACCTCTTGAAGTCTGGTTACCGTCCTGGCCACCAAGCACAACGTTGACAATATCGACGTTCTGCACATAGGTCAGGTCGCGGATGTATTCCGATAGATTCGGTGCACCTGATGCCAGAAGATCCTCGCCGGTGACAGTATCAGCAGCTGTATCGGCGGCGAACGCACTGTTTCTAATGTAGGAGCCCGTAACGGTAATTTCTTCAACCGTGTCATCCTGAGCTTGGGCGATTCCGGGCGCCGCTAGTGAGGTAACTAGAGCGGTGTGGATGAGATATGCGAGTTTTTTGCGACGAAACTTGTGGGGCATAACGGCCTCTCCTTGTCAGCCAGCCGGATGGTCTAAATTCAGACCAATTCCGGGGTCGGCTTGATATTTTTAAATTATATTATTTCAATGAGCATTCCAGACTATCTAAGCAAGATTAAGCGGCTCCATATTAGCCCGCGAGTTTTCCAACTTATCACAAGATTTTGGGCCAGAAAAGAAGTTTTTAAAGTTTTATAACATATAAAATTTTAGGTGATTTGACGGAGAGTGTGAATCCGGAAAATATGGCGCCCGCCCGAGGGACCAATATCACCAAGGGTCAAAAATATAGGGAATTCGATGGCTTTAAACGGTCGAGAATTCCGCCTGAGTGCGCTACTTCTCGGGAAAAGCCAATACAGTTAAATATCGCAATTATTTCATCGGGTGACACGCACACGCTGATAAGCATTACTCCAGCAGCACTGATCCAGACCATCGCTATCAGAAGAGTTCCAATTATCCAGTCGGGCGCGAATCATATACTCACCAGGTTCTGAGAAAGTGGCTAGAACTCTGGCTGGGCCCTTCCCAGCAGGGACCGCAACTCTAGAAGGAGCTGCGGGAATCATTCCCCGAGTTGTTCGAGCTGGCGTTGTGATAAAAGGCGTGGACGCGTGTTCAGTAAAGTGCACCTCTCCGGGCCCCTGATGTTTGTACCATATAACGCGAGTGTCGAGCGGCTTGGCAAATAGAGGATTTGAAGGGTCGCGTACAGAAGGGTCGTCAGTCTCTACCTGCAAAGTGAGCGGCGTACCGACGGCGATCGTTTTAGTATCATCTGCCACGACTCCTTCGGGCCCAGATCCCTTGCTACCGTTTTCGAACCAGATTAGGGGCTGCACACTCCCCTGTGGTCGGGGATTTCTATCGAGTTCATACGCATTCGAACCACGCTCGCCCGGGACTCTGAGTTCTTCCAGGTTTCCGGTTTTGATATACCACCATATAGTTTCATCCTGCATAGAGGCTGGAATAGTGACGCCAAATACACCGGGGTGGCGGCCTGTGAAATAGACTTCGGGCTGCATTCCGTCCAGATGACCGGGTTCGATGCGATTGTATTCACCGATGGGAACGACTACGTCTTCAGTATTTCTGTTGTGGTATCCAAACGAGACAGTGACCGAGCCATCCTCATTGGCATACCAGCCTTCCATGAAGGGGATCACTGGCAGGCCTCCGGGGGGAGGCGGACGGAGAGGCCTTGCTGGTTGCTGTGCTGCAGCGGTAGCCAGAATTACAATATTTGCGAATAACGCCAGAGCTATACTGGCCGCAATTGTTCTAGCACGTCTCGTCAAAATCATTCTCCAATCTTATTTTTTATTTTCAACAGGGTTGTATTGCGTAATTCGTTAATCCCCTGATGGCAGTTGAGACTGTTTTTTACTTGCTCGCTGCTGAGCAAGCTCCTGATAAGTTTCATCATCAAGATGGCTTATAGCAATCCAGGAATGTGACATCTCATCCGCTGTACGTTGACCCCAGCCTACCCATTGTCTCGGATCAGGGTTGTTCGGATTATCCGACGTATTGTCGTACCACTGCTTGGTTACCAAAACGGCCCCAGCAGGCACCAGAGGAGCGGAATCTGGCTCATATAGGTGACTGTGATGCCACGTGGCACTCCAGTTGGATATCATGCTTACCAATTCGGTTTTACCGGTTTCAGGATAGAAAATTTCCAATGAGGCAGCATTCATGCGCAGATGCCCATGGGGCTGAAAGCTGTCGATTCGAACCGGATGATCAAAAGAGTGGAATCCCTGAGTCATAGCCGTGCCATGAGGTGGGATAAACAGATCACCCTGATCTAACTGGTATGAACCGAGGTCTTGGGTAATCTTCGCCTGATAACCTGCGGGATGCAGCCAGATACCTAGCTCTACTACGTTGTCTTTAACCACAGCGTTTGGTGCAGTCCCACCTAAGCCGCCGGGATACATGTGAATATCCCACTGAATCATGCTCTCTTCAAAAGCTGTGCGACAAACGCCCTCTGGCACGACTTCGCCCCACTTACCCATGGCATATTCAGTAACTGGCTTGCGATCTACACCGCCGTCCTCATTTATCTCGGCGAAGTAGGTATTGGCATGATGGACTACTGTCTTCGCGTTGCCGCGAGGCTTGACCTGCAGGGCCTTGATACATCGGTCCTCTGTGATACCGCTATCAACGAAATGTTTGTCCCATAAGTCGTTACCGTTGGCTGGCACATCGATCGGATTAGATGCGATCACGAGATCCGGCTGACCCAGCTGACCAGCGAAATTCCAATCGTCTATACCTCGCAGCACCGGCGGGGGAGGTAGTTCCTCGAGATTTCCCAAGGGAGAGCCCTGATTAACCCAAGCAACTACGGTGTCGATATCTTCTTCGGAAAGGCGCCAATCTGCTTGCAGGTTTTGGTTACCGATATCGTGGTCATAGGCATAGGGGGGCATTTCCCGATTTGCGACCTTCAGCTGAATTAACGGTGCCCAAGGGCGTACTTGTTCATAGCTGCTGAGCTCCATGGGTCCAATGCCGCCTTCACGGTGACAGACCACGCAATTTTCATTAATAATGCTGGCCACGTGGCTTGAATAAGTCACGGCTTCCCCCGTATTCGCCACGTCAGCAGCAACCACAGCTTGAGCCGAACATCCCAATACAGTGATTGCAGCAATCCCAAAATTTGGCACTTTATTCCATCTCTGCAAAATATTCATTAGCCGCTCCCAATTACTCTGATAAGTTAGAACACTGCAAGAAACTGAGAAACGCCTAGGATCGGGCAGTTCACAATTGGCGATATGCAGTAAATCGCTATAAGGTTTATATGGTTGTCAATGTTAATGCCTTCATGGCTATTTGTCCAACAGCTTTTTCGTGCGCAAACAAACGATCGTTCTAGGGCGAGATGCGAGCTGGGCCGTCGCTTTTTTTCTGTCCTTGCGCATGGTCGCCTAGCTGCTTTCTTGCCTGAGGTCAGCCTCGTGTTGCAGGCGCGTCAATCGGCCGATCTGCTGCAACGACGTCAAGTGTGCGTAAATCGGGGGTAGTAAACCCTGTTGGCGAAGCCCCTGAAATTCTTTATCACTGAGATTCTCCAGCACCTCTTCATCGATCACAAACACGCCCTCCACTTCATATTTTGGGGAAATCTCATTTTGCTGCAGTTTCAGGATGCGTGTTGTGAAGAGGTTTTGTTCCGCCAAATGGCGACAAAGCGCAACAGCTTGCACAGACTGCTGAGTTACCCTTATCACATGATCCATGCGTATTTTCAGATAGTTCGTAGCTTGGCCGTCACTCTGATAGAGAGGTTCGCCCTCAGATTCACTCAGCAGTGAGCTTTGTTCATCGATGGCTACATTTGCCTCGTTGTTTTGCGGGTCAAGTCGACTCACAGATAGGGGTGTAAGCGTAAAGCTATTTGGCACAAAATTCGGCTGCCACTCGCTAGTCTGGCAATAGAGATTCATGCCCTTCTTCAAGCCCATCATAGCACCCGGCACGAAATCACCGGTCTTCTTATTTCTGACAAAAATTAGCGGGAACTCTGTAGCCAGGCTGTAGAATTCCTGGAACACTATTGGCACAAAATTTTCTGCTTTATGCTTCGTGAATTCTCTTGGCTCGCGTAACCGCAGGGTGCCGTGTTTCTCGAAGTTAAGAAGAACCGGTTGGGACATGGTAATAATCAGCCTTTTTTGAGTGATTTATGATCCATCTTGAACCTCGTTACTAGCGCAGTTACTGATGGGGTTTTTGTTCAAGCCTGAAAAAAGAGGCAACTGAAAGACGACCGTTAGAGACGTCACTATCAAGGCTCCGTGGCGACGAGAGCAGGGCGCAATGCAACAAATTTGCAGGGTAGAGTATTAGCCGATTCCATCTGGCCTTGATCACCAGTTCCTGCTTGAACAGACTGGTGCTCTCGTTCAGGTAGCCTGAGTGTTCTTCTGGGTGGTTGCGCACGTTTTCAATCATTTCGTCCATGACACTGCGATCATCGTGTCTTATCCTTACTAAATTGCGTGGGCGATAGCGATAAATTGCAGTGCCCCCATGGGGCTCACCACAGAGATAGTGCACTGAGGCATATTGATCGTCGCCGAAAGCATCGACGTGCGGCATTTTTTGGGCTGCACTTAGCTGTGTAGGTTGAAGAGTTGTCAATGAAATCATGCAGCGATGTATTTGGGGATTCCGAATTCCGTATACCAGTTCCACGGCTTTCTCCATGGTGTGTTCATAAGAACTGGGCATACGATCGCGAATACCTGGGTAGGCCGTTCTGTCATCACCCACTTTACCGAAGTAGGCTTTGTTCTTCGCATACTCGGCTAGTAGCTCTGGATTCGCGAGAAAGTCATCGACGACATAAACCGAGATTTCAGGGTCGCGATTCGGAATTTTCTCGACGTTCATCGCCTGATTCTGTATAAACTCTAGCATAATTGGCGAGGCCTTATTATTGTTTGCTCTTAGAATTACAGCTGCAAGATTGGGAGAGCTCTCCCTAAGGATTGAATATTGTGCGTTGTGAAATGTCAACCGAGAGATACCGTTGCAGGCTTGAGTGGTGACAGAACATTGCGGAAACGGTTGATCAATCTTTAAATTCACCAGGCGATTACACTTCCGCATCGCTGGGATGCCAACGCACAGCCATTAGAGTAGAAAAGGGCCGCCGTGGAAAATAACAATATCAGACACATCGTAATCGTTGGAGGCGGCACAGCGGGTTGGATGTCAGCGGCGGCTTTGAGCCGCATTATCGGCACGCAAAATTGCAAGATCACCTTAATCGAATCCGAACAGATTGGCACGGTAGGCGTCGGTGAGGCGTCGATTCCCCCCATCGTAGAATTCAATAATCTACTCGGTATCGATGCCGATGAGATGTTACGTGCGACACAGGGCACGTTCAAACTCGGTATCGAATTTATCAACTGGGGCAGAATCGGTGACAGCTACATGCACCCTTTCGGGGTTTTTGGGCGTACCATCTTGAACGTTAGCTTCTGGCACTATTGGAAGAAGGCCCGTGATCTTGGTTTGTCGCCTGGACTGGATGCTTACTCACTGAATTGGCTAGCGGCAAAGCAGAATCGATTTTTGCGTGCTGGCAATGTCCCCAATTCGCCACTGTCCAAAGTGCCTCACGCCTACCATTTTGACGCCGGTCTCTATGCGCGTTTCCTCCGCAAGTTCAGCACCGAACTTGGCGTTAATCGCATTGAAGGACTTCTAGAGCAAGTGTTTCAGGATCCGGAGTCCGGTTTTATCACCGGGATCAAACTTCAGGATAGCAAGCTCATAAATGGAGACTTTTTCCTAGATTGCACGGGTTTTCGCGGTTTACTGATAGAACAGTGCCTTGGAACCGGCTATGAAGACTGGACTCACTATCTGCCCTGCAACAGTGCCCAGGCCGTGCCAACTGAAGCGATAAGTGAAAAGCACCCTTATACCAAGTCCATAGCGCACTCCATCGGCTGGCAATGGCGAATTCCGCTACAGCACAGAACAGGCAACGGCATTGTCTACAGCACCGAGTTTGCGAGCGACGAGCAGGCGCAGGAGACGCTGCTGTCAAACCTTCCCAGCGCTGCCCTTACCGATCCCAGGCCGCTGCGTTTTGTTACCGGCAAGCGCAAGCAGAGTTGGAACAAGAACTGCTTGGCGATTGGCCTTTCCAGCGGCTTTATGGAACCGCTTGAATCGACCAGCATTCATCTCATCCAATCAACAATAATGAGATTTCTCTCCCTATTTCCACGTCGCGACAATTTTGACGCCGAAATGAATCGCTTCAATAATGCCATGGATCGCGAATTGAGAACGGTGCGCGACTTTCTTATTCTTCATTACAAAGCTACCGAGCGGAATGACTCTGAACTCTGGAACTATTGTCGCAACATGGCTATTCCAGATTCCCTGCAGGAGAAACTGGAGCTCTATCGATCAGGCTCCTGGCTTGAGCGAGACAATCAAGAGCTATTCGGCGTGGATAGTTGGTTGTCAGTGCTTGATGGTCAGCACGTTCAAGCCGAGAGCTATAGCCCTCTTGTCGATACGTTGCCCACGGATAAGCTGGAAAGCATATTGCGTGAAACTCGCGGAGTCATCGCGCAATGCGCAACAGCCATGCCCCCCCATGAGGACTTTATTCGCAAGCATTGCGCCATGGCCGACCATGAATCCAGTTGAATACCGGACAATCTTTAGCTATGAGGCGCAACTATTTTGGTTGTTGGGTGAGGTCGAATCCTGCCCTCGGAGATGTCCGAAGAAATTTTGATCGCTTCCTCCAGGCCCTTAAAGCTTTATCTTTGTCTTTGGCTAGCACGGCCTTAGCCAAGGATAGCCTCGAAGTGTGATTGGCTAGCATAATCTGCCTATTCTCCTCGGAAGTGCCGCCTGTGTGACTGACGCTGATTTCGCTCCAGATGGTCCGAACAAATAACTCTAGAAGGATACTCTGCGACATCTGGGCAAGCAGCGTCATTAATTCCGTCGAAACCTTGAACGAGTAATCCGGAGAATGATAGGAATGCTCGTCGTACTTATTCTGAGATTCAACAAAAAGTTTTAGTCTATTTATCATGGTCTTGTCTTTGCATTTTACCGCGGCTACTAGAATCGGGTTTAAGATCGCATCGGCGGCATCCATGAAAATTTCACCCTGATTCAGATCTTTGGAAGACAAAAACTGGGTAGCTGACTGAATGGCAGTTTCTATAGTAGGCCGACGCGTGAAATAGCCTCCACCTTTGCCTGGCTTGACCGTCAGCAGCTCCTCATATTCCAGCATGCGAGCCGCCTGTCGCAAGGTGGGCAAACTAACACCTACCTCTTTCGCTACGTCGCCTTCCGACCCAATATAGGTATTTTCATCCGCAATCAGGATTCGTTCGCGCAAGATAATTGCGACACGATCCGCTGTAGAGCTTTGTTTTACTAGATTGATTCTTCGGGCGTTCACTGATTTTTATTCCGTCGAATTAGGTACTGGTTCATTCTCGGCGCAAGTCTATTGCACAAGTTTTGCATCCACTGCATTAGACAGGGCGCGAGTTTAACGCAATTCTTTTAACGATTAAATGATTATTGGACCACATGTCAATGTTCGCTATTTCTCCTCTGATCTTTGCTCCTGTCAATATCATCGGAGGTGCAGAGGCTATATTCACCATGTTAATTGACATCTCCACAGCACC
>Ga0213861_10000252_pt1 | contig 45494 bp, 35 predicted proteins | sample PICome_4_FD_160110 | JGI IMG/M metagenome (GOLD analysis project Ga0213861, IMG submission 160110) | Coastal seawater microbial communities near Pivers Island, North Carolina, United States - PICO131 | ecosystem: Environmental > Aquatic > Marine > Coastal | place: USA: North Carolina... | reverse complement strand
AAATGGAAGCCATTAATTTGTGGAAAACACCGCCTTGGGTTTCACTAACATATTCAATTTCGCTGTCCTAACAATTGGGGGGAGATCAATCATCTCACGACCCAGGCCACGTGCTGCCGAAAAACGTGTCCGGCCTGATCGGTCATGGTAACGACACAGACCAGGTTGGGCTTACCCCTGGTGGGCAAGCGAACCGGACAGGGAAAGCTTTGGACGCCAGCTGTGCTGACGACGGTCTCTTGCGCCTGGAGGAGCTGGCCATTGCCGTCTTCCCACCGAATAGTGAGGGTGCCTGGTGCGGCTGCTACCAAGCTGACGGCCAGCCCCGGGCTGGCCGCAGCGGGCACCAGAGCCAGATCGGTAAATAGCGGCATCACGGGTGGTTGAATACCCGCTGCGACAACACGTGCAAACAGGATGGCGTGGCCAGCATCGTTCAGGTGGGTTGCATCGCCGGAGTTGTAGCGGGGCAGGATGGTACCATCTTCGCTGGCCAGCCCCGTCCAGAAGTCGAGGGCCTGACCGCCGTAGATGCAGCTGATAGAGTCGCGGACGATTTCTTGCAGGAGGGTTTTGGCCGGATCGTTAAATTTTCGGGGCTGGGTAGTAGTGATCCACACCTGTGCCCCCGTGTTGAGCGCGGTATCGGTAATCAACTTGAAGTTGGCCAGTTGGTCGGCCACCGGAATCCCATAGGAAGCGTCGTTGGAGGGCATGTTGATGATGATGGCATCCGGTCGGAGTGCCAGTGCCCGGCTGATATTGCGGGTGGTGTCGATGGGGATGGTCACCGATTCGGGGATGGGTGTGCCCGTGGGTAAGATATGGTAAGAGGTATAGCCCGGTTTGGCCAGGTTGGTCAGTTCGTAGCAGGAATTGGGGTTCAGGAAGGTGGCAAAGCGGCGGACCCAGCTGCTGTCGGGGTGGCTGGTGCCGGTGCCAGCTGCTGACGAAGACCCCAGTACCACCATCCGGAAAGCGGCGGTGTCGCGGGTGATGGCGAAGGTATCCTGGCTGACGTCGGCCAGCAGGCTGTCGGCCGAGATGCGTACCCGACAGGTGGGGGCCGGGGTGTTGGGTACCGTCCAGTGGTACTTGCCGCTGGCGGTGGGGACGGTGTCGATGAGGATCCAGGTATTGCCTTTGTCGGTAGAATATTCGAGGGCTACCTGCTCGAGGTTCTGGCTTTGCCAGGTAATGGCCGGGGTTTTGCCCGCCTGCCAGTATTCACCCCCGACGGGTGCCGTGAGGCGCAGGGCGCGGCCCTTAGGAGCTACATCCTGTGCATAAATAAGTTTGAGGGCGCCCAGGTAGAAGAATCCCGCCGCACTTTTGTTGTTGGGGCCAGCGGACGCAATCACGCGGATGGTGCCTTCGGCCGAAGGGCGCAGGCGGGTGGTAACTACTTTATTGGTATTGTCGGTGGTTTTCAGGTACAAAGTATCCGTAGTACGACCCTGCACCACGTAGCGGGTCTCGCGAACATCCTTGGCCTGGCGGGCCGCAAAGAGCACCAGGGTGTAGGTCTTCTGACGGTCGAGGTGCATCAGTTCGATACCTCCGGTAGGTTCGGTAACGCCTTCGAAAGGCGCTGAATGGCCAAAGAAGCTGTCACCGGTAGCCGTGGCCGGAAAACCAATAACAGGATCGGGGTTAAGTGTGCCCTCGGTATTGATCTTGCTGAAAGGATCGAATAGCCAAAGCCCATACTTCGTGGGTTGGCCATTTTGGTTGGGCAAATTGGTCAGTATCCCATCCGTCGGATTAGCCATGTTTTTCCACGGCGCCAGCGAAGGGACGCTGCCAAAGTCGACAGCGAGGGTGTCGTAAAGCGGAGTCTGGGCCAACAAGAAGGGCACGGTAGCGCAAAAAACAAGGAAAGTAATAAGGTATCCTGAGGGAACTGATCTGGTCATGTGGCTGCTGCAAATTAGCCGCAAAGATAGCAGCCTTTTAATTCGGAGTTACTGGTGGGCAGAAAATGATTTTTTTGAATAGGGGGGAGGCTTTTATTAGTTTTCCGCCAGCAACAGCGCGTTACCAGCCAGGTCTGTCCTCGTTACAGTTCGGGCTTCCGGCGCAAGGCCTTTTTATCGGCGGTATTTTTTTTCGCTTTCAGCCGTTTTCGTTTGGCGGCGAGGGGGGTGCGGGTGCGTTTGCGCGGTTTGGGGGGCTGGATATGCTTGTCCAGCAGATGGAGGAATTTTGCGGTCACCAGTTGTTTGTTTTTCAACTGGCTGCGCGTTTGTCCGGAGCTGAGCACCAACTGGCCTTCCTTGCTCAACTGGTTGGCGAGGGCGGCGCGGAGCCGTTCTTTTTCCACTTCCGTGAGGGCTGCTGATTCCTCCAACTGCCAGTACAATTCTACGCGGGTACTGGTTTTGTTGACGTGCTGCCCGCCAGGCCCACTGCTGCGCGTGGCCTTGAAGGTGATTTCGTTGAGGAGGATGTTTTTGTCCATGGTTGGCTGGTTTTCTCAAAACAGGGCTACACAAGGAACCCGTGACGGAGGTGTTTGGTTCCGGTTCTTTTGGCCATGCTGAGGATGCCGTTATAGTATCGTCAGGCGGTGCGCGCGTTTCAGCACCTCCTCTTCCAGATTTTGGCGCAAAGGTTTGCGCTGGGTGGGTGGGGTAGCCAGAAATGCCAACGCCTTTTCCCATACCTCTTGTCGCCAGTGGCTGATCATTTACCGGTTTGCGTTTGCATGTGCAGGATGATATCGACATCGGCTGTTTTCATGGTGCTAAAATACGGATTTTACCCAACTAAATTTCGCTTTGCTATATTTGTCCAACGCTAACCAGGATGCGCGGGCCTTCGTGCCCACCACCGCGATTAACACACAACCTCAGCCTATGCCAACCCCCAGCGTAAAAGAAATAAAGCAAACCCTGGAACAACGTCCAGCGGCCGACCTGGTCGGACTGTGCCTGCGCCTCGCTAAATTTAAAAAGGAAAACAAAGAATTGCTGAGTTACCTGCTCTTCGAAGCAGCGGACGAGGCCGCTTTCGTGCGGCGGGTGCAGGAAGAAATGACGGATCAATTTTCAGCCATTAATACCAAGTCTTTTTTTTACATGAAAGCGGGGGTGCGCAAAATCCTGCGGAGCGTTAAAACCACCATTCGCTATTCCAGTAAACGGGAAACGGAAGTAGAACTGCTGCTGCACTTTTGTGCCGAACTGCAAGCCCTGCGCCCGTCGATCAAAAAGAATACGGTGTTAACCAATCTATACCAGCGCCAGTTGGAGCGGATCCGGAAGCTGATTCCCGCACTGCACGAAGATTTACAACACGACTATGGCCAGGAACTGGATCGCCTCTAGGGGGCGATGGGTCGGACTATGCCTTTTTCTTTGGCGTACTCCCCCTCCTGCTGACCCTCATCAGTTTCGATGCCTTTCCGGAAGAAGCCTGCGTCTTGCTGCGCTGGGTGACCGAAGACGAGGTCGCTACCGATTTTTTTACCATCGAGAAGACCCGCGCTGGCCGGGACTACGCCTGGGTAGGCGAATGGTGCATCCCGTTTGGGGAGCGAGTGTTAAAATATTGCTGGTGGCGCGGTAGAAAAGTCATTGCGTGCTCATCCGGGGGGGGAATAAAAAAAGGGTAGAAAATGAAACCATTTTCTACCCTTTTGGAAAAATTTAGGAAATCTTAATTAAACGCGCTGGCTTTTCCTTGGCTTCTTCTTTCTTGGGAAGGTTCAGGCGAAGGATGCCATCCTGGTACGTGGCCTTGATCTTGGCGTCGTCCACTACCTTGTTGTTCAAGTTGAAGGAACGTTGGAAAGACTGGTAGCTGAATTCCCGCCGCAGGAAGCCGTTAGCTGTTTTTTCTTCCTCATCGCGCTGTACCTCACTTCTGATGGTCAGTACATTGTTGTTGAGCTCGATTTGGAAATCGCTTTTCTTCATGCCCGGGGCAGCCATTTCTACTACGAATTGATCCGCTTCTTCTTTGATATTTACGGATGGCAGCGTCGTAGCCGTGTTGGAGAAATTTCGATTTGTCCAATCGAAGAGCCCATTCCAATCGTCATCTAAAAATCTTGAGACAGTTGGCAGCAAATTTCTGGTTACGGGTAACATAGTTGTTTTTTTTTAATTAAAGGATTAAGTGTCAATGTATTAAGTGCAAAAAATGTGCCAAACGGTTGCACGCGGTAACCTTGTCAGTTAACGCTAAATGGACTGTCAATTTTTCCTGTCATTTTGACTTTTTTCCTGGCGTCCAGTAGCTTCAGGTAGGGAGGCTGGTCCGTTTTTTACTGTTTCAGGCTGATGGCCAGGCCACCTCCGCTGGCCAGCCGGAACGATTTGCGGGTGGTGTGGTCCACGGTCAGCTGTTCGATGTGCAAGTCGAGCGGATTTGTGCGGTAATAAGCCTGGTCCCCGTCCCGGTAGACGGTTGCCTGGAAGGTTTTGCCTTTTTCGAGAAAGCTAAAATCAATGACTACTTCGCGCTCATTTTCATCGGTGACACTGCCGACGTATCCTTTTTTTAATGTGTCTGATCAAAAGCCTCCACGATCTTCAGGATGGCCATAATGTCAAAGTAGAATTCGCGCACCAGCTCAAACTGGAGGTTGGAGCTGAAGATGCTGGGCTCGAGAAGGTCGCGTTCTTCGCTGATGGCGGCAAAGATGTGGCGGTCGATGAACGAGAGGTAAAGGTCTTTGCCAGTGATGGCCACGTAGCGGACGATGGCCTCCTGCATGGGCTCCGAGAGGATACCCTGGACGTGGGTGCCGGGCTGGGCGTAGACGATGAAGGTGTCGCGAAAAACGGGGTCGTTGATTTCGAAATCCTGGTTCTGGCCGCCGTTGAAGTTGTATTCCTTGATGGAGCGGGTAAGGTACTGCTTGCGGCGGCGCGGCCATACGACAATATTGCCGGTGGTGTCGGTTTCGGCAAAGATGGCGTGCAGAAAGACGCCCTCGAAGACGTCCTGGAGCTTGTTGGTCATGGGCGACTGTTCGCGCACCTGCAGCTCGCACAGGGCAAAGGGCATTTCGCCCACCATGCCTTTGATGAAGTCTTCGCCCTGGTAGTAGTCGCCCCGGGTGTTGAAAATGTTACACTGCCGGAAGAGCAGTTTGGGGATAGCTCCGCGAGGATCGTAGCTGAGGTTGGAGAAATTGAGCTGTTCGTTCATGAAATCCAGGATGAGGCCCACGATGCGGGGTTTAAATTCCTGGCGGAATCGTTGGATGCGGTAGCCCAGGTAAAAGACGTAAAAGGTGATGGGCATCACGAGGAACAACGAAATGAGGACGATGCCCAGGTAGCTGGAAACGGTGAGGATGAGAAAGATGATGACCCCCGATATACCGAGCAACAGCAATAGCCGCTTGCGCAGCCGCTCAGTGCGTTGCAGTTCCGGAAAGATGTGGGTATTGTAGTACCGCCGAAAAGCATCCAGGTGAATCAGCTCCATAAGTGACCAAAAGTAATTATTTTTCGGCGTACCAAACAACCTTTGTCACCTGGTGTGGCGTCTATTCGGGCGAGGTCGTAATAAATTCGACCGGAAAAGTCGCTAATTCCTTGAAAATCCGTAATTTTGCGCTTCTATGAAAAATAGCTGGTTAATAAGTTTATCGGTAGTCGCATTAATGGTCCTCGGGACCAGCTGTAAAAGCGAGTTCGAACGCGTTCGGACGAGTGGTGATCCGGCCGTAATGCTGGCGCGCGCCGATGCCTACTTTGGTGAAGAAGATTACCTCAAGGCGCAGACGCTCTACGAATTGGTGATCAGTAGTTTCCGGGGCAAGAAGGAGGCCGAGCAAATCGCCTTCAATTACGCCTACACCTACTACTACCTGGAGCAGTACATTCTGGGTGCCTACTACTTCAAGAACTTTTCGGACACCTACGGCGCCAGTCGCTACAAGGAAGAAGCCGAGTTCATGAATGCGTACAGCAATTACAAGATGTCACCGACTTTCCGGCTGGATCAGAGTTATTCCCTCAAAGCGATTGATGCTTTCCAGGAGTTCGTGAACCAGCACCCCGCCAGCGAACGCGTAGGCGAGTGCAACCGGCTCATCGACGAAATGCGCCTGAAATTGGAGATAAAAGACTACGAAGCAGCAGTTTTATACTTCGACCTCCAACAATACCAGGCGGCCATACGTTCTTTTGAAAACCTCTTGATCGAATTCCCCGACACCCGTCGTGCCGAGGAGATTCGATATATGACGGCGCGTTCCGCGTTCCTGCTGGCTCAACGGAGCTTTGTGGAAAAGCAAGAGGAGCGTTACCTGGATATGGTGAAGCGCGCGGAAGCGTTCCTCAGCCGTTATCAGGATGGTGATTATGTCAGCGGCGTGGAGAAAATGCTGGCCGATTCTAAAAAAAGATTAAAACAACTCGATAATGTCAGATATCAAGAACAAGGTTCAAGGTCTCGATCCTAACGTCCGTGCCCGCGACGTGCATGCACTGGCGGCCACTACGGGCAACATCTACGAAGCCCTGGCCATTATTTCCAAGCGCGCTCGTCAGTTAGCCGTGGACTTGAAGCACGAGCTGAACACCAAACTCGAAGAGTTTGCCGTGCAGTCCGACACCATTGAAGAAATTACGGAAAACAAGGAGCAGATCGAAATCTCCAAGTTTTACGAACGGTTGCCCAATCCGGTTATCATTGCGACCAAGGAATACCTGGAGGGTGACCTGTATTACCGCTACAACGAGGAAAAGAAACTGGAAGAATAATCCTGTTCTTTTCCCCAGGTTTAAACAAGTAATTTTTGACAACAGTCGATAGGGGTAACTTCGCTATCGACTGTTTGCTATTTAGCTATGCAGCAATTGACCGGCAAGAAGATCATCCTGGGTGTGAGCGGCAGTATTGCGGCTTACAAAGCCGTCTTGCTTACCCGGTTGCTCGTGCAGGCGGTTGCCGAAGTACAAGTGCTCCTCACGCCCGCCGCGACGCACTTTGTGACCCCACTGACCTTTTCGACCCTGAGCAAGCGGCCGGTCTTTACGGAAGTGACCTCGGACGAAGGCTGGAACAACCACGTCGAACTGGGCCTCTGGGCAGACGCCCTGGTAGTCGCTCCGGCTACGGCCAACACCCTGGCTAAACTTGCCAACGGTATCTGCGACAATATCATTGCGGCGGTCTACCTGTCGGCCCGGTGCCCGGTGTTCGTCGCACCAGCTATGGATGTCGACATGTGGCACCACCCCAGCACCCAGGCCAACGTGCAGCGCCTCCTCGCCTACGGCAACCACCTGATTCCGGTAGGGGAGGGTGAACTGGCCAGTGGGCTGCACGGTGCCGGCCGCCTGGCGGAACCAGAACACATCACCACCGCACTGGCGGCATATTTCGACCGCCAATCCGACCTGAAAGGACAGAAAATACTCATCACTGCCGGTCCTACCTACGAGGCGATTGACCCCGTCCGCTTTCTCGGCAACCGCTCGTCGGGCAAGATGGGCGTTGCCCTGGCCGAAGCGATCTGTGCCCGCGGAGGGGAGGTCGTACTGGTATTGGGTCCCTCGGCGCTCCGGCCCCAAATGCCCGGTCTGGAAGTCGTTCGCGTGGAGTCGGCCCAGGAGATGTACACCGCAGCCCTGGCCGCTTTCCCGCAGTGCCATACTGCGATCCTGGCCGCTGCCGTGGCCGATTACCGGCCAGCGACCGCCGCTGCCGAAAAGATCAAGAAGAAAGGCGACACCCTGACCCTGGAACTCGTCAAAAATCCAGACATTGCCGCGGCCTTGGGGCAGCAGAAGCAGCCGCACCAGCGCCTCGTAGGTTTTGCCCTCGAAACCCACGAAGGCGAAGCCCACGCCCGGGAAAAACTGCGCCGCAAGCACCTGGACTTCATCGTCCTCAATACCCTCCAGGACAGCGGAGCCGGATTTGCGGTAGATACCAACAAGGTTACCATCTTTGGGGCAGACAATAAAGTTCATTATTTTGAGTTAAAATCCAAGCAAGCCGTCGCCCAGGATATCATCAACACCACCCTGGTGTCGGCAACCTAAGCTAAGCAATACAAACTATGAAAAACGGGATACTTTTGGCGCTGGCGCTTCTAATGACCAGCATGAACTACGCACAGGAACTGAATCTGACCGTCAAGGTAAATACCCAACAATTGCAGTTGGTCGACCCCTCGGTTTTTGTCACCCTGGAGCAGTCAATCGCGGAATTCCTCTCGCAGAAATGGACCAATGATGTTTTTAATCTGGACGAACGCATCGACTGCAACTTCATCCTGACGCTCACCAAGGAGAACTCGGCTACCAACTTCGAGGTGAACCTGGCCGTGCAGTCGTCGCGCCCCATCTTCGGTACCGACCAAAGCACGCCGCTGCTCAATACCATCGACAACAACGTAGCTTTCGATTACGAGCAATACCAGCCGTTGCAGTTCAGCGAGAACCGTTTTGAAAACAACCTCACTTCGGTGCTGGCGTTCTACGTGAACATCATCCTGGGCATGGACTACGACTCTTTCTCGCCCCTGGGCGGAGAGGTCTACTACCAGAAAGCACAGGAAATTGTCAACAACATTCCTTCCGGCTTGTACAGCACCTACCTGGGGTGGTCGTCTACCGACGGCAGCAACAGCAAGGGCAGCCGCAACCGCTACTGGATTATTGAGAACCTGCTCTCGCCCCGTATGCGTCCGCTGCGGCTAGGTATGTACCAGTACCACCGCCAGGGCTTGGACCAGATGACTACCGATGTGGTAAAGGGCCGTGCCGCCATTGCGGAGGTCATTGAGACCCTGGGCCAGGTCGACCAGTCTTACCCCAATGCGATTCTCACCCAGTTGTTCCTGAACGCCAAACGCAATGAGGTGATCGAACTCTTCAAACGGGGAACCAATACCGAGCGCACCGCAGTGCGCCAGGTGATGACCCGGGTGGATCCTGCCAACGGCGCCCAGTACCGCTCGCTCTGATGTGGCGCGGACAGCGACCAGGTATTTTATTCGGACTCGTTCTGCTGGTGGGGGTAAGTTTTTGGCCTGCCGTGCTGGTGGCACAGATGGACGACATCGCCGCCGAACTCTCCTGGGGGAGCACGCAGACCGCTCCCCGGGGCAGCCGACTGGCTAAAGTGATCAGTGCAGGCGAATGGGGCGCCCGGGTTCTGCGCTACAAATCTTCCAATGGCTTCCGTTCCGAAGGGTACTGGCTCGAATACTTCGATAGCCGCATGGTCCTGACCAACCGCTTCGAACTGGAACTGCCCGACAAGCCCCGGGCGGATCTCGAGGATATCATCAGCCTCGACCGCCAACTCTACCTGCTACTCAGCCGCCCGGCAGCGGAGGAGCAGGTCAGTCGGGTGTACATCCGGCCTATCGGCCCCACCGGGCAGGTCATCGGCGACGAACGGCTGGTAGCCGAACTGCCGGCCAACGAAAAATTCCGCCGCCGCCAGTTCGACCTGGAGTACAGCAGGGACACGGCCTTCATTCTGCTCTACAACCAGTTGCCACCCGAAAAGGATGGCCCCGAAAAATTTACCCTCCGGGTCTTCGATCAACAATTCCAGTTGCGCTGGTCGCGGGATGTCGTCTTGCCTTACAACGATCGCAGCTTTGGCATCCTTTCCTACCAGGTCGACCCCCAGGGCAATGTCTACGTGTTGGGCCGCCAGCAAACAGCGGGCAACCGGGGAGCAACGGCCGCCCGTTATATCCTGTTGGCCTACACCAACGATGGCCGTGAGGCCGTCACCTACGAGCTGGAGCTGGAAGGCGTCGCGATCAATGCCCTGGCGGTGAAGATTGCCGGTAACGGAGATCTGGTTTGCGGGGGCTTCTATTCGACACCAGGTGCGGTGGGCAGTACCGGCATTTGCCACATCCAGCTCAATCCGGCCAGCCGCGAAGCTTACCTGGTACATCTGCTGCCGTTTCCGGAAGATTTTTTGCAGACCGTCGCCCAGTCGGCCAACCGCAAAGCCATGCCAGCCCTCATCAGCTACCGCCTGCGCGAGCTCACTTTGCGTTCCGACGGCGGCATTGTACTCGTAGCCGAGCAGTTTTTTCGCGAAGAAACGAGCGTGCCTACCTACCAGGGCCTCCAGACTACCGTCTTCTATCATTACAACGACATTGTGGTGGCCAATATCTCCGGCACCGGCGAATACACCTGGTTGCGCCAGATTCCCAAACTACAGGAGACCAACGATGACGGCGGCGCCTTTTCATCCTTTGCGCAAACCACCGTACAAGACCGATTCTATTTCCTCTACAACGACCACCCTGACAACTTCAGCCCAGACAAACGCCAGCAGTACAAGATGACCGACCGGGAATCGGTGATCTCGCTCACCGAAATTGACCGTGCGGGTACCTTGAAGACCATTCCGCTCTTCGTCAACCGCGATGCCGGGGTCGTTGCCCGCCCGCGGCTGTGCCGCCAGGTGGGTGCGCGGGTCATGCTGGTGTACGGGGAGGACGGCCGCGATTACCGGCTGGGGCTCCTGCGGTTTGAGTAACTGCTGGCCGGACTAAATTTTCAGTTAGCGGTTCCCCTGGTTCCATCTTTTTCCTACCTTGGACTACGACGGGAACAGCCGGATTGGTACAACCCGATTAAACACCTTCAAATTCAAATAGCTATGATGGTCAAATTCATTTCTTGTGGTTCGTTGCTACTATTCATGTGCCTGGCTTGCCAGCAAAAGAGCAGCCTGGAAAAATACGGCCAGCACTACCAGCAGCACCAGGATTACGAAAGCCTGAGCAAGGTGGTGGAATTGTTGCCGCTGGATACCGATACCAGCTACGTACGTCGGTTGCTGGGTGAACCCATTGACATGGGCTTCGACTTTCGCTACCTGATCGATTCCGTCGGTCCGAACGGGTGCGTCATCGGGGCAGTGTTTCACATCAGTGAAACGGGTAAGACCGATCAGCAATGGCTGGATGAGATTTGTGAATAAGTCGAATAATTGTAGATGAAATCATTGCTTGAAAGTGCCCACACCCACCTGGCGAGAACGGCGGTCGTCAGTGAGGGGCAGCCTTATACCTACCAACAGCTGCTGGCGCGTTCCGCAAATATTGCCGGGATGCTGCTCGATGGCCGGGCCGACCTGGCCGAAGCCCGCGTCGCTTTCCTCGTGCCACCCGGGTTTGATTACGTCAGTATCCTGTGGGGCATCTGGCGGGCCGGAGGCATCGCCGTGCCGCTCTGTGTCAGTCATCCCTTGCCGGCTATTCAGTACGTGGTGGACGATACCCAGGCGGAGATGATCATTTATGCCAGCGAATTCGCCGAATTATTGGCACCCTTAAGGGCAAGTACAGCGGCCCGGTTTTTACCTTCCGCAAATTTTGTGGTCACCAGCAATACCTTGCCGGTGATCGACTTGGTGCATCGGCGGGCGCTGATTCTTTATACCAGCGGCACCACGGGGCAGCCCAAAGGAGTGGTGACGACCCACCAGCAACTCGAAGCGCAAATTACGTCCCTGACCACCTCGTGGGCGTGGCACCAGGATGACCATATCCTGAATGTATTGCCGCTGCACCACGTACACGGACTGGTCAACGTACTGTTGTGTGCCCTGTGGTCGGGCGCTTGCTGTACCTTCCTGCCGCGGTTTGATCCGGCGGCGGTCTTTGCGATTTTTCGCCAGGGGGAAGTGAACGTCTTCATGGCCGTTCCGACCATTTATTTCAAGCTGATCGCCTACTGGAACGAGCAACCACCGGCCGCACAGGCAGCCATTAGCCAGGCGCTGAAGGACTTTCGGTTGATGGTCTCGGGCTCGGCTGCACTCCCGGTTTCGGTATTGGAAAAATGGCGGCAAGTGAGCGGACATACCCTGCTGGAAAGGTACGGAATGACAGAGATGGGCATGGCCATCAGCAATCCCTACCACGGACCACGCCGACCGGGTTGCATCGGCTTGCCGTTGAACCAGGTGCAGGTGCGGCTGGTGGACGAAGATGGGCAACTCGTGGCGGCAGGAATGCCCGGCGAAATACAGGTGCTGGGCCCCAATGTGTTCCGGGAATACTGGCAAAAACCGGCGGCTACGGCCGCGGCCTTCACGGCCGATGGTTGGTTTAAAACCGGGGATATCGCTGTTTTCGAAGGGGGCAGCTACCGCATCCTCGGCCGGAATTCGGTCGACATCATCAAGTCGGGCGGCTACAAGATTTCGGCCCTGGAAATTGAAGAAGTGCTGCGTACCCATCCCCAAATCAAGGAGTGCGCCGTAGTGGGCATCCCGGACGAAGAGTGGGGCGAAATTATCGGCGCCAGCCTGGTACTGGCCGGCGAGACGCTGGACCTGGAACAACTCAAATCCTGGCTCCAAACCCAATTGCCACCCTACAAAGTACCCCGGAAATACCTGGTTCAGGAGGACCTGCCCCGGAACGCCATGGGTAAGGTGACGAAGCAGGAGCTGAAGCAGCTGTTGGCAGCAGACTAATACACTGGGAAGTCAAGACCTCCGTGACCTGGTACCTCCGGGGCAATTTTTCTAAAATTAGCATCCTGATTGTTGATCCTACTTCACCATTAAACAAAAGCCCATGACCATTTACGGCGTAGCGCTACTTTCCTTTTGCTTTCTCGCCGGGAAACTCCTGGGCAATTTACTGGGTGTCTTATTACACATCAACGGCGACGTAGGGGGAGTGGGCTTTGCGATGCTCCTGTTGATTTTTTCCAACGCCTGGCTCCGCCGCAAAGGCTGGCTGCAACCCGCTACCACCAATGGCATTTTATTCTGGACGTCGATGTACATTCCCATTATTGTGGCTATGTCGGCCACGCAGAACGTGAGGGCGGCCATTACGGGCGGCCCGGTGGCGCTGGTGGTGGGAATAATCGCTACACTGGCGGCTTTTTTGTTGGTGCCGCTGATTGCTAAAATAGGGAAAACCGCTACCCCCACTACAACCGACGACCAATGATCGCTACCCTCACGGAAGTCATCCAGGGACTGCTGGCGAAGAACGGACTCGTTTTTGCCTTTCTGGTCTTAGGGCTCCTCTTGCTGGTGTCCTTTTGGGTGTCCGAAAAGGTGACCCGCAATAAAATTCCAGGGGTTGCCCTGGCGATCCTCGTCGGTTTGGGGCTGGCATTTCTGGGCGGGGAAAAAGGACTGGCCGATATTCCAATCTTCGCCGGGATGGCGCTGCTGGGCGGATCCATGTTGCGCGACTTTTCCGTCGTGGCTACGGCCATGGGCGTTGATCTGGCGAAAGTGAGACACGCGGGTCTGGCGGGGGGCATTGCTTTGTTGGCGGGTGTTTTGGTTGCCTTTGTGGTGGGCGTAGCCATTGCTTTTGCGATGGGTTACAACGACGCCGTAAGTCTGGCTACCATTGGCGCGGGTGCCTGCACTTACATTGTGGGTCCCGTGACCGGATCGGCGCTGGGCGCCAGCTCGGAGGTGATCGCGATCAGCATCGCCACCGGGGTGGTGAAAACGATCCTCACCACCATCGGTACGCCTTTGGTCGCCAAAATCATCCATTTGGACAACCCCCACTCGGCCGTGGTCTTCGGCGGCTTGCTGGGTACCACGAGCGGGGTTACTGCTGGCCTGGCCGCCACCGACCCCAGGTTGGTTCCCTACGGGGCGCTGACGGCTACCTTCTACACGGGGTTGGGCTGCCTGCTCTGCCCGTCGGTGTTTTATTTTATGCTGAAATTGTTGCTCGGGTAACGGCGATTTGTTTTTTGGTTTTTTTAAAAAAAAATATATAATTCAATAACAATTCTGGATGTGCCAGGATTAAACCTGAAATCCAAACTATGCGTCTCTGCTTACGCTTTTCTGCGTTATACGTCGCCTTGTTGCTGCTTACTGCAACCGGATTGCGCAACCAATGCCGCGTTCGGTGGTGGGCAGTGCTGGCGACTATTTCAAAAATAGTGGCTTTGGAAATATCCATTGGACGTAAATAGGGCGGTAAGCTGCCCAGTCCCCTCAGGGCGGTCGAACCAGGATTGTCGCGGATTGCATCCGCGCTACCATACGCTCATCTCGTATGGAGCGTATGGTAGCTGCTTGCCACGTCTTCAGTGTTGCCTGCCACGTCTTCAGTGTTGCCTGCCACGTCTTCAGCGTTGGCTGGCACGTCTTCAGCGTTGGCTGGCACGTCTTCAGCGTTGGCTGGCATCGCAGTCACAGACTGCTTTTGATATTTATTCGTAGACAAAGTCTACGAATAGCGGGGGAACCAACTTTAGGAGAAAACGCTGTTGACCATATTAGTTGTTTCCCGATTCGACAGACATGGCGGTGAAATTTCCGCAGCGGAGGTATAGGAAGCACAAAAAAGAACTATTTTGAGGCAGGTTTATTATTGTCCTATTACGAAGTCGCCGTAGCGAATACGCGGCACCTTCCATTGCCTTAAAAAACATGTTCATGCTCAAATACCTCCCACTGGTTGCCCTTTTGCTGGCGACCGCCTGCACGATGGAAAAGGAAAAAGAAAAAGAACCCCTCTACACGTCGCCCGCGTTTACGGTGTATGCCGACGGGGTGGTTCAGGGCGACAATGTAGCCAGCGTGCTGTCACCGACGCATCTGCGCTCCAACTACCGTAGCCCGGCCAGCGCTACCTTTTCGCGGTTGGTACAATTCAAGATCAGCATCAACGAAAAGGACAATGAATTGCCACCCGGACAGAACCACTGGGTGCTGATTGGCGACGAACACGAATCGGCGATCATCCCTTTTGGCTCGGCACCGGCGCCGGTACCCGACAATCCGCTGACCTACCTGCCGGTCAACTATCCCTACACCTTTCGGGTGGACATGTCGGCCGTGCTGGATCAATTTGCCCGGCAAGGGTACTTCGAAGCTTTCGATGGTTCGAAAGTGGCGCAGGCCGATTTCAAAGGTTTTTACGTAGCGGGTGGTTCCTTGCCACTGTCGTGGGACTTCGTAGGCCTCGACGAGAAAGGACTGAAGTTGCAGCCCACTGCCGACCCCAATATCTATACCCTCTCCGTAATCCTCAATCCCTTTAAGGAAACCGACACCCAGGACCGCGAATGGCAATTGACAACCGACCTGACCAGCCGCCCGCAGTACCACTCGGACCAGCCGCTGGTAGATGCCTTGTTTAACCTCTCCCTGGAAGAAGCCACCAAAAATATCGAACCCGACAGCACCTTCCGCACGGGCGCCAAATGGGCCGGCGTCTGGACCCGCGACATCAGCTACAGCATCATCCTGGCTTTTGCCTACCACGAACCCGAGGTGGCCAAAATCAGCTTGCGCAAAAAGGTCAAGCGGGGGCGGATCATCCAGGATACGGGGTCGGGCGGCGCCTGGCCCGTCTCCTCGGACCGGACAACCTGGGTGCTCGCCGCCTGGGAAATATACCAGGTGACCGGCGATGAGGCCTGGCTGGAAGAAATTTATCCCATCATCAAAAACACCCTCGACGACGATTACCTGACCCTCTACGACCCGCAGACGGGCATGTTTTGTGGGGAGTCCTCGTTTCTGGACTGGCGGGAACAGACCTATCCCAAGTGGATGTCGAATATGGACATCTACGTGTCCCAAAACCTGGGTACCAACGTGGTACACTACCGGGCGGAACAGATTATGGCCGACCTGGCAAAAATTAGAGGAGAGCCCTGGGAGGTGTACGCCCAGCGGGCTGCCCAGATCAAAAAAGGCATCAATGCGCATTTGTGGCTGCCCGACCGGGGGTACTACGCGCAGTATGTATACGGCCGGCCCGAGTTGGTCACCTCGCCCCGCTTCGAAGCGCTCGGCGAAGCGCTGGCGGTGTTGTACGGGGTAGCCGACCCGGAAAGGGCGGCTGCTATCGTGTCGCGTTCGCCGGTGACGGATTACGGGGTCACCTGTATTTACCCACAGATTCCGGGCATCCCGCCCTACCACAACAACGGCATCTGGCCGTTCGTGCAATCTTACTGGAACCTGGCGGCAGCGAAAGCGGGCAACGAAGCGGTGCTGAACCAGGGGCTGGCCAGCATTTACCGGGCTGGCGCCCTGTTTCTGACGAACTACGAAAACTTTGTGGCGCAAACCAGCGACTTTTTGGGTACCGAAATCAACTCCGACCGCATGTTGTGGAGTATGGCGGGCAACCTGGCCATGGTGCACCGGGTGTTTATGGGCATGTCTTTCACGCCGGCAGGGTTGTCGTTTCAGCCCGCTGTTCCCCAGGTTTACGGGGGATCCCGGAGCCTCACCAATTTTAAATACCGGCGTGCACTGCTGGATATTACCGTCAATGGTTTTGGCAATAGGGTGCAATCCATGACCATGGACGGCCAGCCACTGGCGGGCAACCTGGTTCCCCACGACCTGGTTGGGAAGCACGAGATCAGGATTGAGTTGGCGAATAACCCTTTCCCCGGTAAGGGCATCAATAGGGTCCCCAACCACTTCTCGCTGCCAGCCCCACAGGTGAATACCAATGGCAATCGCCTGGAGTGGCAGCTGGTAGGAGGCGGAACGGCCAAATACTACCTGGTGTACCGCAATGGGGTGCTGGTGGAAAAAACGACCGCCACCCAGTACGAGGTACCCCCCGCCAATTATGCCAATTACCAGGTCAGTGCGGTGGATGACCCGGGCTACGAATCGTTTACGAGTGAGCCCATTATTTTTGCGAATACGGTGCTGCAATTTGAGTTGGAAAATTACGCGCCGTTGGCCAAATTAGCGTACACCAACTTTTCCGGCAAGGGATTTGTGGAAGTCTCGACCACCGGGAATCGGGCGATAGAGATGAAGATCACCGTACCGAAAGCAGGTAACTACCGGTTGGACCTCCGCTACTCCAACGGCAGCGGCCCCTGGAATACCGATAACAAATGTGCCATCCGCAGCCTGTCGGTGAATGGCGCCTACCAGGGCGTACTGGTGTTGCCACAGCGCGGCCAGGACGAGTGGTCGGACTGGGGATTCTCCAACAGCCGCCAGGTGGCGTTGATGGCTGGCGAAAATACGGTTAAGATCAGCCTGGAGGATTGGAACAACAACATGAACGTGGACGTGAATACGGCCATGTTGGATTATTTGCGCGTCACCGCCGTTGATAATTAAAAGTACCTGAACCGATGAATACGGATAACAACTACCAGCTGCCCGCGAATACGCGGATCGGACACGTGCACCTGAAAGTAGCCGACCTGGACCGCGCCCTGGTATTCTATTGTGGGCTGTTGGGCTTTGAGCTCATGGCTTCCTATCCACCCGATGCGGCCTTCATCTCGGCCGGGGGCTACCACCACCACATTGGGCTGAACGTGTGGTACAGCAAAAATGCGCCGCCAGCGGCGAGGAATAGCGTCGGACTGTTCCACACCGCCATTTTGTACCCTACCCGAAAGGATCTGGCGGCCATTTTGCACCGGCTCCAGGAAGCCAACTACCCGCTCACCGGCGCGGCCGACCACGGCGTCTCCGAAGCCCTGTACCTGGATGATCCCGACCGCAACGGCGTAGAGTTGTACTGGGACCGGCCCCGCGCAGAGTGGCCGCAGAAAGCGGACGGTACGCTGGATATGTATACCCGGCGGCTGGATTTGATTGGTTTGTTGGGGGAGTTGGGGTGAAAAAACACATTATTCTTGACGTTAGAAAAGCGCATGCCTTGGAGCGTAGTTGTAAACTACGCCCTGCGGGCAACTAATCTAAAAAATAGGTGATAATGAAGTATACAGATAAAATTGCCTCAAGGCTTACTTCATTATTGATGCTCTTTATCCTGTTACCTTTCAGTTATCTTGTCACTAAATCGAACGAGGATTTATTTGAAGATTTGCAATCAATTGATAACCAGCTCTTGAAGAAGTACTATCGACATTACGGCTATATTTTATTCGCTAGTGCAGGACTTTTTATGATAAGTAAAATTCTATGGCTTGATTAGAGCCTGCTACCTTCAATCTAGATCTCCTCGGTCTGTGACCGAGATGCGATCCGCTCCTCTCGTATTGAGCGTATCGTATCGCGGATGCAATCCGCGACAATCCTGGGTCTTCAATATCGTCAATGGCTTGAAACTCAAGAAATAAAAATAGGACAATAAATATGAATTTAATAAATAAGATGTTAGCTGGTATGTGTAGTCATTATACAGATGAACTACAAGGGAAGAAGACTCTGTCTAGATTGGATTTTTTTATTGCTCAGTTAGCACTTTCTTTGCCCATAGGGTTGTTTGGCTTGTTGTTAAAGGATATTGTTGATAAAAAAGATGTTTTTCATATTCCCGATTCAAGGATTAGCTCCTTCTTGGTATTGTTATTGTTTTATCCGATTATTAATTTTCTTTCGAATAAAAAAGAGGATATACTAGACTTTATAGAAACTTCTAAAAAGGAAGATTTAAAAAAGTATTCGAAATATTATTTCTATATTTTGATTACGTCGGCCCTATTATTTATGTTGATCGTACTTCTTTTACAGTAATCCCTCGCTGCGCCGTAATATGCTCTACCGTTGCTTGTAGCCTACGGCTACAAACTCCTATTCCTGCACAGCTGTACTGAAAAAGCAAGGCGCAACTACCCCGCTATTGAAAACCAAAAGCCTCCCTGATGGAGAAACTTTTAGTAGAGGTAGATAATCTCGGAATCAGGTTAAATTGCTGAAAATGAACTATTTATACTATAGTTTGTACCAGTTTTATACTAGGATTATCAAAGTACAAAAGGACTTTGCTCCTGTTATCAATATTGCAGGAGTAATAGCACTTACACAAATGGCCGCAATCTTTGCTATACTAAATACAGCTATATATTTATGGTATGGAAGAGAAATTGTGGTACCGTATCATGGCCTATTACCAGGGATAGTTGGATTAGTTCTTTATTTCTACAATGAAAGATACTTCCGAAAAAAGGAATCCGAAATTCTAGCGAAAATTGGAGGTAAATCCAAACCAACTAAGTGGATAATTGTAATCTGCTCTTTTGTTGTTGTAGCGTTTATTCTATGGCTTTGGATGGAAGACGGGTTCTATCAAATTGTCTGCTTAATTTTAGGTCGAGAGCCTAATTTATTTTGCTGAATTTCAGCACCGATGGGGAGCAGAAAAGGGGCAAAAGGTTAGGTGAGTAAAGGGGGGTCGGGAAAAGGCTCAAGAGCCCCTTGGGAGGGGCCCACCCTCAAGGCCTGAACGCCGGCCCTGTTTTCGGCCCACTGGCCGTACAGGGCAAACCACCACCATTGCTGGCCGCGTGAACTGCCAACAACCAAGCAAAGGAAAACAAACCTGCGAATGCCCTTTTTGACCAAACGGAGAATTCCGTCCTAAAGGGGTAGTACCGATGAGTAACTGGAAAGGTGGTCGAGGATATACTTTCCGAATCACCAGGTAATTATAGGTATAAAAAGTTTAAAATAAAAATAATAGCAACAAATAAGGTAAAATTTGCGAATTTTTTTTCTACACCAGCCTTAGATCGCCTCGGTCTGTGACCGAGGATGCGATACGCTCCTCTCGTATTGAGCGTATCGTATCGCGGATGCAATCCGCGACAATCCTGGGTCATTTAATGCGACCCCGCTGGGGTCGGGTAATCATACTGCCGCTAATTGCTAACGTACTTAGACCTCCCTGAGGTTCTGGTAAATGGACACAACATGGCCAAGTATACGTGCGTACCCGCTGGGACTGCCAGGACGGGGTACATTAGGGTTTGGCGCAGGTTTCCCCTTATGGCACCCCGCTGGGCTGCCGAAATCGTCGTTGGCTCCAGCCTGCGACAATTTAGGTAGATGTGTCCCAACCGTAGCCATAAATGACGCCGAACCTGCTGTTACGCCTTCACTGACCAACGCCAACCCTTCAGCACCGAACCCTGCCGAGCCGAACCAATGATCTGGCTGCGCTAAGCACGGCGGTAGCGAACTATCATCCCTTGCAATGAATATTTTAACCTGATAAAACGTTATCTTTAGGTTCGTAAAACGAATGCTTATGAGTGCCGTAGAGATCAGAACGGAAATCCAATCTTACCTGGAACAGGTACAGGACGAGAGTTTCCTGAAAGTTGTTCATTCCATGCTTGGTACTTACGTCAAAGAACATGAAGATCCTATTATTGGCTATGATGTTGATGGCGTTCCGCTCTACGCCAGCGTAGCCAAAAAGTTGTTCAAGGAACAACTCGAAGGCGTAGAACGTGGGGAGTTTATTACTATTGAAGATCTGGAAAAAGATATGGAAACATGGTAACCTATAAGGTTGTCGTGACTCCAATGGCTCAAAATAGTTTACGTCGGATCAGTGATCGCATAAAACTGGAGGCTTCCGCAAAGATGGCAGCTGGCGTTCGACGAGCAATCAGTAACACGATCAAGAGCTTGGCTCGCTTTCCGGAGTCGCACGAAAAAGAGCATTACCTCTGTTACGATCAGCAAATCTACCGCAGAGTTTTACAATGGGACTATCGAATCATCTACTCGATCAATAACGACAAACTCATTGTCTCAGTCGTTGAAATCACACACAGTAGCAGAAGTCAAGAAACTACGAAACGCACGATCAAACCCTGACCCACCACTAAGCCATTCCCCTACTCCAACCCCTGCAAAGCCACCAGCTTGCGGTATTCGCCGCCCTGCTCCAGTAGTTCCTGGTGGGTACCCCTTTCGGTGATCCGGCCTTCGCGCAAGACGATGATCTCGTCGGCGTGCTGCACGGTGCTCAGGCGGTGGGCGATGACGATGGCCGTCCGGCCTTGCATGAGTTTGGTGAGGGCATCCTGCACCAGTTTTTCGCTTTCGGAATCGAGGGCCGAGGTGGCTTCGTCGAGGATGAGGATGGGCGGGTTGCGGAGGATGGCCCGGGCAATGGTCAGGCGCTGGCGCTGGCCGCCGGAGAGCTTGCTGCCGCGGTCGCCAATGTTGGTCTGATAGCCACTTTCGGTGGCCATGATGAAGTCGTGGGCATTGGCAATGCGGCCAGCTTCGGCCACCTGTTCGGGGGTCACGTTGGGCAGTCCGAAGACGATGTTGTTGTAGATGGTATCGTTGAAGAGGATGGCCTCCTGGCTCACGATCCCCATCAATTGCCGTAGCGGTTTCAGGCGGTACTGGCGAATATCTACACCGTCGATAAAAATTCCGCCGCTGGTCACGTCGAAGAACCGCGAGAGCAAGTCGACGAGGGTACTCTTGCCTGCCCCCGACGAGCCGACCAGGGCCACCACCTTGCCTTTGGGGATGTGGAGGTCGATCTGGCTGAGGACCTGTCCTTCCACTTCGCGGTAAGCAAAGCCAACACTCCGGTAGTCGATTCCCGTGGTGAAAGCGGCAATATCCTGGGCGTGGGGTGCTTCCGGCAGGGTGTTTTTGGCGTCGAGCAGATGTTCGATGCGTTCGAAGGCTCCGATGCCGCGTTGGATATTGGAAGTCGCTTTGGCGATATTCTTGGCCGGGTCAATGACGTTGTAAAAGGCAAAGATGAAGGTGATGAAGGTTTCCGCTTCCAGCGCGCCGCTGAAGACCTGGCGGGAACCATACCACAGCAGCGCGGCTACCGTGCCGATACCCAGGAATTCGGACAGGGGCGAGGCCAGGTCGCGCCGCCGCAGCAGGGTAGTCAGGAGGTTGCGGTAGTTGTTGTTGGCGACGGAAAATTTATTGCGCTGGTAATCTTCGGCGGCGAAACCCTTGATGATGCGCAGGCCCCCGAGCCCTTCTTCCACAAGGCTGAGGAGGTGGCCCAACCGATCCTGGACGGCGGTAGACGTGCGCTTGAGACGTTTGCCCAAACCACCGATAACGACGCCGGTGAAGAGGAGGAGCAGGAAGACAAAGACCGTCAGGCTGGGGCTCACGTAGATCATGAAGCCCAGGGCGCCCACAATGATGAGGGGTTCCCGAAAGATGACCTCCAGCATGTTGAGGATGCTGGCCTCTACTTCCTGCACGTCGCTGGTGAGGCGGGAGAGAAGATCGCCCTTGCGCTCTTCGCCAAAGTAGGCCAGCGGCAGGGTTAGCACCTGTTCGAACATCTCGGCCCGCAGGTCGCGGATGATGCCGTTGCGCACCGGCGCCATGAAGAAAAGGGCCAGGTAGCGGAAAATATTGCGGAAGAAATACACCGCCACAATGGCCACGCAAACGTAGGCGAGGGCTGTTTCCTGCCCCTGCGTGATGATGAGTTGTGAGAACTGGTAATTGAAATAATCGGAAATATTGGTCAGCGCCACACCCTTCTGGGGAGCCGCTGCCATCATCTTCGTTCGGTCGAAGAGGATTTGAAAGAAGGGAATCAGCATGGGAATGCTGATTACCGTAAATACGGCAGTGAGAATATTGCAGGCTATCGCTGCCATCACCAATCCGCGGTACCGCTGTAAATAGCGGAGAAGTCGCCAGAAACTTTTCATGCGCGCAAAGGTAATGGGTTAGGAGGATAAATTTAGTTTATTGCCAAGTACCAATTGCCAATTGCCAATTGACCGGTCGGGTACCTGGCTGGCCATCATTCGCAATCACAGGTCAAATTATCCGAATAGTTCTGCTTTTCCAGCCGGAAACCTTTGCGGTAAGGATAACCGCCGCCGATACCCAGGTTTTCGGTTTTGATGGTGTAGAGGCAGTCAAAGTTGATGACGCTTACTTTTTCCGTCAGGTCGTTGGGGTCGCAGAAAGGGTTGGGCGCTGCTTCACAATCGGCCTGGGTGAGGTCGCCGAGGACGTTTTCCAGGACGTGCTTGAGGTCGATTTCGTAGCGGGCCACCAGCTGCTCATCGACATCGGTGGCAAATCGGCCACAAGGCTCGCCACGCCGGACGATGGAATCGGGGTGGATTTCAAATTTGTCGATAAAAAAGGAGTGGATGGTGGCTACTCTTTTGAATTGCGGATTGTCAGCAAAGGTGAGTGCCATAAATTCCGGCGTGTACGTCTTGTTGTCTTTGTCAAAGTAGGTAGGGGATAGGGGCGTTTGTTTGGTGTCGACCCAAACTTCGTTGATCAGGTACTCGAAGCCGATGAGCACCCTGCCCCGGCCGAGGTTCAGGGTATCGCTTTTCGAGCATTTCATCCGCACGTCCGCACTTTTAGCCAGGTAGTAGACACCGGGCTTCCGGTTGCCGGGCAGGGGCAATTTGTATTCCTCGCTCAAAGACCAACTTCCCTCGTACGCGCTACAGGGGCAGTAGTCCTGGACTTCTGATTCCTTGAGGTAGGGCGAGTCGAAATCGGCATCGAATCCCTGGTCGAAATAAAGGGACAGGGGGTGCTGCGAAAGTGTGTTCAGTTGGTCCTGGTTGCGGGTATAGGTGTAGGCGCCCAGCGCGCCAGTAAGCAGTGCCAGCAGGGAAAACAAGATGATTTTATTGCGGGCGCTGCGCTGGCGGGCCTGTAGTTGTTGGGCCTGCGCTTGGGCTGTCGTCCATTTGGTCAGGGCTGTGTCCCGCTCGTCGAGGGCCTGCTGCAATTCCATCAAGCGCTCGATGTTTCTGATGGACCGGATGTACATGCCCTCCGTGGCACTGCCGTAAATGAGCTTGGTAAACTGGCTGGCACTAATGGACAGGTCTTTGGCGATCTCTCCAAAGGGCGCATTGCCAAAGCGGGAAGTCATCTTCTCCCAGGGGCCGTAATGGGCTTCTAATTTGGCGGTGAACTGTTCATTAAAGCTCTCAGGCATAATATTTTAGCGGTGTAAAAAGGTGTAAAAAAGAATAAAACAGTGTAAAATGATTAATCGTTGAAATTAAATTTTATAGTTTTGGTTATTCGTAATATATATTTGCGAATCAGTGATGGGTAGGTATCGGGCTTCGGCTGCTAAATTTAACACAATTTTCCAATATTTTACCCATGCTTCGGTACACTTCCGGCGGCTCGTAAAATGCGGAAGCTTACCAGACCACCTGTATGAACCATTTGTTTACCGGCACGTAGATTAAACCAAAGGATGAATAAGAAAACCGCGGGAATGATACTTGGGCCGACCCTGTTTTTACTGACCCTTTTGTTTTTTCACCCTCCCGGCCTGAGTGCTGCGGGGCAGGCTGTGCTGGCTTCCACTTTGTGGGTTGCTGTTTGGTGGATCCTGGAGGTGATTCCCATTGCGGTCACCGCCTTGCTGCCCATCGTGCTTTTTCCGCTTACGGGCGCCCTGAGCCTCGAACAGACCACCGCTTCTTTTGGGCACCGCTATATTTTTCTGTACATCGGTGGCTTTATGCTGGCCATCGCCATTGAGCGCTGGGGATTGCACCGCCGGATTGCCCTCAATATTATCAACCTGATTGGTACCAACATCAAAAACATCATTCTGGGGTTCATGGCGGCTACGGCTTTCTTGTCCATGTGGATATCGAATACCGCCACGTCCGTCATGATGCTGCCCATCGGGATGGCGATCATCACCCAGCTGAAGGACAATCCACTGACCGTCGCCGATGAGAATAAGCTCTTCGGCAAAGCCCTCATGCTGGCCATCGCCTACAGCGCCTCCATTGGAGGAATCGCTACCCTGATCGGCACCCCGCCCAACCTGGTGCTCGCGGGCATCGTCCAGGATATCTACGGGATCGAGATCACGTTCCTGGACTGGATCGTGATCGGCCTACCGGTGTCATTGGTGCTGCTGATTATTTGCTGGAAATACCTGACCGAGGTGGCTTTTACCTTTCAGCAGCAATCTTTTCCCGGTGGCAAAGCAGAAATTGAAAAACAGTTGGCGGCACTGGGCAAGATTTCTTACGAAGAGAAAGTGGTGCTGGTGGTCTTCGTCGTCACGGCCCTGGCGTGGATCAGCCGGTCTTTTTTGTTGAATAAATTTATTCCCGAACTGGATGACACCATTATTGCGATCATCGCAGGGTTGCTTTTGTTTCTGCTGCCCGCAGGCAAGGATAAGGAGCGAAAGCTAATCAACTGGAAAGAAGCGGTCAAATTGCCCTGGGGTGTCCTGCTGCTGTTTGGCGGCGGGTTGGCCCTGGCCGAAGCTTTTAAAAGCAGCGGACTGGCTACCTGGCTGGGCGGACAAATGACCTTGCTGCAAGGGGTATCCCTGATTGTGTTATTGGTCATCCTGGTAGCTGCCGTTAATTTCCTGACGGAGATCACCTCCAATCTCGCTACCACAGCCATGATGCTGCCCATTCTGGCGCCGTTGGCGGTGATCATCAATGTGCATCCGTTTACCCTGATGGTGGGGGCCACCCTGGCGGCTTCCTGTGCGTTTATGCTGCCGGTAGCTACCCCACCCAACGCGGTGGTTTTTGGGTCGGGCTACCTCAAAATACCCGATATGGTACGCGCAGGCATCTGGATGAATGTGATCTCAATTATCGTGATCTGCATCATCGTCTACTTCCTGCTGCCGTTTTTGTGGGCTTTCGATCCCACTACTTTCCCTGATCAATTAAAATAACCAACATAATGAATCCGATTATTACCACACACCAAATATTTTGAGTCATGAGAAAACAGGTACTGCTATTAATGACTTTTTTGATCACTTTAATCACAACGCTGCAGGTACAAGCTCAGCAAACCGTGAGCGGCGTTGTCAGTGATCCGGAAGGCGTACCACTGACCGGTGTGACGGTTCTGGAGGAAGGAACTTCCAACGGAACGGTCACCGATTTCAACGGTAACTACTCCATCACCGTCAAAGACCAGAAGGCGTTGCTGACGTTCAGCTACATTGGTGCGGAGAAGCGCACCGAACTAGTGGGCCTCCAGACGGTGTTGAACATCACGCTGGAAGACGACGCCAAACTGCTCGAAGAGGTCGTCGTGACGGCCCTGGGCTTTGAAGAAAAAGAAGACGAACTCGGTTACGCCAGTTCTACGGTTACCGCCCAATCGGTAACGGGAGCTGGCGAATCGACGATGATCAACGCCCTGTCGGGCAAAGCTTCCGGCGTGCGCATCTCCCGCAACTCGGGCGATCCCGGCGGCGGTGCCTTCATCCAGATCCGGGGTATCTCTACCATCGACCGGGATGCGCAGCCGCTGATCGTGGTTGATGGCGTCCCCATCAGCAACGATTCCCGCGGGCCCCAGGAAAACGTGGCCGCCCAGTCGCGTCTCAACGACATCAACCCCAACGACATCGAAAGTGTCACCGTACTGAAAGGTGCTTCGGCCGCAGCCCTCTGGGGCACCCGTGCCCTGGGTGGGGTTATTGTCATCAAAACCAAAAGTGGGAAGTACAACAGTAAAATGAGTGTGACCTACAAGTCCAGCTACTCAATCGACCAGATCAACCAGCGCTATCCGCAGCAAACCTTGTTCGGACAAGGAGACAACGGCGTCTACAACCAGCGGTCACGGGATTCCTGGGGCGACAAGATCGCCGACCGATCCGGCGCACCCGATGACCTGAACACCAACGCCGGGTTTTACATCGACCAGGCAGGCAATTCCTACTACCCGATCCTGTCGAAAAATTCCCAGCAACTGTTCCTGGAGGACAACTTCAACCAGATCTTCCAAAATGGCCATTTCTGGGAAAACAACCTCAGCGTCAGTGGCGGCAATGCCAACAGCACCATTTTTGCCAGCCTCAGCGACATGAACCAGGAAGGAATCATTCGCAGCAATTCCGATTACCGCCGCACCACGGGGCGGGTAAACGTAGGCCACCGGATTTCTGATAAGATCAAACTGTCGGCCTCCAGTACTTACACCAAGAGCAAGTCCAACCGCATCCGCCGGGGATCCAGTTCTTCGGGGCTGCACCTGGGCTTACTGCGTACCCCGGTCGACTTCGACAACACGGGCTACCGCGGCGACTATTACGCCAACAGCAACGCCGCGCCAGTAGCGAACCGCCAGCGCTCCTACCGCGAGCCCCTGGGCGCCGATGGTACGGCTACCTACAACAACCCCTTGTGGACGATCAACGAACAGGAGAACCTGGTCGATGTCGACCGCTTCATCAGTACCATGGAACTGACCATCTCGCCAACCGATTGGCTGGACCTGATCGGACGGGTCGGGTTGGATAATTACACCGAATTGCAGCAGGCATTCTTTACGCCCGGCTCTGCCGCCGGTGAATTTACGGCAGGTACTTTTGGCCGGAATGTGGCCCGGAGTTCCATCCTCAATATGGACTACATCGCGAAGGCGGGCAAGAAATTTGGCCGCAACGTAGTAGGTTCCTTGCTGGCCGGATTCAATTTCAACCACCGGCAGCTGATCACCGAAGGCAACGAAATTTCCAACTTTATCCAGTTTACCGACGTCGCCAGCGGCATCAGGGATATCGACAATGCCCTGCCCGAAAACCGCGAGGCCACCAGCACCTTTGGCCAGGAACGGACCGTGGGTGTGTATACGTCAGGAAATTTATCCTTGTACGACATGCTCTTCCTCAACGGTACCCTCCGCGCCGAATCGGCCTCTACCTTTGGTGACCAGGCCGACAATACGTTCCTGTTCCCTTCGGCTTCGGTAGCTTTTCAGTTTACGGAATTGGGCAACCTCAAGAGCGACTTCTTTTCCTTTGGTAAGCTGCGCTTCTCTTACGGAGAAGTTGGCGTACAACCCGCTCGTTACAACACCACCAACACCTTCACCTCGCCCGTTTTTGGCGACGAATACGGGGGCGACCTCGGCGGATCCCTCTACGGCAGCGGTGCGTTTATCGCCAATACCCAACGGGGTAGCCGCGACCTGCGCCCGGAAAGAAAGAAGGAGACCGAAGTAGGCATTGACCTGCGCTTCCTGCGCGACAAATTATCGCTCAGCGCGACCTATTACACCAACAAGACCGAAGATGTACTCCTAGACTTCCCCATTGCCAACTCCCGCGGGGTGACCCGCCTGTACACCAACGGAGCCGAGCTGGAGAACCAGGGCGTGGAACTGGACCTGGGCTACAACCTGGTGAAAACCAAGGATTGGTCCTGGGATGTCAACGTCCTTTATTCTTCGGTGAAAAACGAAGTTACCCGCCTCGAAGAAGGGCTCACCATCAACCTGGGTGGCCTCTCGGCCGTCAACGCCCGCGCACTGCAAGGGTTTCCCATCGGTGTGTTGTGGGGGTCCCGAACCCTGCGCGACGAGCAAGGCGACATGGTGTTCGATGAAAATGGCTTCCCCGAGCAGGACCAGCTGGAGGGTGTCATCGGCGATCCCAACCCCGATTGGCAGGGGTCGGCCTTCAGCACGCTGGCTTACAAAAACTTCTCCCTTTCGGTGCTTTTCGAAACCTACCAGGGGGCCGATATCTTTGCGGGCACCAAGTCCGTCATGGCCGACCTGGGTACCTGGGGCCCTTCGGGTGAGGAATCAACTGCGCAGCAGAACCTGCTGGACTACGACGGTAACGTCATCCTCGCCGGAACCACCTTCCGGGGTGATATCTACAATTTTGGCGCCGGACCGGTAGCCCTGACCGAAAGCTGGTACAACGGCGACGGCGGATTCTTCAGTGGCGGCAACGACGAACTCTACATCGAGGATGGCTCCTGGACGCGCCTGCGGGAAATTACCTTCTCCTACAACGCCAAGTCGGAATGGCTGAAAAGGAATACGGGCATCGCCGGTGCACAGTTTTCCTTTACCGGCCGAAACCTGGTCCTGTGGACCGATTTCGAGGGTAACGACCCCGACACCAACCTCACCGGAGTAAGCGTGGCCCGGGGTATCGACTACTTCAATAACCCGAGCACCAAGTCATTCATCTTCTCCCTTGCCCTCACTTTTTAAATCAAAAAAATAGCCATCATGAAAAATATACTTTTATATCTAGTTTTCGTGGGGATGCTGGCGGGCTGTAGTAGCCTGGTTGAAGGCCTCAACGAAGATCCCAATAATCCAACGACCACTTCCTATCAGTACATCCTGACGGGAGCTGAAGTCGGGAACGTCATCTTGCAAACGGGAGAGGCAGCCCGCAAGGCGGGTATCTTCTGCGGCTACTATACCGGTATCGACCGCCAGCACCTGGGCTTCAGCCAGTACGCGGTGACCACCAGTGATTTCGACGCCCAGTGGAATGACGTCTACGTAAAGTCGGTGGTCAATGCCCTGGCTACCGAGCAGGCCGCCGAAGAAGAAGGCATCGGTGAGGTGACCAAAGGCATTACCCAAACCCTCCGGGCCATGGCGCTGGGAACCGCAACCTCGCTCTGGGGAGATATCCCGTTCAAGGAAGCGGGGATTCCTGAGCTTGAAAACCCCATCTTCGAAGGCCAGGTAGCCGTGTACGCCCAGTTGCAGACCTTGCTGGATGAGGCGATCGCCAATCTGCAGACGGGAACAGGCCGGCCAGCAGCCAATGCCGATATCCATTTCAATGGCAATCCTGCGGCCTGGCTGCAGGTGGCCTATACCCTCAAGGCGCGCTACTACCTGCATACCAAGGCCTACGCCGATGCTTACGCCGCCGCGCAGCAAGGAATCAGTTCAGGCAGCAACAGCCTGATGGCACCGCACGGGACCGCCGATGACAACGCCAACTTAACCTTCCAATTTTTCGCCGTCGAAGTTCGACAGTCAGACTTGGTAACATCCCCCTTCATGGCGAGTCTGGTGGCTCCCGATGCGGCTACCAGCCCCGACCTTACCCGCTACCGTGGCAACGCCAAGACCAACGAGACGGGACGCTACAATTTCCTGTTTAAAATTCGCGAGTTTGGTACCCAACCCAACGTCGTCGATGGCTTAGCAGCCAAGAGCGCGTCGGCACCCATGGTCACTTACGCCGAAAATTTGCTGATCCTGGCCGAAGCAGGCTTCCGCTCTGCCGGGTTCAATACGGGCCTCGGCCATCTGAACGACTACCGGGCCTACCTGGCTGGCGGTGGCTACATGACCAATGCCAACCCCGCCGACTTGCAGTACGACGCCTACGTCGCAGCTGATTTTGACAACGGCGGCCTGGAGAATGCCGACGGACTCAGCCCCAACGACGCCCTCCTGCGCGAAATACTGGAAGAAAGATACGTCACCTTTTTCGGGCAGATCGAAGGGTTCAATGATACCCGCCGTACCGAAAAGGAAAGCAGTGTGCGGGTGCCGGTAGCCCCTAATACCGGCTCCCAACTGCCCCAACGATTTCTGTACCCCACCACGGAGATAGACCGAAATGTTAACGTGCCGAATCCGGTACCTAATTTCTTCGATCCTACCCAAGTCAACCAATAAACAACGTATGATGAGTCATTGGAAAAACAGGCACATCAGGCCGTACCTCGTCGCCTGGATCGGGATCCTCGGGCTGGTAATCGGGCTGGCCAGCACCGCAGGTGCCCAGCAGGATACCACCCGCATACTTTTTGTAGGCAATAGCTTTACTTATTTCTACAACCTGCCCCAGGTGGTGGCTGCTATGGCCCGCGAACAGGGGGTGGTGCTGCTCACCCGGCAGTCGACGGTGGGTGGTTCCAGCCTGGAGCAACACTGGAAAGGTGAAAAAGGAACCCAGACCCGGACCCTGCTCGAAAGCGCCAACTGGGACTACGTGGTCTTCAATAACCACAGTACAAGTGCCATTGATAGCCCGGACAGCTTTCTGGAATACGGGCGGAAATTTGCCGACCTCACCCGGCAACGCGGCGCTAAACCCATCTTTATGATGACCTGGGCGTACGCGTCTAATCCACTGATGCAGCCCGCCATTACCGCTGGCTACCTGCAACTGGCTACCGCTACCCAGGCCGCTTACGTGCCAGCTGGCCTACTGTTTGCGGAAGCCAGAAAATGGCGCCCCGACCTGGATTTGTTTTTTGACGACAAGCATCCGTCTTCTAATGGCACCTACCTGCTGGGGTTGGCCTTTGCGAAGTATTTTACCGGGAAGGTTACCACCGGGATTCCCCCCCGGCTCACGACGACCGATAGAGACGGTGAAAAGCTCTACCTCCTTTTTATGAAGGAGGAGGATGCCGCTTTTTTGCAGCAATTGGTAGATGATTTTGACTTTGACTTAAACAAGGACTGACAAAATCTTTGTGATTATTAAAACTGATAAATTGAAAAACAATGAAATATCTTAACATATCATGGCTGCCGGCGGCTGCCTGGACGCTCCTCCTGGTGGTCCTCCTGGCCGGATGTAAAAAAGACGAGGAAGCCCTACCCATTACCAACGATTTCCGGGTGCTACAGGTTCGGAATGGCAACAATGTCATTGCCACCGGGGCTACGGCGATCTCCGTCATCGCAGAATTGAAGCTGGCCTTTTCTCACGGGGTGGACGCCACTGCTTTCGAGCAGGCTTTCAGCATGACGCCCGCAGCCAATTACACGCTGAGCTACGATGCGACCAAGTCCTTCGTGACCATCAACTTCTCAACGCCACTGGCCTACGCCACCTCCTACACCATGGCTCTTCCGAAAGGGACCTACGGTACGCAGGGCGAAGCAAGTACCAGTGACTTTTCCTTTAGTTTTACCACCGCCGCCTTCAATGCGCCAGGCGTAACCCTGACCAGCAGCGATCTTAACTTTTTCGAAGGAGAAACCATTACTATGACGGCCAGTATCGCCACTGCTATCCTGGAGGAAGTGACCATGGACCTGGTATTTGCCGGTACGGCGATCGCTGGTACCGACTTTACGGTCAGCAGCAACAGCATCACCATTGCGGCGGGTAGTACTTCCGGTTCGGTAGACATCACCGCCCTGAATGACCCTGATCTGGAAGGAGCAGAAACCCTGGAGATTACCCTGGAGAACCTGGTGAACGGCGCTGAAAGCCAGCCCCAGCGCCTGGATCTTACCCTCGGTGACTTGCCTCCGGCTTTGGAGATCAAAGGGGTGATGTCCCTCAAGATTGGCGGCACCGGCACCAACGGACGGGCCATTCATCTCCGCGTGAAGGAGGATATTGCCGACCTGAGCGACTACGGCATCGGCATCGCCAACAATGGCGGTGGAAGCGACGGCCGCGAGATCGACTTTCCCGCCGTCAGCGTGGTTACCGGCGACGATATCCTGCTGGTGCGCGATGTGGACGAGGCGGGTTTGGCCACCTACTTTGGGGCTTGCTACGCTGATTTTGACCAGGTTATTATCTCCGATGGGCTTAACTTCAACGGTGATGATCCTTTCGAACTCTACCTGGGCGCGATCGTGATCGAAACTTTTGGCGATGTGGAAGTCAGCGGTACGGGCCTGGAGTGGGAATATACCGGTACCTGGGCCTATAAACTAAACGAACAATGGGAATACGCGCAGATCGACTGCTCGGCCAATTCCACCACCTCCCTGTCATCGGATTGTGTCTATCCCTTCTGCATGCCTTTGCAGTTGCAAGGGGTGCTGGCCCTGTTGTGGGACGGATCGGGCACCAACGGTGGTAAAGCCGTACAATTGCGGGCCAATCGCGCCATTGCCGACCTGAGCCAGTACAGCCTGGGTGTGGCCAACAATGGCGGTGGCACCGACGGCATCGAATTTACCTTCCCGGCAGGAGGCGTCAACGAAGGCGACCACATTATGGTCTCCCGCGAACCCGCTACCCTGGCCGCCTATTTTGGAGGCTGTTTTGACGGCTTCGACCTCGTGGTGCAGTCTGATGCGATGAGCCAAAACGGCGACGACGCCATCGAGCTGTTTGACGGTATGGATGTCATCGAAACCTACGGTGACGCCAACGTCGACGGTACCGGCCAGGCGTGGGATTACGAGGGGTCGTGGGGCTTCAAAGTTGGCAGCCGCTGGACCTACGGAGGCACCAACTGTGCCACCACGTCTACCACTACCCAGACGTCGGCTTGCCCTTACGCCTTTTGTGAGTAAACATTTGACTTGCGCTGACCATTTCGGTGGTCCAGTTCAAGTGGAAATGGTCAGCAACTGACAATAAGTATTGCTGTTTTTTCTTATCTTATGGGGGCTTTCAGACATCCTGAAAACCCCCATAATTTTTTTCTCCGATAAATTATGCTACCATGTCGACGAAACGTACGGTCCTACTATTTGGTGCTGCCCTTATCTTGCTGGGTAGCGCGTGCAAAAAAGAAATGGCCACTCCTGATCCCATCACGACCCTGTCGGTCACATTGAATGGTGCCAACCTGACCAGCGGCGCCACCAATATCCCCACGGAGGCCACGTTGGTGATGGTCTTTTCGGCCGCGCTGGATCCGGCAGCTTTCGAAGCAGCGCTCGCCATTACTTCCCCGGTGGGCAGCCCCGCAACGGCCATCACCTACGCCAACCAATCGGCCAAGGTGACCCTCGTGCTGGACCTGGTGGAAGAAACGACCTACACCCTGACGATCGACGACCGCCCGATTGGGCAGCGCGGTGAACGGCTGTCGGGCCAGCTTGCGCTGGTTTTTACCACGGCGGCCAGCGGAATCATCAATACCTTACCGCCCTGCACCAGTAGCAGCAACGATTGCCTGCAAACGGTAAGCCTGAGCAGCGGCAGTGGGTCGGCTGATTTTAGCTTCTTCTCCAGCTTTCCCATTTACGAAGAAAACGCCGAGTGGACCGACCTTACCGCGGCGGTCATCGTGTTGCACGGGGTGGAACGCAACGCCGCCGACTACTTCAACTATTTTATGACGACTTTGCTGCAGCAGAATCTGGCAGAAAACGTAATCCTGATTTCTCCCTTTTTTAAAAATGCGGCGGAGGCTGCACCAGGGGATTATTACTGGGGAGGCAGCGGCTGGCGCGAGGGGCAGAATGCCATTTCTACGGAGAAGATCAGCTCTTTTGCGGTACTGGATCAGTTGATCGGGCAATTGGCCGACCGGCAGCATTTTCCGGCCCTGGAAAAAATTATCGTCACCGGTCATTCTTCGGGTGCCCTGTTGGCCCACCTGTACGCAGCGGCCAATCGGGCGGAAACCAATCATCCAGACCTGACTTTTACCTACGTGGTTGCCAACAGCCAGTATTTTTATTACCCGGACGGCCAGCGGATCAACGAAAATACCAACCAGCGCTACACCCCGACGGGCTGTGCGGGCTACGATTTTTGGCCGCAAGGCTACCAGGCTACACCACCCTTTCTCAGCACGACGCCCCTGGCGGAATTCAACGCACATTTCAGCGAACGCTCCGTCAATTACCTGCTGGGCAACGGCGGGGGATCTGATAATGCCTTTAATTCGACCAATTGCTACGCCACCCTGCTGGGGTCTACCCGCTTTCGCCGCGGCGAGAACATGTTCCGGTATATGGAGCTGGCTTATCCGGGTACGCACCACCATACGAAGACCATCGTCAATGGCATTGGGCACGATGGCAAAGGGAGGTACCAGTCGTCAGAATTCCGTGCCTTGCTGACGGATTTATTGAATTAAAGCCAAGCTAAAAAATTGGGGCAGGCTTAGCGCAGTGGCAGACCGCCAGGCGAGCATAAAAAAAGTGGTTCAGGAAATTTCCTGAACCACTTTTTTATGCGGGTATTTTAAAAGAGGATTAGGAATCCTCCAGGTCAAAATCATTTAAAAAGGCCGTAGTAAAATTCCCTTTGCGGAAATTTTCGTTCTTCATCAACCGCTGGTGGAAAGGAACAGTGGTCTTGATCCCTTCAATGATGAATTCGTCCAGCGCGCGTTCCATTTTGGTGATACACTCTTCCCGGGTGCGGGCCCGACAGATGAGTTTGGCAATCATGGAATCGTAGTAGGGTGGAATGGTGTAGCCTGCGTAAACAGCTGTGTCTACCCGTACGCCGTGCCCTTTAGAGCTGTGAAAAGAAAGGATCTTTCCGGGGCTGGGCCGCCAATTGTTGAAAGGATCTTCGGCATTGATCCGGCATTCCATGGCGTGCCCACTGGGCAGGTAGTTGCCGCCAATGATGGGTTCGCCCGCCGCTATTTTTATTTGTTCCTTGATGAGGTCGTGGTCAATTACTTCTTCCGTTACGGGATGTTCTACCTGGATGCGGGTATTCATCTCCATGAAGTAGAAGTTGCGGTATTTGTCTACGAGAAATTCAACCGTCCCTACGCCTTCGTAATTGATGAATTCGCCGGCCCGTACCGCTGCGGCGCCCATTTTCTCGCGCAGTTCATCGGTCATGAACGGCGAAGGGCATTCCTCGATCAGCTTCTGGTGGCGGCGCTGGATGGAGCAGTCGCGCTCCGACAGGTGTACCACTTTGCCGTATTGATCCCCTACGATCTGAAATTCGATGTGACGGGGCTCTTCGACAAATTTTTCGATGTAAATGCCATCATTGCCAAAGGAGGCTTTCGCTTCCTGGCGGGCCGAGTTCCAGTTCTTTTCGAAGACATCGGCGCTGGTTACGATACGCATGCCTTTTCCACCACCACCGGCGGTGGCTTTGATCATCACGGGATAACCGACCTCCTCAGCGACCTTCTGGCCATGGGCCATGTCCTTGATCAGGCCGTCGGAGCCAGGAACGACGGGTACGCCCGCTTTAATCATGGTTTCTTTCGCCGTGACCTTGTCGCCCATTTTGCGAATGTGCTCGGGGCGTGGGCCAATGAACTTGATGCCGTATTCCTGGCAAACTTCCGCAAAATCAGCATTCTCCGAGAGGAACCCGTAGCCGGGATGAATAGCGTCTGCGTTGGTAATTTCTACCGCCGCCATAATTTTGGGGATACTCAGATAGGATTCGGAAGATGCTGGGGGACCAATGCAGACGGCTTCGTCGGCAAAACGCACGTGCAGGCTTTCGCGGTCGGCCGTAGAATAAACGGCTACCGTTTTGATATTCATTTCCCGACAGGTCCGGATAATGCGCAGCGCAATTTCTCCCCGGTTAGCGATGAGAATCTTCTTGAACATAAGACAAAGATCTTAAAAGGTTGGGCGATATTGTCAATAAGCAGCAATTGAAATTACCCTTTGGGGTCTACCCAAAAAAGCACCTGGTCGTATTCCACCGGTTGGGCGTCTTCTACCAATACCTTGACAATCTTTCCGGCAATTTCGCTATCGACTTCGTTGAAAAGCTTCATGGCCTCAATGATACAGACGGTATCACCAGGCGCAATGGTATCGCCAATTTTAACGTAAATGGGTTTGTCTGGCGATGGGGAACGATAGAACGTGCCAACCATCGGGGATTTGATGAATACGTAGTTGGATCCGTCCTCCTGAGTGGTTTTTGCGTCGTCACCGGCTTGGCTTGCTGCGGGCATATGGGCAGCAGCTGGAGAAACAGGCGGAGCTAAGGATGCTGCTAACGGCGCTGCTGGCAACTGAGCGGGCGCTGCGTATTGGCTTTCGGCTTGCACAAAATGTTTGGTGCGAACGGCCAGCGAGAAATCACCTTCCTTCATTTTGAATTCGGACAATTCCAGGCGGTTGATCAGCTTAAGAAGTTCGTGTAATTCTTTGGTCGACATACCTGCAAAGATTGTTTAATGGTCCCTCAAGATAGCAATAAAAGCCACACGGAGAAGACTAGGGCAATTACAGAATAGGATTATTAAGACTTAACTCGCTCAATGTAAGCACCAGTACGGGTATCGATCTTGATGATATCACCCTGGTTCACAAAAAGAGGGACTTTTATCTCTGCGCCACTTTCTACGGTGGCAGGTTTCATGGTATTGGTAGCGGTGTCACCTTTCAGGCCCGGTTCGGTGTAGGTGATTTCCATGATGACGAACGAAGGCATTTCCATGGTGAGTGGGGTATCCTTTTCGGCGTGGTAAAGCACTTCAACTTCCATTCCTTCCTTGAGCAGATCGGTCCGGTCAATGAGGGCTTCCGGTAGGGCCAGCTGGTCGTACGTTTCGGTGTTCATGAAGTGATAACCCATGTCATCGTTGTAGAGGTACTGGAATTTACGCCGTTCTACCCGTACTTCATCCACCCGGTGGCCAGCAGAGAAGGTATTGTCCAGGACCCGTCCGGTCGTCAGACTTTTGATCTTGGTGCGAACAAAAGCAGCGCCTTTGCCCGGCTTCACGTGCTGGAATTCTACAATGGTAAAGATATCATTGCTGAACTCGATACACATCCCGTTGCGAATATCAGAAGTTGTTGCCATCGTGCAAAAAAGTTGTAGTGGTTAGGACACTGATTTAAAAAGCCGGGCAAAGATAGGTGAAAGTGCTTAATTACTTGCCGGTTCTAGCTATTTTTTGGGGACAATGCTGCGGCCCCCATCATCTGCGCTCAACGAATAACCGCTAGGTCGCCACTTCCAATCCACACAAAACCATCCAGGAATGCCAATTCCAGGCAGTAAACGTATACGCCAGGAGGGGCGGTGTCTGTGCCCAAGGTGCCCGCCCAGCCCGCCGTGGCCTGGTTCACCGGCAAGTTTTCTGCGGCGTAAATCTGGCCGCCCCAACGGTCGAAAATAGCCATCTTCCGGACGATGACGTCGTTGCGCCGGCACTGCACAAAAAAATAGTCGTTGATCCCATCGCCATTGGGGCTGAAAACATTTGGGACGTATACGGAGCGGTCTTTGGTCACCTGCACCTGCACCTGGTCCTGGTACTGGCACCCGTCGGTAGTGGTCAGGAGCAGGGTGTAAACCACGTCCGCAGTAGGGTAAGCCACCGGGGTAAGACAATCGGCACAACTCAGGCTGTTGCCCAAAGGATCGAGCCAGGCCAGGCTCACCGTAGTATCGTTGGTCCAGTAGCTGGCGGGCAGAAGGACCGTTTCGCCCAACTCAATGGTAAGCGTGTCGGGCAGGATATTGACGTAATAACCATTCGTTTGCACGGTGTAATCAATGGTGTTGTGGAAGCAGCGGCTCGTAATGGAGACACTGTAGGTGCCGGTTTCGGTAAAAATACGCAAAGGACTTTCCGTACCATTTTCCCACCAGTACTGTGCGCCGAATCTGCTGACGTCTACCTGGGTTGGTTGGCTTTCGCAGAGGAACAGCACCTCTTCCTGGTGGGTTTCCTGGATACCGACGGTGACGGTAAAATCCGCCACTACCTGGTCACAGCCAGAAGTGACGGTCACCGCGTAATTCCCCGCCTCGGCAATGGTACGCACCGGCTCCTCTGAGCCATCTTCCCACTGGTAGTTGACCCCGTACAGGCTGGCATCAAGAACCAGTCGGTCACCCGGACAAAGGGTATAAGCTTCCGCAATAAAAGTGAGATCCAGGGGAGCCACCCACAGCGGGGTGCTGTCGGTAGCCTGGAGCGTGAAGGGGTTGTCCGAAGCGACAACCTCCCCCAAACTGGTGGGCAATCCCTGTAGCAGGGCCTGGTTTTCGTAGTACCCGTTGGCGTTTTCACCGATCTCCACTAAAACCTGAATGGTGTCTTTTCCTGGGGGTACCATCAGTCCCGTAAGGGAAAACTGGGATCCTGCCAGGGTGGTCTGCCCCCGGTAAGGGTTGCGCAGCACCGCCAGGACCGTGAAATCCGCGGGCATCAAATCCCGCAGTTCCAGCCCCGTCAGGAGTAAACCGGAACTGTTGTTGACCACAAAGGTATACACCACTTCGGTGCAGGGGAGGGCGGTAGCCGTCGAAACGGTTTTCTCCAGCGACACATTGTACGGGCAGCTGCAGCCGTCTTCACCACCCGAAGGCGGGCCGCTGGCTACGGCGGTGAGGAGCCCCGTGGTCAGGTTGATCTCCACCAGGGTATTTTGCCCATTGATGGTGCCGTAACCGAACAGCCTGCCTTCCGCCGTGAAAAACAAGGCTCCGATCTGGTTGACCTGGGGCTGGGGAGGATAGTCGCTGCTGACTATCCCGGTGGTGGTGTTGATCTTCACCAGCCGGGCCGCTTCCGTACTAAACCCAAACAGTTCGCCGGAAAGCGGGTCGAAGGCGATATCGAAAATGCCGCCGTAAATACTTTGCAGGGACACGTTGGTGACCTGGTAGTTGGGGGCGTTCAGGTCTACGGCCGCCAGTATGCCGTTCGAATTGGCGTTCGATTGCCCCAGCAGGATAAGGTAGTTTCCGTCGGGGGTAATATCTCCCGCGTAGTAGGAGTTACTGGTCAGGTTAATGCCCTGGGGAACGCCCAGATCGACCGCCACGCCGTCAGCTCCTACCCGGTAGAGGCGCAACAAATTTGGATTGGGGTTGACCCCGTAAATAAAATTATCTGTCTTTCGGTACCCAATCGCATTCATGGTAGCACCCACCGAGGTAGCAATGGGCGTGAAAATCGTATTCCCGGAAACGGGATCGATACTCACCAGGAACAGCCCGGATGGACTGCCTACTTCGGCCGAAAGGCTTAAAAAATACTGCCCCTGACAACTGAAAGATTCTTGTGCCAGGCCCGTGTACCACACGCCGGACAAACCGATCAGGAGGAGCAGTATTTTTTGGGACATCGCTTGGTGGTATTACGTTTGCTGGTCTTTAAAGGCTACGGAAAACAGCAGGATGATCGCTCCGGCAAAGGCCGCCGGAATCAGCCAGATGGTCTGCCAGTCGTGCCCGGCTGCCGTGGTGTAGGCATTGACAATGTAGCCCGAAGCCAACGAGCCGATGAACATTCCCGCTCCGTAGGTAGCCAGGGTGATGAGCCCCTGCGCCGCGCTTTTGAAACGCTCGCCCGCCTGCTTGTCGGTGTAGATCTGCCCGGTGACAAAAAAGAAGTCGTAGCAAATGCCGTGCAGGGCAATACCCAGGATCAGCATCCAACCCCGGCCATCGGCATCGCCCAGCGCGAAAAGGACATAGCGCAGCGCCCAGCAGATCATCCCCACGAGGAGCATCTTCTTGACCCCCAACCGCACGAAAAAGAAGGGCATGAGCAACATGAACAACACCTCCGAAGCCTGGCCGAGGGTCATCTTGGCCGCGGCCCGCGCGACACCGATCTCATTGAGGAACGGATTCGTGAAATTGTAATAAAAAGCCAGCGGAATGCAGATGAGCACCGAAGCCACAAAGAAGACCAAAAAGGAACGGTCTTTGAGCAAGCTCAGGGCATCGAGACCCAGCAATTCGCGGGTGCTTACTTTTTCGGTGCGGGGTTTGGGTGGTGGCGTATGGGGCAGAAAAAAGCTGAAGATACCCAGCAACAAGGAGGCAATAGCCGCCATCTGGAAGGTGAGGGACAGGGTGTTGGCTTGTTCCCAGTTGAAGTAACCGATCAGCAAACCGGCTACGATCCAACCGATGGTACCCAGCACCCGCACCTGGGCAAATTCCTTTTCGGGATTCTGCATTTGGCGGAAAGAAATGGAGTTGACCAACGCCAACGTCGGCATGTAGAGGATCATGTAGGGTAGGATGTAGCCGTAGAAATTGCTGAAGCCCACCGCCAGGGAAGCTTGCCACAGCAAAAAGCCGCCCAGCAGGTGCAGGACCCCCAAAATACGCTGGGCCGGAAAAAAGCGGTCGGCAATAAGGCCGATCACGAAGGGCGCAATGATGGCACCTACCGATTGGGTCTGGTACGCCAACCCCACCTCTATATCCGAAGCTTTGAGCTGGCCACCCAGGAAGGTACCCATGGTCACGAACCAGGCTCCCCAGATGAAAAACTCCAGGAACATCATGGCCGATAATTGAACATTAACTTTAGTAGTCATAAAGGAGGGGATTTACAATTCGCGAATTTTGATGTTCCGAAACCACACCTTGCTGTCTTTGTGGTCCTGCAGGGCAATATGCCCGCGCTGCGCTTTGCCGTAGTCGGGGGAATAGTCAGTATGGGTTTTGTTGCCAAATTTGCTCTTGGCCACCAGCTCGTCCCAGGCGGGGGTGCCGAGCTGGGTTTCTACTACTTTCGTTTCATTTAGATAGTATTCCAAATGTCCCTGGTTCAGGACGATGCGGGCCAGATTCCACTCCCCGGCGGGTTTTACGGTCTCGGGTTGTGCCTGGATCAGGTCGTACAGGGAGCCGGCCCGGTGGGTAGGGTATACCCGGTCGGGGTGGCAGACATTGTCGAGGATTTGCATCTCCGGTCCGGTGCGCCAGATGTCGGTGTATTTTTCGTCTTCCACCACCAGGAAAATGATGCCGCTGTTGCCACAATCGGAAATTTTCCACTCCAGTTGCAGCTCAAAGTTGCCAAACTGCTGGTCGCTCACGATATCTCCCCCGTGCGGTGCCAACCAATGCCAGTCTTCTTGCTTGGTCGAATTCAACGTAAGAGAACCATCTTCTACGATCCAGCTTGCCCCGATGGTATCCCGGAGGTAATTGCGCCAGCCTTTGGTGGTTTGGCCATCGAAGAGCAGTTTCCAGCCGTCGGCGCTTTCGGCTGCACTAAGGGTGTTGTCTGCTGGCGGCAGCACTTCTTCCTGCGTGGCGTCGGCAGCTGCGTCGGTCTGGTTGTTGGAAGAACAAGCGCCGCCGCCCAGCACCAGCGCCAGGGTGACTGCCAGCGCCAGCTGGGGAAGAGAAGGAGAATAGCTGAATTTCATAAACCTATTTTTTGGTGATGAATGGGTGTTTGTACGAAAAAGTGATGGGGCAAAAACAGGCGCCCCGGTGCAGCCGGTCTGCGGTTAAAGGCTCTTTTGGGCGTCCAGTTTTCGAATCTTGATATTCCTGAACCACACCCGGTCGCCGTGATCTTGCAGAGACAGGCGGCCCTGGCGTGCCTGGCCAAAGCCAGCCATGTCTTTGAATTTGCTGCCCGCGATCAGCTTTTGCCAGGCCGAAGTAAACAGGTCGGTTTCCACGGTTTTGTGGCCATTGAGCCAAATCTCGAGGTGGCCATTGTTGCTGGCCAGCCGCACGCGGTTCCACTCGCCGGCTGGCCGGCTGGTAGCCGGCGAAGCCGTGATCAGATCGAACAGGTCGCCAGCCCGGTGTTTCTCCACGGCGGCGTCGGGGTGGCAGGTGTTGTCCAGTACCTGTATTTCGGGCCCGGTTTCCCAGGGGTAGGTGTAGGCTTTCGACTCGACGACGTTGAACATAATCCCGCTGTTGCCGCAGGCAGAAATTTTCCATTCGAGCTGCAACTCGAAGTTTTCGTACGACTGGTCGGAAACCAGGTCGCCACCGGCCCCGGCAGCGGAGTCGAGCACCAGGGCGTCGTCCTCAATTTTCCAACCGGCACCCGTGGTGGTTTTGCCAAAGTTGTGCCAGCCCCTGGTGGTTTGCCCGTCGAAGAGCAACTGCCAGCCCTGGTCCTGCTCCGCTTTGGTCAGGCGATTGGGCGGTGGCGGTGGGGTGGCCGGATTCTGGAAGCCCTTGGTCTCCGTCGGAATGTGGTTCAGGGTATACCAGGCTTCGGTCGTCCAGAGGGCCTGCCGGTCCGTGCTGGTCCAGTAATGGGGCAGGCGCAGGTAGATCACGTGCTCGGGCAGCAGGCCGTTCAGTTCGAGGAAGATGCGTTTGCGGTCGTTGGAAATGTGGACGCTTTGTACCGGCATGGGGTGGTCGTCGAGCTTGGGGCCGCCGTAGTTGTGGGTGGGCAGGTAATACCACTGGCGCACGTTGTAGTCGGCCGGATCGCTGCCGAAGGCGGGATCCAGGGGTTGGGTCAGTTCGATCTCGACGCCGTTGGTGCGGGCCCGCACGGCCAGCATTTCGAAGGTCGGTTGCCCATTGTATTTCAACCGTTGGAGGCCGTACCACAGCTTGCCGCTGTGCTGCCAGTTGCCGGTAGAGCCGATGCCGCCCACGTAGAGGGCGCCGTCGGGGCCCCACACCAGGCGGTTCACCCCGGCTTCCAGGCCCTGGGTAAAGCGGAAGACGCAGCCCTGGTATTCGCCAGCTATTTTTTCTACAAAAACCCGTTTGACCCCACCGTGGGTCACTTCCCCGTGGATCATCTGCCCTTTGTAGGGGCCATCGTTGAGGTAGGAAGGGGTGCTGGCCGAATTGCCGATCTCGTCTTGTGGCAACCACACCACGGGCGGCTTCATGGGCAGGTTGGCTACGCGCGCCGAATCGACCGACCGCGAACCGAAGAAGGCACCCTGGGTGACGTGCAGGATCTTGCAGGCCGGCAGCCAGTCGCCCTGGTTGTCGGCAATGAATATTTGGTTGTCGACCCCAATGCCTACGCCGTTGGGCGTGCGCAGGCCCGACGCGACAATCTCCATTTTACCGCTCTCGCGGTGGATCTTGATGGCCTTACCCCGGTCCAGGGGTTGGTTGGGGCCGCTGGCGCCACCGGGCAAGATGTCGGTAGCCAGGGCCGCGTAGAAATAGGGTGCCTGGTAGGCCAGGCCAAAAGCGAACTCGTGGAAGTTGGCCGAGGTCAGCCAGTCGTTGCTGATGGTCTTGTATTCGTCGGTCTGTCCGTCGCCATCGTGGTCGATGAGTTGGGTGAGTTCCTGCTTTTGCAGGACGTAAATTTCGCCGTCGACGACTTTCAGCCCCAGGGGCTCGGCCAGCCCGCTGGCAATGCGCTCATAACTCATCTGTGCGGGATCACCGGTGCTCACCCCGGAAACGATGTAGACACTGCCGTCGGCATCCCAGGTGCTGATGACCAGGCGGCCGTCGGGCAAGAAGTCCATCCCGCCAACTTTGGGGGCAAAGCCGTCGGGCCGGGCCTGGCTCAGGGTATAGCTGGGGTGAACGCCAGCCAGGGCAGCCCCGTCGCCGGGGATAATGCTTTCTTTGGAAAGCGCCGAACTGGCCATTTCAGGCTGGTCTTGCCGGCGGTGCATGAGTACCGACGAGGGAACGACTTCGAAGGTTTTGGTATCAAAAGAACGCCAGTTGAGGCGGAAAGTGCGTCCCCCCAGCCCCTGAAAAAACAGCATCCGCACGGGGTGGTAACCTTCGGCGAGCACCAATTCGCCATCAATGGAAATGTCGCCGTGCTCCCCGTCATTGTCGATGACGAGCTGGTCGTCGATGAACATCCGCGAGCCGTCGTCGCTGGTGAGGCGGAAGGTGTAATTGTTGGTTTTGGGAATGCGCAGGTAGCCCTTTACCTCCAGGGCGAAGTGTTCTTCGAGCTTGCCAAAGTCGGAGGCGTAAAATTCAATGTGGGGGATGATGCCTTCGAAGAGGAAATCGCGGCCAAAGGGGATGTCATTCAGCGACCTCACCCGAGGGCTAATGCCGTAGGCACGCACCACGGCGCCGGGCAGAAAGTCGGCCTCGTCGACCTGGGCGCCGGGCAGGGCTGCTGCCAGGTCCACGCCTTCGTCGGTTTGGATAGCTGCCAGGCGCGACTCCTCTTCTTCGTCGAGCGACATGATGTACTGCACCATGGCCTGGGCCTGGGCGGGCGGCAGGTCGGGATGCGGGGTCATGGCTGCTTCTCCCCAGTTGCCGGCCCCGCCTGCCAACACTTTGCTGACCAGCATGGCGACATTCTCCTCGTTGTTCAGGTAGCGCTTTGCTACGTCGGTGTAGGCGGGCCCGATGGTTTGCAGGTAGGTGTTGTGGCAACTGCGGCAGTCGCTGCGGGCAATGAGGCGGTAGCCCAGTGGGCGCTGCGCTTCGTCTTCGGCACCCACGACCTTGTTGTCGTTTTCCAGGGTTGGCGCTGCCGTAAACAAGGCGGTGAGCGTGGTGGGTTCCGTGGGGTTCATTTCCAGCACCCCGTCCACCTGCAGGTTGCTGAGCTTTTCGGTTCCCAGTTGGGTGGTGGTCTGGCTCACCCACGTACCGTTGGTGTGGAGGCTGCCGACGGTCGGCAAGCTCTGGTACTGCACCTGGAGTTGCAGTTGTGCACCGGCGGGTACGCCCGTAACCTGGAAGGTGCGTTCCAGGCTGGTCTGCTTAAATTCGTTGGTGTGGTATTCCGGCCGCTCTTCGATCATAATGCCCGGGCCAGCGGCCAACTGCAATTCGTATTTGATCCACACTTGTCCCTGCTTAAATTCGTGGCCCCAGTAGCGGAGGGTGGGCTTTTCTTCCTGGCCATTGCGCACCAGGCGCCAGGCTTCGGGGTAGGGGTTCTTGAACCACATATCGCCCAGGGAACTCGGCTGGGGGCCGTGCACGGTGGTGTACACCGCGCCGTCGAAGTTCACCCCGCCCTGCCAGGCCTTGACCAGGGCGCCATTCTGGGCGCTGTAGGCTACCCAGAGATTGTCGTGGAGGGCCACCGTCAGCATGCGCGGGGTAGCGTCGAGCACGGAGCGGAATACCCAGGGAGAATGTGGGCGCTCCGGTAACGTGGGTGCTTGTGGCTGGCAAGATCCCAAAAGGGCAAACAATACGGCTACAACAGCCAGGCGATAGTAGGTCATTCTTTAAACTGATTTACTGATGACAGGGGTAGGGTAGGTTGCAAACAAAAACTTAATTGCCCTGCAAGATAAGCATCGGGAGCAAATAAGGCCAAACAATGGAATAAAAGTGGAAAATTTGGAAAAGAAGCCGATTGCCATCTGGGCCACCTGTTGCGCCCAGCGCCATAAATGACGCCGAACAGCGTGCCCGATGGTTCGCCATGCTTTAGCGTGGCGGAAACCCCGCTCTTCGTAGACTGTGTCTACGAAGAAATATCCACAGCAGTCTGTGACTGCGGGACCAGTTGCAACCGGGTGCCATAGCCGTATCCCGCAAATTAGCTGTCTCGCAACGGGTGTCGCTCAAAAGGTAAATCTTACTCACGAATTCGGCCAGAGCAGAATGCCGGCCAGGAGGCCGGATAATACCGTATCGTAGGCTGGAGCCTACGACAATACCCAAATCATCGTAGGCTCCAGCCTACGATGAAGTATCTGGCGGCCTCCCGGCCGCAGTGCAATACCGCTCTTCGTAGACTGTGTCT
>Ga0213861_10000251_pt1 | contig 45560 bp, 43 predicted proteins | sample PICome_4_FD_160110 | JGI IMG/M metagenome (GOLD analysis project Ga0213861, IMG submission 160110) | Coastal seawater microbial communities near Pivers Island, North Carolina, United States - PICO131 | ecosystem: Environmental > Aquatic > Marine > Coastal | place: USA: North Carolina... | reverse complement strand
AAGGAATGGTTAAGAAGACCAAGCTCAGCGAGTACGACACCAACCGTCAAGGAGGCATCATCGCCATTAACCTTCATGATGGCGATGAACTTATTGGCGCAGGTCTGGTCTCGGAATCCGATGACCTACTTCTCGTATCACGCAAGGGTTTATCTGCTCGATTTAGTGCGAATGATTCAACTCTCCGGTCAACAGGGCGTGCAACCGGTGGTGTGATTGGAATGCGTTTCCGCGCTAAAGACTCCTTACTGTCCATGGATATTGTCACCCCTGATAGTTACGTGGTGACCATCACTGATGGCGGTTTTGCCAAACGAACATCGATTGATGAATGGCAAGCAAAAGGCCGCGGAATCAAGGGCGTTCGTGCCATGAAACTGCCAGAAGAGCGTGGTGAATTGGTGGGCGCCATGGTGTGCTCAGATACCGACCAGATCTTTGCCATTGCTTCAAATGGTGTGGTTATTCGAACCCGTGTCGACGAGATCCGTGCTTCAGGTCGCGACACCATGGGTGTTCGCATGATGCGCCTCGGTGAGGACACCAGTGTTGTGGCTGTTGCCCGTGGTGGTGATGCCGATGAAGACGAAGTCGTTGATGACGAAGTTGTTGATGACGAAGTTGTTGTTGTCGAAACCACGGACACAGAAGTCACAAAGGAAACCACTGAGTGAGCACATCGTCGCGGAGGGCCCGCCTTTATGTGACCAGGTTTGACCCCTGGTCAGTAACCAAGGCGGCCTTCTTGCTCTCACTAGCCATCGCCATTGTGCTAGTGGTTGCGGTGTCAGTGGTTTGGACGGTTCTTGACCGAACGGGGTTTATTGCATCCCTATCGGGAACTGTGACCGATGTTGTGGGCAGCACGAGTGGCTTGGACCTGGTCACAACTCTGGGGTTTAGCCAGGTCATTGGTGCCACGCTCGTTGTTGCATCCGTGGAAATCGTGCTTGTTTCGGCACTGGCCGGGCTTTTCACGGTCATGTATAACCTGACCGTAGGCATCACAGGAGGAGTTGAAGTAGTCCTCAGTGAGGATGTTTAGGTCCTACTGTGTAGGCTCGGCCTGCTAATTCGGGCCCATAGCTCAGCTTGGTTAGAGCGCTTCCCTGATAAGGAAGAGGTCGATGGTTCAAGTCCATCTGGGCCCACTCAATTCTTGACCCACTCTTACCTGTTAGCGCGGGCCTCAAAAGCCCCACGGCTGCTCGCCAACGCGTAACGACTTGGCCCGATCGCTCGGGAAGTTGGCTGGTCCCATGAACAGTATTTGACCGCGGTTTTCAGTCAAGAAGTTTCCAGCAGGGAAGCCTCTGCCTCCCTGATCCTGACCAGCAACCTTCCCTTCATCAATTTGGGTGAAGTCTTCGGCAACGACACCTACGCCGCCCTGTTCAACTGGATCGTGCACCATGCCGAAGTTATCACCCTGAAAGGAAACAGTTTCCGGCTCAAAGACACACCCAACCAACTAGCCAGCGAAAAACCAAAGAACACTGCACAATGAACCTCACGACGTGGCCTACTTTGCAATACTGAAAATGGCCCACTTTTCGATGATCGTGAACAGTGAGAGGAATTTTTCTACATGCGGGCGTCAACTAACGCAATATTTCCAGGTCCGGAGAACATTGAATTTTCCTACAATGACCAGCCATTTCTTGGGACTCAAGGTGACACGATTGCATCAGCATTAATCAATGTCGGGCAGTATTCATGTCGAGTTACCGCGGATGGCGAACCACGAGGAGTCTTCTGCGGCATGGGGGTATGTCAGGAATGTGCCGTCTGCGTTAATGGAAGTGAAGGCGAACTTGCCTGCATGACGTATCTCAAGCCCGGAATGAATATTCGCTCGCAGCCGCAGTATCGAGATATCCCGCACCAAGAAGGTACTGACCTACCCGAAGTTTCACTCGATGTTGATGTGTTGGTTATTGGTAGTGGTCCAGCTGGCATGTCAGCGGCTGTTGTCGCGTCTGAAGCAGGTTTACGTGTTGCCCTTGTTGACGAACGCGGCGCGCTGGGAGGTCAGTATTTCAAGCAGCCGGCAAGTGATTTCACACTGATTGAAGACAAACTAGATCGCCAATATGCCAAAGGCCGCGAGTTAATTGATCGACTTCGCGAAAGTCGCGTCTCAATTCTTTCCGGCTATCTCGTATGGGGGGCGTTCTCACGAAAAGAGGTGCTCCTTGCAGGAAAGCACGATCGAATGCGGATTAGTACAAAGCACATGGTGCTCGCGACAGGAGCTTTTGAAATCGGAATACCGGTTAGCGGATGGACGACCCCTGGAGTTATGACCACAGGCGCCGCGCAAACACTCTTACGTTCATATCGCGTTGCCCTAGGCACCGAAGTAATGATTTCAGGCAACGGCCCACTCAACGTGCAAATGGCTGCCGAGTTACTCAAATCCGGGGTGAAGGTCCGAGCCCTCACTGAAACCAGCAAACCCCTTGGTCTTCGCAATATTCTTCGCAGCGCAAAGTTAGCTTGGTACTCACCTGGCCTCTTTTTCGATGGCCTGGGTTATCTCTTCCTCTTGACTCGAAAAGGAGTTCGCTTCCGTCAAGGTGCTGCGGTTGTTGCAATTAGTGGTGATTCACAGGTTACGGGAGCTGAGGTCGCGCGCTTGGATAGTGAAGGTTATGGGATCCCAGGAACCGAGGAACTTTTCAGTGTCAATGCAGTTGCTATGGGTTTTGGGTTTGTTCCATCAAATGAAATAGCTCGATCACTCGGGTGCGAACACGAAGTGGACCCCAGTACGGGTCTATTACGCGCCACTAAAGACGATCGAGGACTCAGCAGCGTGAAAGGCGTTTGGATCGCGGGTGATAGCGCAGGAGTTGGTGGGGCGCAGGTAGCCGTAGCTCAAGGAACAATTGTGGGAAGCAGCATTGTGCAGGATCTCGGTGTTGCACTAAGTCCACAGCTTCAACGGGCTCTGCAAAATGCATTCAGCAAGAACAAGCGAGCAGGGAAGTTTCAAGCGGTTTTGTGGAAAATTTTCGCCGGACCACTCATCGGCAGTAAACTGGCCAAGGAACACACAACTATTTGTCGGTGCCTTTCACTCTCACGAGCAGATATCGAAAACACCCTCGAACCTGATATCCGTAGTGCGGGAGCCCTTAAACGGATTAATCGAGCGGGAATGGGCAAGTGCCAAGGCAGGTACTGTTCCAGTTTTTCCATTGAGTTGGCAGCAAAAAATTCAGGTCAACAACACGACGCCCATTCAGGCTACTCACCCGCAGTGCCGTATAAGCCCGTTACAATCGCTGAGATTGCGTATCCCGATGAGGCTATGCAGAAACACTCAGCTGAGAGTTGAGTTCAGCGATCAAAGGCATGATCGCCCCCACTCTTTCGACCCCCTCAGTACCCAACTCTTCAAATGTTGTCAACGGTGGCCGGACGTCTCCGACCGGATAGCCGCGGCGTGCTGCCAACGCTTTGGAGTAACACTGGTGACCGTAGGTGGGGTGTCCTTGAGCGATTATGTGATCAATCTTCGCAATTAATTGTCCCAGTCTGCGAGCCTGCTCAATATGTCCGGCGGCAAGCAAATTGCAAATTTCGGTGGAAGCTTCCGGGATGTAGTTCGCATACGGATTCACGTAACCCGTTGCCCCTAGTAAGTAAGAGTCCACCACTCGTTCGCCGGCAAAAACATGCATGAGGCCATCGGAATACTCAATAATGTCAGGGATGCGACCCAAATCCATGCTGGCTTCTTTGATGTAGCGAATGTTGTCAAACTCTTTGGTGAGCTGCCCAACAAACTTTGCGGACATGTCGACATTTGAGGTGAAAGGGTTGTTGTAAATCATTATGGGAAGTGAAACTTCTTTGCAAATACTCTCGTAGTATTTGGAGATCTCTGATTCCGTGGGTGTGTAGTAGTACGGCGGAAGGATCATTAGTCCGTCAGCGCCTAAGTCTTCAGCTTCTTTGCTGTAACGCATCGCACTCGTTGTTGAGGCATTCATTGTTCCCACGAGCACGTCCATGCGACCGGCAACATGTTCGACACTTGACTTCAGGATCTCGGTTCTTTCTGAATCCGTAACGGTCAGAAATTCACCTGTGGTTCCTAACAGGATTACTCCAGGCGACCCGCAGGAAATTTGCCAATCAAGGAGGCCTTTGAGGGCTTCGATATCGAGTTCCTGTTCCTGCTCGGTGAAAGGTGTAACGAGAACTCCGTAACTACCGGCAAATGGTTTCACAGTCATAATCCTTTGTGTGAGCAGGTCGATAGGCAAAGGGTAATATACATGTTGTGTCGACCCCAAGGAACGAGTTCCTTAAACTAAAGCAGTTTGACACAATTGTCATTGGCGGCGGAATTGCTGGTGCTGCAACATGTTTTTATCTTTCTCAAAGTGGTGCGCATACCGCACTCCTTGACATGTACGACCTCAACACGGGAGCGTCAGGTCGCAATGCGGGTAGTTTGCACGGGCAGATTCAATACGAACCATTTGAACAGTTGGGTGCTGACTGGGCCCGCACTTTTTTGCCAGCATTGGAATTTCTTGCAGACTCAATTAGCCTCTGGAAAGGTCTACCCGAGTTGTTAAACTCCGATCTTGAGATTTCCTCAAATGGTGGAATCATGGTTGCGGAGAAAGAAGAAGATCTCCGGCAACTCCAGGTAAAAGTGGACTTAGAAAACAGCATTGGAATCCCCTCAATCATGCTTTCACAGTCCGAACTGGCAGAAAGGGCTCCCTATGTTTCCCAGCAAATGGTGGGTGCTGCATTTTGTCCCATTGAGGGAAAAGCTAACCCGCTCCTAGCGACCCCAGCATTTGCAAAGAAGGCACGGGAACTTGGTGCAACAATTCACACTGGTGTCGAGGTACTCAAGATTCACAAAATGAAAGACTCTTTTCTACTCACGACTACCTCAGGGGATTATCGTTGCAGGAAAATTGTGCTGACATCTAATGCTGGATTATCTCGCCTTGTTGGTCCACTGGGACTCGACGCCCATGTCGTGAATTCCCCGGTCCAGGTCAGTGTGACTGAACAGATTCAGCACTACATCAATTACTTGTTTTATTTCACGTCGGAAAAGTTAACCCTCAAGCAAGCAAAGTCAGGTTCGATCTTGATCGGTGGAGGGTGGCCCGCGACCACCCATTCTGACGGAAGTGTCAGTGTGAACCCTGATTCGCTGCGTTCAAACTTACGGGTGTCCTTAAAGGTTGTCCCCGGTCTATCGCAGGTCAAAGTGATTCGCACTTGGGTGGGAATGGGAAGCCAAACACCTGATCAACGACCCGTAATTGACTCACTGCCGGGGTTTCCCGGGGCTTACGTGGGCATTTATCCTTCACTAGGTTTTTCGGCCGGTCCATTACTTGGTAAGACTCTTGCCGAACTGGCTTTGTACGATGATTCAGAACGAGATCTGTCGGCGTTCCGGTTCGACAGATTCACAAACCCCGCTTCGGCTCTGGTGGGGTGCGGAAATTAATGGGTGGCTCAACTACGCATACTCCCGCCGGTGAAAATGAACTCGCCGGAAAGAGAATTCTGCTCACCCATGCACTCAGCGGGAATGGCCCGGCAATAGCGAGTGCATTGACCGCTGCGGGAGCGAGCGTATTGGCTCAGGTCGCGTCGGCCGACCACAGCCCAGCACCCATCGTCAACCCCCCATGCGGATGGATTTCCGCGGCAATCGATACCCCAGAAGCAGCCCGCGCGTTGTGGAAGGAAGTCGAACACGAAGTGATCGATGTTGTGGTTCTCAATTGCGTATCGATGAAACGGGCCAGCGTGACTGATTCGGACAGGGACTGGGACGCTTCTTGGGATTGCGTGTGGTCGTCGAATGTTGCGGGACCCAGCGCATTAATAAAAGCGGCACTCCCTCACTTTATGAAAAACGGTGGGGGAGTCGTAATTACCGTTTCGGCTTGTTCCTCAAGTATTTCACAGTTAGAAAGTGATCAATACGCCTATGGTGGAAGTATCGCGGCAATTGAGTCAGTAACAAAAGCCATAGCAAGAAATTACGCGGCTGCGAACATTCTTGCTCACATCGTGGCGCCTGATCACCACACCACGGCGACTACACCTGACCAGGTTGGCTTCTTAACCGTTTTTCTGGCAGCGGGAAAGGCGCGACACCTCAGCGGTGCCACCTTTGACATGAATTCGGGCACATTCATCAAATGAAACCTGTTGAAATTCTCGTTTATTAGATTGCAAGTGTGCGCACTGCGGGATCTGACACACTTCTAATGACCTATTTCTCCGATCAGCACCGTTTCTCGCAGGCATGGTTGCCAGTGCTACTACTCGGATCGATTTTGGCATTGGGATCACGAAGCCCGACTCCGTTCACCCATCTGAGCTGGATAAAACCTTGCCTGTGACACGTTCAACAATCTAGCCATGCGCGAGATATCAATTTCGCGCACCCCGCTTGCATCAAAGCAAATCGCTCCACTTTGGTGGATTCGATGCGAAGTACGCCGATGAGCAAAGACTTTTACCAAAAGAGGCGTTGTCCTTTTCCAATTGGGAAACTTGCTTGCGAAGGGAAAGCAACTCTGGCTGCTCAACACCTGTTAGTGGTTCCAACCCACCCCTTTGTTACTAAGCCAAAAAGCGAATATGGGTATTTCGGTAGTGCAATGACCCTGCGCAACTATTCAGCCGTTACGGCAGCTGCAATGTTGACCAGTAACCAGGCAGACGAAGAAGTGGGTGGATTTGACACCGACTTTGCGAGCGACTGTAACGACATGGACTACCGCCTCAAGTTGTCCAGGAGAAATTATCGAGTTGCGTGGACCCCTGACGATCATTTGACCCACCACGAGGGTGTCTCCATTCAACTCAATGCCCCAAATCCGGCGCAAGCACAACTTCTTAGGGATCGATAGCGGTATCATGACCCGTCCTACTCCTTCGCACTGAACCAGAAGCTCGAACGTATTTACGAGGTTCTCTACGGACCGAATTCAGGGCCCCAAGACTTCCTACTTCATTTCAATATGAGCTAGTAAGAAGGAAATAAAAAGTACGATTGACGAACGAAGGTGCGCTAAACGCACATGAGACACGTATAATCGTTAAAGCGTCGGTCGAAATGTGCGTCCTACGGGACATGATTTGGGAGATGAGAACAGTGCATAACGCTCACAGTGGTAATGCCTATCTCGTCGGTGGTGTCCGAACTCCGGTCGGCCGCTATGCAGGTGCACTCTCAGCCGTTCGAAGCGATGATCTGGCAGCGTTAGTCCTGCACAGTATGGTGAAGCGATTAGCTATCAACCCTCGGGAAATAGACGATGTAATTCTGGGGGCCGCCAATCAGTCCGGCGAGGACAATCGAAATCTAGCTCGAATGGCAGCATTGTTGGCTGAATTAGGCGATTCGGTACCAGGCCAAACCGTCAATCGGCTCTGTGCCTCGGGACTTCAGGCGATTGCCAGCGCCGGTGCCGTGGTCAAATCCGGCGAGGCGGATCTGATACTCGCAGGTGGTGCAGAATCCATGTCCCGGGCCCCATGGGTAACGGCCAAGCCGCTTGCGCCTTTTGCAAAACCCACGGAAGTATTCGATACAGCGCTGGGGTGGCGGTTTGTCAATCCCAAGATGCGCACCCTTGACGACGGTGATGCAACGCTTTCATTGGGCGAGTGCACCGAAAAGTTGGCCGAGCTTTACGGCATAACCCGAGATCAGGTTGATCACTTTGCCGCTCGCTCACATGAACGGGCAACACAAGCATGGGCCGCGGGTAATTTTGATGGCGAAGTGATCGAAATTCCCGTCGTGACAAAGAATGACACAATTTTTATTCGCACTGATGAAACAGTTCGCCCAGACACTACATTTGACAAATTACAGTCCCTTAATCCCTCTTTTCGTCCGAGCGGTGTTACCACAGCGGGTAATGCGTCTCCCCTCTCAGACGGGGCTAGTGGGATTGTCGTTGCTTCGGAAAAATCAATTGCGGAACACGGTTGGACACCGCGAGCGCGCATTGTGTCCTATGCAGTTGCGGGAGTAGCTCCGAGTTTATTCGGCCTTGGACCTGTGCCTGCGATTCGAAAACTGTTGGAACGAACAGGATTGTCACTTGAGGACATAGGAGTTATTGAAATCAATGAAGCCTTTGCCGCGCAGGTTCTGGCCTGCACCACGGAATTAGAGATTGACCCGCAGCGCATCAATGTTTCTGGAGGGGGAATCTCTCTTGGGCATCCGCTGGGCTCAAGTGGCTCACGGCTAGTGCTTAACGCGCTCGGTGAGCTCGAGCGAACGGAGGAAAGATTTGCGGTTGTGTCGCTATGTATCGGGGTCGGACAAGGAGCAGCGATGCTAATTGAGAGGAAAAATTCCACATGATCAAGGATTTGGATGTGAAGAATAATGAATGTCAATGATTCACACACCGAAAAAAATTTAGACCCAGAAGTTCCAGAAAAGTCCAAGGACTACATCAGATCCCTTGAACGTGGCCTAGCCGTCATTCGTGCATTTTCCTCGGGTTACCGCTCACTGACACTCACCGAAGTCGCTAATGCAACGGGAATCAGTCGAGCTTCCGCTCGTAGATTCTTACTCACGCTCTTGGAATTGGGATACGTTGGATCAGACGGCCGTTCCTTTTACTTACGGCCAAGGGTGCTCGAGTTGGGTCAGGCGTACTTGCGCTCGGAAAGTGTTTCTGTGATCGCTCAAAGCCACCTTGAAATACTCACCAAAGAACTTGGAGAATCGTGTTCGGCGAGCGTTCTCGACGATGCGGACATTATTTACACGGCACGATCTGCGGCAAATCGAATAATGTCAATCAATCTGGCCGTGGGTCAGCGGTTGCCTGCTTATGCAACTTCGATGGGCAGGGTCCTGCTGGCATTTTCACCCGAACCAGTGATTAGCGACTATTTACAGCAATACGAAAGAACTCAGTTCACCAATCAAACCGTCACCGATGAGAAGGCCCTTCTTTCTATTTTGCGCGAAACCGCCAAACAAGGCTGGGCCATGATTGATCAGGAACTGGAAGAAGGGGTCCGCTCGATTGCTGTGCCGGTTCGAGACCCCGCGGGGAAAGTTTTGATAGCGATCAACGTAAGCGTACATGCAACTCGAGTAAGCACCGAAGTCCTCAAGCGCGAGTTTTTACCCAAGTTGAGTAATACTGCTCGTGAGATTGAGGCTGATCTAGTAAATCGACCCTGAGGCTAGTTCACCGCACCGATGCAGATGTATTTCATTTCCAAGAACTCTTCAATGCCGTGAAGTGAGCCTTCCCGACCAACACCAGACTCTTTAACTCCTCCAAAAGGCGCCCCTTCATAGGAGATAAGACCTGTATTGACGCCAACTACTCCAACTTCTAGTTTCTCACTTACGCGCCACATTCGAGCTAGGTCTTGGGTGAAGAAGTAGCCGGCCAGGCCGAATGGTGTGGAATTAGCCATTTCAAGGCCTTCCTCTTCAGTCTCAAAAATGAAAATAGGCGCTACCGGACCAAATGTTTCTTCACTGGCAATTGTCATATCCATGGTGGCAGAAGTTATCAAGGTTGGCTCAAAAAATGTGCCACCGATTGAATGGCGGTTTCCACCCACAACTACTTTGGCTCCTCGTGACACTGCATCGGAGATGTGTGATTCCACTTTCTCAACAGCCTCGAGATTGATCAAAGGCCCCTGTTGAATATTACTTGAAAATCCATCTCCTACATTGAGTTTCGCAACTGCCGTGGAGAGGGCTTCCACAAAACGATCATGAATTCCAGCTTGAACAAAAATTCGGTTAGCACACACGCAGGTCTGGCCTGAGTTACGGAATTTCGAATCAATTGTTCCTGAAACCGCTACCTCGATATCGGCGTCATCGAAAACAATTACAGGAGCGTTCCCTCCTAATTCCATCGCGACTTTTTTCACAGTGTGTGCGCAGTCCGACATGAGTTTCTTACCGACCTCTGTGGAACCGGTAAAGCTAAGGGCTCTGATCGCCGGACTCGCGGTCAACTCAGGTCCAATCACCGAGGCAGGGCCGGTAATTACCTGCAACACACCAGGGTGAACCCCAGCCTCCAATGCCAAATGGCCGATTGCCAGCGCAGAGAGCGGGGTTTCAGCTGCAGGTTTAATAATCATTGGGCAACCAGCTGCAATTGCTGGCCCTGCCTTTCGGGCAATCATTGCCATGGGGAAATTCCAAGGTGTAATTGCTGCCGTCACGCCAATGGGTTGACGAATGGTTAACAACCGACGGCTACTGACATTTGTGGGAATCGTTTCACCATAAAGTCGCTTTACTTCTTCCGCGAACCACTCAATGAAGTTGGCCCCGTAGAGAATCTCGCCACGTGCTTCTTCCAGTGGTTTTCCCTGCTCGAGCGTCAAGATTTCGGCTAAGGAATCCACATTTGCAACTATCAGGTCAAACCATTTCCGCAGGATTCGAGAGCGCTCCACAGCAGTGAGGCCACTCCACGCGGGAAGTGCCGCCTGTGCGGCGGCGATAGCGGTGTGAACATCAGCTTGGCTCGCGCTGGCGACCTGCGTAATCACTTCACCCGTGGAAGGGTTGGTTACAGGGAATCTTTGGCCTTGGGATCCGCTAACCCATTCACCATTGATTAAGAGCTCGCTGTGGAGCAATTCTCGGGCGGTAAATCGGGGAACCATGGGATCTCCATCCTGTTGGAAAAGTGTATGGACAAGTGGCAGGATAGCGGATATGTTCTCTATACGAATATGTATCCGCAAATCGCACAAATGGTGTGCCGAATAGATGAGCCCGTGCAGTCCTGATTGGAGATGTTGTGACCTTGCTTGAAGCTGATCGACAGTCAATGTTTCATCCATTTACTGCCCTGGCAACCCATGAAGATGTAGGCCCGCAGCGAATCTTTTCTTCGGGGCGGGGTTCAACGCTTGTGGATATCAACGGAGAGCAGTACCTCGATGCACTTGCCGGCTTGTGGTGCGTCAACGTTGGGTACGGCAATGAGCAAATGGCCGATGCAATTTCAGCGCAGGTCAAGAAGTTGTCTTTCTATCATTCATTTGCAGGAATGGCGGTCGAACCATCTGTTGAACTAGCACAACGGCTTGTCCAAATGGCTCCAGGAAATATGTCAAAGGTCTTTTTTGGCAACAGTGGTTCGGATTCAAATGACACTCTGGTCAAGATTGTTTGGTACTACAACAACGCTCTTGATCGACCGCTGAAGAAGAAAATCATCTCTCGATGGCGTGGTTACCACGGAGTAACCGTGCTCTCAGGTGGGCTTACCGGATTAACCAACTTGCACACAGGTTTCGACCTTCCACTTGAACAGATCAAACATGTACGACCTCCACATCGACTGTGGGAAAAGGAAGAGGGCGCAACCGATCGGGAATTCGCACAGACATTGGCCCAGGAATTGGAAGATTTCATAATCGCTGAAGGCCCCGACACAGTTGCTGCGTTTATTGCAGAACCCATCCAGGCTGCTGGTGGAGTAATTGTGCCGCCGGATGAATATTTCCCACTAATTCAAAAAGTACTTGAAAAGTACGACATTTTGATGATCGCCGATGAAGTGGTTACCGGATTCGGCAGGACGGGTGAAATGTTTGCATCCCCCAGGTTTGGAATCACGCCGGACCTTATGACAGTCGCGAAGGGAATTACATCAGCGTATGTACCTCTCTCTGCTTCATTGGTTTCCGAGAAAGTCTGGAACGTTATTTCAGCAGAAAGCGAAAAGCACGGTGTTTTTGGGCACGGATACACCTATTCGGCACACCCCGTTGCAACTGCAGCCGCACTCATGAACCTGGACATTATCCAAGAGCAGGATCTCGTTCGCGGCAATAAGAATAAAGGTGAGTATTTGCGCACAGCTGTCTCTCAAGCCTTTGACGACCTGCCATTTGTTGCTCAAACGCGCGGGTATGGATTACTTGCTGCGGTTGAATTCGCTGATACCGATTCGGGACTACAACCCTTTAACCCCAGTCACAAATTCGGCGTTCGGGTCGCACGGCGCAGCATGGAGAAGGGTGTAATCACCCGAGCATTGCCCGCGGCTGACACAGTTGCCTTCTCCCCACCATTCGTTGTCACCCAAGAAGAAATTGATGTCATGGTGTCAACTGTTCGTGCGGCTTTTCTCGAGGTATCCGCGGAAATTCGGCAAAGCCCGGCGTTGTGAACAATGTCCGCACAAAGAATTGGTCTCGTGGTGAACCCCCTAGCCGGGGTCGGGGGGCCCCTAGGACTGCATGGAAGTGATGGAGTCAACTGGGATGACCTCGCCCCGGATACCCATGAGCACCCCGCCTCGATAGCCAGGGCTGCGCGCATGGTGCAAGAGCTGCTTCGACACAGAGTTGAGGCTCAATTTTTAACCATAGGTAAGTCAATGGGTGAGCAGGTCTTTCAGGGATTAGCAGTTGAGCCCACGGTCGTATGGAACCCCAAGGAGTGGAACTCCACGGCCCGGGACACCCGTGATGCGCTACTTGAATTGGTTCGAGCCGGTTCAGACATCATTGTTTTTGTCGGGGGAGATGGCACAGCACGCGAGGTACTCACGGCGATCGGTTCACACCGCACGTGCATTGGAATCCCGGCAGGAGTCAAGATGCGCTCGGCAGTATTCGGTTATACACCGGAACTGACAGCTCACGGTGTCATTGGATTTCTTGATAAATCAATCGGCACCGCACCCGCAGAAGTTGTCGACCTCATGGAATCCCCTGACGCACTGCCGTCAATGGAATTCTTTGGCACCCTGTGTGTTCCGGCCGATCCGCGAAATGTTCAGGTCACCAAGTCGTATTCCAGTTCCGACTCGGGTCACGAAATTCGTCAACACCTGCGCGCGGTCGCCCACAATCTTGAACCAGGAATCATTCACTTGATTGGCCCTGGGTCAACTGCTAAGACATTGATGCTCGAACTGGGACATGAGACTCCTGTTCTTGGAGTGGATGCGGTTTGTGACGGCATGCTCGTTGGCGTGGATCTCTCTGAGCAGGAAATTATTTCTCTCGCGGGGCGTGGAGCGGAGCTTTCATTAACGCTTGGTGTCATAGGTGGTCAAGGCTTTTTGCTTGGACGTGGTAATCAGCAGATCAGCAGTAAAGTCCTGCACATGGTTTCAAAGAATAAAATCAAAATAGTTGCCGATCAAGACAAACTCGACAAACTTAATCCCAGTCGATTATGGGTTGATCTCGATATTTCAGAATCACCATTTTTCTTTCCACGCTATATCAAGGTTGAAACAGGAATTCGAAAGTCAACCATCATTCGAACCACGCAAGTATTTTCAGAGGAAAAGGAGATGGCAAAGTGAATAAGCTCGAGGGCTTCGATGGACACCCGTATATGGCAAACTCCAATAAGCAGGCGCGCCAAGCAATGCTCGATGCAGTGGGCGCAACAAATCTTGATCAACTCTTTGAGCAGATCCCCCAGGACAACCTGACGGATCACGAGTTTTCCTGGCCGAAAGAGCTTTCATCTGAGCATGAACTCTTTCAAGTCGTAAATAAACTGCTCTCGCGAAACCAGCACTGTGAGGACAATCTTTCATTTATCGGTTCCGGTGCCTACCGACACTATGTGCCCGCAATTGTTGACACCGTAATTGGGAGAAGTGAATTTCTCACCCCGGTCTTTGGAACGTCATCCTCGGACCAAGGACGGATGCAAGCTTGGTTTGAATTCACCAGTCAATTGGGCGAACTCCTTGACATGGAATTTGTCGGATTGCCCGTGTACAGCTATGGAGCAGCAATTGGACATGCACTCCGAATGGCAGCCCGGGTCAATGGGCGCTCCAAGGTGATCATCCCGGAAATCCTTGACCCCGAGAAAATGGCTGTTGTCAACACCTACGCGGGCCACCCCGATCTTGATGGGCATCTTGAGGTAATCACGTGTTCATGCGATAGCCAAACCGGACTCATTGACACAGATCAACTAAGCGTGTTGCTTAATGACCAAGTAGCGGCCGTGTATTTCGAATCTCCTAATGCACTTGGTTCGCTTGAAGTAAATGCGAGCAAGATTATTCAGTTAGCCCGCACGCAGGGGGTCCTGTCGATCATGGGAGTAGATCCGATCACGTTGGGCATCGTGCGCTCGCCCGGGTCATTGGATTGTGATATCTGCGTCGGATCAATCGCCTCCTTGGGGGTCCACCTCAACAGCGGCGGAGGCGTTGCCGGTTTCATTGCCTCGCGTGATGAAGAACGACTTGTTCGCCAATTTCCGACTTTGCAAGTCAGTCTTGCTAAGACAACTAATCAGGGTGAATTGGGTTTTGCTTTAACCCTTTTTGAGCAATCAAGTTATGCAGCACGCGAGGAAGGTAACGACTGGACCGGAAACGGTGTGTACCTTTGGGCAATTGCCGCGAGTGTCTACATGTCACTACTTGGACCTGAAGGATTTAGGGAAATCGGCGCCGCGGTCTTACAACGAACCTTCGATCTAAAAAGATCACTTGCGAGTGTAAATGGCATACAGGTGCTATCCCCGGGTACTAACTTTCGAGAGGTTGTTGTTTCATTCCGCGATAGTGGAAAGTCGATCAAGGCCATCAACGACGCCTTGCTAGCCCGAGGAATATTTGGCGGATGCGATCTGGCAGTTATGGATTCGCGACTAGAAGGCTGCGCTTTGTACTGTGTGACCGAGTTGCACTCGGCGGAAGATATTGATCAATTGGTTCGAGCACTAAAGGAGATACTTGCATGACCGAGTTGAAGAAATACCAATCTGCAGTCTGGAGTGAACCAATTGTTCTCACTATGGGTTCAACGGGTCGACGAGGGCAACGTTTTGCGTTAGATCGTCCGGTAGATCACACATTAGAAGAGCTTCTCCCCGCTCACTTACGCAGGGAGAAATCTGTCAAGCTTCCAGAACTGTCTGAATTTGAAGTGCTGCGCCATTACGAGCACCTCTCACAACAAACCCTGGGCATGATGGGTGTCTCGCTATTTGGAACCTGCACCATGAAGTACAACCCCAGAGTTAATGAGCGCTTGGTGAACAAACCGGAAGTAGCGGAAGTCCACCCACTTCAAGATCCGTCAACTTTTCAAGGGACACTAGAAATAGTCGATTCATTTGATCACATGCTGCGAGAGGTTTCAGGCATGGACCGTTTTGTGTTTCAAGCCGGAGGCGGTGCAGATGCCGCCTATTTACACATGACGCTTACGCGAGCATATTTCGCTGATCGCGGTGAACTTGGTACTCGTAATGAAATTATCACCACCATTCAGTCGCACCCGTGTAATCCGGCAACCGCCGCGGCTGCGGGTTTCTCCGTGATCACTCTTCCACTGGAAGAAGATGGTTACCCCTCAACCGAGGCACTGCGCGCGGCGCTCTCGGATAGAACAGCGGCACTTGTCATGAACAATCCGGATGACATCGGCATTTACAACCCACGTGTGAAGGAATGGGTTGACGCAGCCCACGAAGCGGGTGCGTTGTGTTTCTATGACCACGCAAATTTTAATGGAGTGATGACTCGGATACGAGCGCGCGAATTGGGATTCGACGCATGCATGTTTATGTTGCACAAAACATTTGGCTCACCCAAGAGCGGGAGTGGCGGACCGGCGATCGGGGCCTATGGCTGCACCGACGATCTCGCCAAGTACCTTCCCGGACCGTTATTGGAGCGCACCGACTCGGGAGCCTTAACGTTGGTTGAGGGAAGTGACAAGGGAGTTGGGCGTATTCGTGAGTTCATGGGCAATCTCCCGGTAGTGATTCGCGCTTACTGCTGGTCACGGTCAATGGGAATCGAAGGTTTGCGAGAGGCTGCAAACCTTTCGGTACTTGCCAATAATTACATGGAAACTCGAATCTTGAGTATTCCTGGAGTGAGTAAGGCATTCCCCGATAACAAACTCTTTCGATTAGAGATGACCCGTTACAGTTTGGAAAAGCTCACGGCGGATACCGGCGTTACCGTTCTGGATATTCAAAATCGAATGACCGACTTTGGAGTCGATGCACCGTGGTTGAGTCATGACCCGTGGTTTATCCCAGAGCCGATTACTCCCGAGGCTGGCGAGCTATGGTCGCGTGAGGACCTTGACCATTGGATTGACGCCCTAACGCAAAGTTGCGAGGAGGCCTACGCAGATCCTGAGCTCGTGAAGTCTGCTCCACACAATCAAGCAATCCATAAGTTGAGCGATGCGCAATTCAGCGATCCGGATACCTGGGCAACCACGTGGAGGTCATACAAGCGCAAGTATCAGCGACCTTGATTACTGAGGTCTATAGACCGGTTGAAATTAACAGAGAAAAGGTTGGAACGTGAGTCACAATATTGGAATTGTCGGTGCAGGCTCGATCGGGATCGGCTGGGCAGTGGTGTTCGCAACGGCCGGCTACCGGGTGCACGTGTGCGAGGTAAACGAAGATGCCGCGCAGAAGGCTCTGCCTCGGATCAAAGAGATCGTGTCCCGCCTGAACGATTTTGGTCTTGAATCCCAAAGCCCTGCGGACATCTGTGAGCTCATTTCGGTTCACTCAGAGCTAGCACCGGCACTCTCCAACTGTGATTTTGTCTTCGAAGCGGGACCTGAAAATCTGGAACAAAAGATTGACCTACTTGGTGCAATCTCGGAAATTGTGCCAGACCATGCAGTGATCTCGAGTTCATCTTCGGCAATAACGGCGAGCTCGTCCGGCCTCAAAGTTAAGGGACGGGAGCGATTCTTAATTGTTCACCCGGCGAATCCACCATTTCTCATTCGCGTTGCAGAAATTGTTACAACGCCAGAGACACAAGATACGGTGGTCGATCGAGTCAGTGAACTACTCACTCAAGCCAGTATGTCCCCCGTTCAATTGCATAAGGAGCAATTGGGGTTCGCTTTCAATCGACTGCAAGGTGCGCTGCTACGCGAGGCTTACTCGTTGGTAGCCGACGGAGTTCTCTCTGCCCCTGATGTAGATACCCTCGTGCGCGAAGGACTAGCTCTGCGCTGGGCCGTTACCGGTCCCTTTGTAACGTCGCATTTGAATGTACCCGGAGGTCTGCGTGCCCATGCGGCACGAATGGGAGCGAGCTATTACCAGATGGCTTTGGATCGGGAAAATATCCAACCATGGAGTCCAGAGTTGGTTAATCAAGTGGCCCGTGAAATAGAAATGGAACACCCTCTAACTAATTGGGAACATGACGTGCAGGATCGCGACGATGGCATCATGCTAATTGCGCAGGCCCGAGCTGGGCATTCAGCGCGTTGAAGAATACAGGATTAACTGACGTAAAGTGTCAAGCTCTATCTGCGTAGGTTCGGGGGTAACCACAAGGTTTGGACTAATAATCAAGTCCCAGCCCGTAGCCTGCGCAATATTTTCTACCGTCACCCCTGGGTGAATTGCGGCGAGAATCAATTCACCGTGCTCTTCGCTCATTTCTAGAACACCCAAATCTGTGATCACCCGAACCGGCCCTTGCCCGGCAAAGCCCAAGGCTCCTCTGACTGACATGTCTCGACCATGTCCAACGCTGGTTATGAAATCAACTTTTTCAGGAAAAGCTTTACGTGAATGCTTAATAATCACGGTGACTTCCTCACAGGAGCTTGCAATTTCAGGAGCACCACCAGCCCCGGGTAACCGGACTTTTGGAAGCCGATACTCATCTCCGATAACCGTCGAGTTCAGATTTCCAAACCGGTCGACTTGAGCAGCTCCCAACAGACCGGTATCGATACGCCCTGGCTGTAACCAGTAATTGAACATTTCAGGCACACTTACGGTGGTAATTGCCGAATCACAAAGTGCACCATCGCCGATTGAGAGTGGAATTTTGTCTGGGCGCGAGCCAATAGTTCCCGATTCGTATATTAAAATGAGGTCTGGATTAAGAATTCTCTGTGCTGTGATGGCAGCAGTAGAAGGTATTCCAACACCAACGAAGCATGAGGTGACGAACTCCAGCGCGCGTGCGGCGGAAATGGTCATCAGCTCTGTGTCGGTCCATTCGGTGTAACCGGTGTCCTTAGTTAGTTGCGTTGAAGTCACTACTCCCCAGCCTTTGCGTCCACAGGTTCCCGTAATTCCGTGTCGATCAACCATTGTTCAAAAGCCTCGCGGTCCTGACTGTGATTGATCCAATCCAAGTATTCAGAGTTGTCTCGGTCGTAGTACCCGTAGGCATAAGAGGGGTGGGCCCCTCCGGGAACAAGGCAGACCACATCAATGGCAAGAGATGGAATGACAACCCCACCGGGTTTAAGTTCGATTTCGTCGACAATTTCTTCGACGGTGACGATTGCCGTCCTCGCGCACAGGAGTGCTTCCCGCTGTGCTCCGATAATTCCCCACAGGTGGATATTTCCTTTTCGGTCTGCCTGCTGCGCGTGAATGATGGTGACGTCGGGTTTGAGTGCAGCAACCGCCAAGAGCTCTTCGCCCGTGAAAGGACACATTATTATCTTCGTATTTTCAGTAAATTTGGGGAGATCGGTGCCCCGATAAGCGCGCAACACCGCGAAGGGAAGTCCCGAGGCACCGGCGACATACCGATTGGCCATGACGGCATGGGTGTGCTCCTCGAGTTCAAGGGGCGCCGGCCATTGATTCTCTACGGCATCCCGAAATCGATACAGCGATCCGGCACCTGGGTTACCTCCCCAGGAAAAGACGAGTCGGCGGGCACACCCAGCGCCAATGAGCATGTCGTAAATCAAATCAGGGGTCATCCGGATGAGTTCGAGATTTTTTCGCCCCTGCCGAATGATCTCTTTGCCCGCAGAGAACGGAATCGCATGGGTGAATCCCTCGAGTGCAACAGAGTTCCCGTCCTGAACGTGTGTGGCGATCGCCTCTTCCAAAGTCATGAAGTCGACGGCGGCGGATTTGTTCACCATAAGAACAACATTACATCTTGCGCACAGAATAGGTAAGACTTCGGTAGTATTTTTTTATGTCAGACCAAGCGGCCACAATCCCGTCCCTGAGCGGGAAGAATGTTCTCATTACTGGGGGTGCGAGTGGAATCGGAAGGGAAGTGGCACGAGCCTACGCCCTTCAAGGCTCTCAGGTCCACCTCATTGACAACCAAGACCCCTCATTACTAAGCGAACCCATTCCCACCGACTGGACCTACAGCCAAGTCGATGTCATGGAGTCTGAAAGACTCATCCGATCCATTATCGAGATTGGGGAGCAATCGAAATCGCTGGAAAGTGTTGTTATTTCTGCTGGCGTAGTACCTGCGTGGGGATCGATAGCCGAAATGGATCCACAGAAATGGGACGAAGTATTTGCCATAAATGTCGGTGCAGCCATGTTGACAATTAAGTCGGTCATTCCCTTTCTTTCCAATCGAGCCAGCATCACGGTAATTGCCTCCATGAATTCATGGCGTGGAGACAAAAACCTGCCCAGCTATGTTGCCAGCAAACATGCGGTCTTGGGTTTAGTCCGTTCAGCGGCACTCGAACTGGGTCCTTCAGGGGTCCGCGTCAATGCCGTAGGTCCCGGGCCAGTTGCGACACCTGCATTGGTTGAAAGGATTCGAAGGAGAACAAGCGAGAAAAATGTTGATCGGACCCTTGAATCGCTAGGAGCGCAAACGGCCTTGAGGAAACTGGTCACCGCGGGTGAAGTTGCACAAGCCGTAATTTTCCTTGGCTCCGATTTTTCATCGGGCATTACGGGCCAACTATTAAATGTCGATGGCGGTATGAACTAAAGGAGTTTCGTGAAATGAAGACTAACAACAGATCAAGAGTCGAACCTGACCTCACTGAACGGACTGTTCTTGTCACCGGAGCATCTCGGGGCATCGGAGCCGCGGTCGCCAGCAGCATGGGGCAAGCAGGTGCTCGGGTAATCGCGCACTATTCCTCTGATCGCGTCGGCGCAGTGAATGCCATTTCGTCAATTTCGAAGAGTCGTGCGGCCGTGATTCAGGAAGATCTCTCCGTCCATGGCGCAGGGCATAATTTATGGGACAGAGCAACAGGAATCTTTGACTCAATCGATTGTATTGTGCTCAACGCAGCCGTGAATATCGAAACGCCATTTGACTCAACGCGCGAGGAGTGGGGCCGAGGCTGGGAGGAAACATTGGCGGTCAACGTTCGTGAAAGCGCAAACCTGATTCATTCAAGTATGCCAAGTTTTCTTAGCCAAGGTTTTGGAATTTACATTTCAATGTCGAGTTGGTCTGCCCAAAAAGGTTCAGCGGTCTCCTCTTTGCCGGCATACGCGGCCTCCAAGGCAGCGATGAAAGCAATGATGCAAACGGTGGCGGTCAACTATGGGAGAGAAGGAATTTTAAGTTTTATCCTTGCTCCTGGCATCGTCAATACACGTATGGCAGATCTCGGTCGGGTGATGCGTGGTGGTGATCAAGCACTAAATGATTCAATGGTGCTAGGCAGAATCACTGAACCAGAAGAGGTGGGCGAACTGGCAGCCGTCCTCGCAAGCGGTGCCTTCCCAAACTTGACAGGGGGCACGATTGATATCAATGGCGCCTCCTACATTCGCTGAAGGGTGAACCGAAAAGTGTTATGGAATCCTTTCAATGGGATACATCTTGCTTCTGTGGAAGTCCACTGTGCCGGCAGCACGCAACCGAAGTGCCTGAAATTTCCATTGCGAATTCTCTTGAATGAATTCAGCGTGATAGCGACCCCATAGTTCACCATCGGGTGAACCATCACGATATTGGTGCCAGGCGTAGAGATAGCACTTTGCTGTGAGGGAAGTCTTGGATTCCTGAAGGACTATGACATTGGAAACATGATGGCTAGTGGTCAAGAACCTAGTTGCGTTGGCGTCAGCCACTTTCTCCAATAGTTCGTCACGTGAGGTGACTGTGGGAAATTCCGGACCGTAATCAACCTGTATCTCTTTAGCAAAAATTGATCCAATACCTTCGATGTCGTTAGAGTCGTAGTACCAGCAGTAGAGTGAGAAAAGCCGTGATGCATTCTCAATATTGGATAGTGTCATCAAGTTCCTTACCGTTGCAATGTGATTGCGAAGAAAGATTGGGCCTTCAACATGAACAGAAAAAAGAATGCACTAATTACAGGATCTGCGCAAGGTATTGGCGCTGGTATCGCGCGATCATTTGCATTAGCGGGATACCACGTAATCATTGCAGATACCGCAACCTCTTCTGCGCATCGATGTGTTGAGGAACTTACGAGCGAAGGATTTACCGCGACGGCTCTTGAAATAGATGTTACGGATGTTGGAAATCTCCAAAAAGCAATTCACCAAATAGACAAGGATCTCCCACTTGATTGTGTGGTTGCCAATGCCGGCGTAGCCCACGAGATCGCTTTTGAAAATGTAAGTGAGTCAGACTTTGATACGGTCTATTCGGTCAACGTTCGAGGAGCATTCTTCACGTTGCAAGCGGGTTTTCGTTGCATGAGTGCCCGTGGTTCCGGTTCTTTGATCGCAATTGCTTCGACTTCAAGCTTCACCGCGTCAACCGGGCATATGACGGTATATGACAGTTCTAAGGGAGCTGTTCGTTCAATGATTGGCGCAATAGCGAAGGAAGTGGCCACTACTGGGGTACGAGTAAATGGCGTCGCTCCGGGCACGGTGCAAACACCACTGTCAGAAAGTCTGGCTTCGGTCTCTGACCTTGAGCGGCTGACCCAAACGAAAATTCCGCTCGGTCGGTTAGGTACACCGGCAGAGATCGGATCTGCTTGTGTTTTCCTCGCATCTGATGCTGCGGAGTACATCTGTGGCCACACATTGGTCGTCGATGGTGGTTGGCTCACCTAAATTTCATCAAGAATAAAGTACATAACAATCTGATAAGTCTGTGCCAAAGCACTTGACATTGTCGGTCCGCGTCGGGCAAAGTGTTCGCTATACGCAAAAGAAGTGCGCATGTCGCACGGAATATAAGGCAGGCTTCGGCGTCGTCCCAGACCGAACATGGAGTGAAAGTGGACTCGAGACAAGATGCAAACGCCATGGCAAGAGACACCATGGTGGAGTTGCATTGCGTCCGAAAGACCTTTGGCACCAACGAGGTACTGCACGGAATTGATCTCACGGTCAGTAAAGGCGAGCACGTCGTTCTCTTCGGACCTTCAGGATCCGGCAAATCAACCGTATTGCGCTCAATAAATCTGCTCGAAGTTCCCACTTCGGGATCCGTGAAGTTCAAGGGTGTTGAGTACGGACCGGGCATTGAGGGCGCTCCAAAACCTCAGCGAGGAAAGGCCTTAGATCTGCGCCAGTCAATCGGAATGGTTTTCCAGCAATTCAACCTTTTCCCGCACCTGACCGCATTGCACAACATTGTGCTGCCCCTACGTTCTGTTCGAAAAATGTCGCGAAAAGACGCCGAGGAGAAAGCTGCCGAATCGCTACGAGACGTGGGATTGTTGAGATGGGCGGGAAGTTTCCCAGCCCAAATGTCTGGAGGTCAACAGCAGCGTGTTGCCATCGCTCGCGCCCTGAGTCTTGATCCGGAGGTCATGCTCTTTGACGAACCAACTTCAGCACTCGATCCCGAGCTTGTCGGTGAAGTGCTCGCGGTTATGCGCAGATTGGCAGTTGGCGGAATGACAATGGTCGTGGTTACACATGAATTGGGATTTGCCCGTGAAGTGGGAGACCACAACGTTTTCATGGAGGAGGGTCTAGTCGTCGAAACAGGAGGGAAGTCCTTCTTTGACGAATGTTCGCATCCCCGAACGCGAGCATTTATGGGGTCGGTGCTGTGAAATATTTAGTCGTTCCAACAGTGACCTACGACTGGGGCTTGGTATGGGAAAACCGAGATCTTTTCTGGTGGGGAACAGTTCTTGCGTTGCAAGTATCGATTGTTGCTCTCATTCTTTCGCTGTCATTTGGTCTTTTGCTCGCACTGGGCCGCATGGGTCGCAAGCCAGTTACGTTCTTCGCGGCCGCCTACATCAACATTTTCCGAGGGATCCCGGCACTTGTCAGCGTCATTTGGGTGTACTTTGGCTGGTCACTTCTGACCGGCTATAACTTTACGCCGTTTCAAGCGGGCGTCATTGCGTTAACTTTGCTGTACTCGGCGTTCTTCGCCGAAATCTTTAGGTCGGCACTCGTGGCGCTACCACCGGGGCAGAGCGAGGCGGGCTTGGCGCTGGGTATGTCAAAGCCGAAGGTTTTCTTCCTCATTAAACTGCCACAGGCAACAAAGATTGCATTACCCAATATCGGAAATATGTATATTGGAATGGTCAAGGACACTTCCGTCTTCACAGTGATCGGCCTGGTAGAGATTGTCCGGGTGACACAGAACATCAACTCAATCACTTTTCAGCCGTTCGTGCTCTTCACAACCGCTGCACTCATTTACGTCTTCTTGGCCTTTGGACTGGACTTTATTTTCAGGACGCTGGAAAAAGTTCTGTCAACTCCAACAAAGGGCCTCATTGCCTTGACAATTACTTCTCGCCGCACCGCAAGGATCAATTCCCTAATTCGAAATAAGGAGGTTGCCCCACTAGTGAGCTCGGAAAAAACCTAAACAAAAACATGAGTGGAACTTCTACTCAATGAAGAGAAAGTTGGAACGAATGAAAAGAGGATTTGGACTCAAGAGCCTAGCTGTCGGTGCCGTTGTCGCGCTGACCCTCACGGCTTGCGGTAGTTCATCGGATGACACAGCAGCCGAGGTAACTGCCGAGGTAACTGCCGAAGAAACAATGGCAGAAGTTGAAGCAGAAGAGTCTGCAGCGGAAGTCGCTGTTGACCTTGGACTCTCAGACCCCAATGTGCTTAATGTTGGCATGACCCTTCAGTTTAAGCCACAGATGTACCGTGATGACGCGGGCGAACCTGCAGGTTACGATGTAGCACTGCTTGAGTTGATCGCAGAGGACATGGGTGTTGAACTCGAGATTCAAGACCTCGATTTCACGGGACTTATCCCAGGCCTTCAGGCTGGCCAATTCGACATGGTTTCTGTGGGATTGAGTAACACCCCAGAGCGGGCAGAGTCGATTGACTTTACTCGTGAATACGTTCCTTATGCTCAGATTCTTGTTGCGGGCGCAGGCTCGAATCCATCCACGAATCTTGAAGACTGGAACAGCGCAGATTTCAAGATCTCCGCATTGCAGGGTTCTACCGCAGCGAAGTTGATTGGTGAGCAGTTCCCCAATGCAACATTGGTGGAAATGCCCGACCAGACCGGTGCCTTCCTTGAAGTAGCAACAGGTCGAGCAAACGCAATTGTTGTGGAGAGCTACCTCTTTGATCAATACAACACCGCCAACCCAGATCAGTTGGAGCGCGTTGATACTGAACCATTGAGTTTGCAATACGGATCCTATGCAGTCCAAAAGGGAAACACCGCTCTGGCGGACTACCTCAACACATGGTTGTGTGATGCTCAGGAATCCGGCTTGCTAGCTGAGACCTACGAAACGGAACAGGGTGGAATCATGCCCCAGCTTCCACAGACATGCTCGTAATTGTCAGTAATTTCGAGTAGTTAGTGCGCTAGTTCTGCGAATAGACAGGCTGCGGGTGAGATTGCTCACCCGCAGCCTGTTCGGTCAGGTCAGACATCCAAGTTGCGTGCAGTAGACAAAGGAGTAGAACAGGATCATGGCGGACGTTGACCTCGCGGTAATCGGTGGTGGGCCTGGCGGCCTTGCTGCCGCGATTGTTGCGTCCGATGCAGGACTTCGGGTGGCCCTACTGGAAGAGCGAGCCACGTTAGGTGGCCAGATATACAAGAGAATGGGCAAAGGTTTTCACGTTGACCCTCAAGATGCACGGATGGGTTCTGACTACAACAAAGGTGCAAAACTAATATCGGCAGCGAAGTCTAGTGGCGCGAGCATCATGACCGACTGCACCGTTATTTCCGTGGACTCACACACAATCATGTACTCGCATGCAGGTCAGCATGTGAAGGAAATGTCAGCGGAAAAAATTATTGTCTCGGCAGGTGCAGCCGACCGAGCAATTTCATTTCCCGGGTGGACCCTGCCGGGAGTTATCACCGCTGGCGGTGCCCAGTCATTAGCCAAGAGCCAGAGGATCAGTTTTGGATCCCGAGTCGTGTTTGCAGGCAGCGGGCCACTCGCATTGGCATTTCCCGCCCAATTGGCGCAACTTGGAATTAATGTCATTTGCTTGTTGGAAGCGGGACCGGCCCCACGAATTGGAGATCTTTGGAAGGTTGCAAAGTCCTGCCGCGGCAATCTGCATTTACTCAGAGATGCTGCCAAATACCGGGCCCAAATTTCCAAGCATCGAATTGACGTGAATTATCGTCGTATTGTGGTGCGCGCAGAAGGCCACGAGCGGGTGGAAAGGGTGATCCACGCGGCAGTTGATGCAGACTGGAATCCCATCCAGGGGACCGAAAAATCCATTGAAGCTGACGCATTGTGTTTAGGGTATGGATTCGTTCCATCGGTAGAAACACTCCGGCTTTTTGGTTGCGAATTTACCGTCAACGAGGATCTCGGTGGCCCTTGCATTGTAATTGACGAGGAGTGCAGAACCACTGTGCCTGATATATGGGCCGTAGGCGACGGAGCCGGCGTTGAAGGCGTCTATGTCGCAATGTCTCAGGGAAAGATTGCGGCGCTGAGTGCAATACGTGAACTAAGGCCCACCGGCACGGATGAAATTTCCGTGCGTGACATCAATGAGGGTATCGCCCGGGAATCGAAGAGAATCACACAGAAGCGCGCTCTCGTTGATGCGACCAAGCGGATGTACAAGTTTGGTGAGGGTGCGTATCGGCTAGCCACCCCGGACACAATTATTTGCCGTTGTGAAAGCGTGACACTGGAAAATATTGACTTAGCCATGCAATTTGGCGCCGACACCAACAGCATAAAGGCAATGACTCGAGCGGGCATGGGACTGTGTCAGGGGAGAAATTGCCAGCGTCAGATTGTGCATCGAATATATCAAAATACTGGAATCCCTGTCGATCAAATCCCATTAAGCACGCCGCGTTTCCCACTTCGCCCGGTAACCCTAGGAAGTGTCGCCGACGCCTCGGTTGAGTCCGATAAATTCTTCACACCTGTCGAGGAGGCTCAATCATGATCGAACAATTACTCGAGTCCGACAATCAAAAGTTTGATTACCTAGCCCCACTCCCGACCGAGACGGATATTTTGGTGATCGGTGGTGGAATTGTTGGTTCCTCGCTGGCCTATTTTCTTGGTCGAGGTGGTGCGCAAACGCTGCTCATTGACCGCGGTGAAGTTAACAGGGAAGCCTCAGGCACAAATGCGGGGAGCTTTCACTTTCAAATTGCTCTACACCAACTGACAAGTTCCGATGCAGCCGATGACGTAGACCGATTACTCACCGAGGTGAGATTGCACACCGAAGCTGCAGACCTGTGGAAACATATGGAAACTGAACTCAGAGTTGATCTTGGGGTTCATGAAACCGGTGGACTGATGGTGGCCGAGACGGATGAAGAACTTGCGCTGCTCTACACCAAGCAAAAAATCGAAGCTGCCGCCGGACTCGAGACCCACGTTCTCACGGGAAATGAGTTAATGGACTTCGCTCCTTATTTGGCTCCTGACCTCAAAGGCGCCACCCTGTGTCCTCGTGAGGGGCATGCGAATCCGCTTCTCGCCGTGCCCCTAATTCTCATGCGTGCACGCGAATACGGCGTGGAAGTGAGAACTCAGGCGGCGGTTACAAGCATTGAAAAGATTCACGACAACACCGGATCGTGGTTCAAAGTAGAGACCTCGCGCGGGAACGTTCGCGTTAAGCGTGTCGTTAACGCGGCAGGTGCCTGGGCTGAAAAAATCAGTGAGCTGGTTGGCCACTCACTTCCAACTCACTCGGAAGGCCTCCATGTCAATGTCACCGAACCACGGGAGCACGTACTTACCCCCATGCTTCAGCACATTGGACGCCGGCTGACCTTAAAACAAACTGCTAACGGTACTTTCATTATTGGTGGCGGGTGGCCGGCCCGACCAGAATTGCAGCCAAAGAGATACTCCAATTTTTGGGGGAGTGCCGCAGGTAATGCGGCCGTGGCGGTTCGGGTTATGCCTGAATTGGCCGACGTCCGCTTGATCAGAACATGGAGCGGAGTCATGGCTTTCATGAATGACCTTTCGCCCATAGTTGGTGAGTCACGTGCGATACCCGGTTATCACGTGTGTATCGCGACGACCGGATTCACTCTCGGTCCCATGATGGCCCAGCTCCTAGCAGAGTCCATGCTGGATTCGAATAGCGACCGAATTCCACTCGAGTACGCGGTGGATCGCGGGCTTAGCGTTTTTTCACGATAACAACACACAGATATATAGGAGTCGAATCATGGATCGAAATTTAGTTGATTGGCGGGGATATTGGGCGGCTTCGCCGACTCCATATATAGATGAAGACCAGCTAGATCTGGAATCACTCGAAGCTCTGACCCAGTGGTATGTGGGCCAGGGTTTGCACGGATTGTTGGTGAACGGAACGTCAGGTGAGTGGTTTTCGCAGACGCAGGCCGAGAGAAAGCAAGTCGCGCAAACGGTTCTGGCCCAGACCCAAGGTGACATGACGGTAGTGGTTGGCATCACCGCACTCACTCCCCGTGAATCCCTCCTTTTGGCTGATCACGCCATGACGCATGGGGCATCAGGGGTGGCACTCACGGTTCCGCCGTATTCGAAGGCCCTCGACCATGAAGTAGTTGCGTTCTACGAATACATTGCACAGGGCGTAAACGCTCCCGTCATGGTCTATAACTGGCCGCACGGGACCTCGATTGACATCAGTACCGAACTCGCATCGCGATTGGCAGACATTGATGGTGTTGTGGCCCTCAAGGAAAGTACTCCCAACGCCGACCAGTTCTTTGCAACGGCCGAACGTGTGATCGATCGGGTGCGTGTTTTTGGAAATTTCATGTCCGTCCGAGGACTGGCGTTCTTACAGGAACACGGTGGTGACGGAATGATCGGTGGCGGATCACTCTTTGGCCGACTCGACGCGCAATTCTGGGAAGATGTGTGGCGCGGGGACTGGGAGCAAGCCAAGGTGCACGCTGAAGCAACCGAGGCGCTGTTCAACAGTTTGTGGGCGCCCGGTGGTTGGCGAGGTCTATACGGTGGCTACCAAAGCCAACTAAAGGCAGCCATGAACATGCTGTCCATTCCAGGTGGAGGCGCGGTTCGTTCACCACGATTGCCCATCACTAATCCCGATGACTTGGCCTCTATTCGCTCGGCACTTGTCAGCGCACAGTTACTTTAGGAGGTTCATCATGTTTCAAGGGGTTCAGCATGCCGGGGTGGGTGTGGGTGATATGGATATCGCCTTGGAATTTTGGCAAAACAAGATTGGCTTTAAGCGGGTTCTCTTTGATTACACGGGACGGGTCCCGGGGCTTTCACAGATCACCCACACCGAGAACACGCAAGCTCGAATGGTGATGTTGCAACACGAAAACACCACTCGACTTGGGCCGGGATTCGTCAAACTCGTTCAACGACTTGATGGAGATGGTCCACCACCGCTCCCGCCAGGTATCGGATACGGTGAAATTGGTCTCGCTGAGGTGTGTCTGCATGTCCGTGATGTGTACTCGTGTTTTGACGAGTTGGTCAATGCCAAGGGCTGTGAACCTTTGATGCAACCCCTTGATGCGGCCGTCCCTCCCGACGACATAACGCTACAAATCGGCTATATCGCTGATCCGTGGCGTGGAAAAATTGAGTTAATTGACTGGACCGGATTGCATTCAAGTGCTATCAAGTCACCCCGCATGGAGGGCGTTAACCACGTTGCATTCGGTGTCAGCGATATGCAACAGACGAGGGATTTCTATAAAATTCTAGGTTTCGATGACCTGATTTTTGAGTCGGAAGAATTTTTTGAACCGATGGCACCATGGTATCAACCTGGCCGGCTACTGCCCGGTCATCACATGACGCTCACTATGGGGAATGTCGGCGCGGGAATTGAACCGGTCAGACTTAATCCGCTCTATGAAGATTGCCGAGGTGAATGGGGTCATGTCGGCCCGATGGAGTTCGCGGTCGGCGTCGACGATCTTGACGCTGCGATAGAGGTTCTGGCCGCTAATGGAATTGAAATGCATTCGGAACCACAATCCCTTGACGTGGGAGTGGCCGAATTCAAGTACGTGTATTTCACCGATCCAGATAATCAATTCGTAGCTCTCGCTGAGAATTTGCGTCTGTGAGCCGGCTGCCACTGCCTAAAGGGGTCTCGCGGGGACAAGAAGTCGCGATATTACTCAATGGCCATGAAACAAGAGCATATTTAGGTGAAACGGTGGCCACGGTGATGTTGGCCGAAGGCTACTCCAGCACTCGAGTAACCAGCGATGGAAATCCGCGGGGAATTTTCTGTGGCATGGGTGTTTGCTTTGACTGCCTCGTGGTGGTTGATGCCGTGCCCAACACTCGCGCATGCATGACTTACGTCAGTGAAGGAATGAATATAAATCAGCAAGATGGACTAGGTAAATTTCAAAGGGAGAGCACAAGTGAATAACTCGCAGGACGTATCCGCCCCGAAACTATTTTCACCCCTTCGCCTTCGCGGAGTTGAGTTTGCCTCGAGGGCCTGGGCTAGTCCGATGTGTCAGTACTCGGCGGATGAGGGACTTGTTAGCCAATGGCATTTGGTTCATTTAGGCGCGTTTGCAACGGGTGGAGTGGGACTCGTAATGACCGAGGCCACTGCGGTAAGCCCGGAAGGACGAATCACTGTTGCGTGCACTGGGATCTGGAATGAAAAACATGTTACCGGTTGGAAACCAATCGTTGAATTTGTTCACTCGATGAGTACGCCAATTGGCATACAACTTTCACATGCTGGACGGAAAGGATCCACCCTGCGTCCATGGGATTCGCACATAATTGCGGCAGTGGAGGAAGGTGGATGGGAAACGCAAGGCCCCAGTGCAATTGCTTATTCAGACTTCCCACTCCCCCGGGAAATGACAGTGGCGGATATTGACAAGGTGATCAATGACTATCGGGATAGCGCAATACGAGCCGTCGAAGCGGGATTTGATTTAGTCGAACTCCATGCGGCACACGGATACCTTATCCATCAATTCTTGTCGCCCTTATCTAATCAAAGAACCGATATGTATGGAGGAAGCTTCGAAAACCGAATCCGCCTTCTTATTGAAATCACAGAGGCAGTGCGAGGAGTGATTCCCGCAGACATGCCATTGTTTGTGCGGTTGTCCGCAACGGACTGGGTGGAAGGCGCATGGAATATCGAAGAGTCAATTCAGGTAGCAAAAGAATTGGATCCCTTGGGTGTTGACCTCATCGATGTTTCTTCAGGTGGTTTGGTGCACGATGCCCGAATATCCAGCTTCCCGGGCTACCAGGTTGATTTGGCAAAGCAGATTCGTGATGAGTCGGGAATTCGCGTTTCGGCGGTGGGTTTGATCACTGAAGCAGAGCAAGCGGAAAAAATCGTGGAAGAGGATTCGGCCGACGCAATCATGCTTGGCCGTGCACTTCTTCGCAATCCGAGGTGGGCTCTCAACGCTGCGGAGACTCTGCAGTACGAAAGTATGTGGCCTCAGCAATTGCAGCGAGCGCGAACAATTAACCCACGAGAGTCCCCGCAGTGATCCATTACCGCACGGAGCCGTTCCACTTCCAATTTTCTCGCTGTGCGAATCCGTCAAGTGGAATGCGACCGGCGAACCACATCAACAATTCACCCGCATCGGCATAGTTGGTCGGAGCTTTCTCAACTGTGTCGAGGAACAAGCGATTAATCGCGAATTCCGCTGCAGCAGCGTCCGGGGTAAATGAAATTCCAAATCCTTGTGCAATATCGAATGTGTGCACACTGACCTCAACCACTCCCATTGCAGCAAATCCCACAGGGTCAGATTCTCCGTAGGCATGCCAAGCCCGATCCTCGGGTGATGCGGTCGCAACTGAACGCCGAAGAGTTGCACCGGCCGTATCAATCATGCGCAAGAGCTGTTCGGGTTGAACTGCATCTTTGGTTCCAAAGTAAACCGGTTGGTAGTAATCGCGATCCCCACCTACAACTTGAAATGAATATTCAAGGCACGCTCTCATGGTGTGCACCGCGGTTTCCTCTTGCGTCCAATCAAGTGTTGGAGTCTGCTCCTGCCAATTGAGAGTCACGCAGGGACTCAGGGTTGTCACTAGTGCGTCTGTCGCACACGTAAGGAAATTTCCGGCGCTGATTAGTGGATTCATGTGAGCAGAGTATGGGTTAGTCTCTACAAATGTCTACTTTGTTTTCACCGATAAAAATCCGCAGTGTTGAAATTCGAAATCGCGTGTGGCTTTCGCCTATGTGTCAATACTCTGCAGTAGAAGGAATGCCAAATGATTGGCACCTTGTACACCTTGGCAAGTTTGCCATGGGCGGGGTTGGCTTAATCATGACGGAAGCGACTGGGATTTCGCCGACAGCCCGCTCAACACAACGTGACACGGGAATTTGGAGCGATGAACAAGGACACGCGTGGAAGCGAATCGTTGATTTCGTTCACGATCAAGGTTCCGTGATCGGAATACAACTGTGGCATGCGGGTCAGAAAGGATCTACCGGAACTCCATGGGAGGGGCAGGAGTATGTACCGGTAGCCGATGGCGGATGGGAAGCTGTTTCGGCGGGTACGAGAGCTTTTGGAAAGCTTCCAGCGCCGCATAAACTCACACAGCCGATGATCGATGAAATCCTGGTTCAGTATCAGGATGCTGCCCGCCGATCATTGCAGGCAGGATTTGATGTTGTTGAAATTCATGGTGCGCATGGGTATCTCATTCATTCATTCTTATCACCGATCACAAACACTCGTACCGATCAATACGGTGGGACATTTGAAAATCGAATTCGATTTGTGCGCCAGGTGGTCGCATCCATTCGTGCGGTGTGGCCAGACTCACTTCCTCTATTTCTAAGAACGTCGGCACATGACTGGGTGGAAGGCGGATGGACTTCACAAGAAAATGCGGAACTGGCACGAATCCTTCTCACCGAAGGAGTGGATCTCGTTGACTGTTCTTCTGGCGGAATTACTCCAGACATTGAATACCCTGTCTCCCCAGGTTATCAAGTTCCCTTTGCACAGGAAGTAAAGGAACATAGCGAAATGTTGGCCTGTGCGGTAGGCATGATCTCTGACCCATATCAAGCCGATGAGATCATTCGAACAGGTCAAGCCGATGCAGTGATGCTTGGCCGCGAGTTACTGCGCGACCCAAATTGGACGTTGCGTGCAGCGGGTGAATTGGGTTATGACATTGAATGGCTTAACCAGTACAAGCAGGCAAAAAGAAAAAGTTGAGACGAATTTGTGCGCTACTCGCATAGACAAACGAATCCGAAAATAGATTCCTATTTCCATATAATTCGTGGTTGATTTCACTAACATGAGGGTATTCATGTTGCGGGGTACAACGGATGGAAATCAATGTCACTTCAGAATCAAATTGAGACTCTTGGTGCGGAATTTTGGACATGGCGAACTCGACAACAACCGAGATCTCATGACGACATCCCTCGAATTGAAAGAGAGCACAACTGGCTTCCAGCCTGGTCACCGAGTGATGTTGCGCAATACCGACAAGTAATCGCAGAATTTAGTGATCGGTACACAGCACTTAAAGAAGGTGTCAGTGTGCTCAAGAACAAGGATCCGGAACTTTATGTAGATTATCGACTCATTGGTTCCGCTATTGCACGCGTAATCTGGGAGTTGGATTACTTGCTTGTGTGGCAGGAGCAACCACGGTTCTATATTGATCAAACGATCGGAGTGGTCTTTGATCTATTGACAGTCCCCAATGTTGATCAATCGCGAATAAATGAAGTAACTCATATTCTCAACAACACTGCCACGATACTTCAGTCCGGACGTGAAAATCTTGCGGGAAATCTGGTAGGCGAATACGTCGAAGTGGCAATCGATCTTCTAGAAAATATCGAAGTCCAGATATCTACCTTGGTGATTGAGTTGGCGAAGGGTGTTGATTCAGATTCAGCATTGCAACTACAGTCGTCGGGCGATTCAAGCGCACAAGCTTTTGTCTCCTTCAGGGATTGGTTAATCGCGAACCGCGTTGCCGCTAAACCATTTAAGCCTGTTGGACGAGAGAAGTATCGATGGTTCCTTCACAACGTTGCACTACTGCCCTTTGAACCCGAAGAAATCATCTCTATCGGTGAACTTGAATGGGAACGAGCAGTGACACTTGAGCACATCACCACCAACAGGTACCGCGCTGAACCCATGCCACCGATTCCCTCGAGTGCGCCAGAGCAGGTGGAAAATGAACGCAAGGCAGAACTGCAGGTTCGGGAGTTCTACGAATCCGAAGGAATACTCTCACAACCCGAATCCCTAGGGCACTATCTCAATGATTCACTCCCCGCCTATTTGGAACCCATCCGCTGGCTGGGGGTAACAGATGATCTGACAGGCCCCAGCCGGGTAGACGAAGATGGCATGTCCTACGTCCCTGATCCGCGCCCGGATCTACCGTATTTCTATGCCGCAAACGCGCGTGATACTCGAGCGGGAATTGTGCATGAAGGTGCTCACTATCAGCAGTTGGCGCTGTCGTGGCGCAATTCACGTATTCTGCGCCGGTACTACTACGACTCTGGCGTCAACGAAGGAATCGCTTTTTATAACGAAGAATTAATGCTGGCCGCGGGCTTATTCCACGACGCTCCGCAGTCCCAAGTCGTCATGTACAACTTCATGAAACTGCGGGCACTTCGCGTGATCGTTGACGTCAAATTGGCGATTGGTGCGATTGATGCGGCTCAAGCCACAGAGTATCTGGAAAAGAAAGTACCAATGGACCATGAAACGGCCTATGAAGAAGCAGTATTTTTTGCCTCTTCACCGGGACAGGCCCTCACGTACCAAATTGGTAAGACGCAAATAATTAGACTCTTCTCCGACTCAATTGAAGCGCGTCGAGGTTATTTCAACATGAAAGATTTCCATGATTATCTGTGGACTAATGGAAACGTTCCCATCTCACTTCTGCGCTTTGAAATGCTCAATGATTCGAGCGACTTAGATCGATTGAACCGGTAACTCACAAATAAGGAGAACCACATGCAAGAAGATAGAGATTACATTTGGCAGGGCGTACTCACCATGTACGAAGGCTTCTTGGAAAAGGATCGAACAAAAATTGATCAGTTCATCAATCAGGATTGCACGGTTTGGGACTCCGAGGAACGCGACCTAGCAATTGGATTAGCTGGCCTAAACGAAGTCCGCGCCAGACGACCCGTTGATGATTCAGTCGCCGTGGTTGAAAATATTGAGGCTTACGACCCAGTGATTGATATTTATGGAGACATGGCTGTGGCTCGGCACTACCTTCGGGTTTCATTTCCCAATGACGCAGCCAAGCCATCATTTGAAATTCGAAATACCGGTATCTGGAAGAAATTCCCGGACGGCTGGCAGCTCATCCACAATCACGAAGACGAACTCCACCAAGACTAGTAAGCAAAGGAACAAACATGTTTGATTATCAGGACCGACAAAAACGACTCTACGAGATCATGGATCGCGAGGGAGTTGACCTCATTTTCATTCCCAAGCATTCAGCAGATATGGATTACCTGACGGGTACGGAGCGGCGGGTAACAACGTTCGGCAATGTTGCTTACACCCACCATTGGGTCGCTGGCGTTTTCCTGCACCGCCATCACAAACCACAGTTTGTACTTCCGCGGATGATCGTTGAATTTGATTCTCCCGCAGGTGTCGACGGTAACACCGTCGTAGTGTCCGAACAAGATGATGCCGTTTCGATCTTTAATGCGGTTGCCAAGTCCTATGGACACGTAAAGAAAATCGGAGTCAGTGCTCGAACTTGGAGCGAGACCACACTTCACATCATGAACGCTTTCCCTGACGCAACCGTCGTCAACGCAGAAGAGCTGGTTAATCCACTGCGACGAATTAAGTCGCCCGAGGAGTTGGCCTTAATGGCGCAATCCTGTGATCTGGTGGACGCGGTATTAGGGGCGGTCCAATCCAAAGTGAATCTTGGTGTCACCGAACTGGATTTGAAATCAGAGATCAATTTTCAGATGAACGAGAGTGGCTCAAGAACTGAGTCGTTCGACACTGCGGTGTGGTCAATGGGACCTAAGAATAATCGAGATGCATCAGATCGTCGCACGAGCAATCCACTGGTCGACAACATGGGCGTTTCATTTGATTTTGGTGCTGTCATCGATGGCTATTGTTCTGACTTTGGCAGGACCATTTATGTGGGTGACCCCAATGAGGAATATCAATTCGTGTACGACCTCGTTATGCAGGCGCAGGCTGCCGGCATTGCCGCCGTGAAACCCGGTGCGCTTGCCTCGGACGTGCATAATGCAACTCGGCAGGTCATTGTTGACGGCGGCTATGGTGATTGGTTCCGCCATCGTACGGGTCACTGCATTGGATTAGATGTACATGAGTTTCCCTTCATCTCTGAAGAAGACCACACACCACTTGAAGTGGGCATGACATTTACCATTGAGCCATCTGTTTTTTGGCCAGGTCGAGTTGGTGTTCGAGTGGAAGACGTAATCGTTGTTGAAGAATATGGCGGTCGAAAACTCAATCAATTCACCACTGACTTGATTGCAAATTGATAAACGCAGCATCATTTTTTCGTTAAATCATTCATGTAAGTTCGTATTGCGAACAAACTGTGATCTTGTTGAATGTGACTTATGAGAAACTCCTTGACACGTATTTTTGTCGGTGAAATAATTCAGCCTCACTTCAGTGAGGTTTCAGGAAAAAGATTCAGGGCAAATAGGTGCAACATTCCGGAAACTCAATTAGCAAAGGAGCAACACAGTGGTCAGAAATAAATTGAAAGTCGTGGGAATTGGGGTGACTTCTGTTGCTCTGCTTGTGGCTGGCTTCGGAGCGTCTCCAGCGGCCGCCGCAAAAAGTTCACTGGTAGTTGAAAACGTCTTCCAGTTGACTTCGACAGATCCTGCACGTTCATTTGAACAGACTGGAAACATGATCAACCATGCGTTGTACGAGACTCTGATCACGTACAAGGGCGGAGATGCATCCAAGCCGGTTCCGGCAATTGCCTCGAAGTGGCGTTATAACTCGAATGCAACTTTATTCCAGTTCACAATTGATCCGAAGGCAAAATTCTCCGATGGAACCAAGATCACGTCGGCCGACGTGGTCTTTTCCTTGAATCGACTCAAGAACGTTAAGGGGAACCCTTCTTCATTGATGAACGGTCTTACCGTGTCAGCTCCTAACTCAAGCACCGTTAATGTGGTATCAGCGGAACCATCGCCACAGGTGCTTGCCATCCTGACTTCTCCCGCTGCGGGAATCATGAATGCAAAGGTCGTTCGTGCCTGCGGTGGAACCGATGCAGCGAATGCAGAGTCCGCTGACAAAGCGCTCGAGTGCCTAAAAAAGAAGTCTGCAGGTAGCGGGCGCTATGTACTGAAGTCCTTTAACCTCACCACTGAAGTTGTTCTTGATAAGAACATGAAGTATTGGGGCGGTGTTGACAAGGATGGTTACGACCAAATCGTGATCCGTAACGTTCCTGTGAACGTTCAGCGCCTCAATGTGATCAAGGGTGCATCTTCTATCGCTGCTGACCTTTCACCAGATCAGGCCGAAGGTGTTGGTTCAAAGGTCAATGTCATTGAAGGTAAGGCGTCTAACGTCTTCTTCTTCTACCTCAGCCAGAATCCGACGTTCTCGGATGCAACCGAGTTCACTTCGAAACAGAAGTGCATTGAAGCAGCCCGCTACGGAATCAACTACAACAAGATTGTGCGTTACGCGGGTCGTGGAGCTATTCAAGCCCCAGGAATCATCCCAAGTTTCTTCTCGGGCGCACTTTCTTCCAAAGATGCAATCAAGCAGAACACCGCTCGTGCCAAGAGCGCATTTGATGCCTGCGGTATCGGTGACACTCCCGTGGAAATTGGATACTGGGGTGATGGTGGTGCCGTAAACGGCCTGAACTTTGGTTCACTTGCCGCACTTGTCGCTGAAGACCTTCAGGCTGTTGGTTTCAACGTTTCACTCAACGGTGCTCCCATCGCTGTCTCACTACCTCTCTACCGTGACAATAAAGAAGAGACCGGATTGTGGTTATGGGGTCCAGACTGGCCAGATTCAACCAACTACACCGAGAGCTTTAGCCCCGGAACCAAGGTTGGATTGCGCATGGGTTGGCAAGCAGGAGCAGATAACTTGATTGAGAGCCTCCGTCAGCAAGCTGCCGTAACCACTGATCCAAAGAAGCGCGCGGTTATTTTCTCGCGCTGGCAGAAGGAAATGAACAAGAGAAGTCCATTGATCCCTCTCGTTCAGCCAGCTTCGATTTTGGTGGCTAACAAATCAGTGGAGAATGTGAAAGATCACCCAATCTGGAAGATCAACCTTCCGGAAATCACCAAGAAGTAGGTGGCTAGTCCTTCACACAAAGTAAAGCGCAATTACAAAAGAATCCAAGGAGAAAAGTGAAGCCAGTGCCGGTATTAACGCCAGTAACTAAAACGTTATTTACCGGCACTGGTCTCACCCCCTTTATCATTCGGCGGCTACTCACAGCAGTAGTACTCATCCTTGGAATTACGTTTATCGCTTTTTCGGTCACCCAGTTAGTCCCAGGTGACCCTGTCGCGGCCAACCTTGGTCAAAGTGCATACAGCGATCCCGATATTGTCGCTGCTTTTAAGGCGGAGTATGGGCTTGACCAGCCCGTCCACATTCAATACATCACATACGTGGGAAACCTGCTGCAAGGCAATCTGGGAATATCGCTATCAAGTAAACGCCCGGTAGCCGAGGACCTGCGTGAGTTCTTCCCCGCCACCCTAGAAATTGCACTCGTTGCTGTATTTGTGGCACTCGTTCTGGGAATTATTCTGGGAGTAATCTCAGCCATGACGCGTGACCGCCTTCCCGACCAAATCATTCGAGTCTTCAGTCTTACGGGTGTCTCTATGCCGGTGTTTTGGACCGCGCTGACCGCCTTTTACGTGTTCTTCTTTGTTCTCGGTTGGGCCCCTGGAACCGGAAGGCTGGAGCCAGGCGCCGAACCGCCACCTCAGGTGACAGGAATGTATACCGTTGATGCACTACTTGACGGTGACCTTGCTACGGCCTCGCAGGCCGTTTCCTATCTTTTACTCCCGGCATTAGTGCTGGCCGTTTTTGCCCTTGGGGTCATTACTAGGTTCACTCGCGCATCAGTGCTAGAGATTCTCGGAAACGATTATGTGAGAACAGCTCGTTCCAAGGGTTTGCCTGAGCGGGTTGTCATTCGACGCCATGTGCTTCGACCCGCACTGCTAGCAATCATCACAGTTGCCGGAGTTGCATTTGCTTCCCTCTTGGCAGGATCGGTCCTGATTGAAAACGTATTTTCGTGGCCTGGTCTTGGTCAGTATGCCTACAAGTCCGCCGTTGGACTTGATCTTCCGGGGATTATGGGAGTGAGCATGATTGTCGCTATCGTCTTTATCTTTATGAATCTTCTAGTAGATGTCCTTTATCGAGTAATTGATCCCCAGATGAAAGATTCAAAATGATCCTTTCACCCAACACCAGAAAAACACTCAAGGCACTCGAAACGCCGACTGAGAAAAAGGGGAAAGGAAGCACTAATTCGATTTGGCGGCAGCCACTGGCAATCGTTGGACTCACCATTGTCGGCGTGTGGGTGTTTGTTGCGGTCTTTGCCCCCTGGGTCGCTCCCTACGATCCGTACTCGCAAGAGTTTGACAAATTCATTCCTCCGTCTGCAGAACACTGGATGGGCACCGACGAACTCAACCGAGATATCCTCAGCCGGGTCATCTACGGTGCACGTATTTCACTCCCGTACTCGATCTTGTTGGTGGTCTTGTCGGCAATTATCGGCACAATCGTGGGCGGAGTTTCCGGATTCTTTGGTGGCCGAGTGGACGCCACCTTGATGCGAATCACTGATATGTTCTTTGCATTTCCTGGAATTATTTTGGCCATGGCGGTTGCGGCTGCACTCGGCCCGGAAATTCGCAATGCCGTTATTGCAATCACCATTGTTGCGTGGCCCGTGTACGCAAGACTAGTTCGAGGGTTGATCCTGAACTCGAAGTCCAGTGACTACGTCACGGCTTCATCACTTTTGGGCTCATCTTCACTTCGTACTCTTTTTGTTGACCTTCGTCCAAATATCTCAGGACCTGTTTTTGTCTTGATGGCTTTGGAAGTGGGAACTGCGCTGTTGTTGCTTTCGGGACTTTCCTTTCTTGGCCTAGGCGCGACACCCCCCAGCGCAGAGTGGGGTGCCATGGTCTCCATGGGCGCGGTGAACTTTGATCGCTGGTGGGTAGGCCTGTTCCCAGGTCTAGCAATTCTCACAGCGGTACTCGCGTTTAACTTCATTGGAGACACCCTCAGAGATGCACTCGACCCCAGAACTGCAAAGGCGCTGCGCGACTAATGACTCTTCTTAATGTTTCAGATTTGACGGTAACCCTAGCCACGTCAACAGGTGACGCGGACGCAGTCCGTAATCTCTCCTTTTCGTTGGATCATGGCGAAATTCTTGGTATAGCAGGGGAGAGCGGTAGCGGTAAAACCATGACCGCCCTGAGCATCCTGGGTCTATTGCCCTACAAGGGAAAGGCCTCCGGGTCGATTAATTTTGAGGGAAGGGAGGTGCTCGGGAGTTCAAAAAAAGAGTTCCAACATATGCGGGGTAAGGAAATATCAATGATTTTCCAAGACCCGATGACCTCGCTTCACCCCATGCTGACGGTTCAGACTCAGTTAACCGAACATATGAGGTACCACAACAAAATGAGTAAGTCGGCAGCCCGGGAGAGTGCCCTTAAATTGCTCGATACAGTGAAGATCCCTGACCCAGCTTCAGCCCTTCGCGCGCACCCAAGCCAATTCTCAGGTGGAATGCGCCAAAGAATCGCTATCGCTATGGCGTTAGCTTGTGAACCGAAACTCTTGATCGCGGATGAACCAACTACTGCCCTCGACGTCACGGTGCAAGCAGGAATTTTGCGTCTTCTTCATCAAATCCGAGACGAACGCAATCTTTCAATCATGATCATTACTCACGATTTGGGTGTTCTAAGCTCCCTGACAGACAAAATTCTCATTATGTACGCGGGCTCGGAAGTTGAGTCAGGCCCTACACGCGAACTGTTATCAAACCCACGTCACCCATATTCGCAGGGACTTATTGCGGCCCTCCCCGGTGCCAGCAGAGAAGGTAAGTTTCTTACCTCAATTCACGGCATGCCCCCAGAGCTCGGAAACTTCCCCAGCGGGTGTGCATTTCATCCTCGATGTGGATTTGCAGAGGACCGTTGCAGTGTGCCTCCGATTGATGCGACCGTGGTCTCTGAAGGTCACCGAATCTACTGTCCAGTGAATCCATTTTCACACGATCGGGTGGAACAATCATGAATGAAATTCTTTCGGTAGACGACTTGGTTGTGGAATACAACCGCAATGGTTCAAAAGTCAGAGCCGTTGCCGGTGTTGATCTGCGTCTTGAGAAGGGTGAAATTCTTGGATTGGTAGGCGAGTCCGGATGCGGAAAATCTACTTTGGGCAAGGCCATTGTTGGGATTCTTGGTGCGGCAGAGGGGGAAATAATCTTTGACGGATTGCCCGTCAAAAAATTGACTCGAGGCAAGAGACCGGAACATTTCCGAAACCTCCAAATGGTATTCCAAGATCCCTACGGTTCACTTAACCCACGGCGCAAAATCGGTGCGCAGGTAATCGACGGACTTGTTATTGGCGGGATGCACCGGTCAAAGGCATTGGCGCGTGCACAAGAACTACTAGGCATGGTCGGTCTGCCCGCAGACGCGTTAGGGCGCTTCCCACACCAATTCTCAGGCGGGCAGCGGCAACGAATTGCTATTGCGCGGGCACTTGCTGCCTCTGCCAATGTGCTAATCGCCGACGAACCAATTTCAGCGTTGGACACGTCCTCACAAGCGCAAGTTTCAAACCTTCTGGTTAATCTTGTACACGAGTTGTCTGTCGGTATGGTGTTCATTTCACATGACCTCTCTATCGTTCGACGCATCTCGGACAGAGTGGCCGTGATGTATCTCGGCAAAATCGTGGAGACCGGAACGGTTGAGCAGATTTGGGAGAGTCCCGCCCACCCGTATACCAAGGCACTAATCGCTGCCATACCGCATGCCGACGGTCGTTCGACTATGCCGACCGACCTTCCAGGCGATGTTCCAAACCCAATGAGCCCTCCGAATGGCTGCCGGTTCCACCCTCGGTGCCCGCTAGCAATGCCTGACTGCGCTGTGATCGAGCCTGAGTTCGTTACGTTGGCAGATAACCGTCAAGTCGCCTGCCATTTACAAAAAGCAGGGCAGGAGCCCGTTTCGCTCGAGTTAATACCGCGTGTCCCCGCGCCCTAATTTTCGGTAGAAAGGTGCGTTATGCACATAGTTAATGCTCATATCGTCGATGTACTTAATGGCGAAGTCACACGGAATTCATCTGTAGAAATCAATGATCAAGGTGTCATCACGGGTGTAGGTGTGTTGTCACCCATCGGCGGTATGTCTGAAAGCGAAGTCATTGATCTTGAGGGCAGGTATCTTTTCCCGGGGCTCATTTCATGTCACACCCACTTATCGGTGGTGTTCCCTTTTTCGCTCACCGATCCACAGGAAGATCCAGCTGTCACCGCTTTCAGGGCAGCGCAGCGGGCACGTGAAGCATTGATGTCAGGAATTACGACTATTCGATGCGTCCATGAACAGAATCAAGTGGATCTAGCGTTGAGAAATGCGGCACGCGCTGGATGGTTCCAAGGCCCTCGAATATTTGGTGCAGGAAGAGCTTTAGCAACCCCAAATGGGCATGGAAAAGGATCCGCTTGCAGTTACGCGGAGGATTATGAAGGTTTCTATCAGGCGGCGATCGGGGAACTCAACGACGGAGCTGATCACCTCAAAATTTTCATTACTGGCGGCATGGCACATGCCGGTGAGAAACCAGAGAATCCCGAGATGACAGACGACGAAATCCGCGGGGTGGTTCAGGCCGCCACAGAACACGACACCTACGTTGTGGCTCATGCTGGCGGCTCGGAAGCGATCCAGCAGGCTCTGCGGCTCGGGGTTCGGTCATTTGAACACGGATATGTCATGGACCAGGAGACAGTAGATCTAATGGCGGCGAAAAATGTGTTCTACTCACCGACCCTGTGTGTAACTCGATCAGAATCGTGGATGCGTTCACGTGGTTTTGAGGAGGCATCAATTCAGAACTGTTTGGCTGCAAGCGATCGTCACCTGGAAAGTGCGAAGCTTGCAATAAAGGCAAATATTCGTATGACGAATGGAACCGACTACCCGCCGGGTGATCTAGTCGACGGAGTTTCGGCCGCACTTCATGAGCTTTTCCTTATGCATGAAGCGGGTTTGAGTACTGTAAAGGCGCTTCAATCAATAACGTCGACCGCTGCGGACCTCATGAACCAAGGCAAGAATCTAGGACAGATCCAGCCCGGCTACCTTGCAGATTTTGTCGCCATGAAAGGGAACCCTCTCGAGGACCCGCAGCACCTTCGGGAGATTGACTTTGTAATGCAGGCTGGCGAACCATTAGTACAGATTTAGAAAGATATCGCATGCAAAAAGTTGAGTTTTGGCTCGATACGTTGTGCCCGTGGGCATGGATGACATCCCGTTGGCTCAAAGAGGTAGAAAAAGTTCGGGACGTGGACATCACATGGAATGTCATGAGCCTGTATTACCTCAACCTGGGAAGAGACTGGATCACCCACGAGTATTTGGAGAACGCCCACAAAGCGTTAGGACCCCTTCGGGTCATGGTGGCGACTCAAAAGAGTATAGGTCCCTCGGTTGTTGATGACCTTTACACCACATACGGCAACCACATTCACCTTCACAAAGAAAAGTTTTCACAGGAACTGTCCGAACGCGTGATCTCAGAACTCGGACTACCCGCAAGCCTGTTGGAGTCTGTAGAAGACGAATCACTTGACATTGATATTATTGAGAGTCACACACGCGGATTATCACTGGTAGGCGAAGATGTGGGTACTCCCATTATTGCCGTTGATTCAACAGCCTTTTTTGGACCTGTACTCTCCCCCGCTCCTCAAGGTGAGCGCGCGGGAGTCCTTTTTGACGCAGTGGTGACCGCAGCACAATTTCCCGAGTTCTTTGAACTCAAGCGCACGCGTACGGTCGGACCAATCTTTGACTAGGGGATTCAATGTGTGGCACTCAAATCCCGAAAATCGGATTGAGGAACCAGACAATCAGCTCGTGCTTCATACACTGCTGAGATCAACTGATTCCTCGGGAAAAGTTAGTGCGAGCTTTGTCCACATTCAAGGGCTTCATCGGCCACTCATTACACATTCCGAACTTCGAATTTATCTTGTGGTTTCAGGGAGTATGGACTTCTTGCTCAACACCACTGAAAGGGTGTCACTTGCAAAAGGTGATGCGCTCACGATTAATGCGGGAACCCTTTACCAACTAGAGGGACGCGGTGAATACTACGTTGTCAATGTTCCAGGCTTCCAAGACGGTGACGACGTATATTTCTAGCGGATATACGAAGCGCCATTAATGTCGATCGTGGAGCCATTAAGGCTCGGGAGTTTTCCTGTTGCTAACAACGTTACCGTTTCGGCAATATCGGTGGGCGGTACCCATTGCGCCATAGCTAGGGATGCTGTGACGGCTTCCTCCCCTCCGAGTGAGCGTGCCGAAGCTTCTGACATGGCCGTTCGAACTACACCCGGCGAAATTAAGTAGGTCGAAATATTTTTCCCCTGGTAATTTCGAGCAATAGTTTTCAGCAGGGCCGAGACGGGTGCCTTTGACGCTGCATAGGCCCCAAGTCGGGCGTTGCCCGATCCTCGAACGGCAGCCCAACTAGAGATCCCGATAATGCTGCCACCACCTGTTTCCAAAAAATGGAGAACTGCCTTTCGAATTAGGAATGCCGGAGCACTCGCGTTGATGTTGAGAGCCTGGCTCCAGGCGGTTGCCCAATCCTCGTCGCTGTCGGTGAGGGCGGCTTCTGGCATCACCGCCGCATTTGATACCAACACGTCGATCTTTCCCGCCCACGCGATAGCCTGATTCCAGAGACCTTCATAAGCTTTGGGATCCGAAAAGTCTGCGTGCAGTAAGAGTTTACGATCGTTATCAATATTCTTTGTTGCAGCGACTGCCCCGTAGTAATCAGAGGAATATTGCGCAATCACCCGTGCGCCATGCGCACCCAAAGATTCAACGATCGTGCGCCCAATTCCCTTTGAAGCTCCCGTTACCAGAATGGTTCGATCAGTGAGATCCTGCATTACAGCATTGTCCTATCCGCATTTTCTGAAACCACTTGTTAAATATACTTGAAAGCAAGCTACTTCACGGGGGCGTTAGAGTGTTCGCGGCAATTGACGTGCAAGCTTGAAACCGCCTGCCGAAAATGGCTCCCTTTTCAACGAGCGTTAAGACTTACCCGGGATCCTCATCTTTGAGATTACCCAGCAATATGACTGAAATATGAAATATTGGGGATTAGAGGAAGAGAATCCAGGATTTTTGTCTAGGAGGGGTAGCGGTGTATCTTTAGTAAATGAAAAAATTGCTATTACTCATGCTCTTAGCCGGTGTCGGGTACCTGGTGTATCGCAAGGTCACTGAAGTTGAAACTGACGATGACCTATGGTCTGAATTAGGGGCCGATCAGGACCTGCGCTAGCATCTCCCTCGCACCGAAAATAGTTTGCGCTGTTAAGGTGTGAATCCCGCACCTCGAGGGGCTTTAGCTCAGTTGGTAGAGCGCTGCCTTTGCAAGGCAGATGTCAGGAGTTCGAGTCTCCTAAGCTCCACAGATTTTGTCTCATTGAGACAGCCGTTACTCTTAAAATGATTTCAAATCGGGGCGCACTCACATCCTTGCGTTCGGAGCATGGAGCTCGGAGCATGTAAATACTTGTGGGCAAAACGTGGGAATAATTCCATTTAATGGCCCAAGGAGAAGCAATGAAATCAATGTCATGCAATCAACTCGGTGGCGCTTGAGAGCAAATATTTTCAGGTGAATCCTTTGATGACCTCGCAGCCGAAAGTCAAGAACATGGCAAAGAGATGTTTAGGGCTAATGATGGACCGCATATTGCGGCAATAGGCAAAAAAATGAAGGAACTCATGAAATCCAATGAAATGGATGCGTGGATGGCGGCGCGTAAGGCTGAATTCGAGGCACTATAGGTTTCCATCTCAGGTTAAGAGCCACACAGTTCTGTGCTGTAGCGTGCTGCCAGGTCGATTTGCCCGTGCTGGATATCATCATCCCGCGCGAGTATGCAACTCCCTAGCGTGAAAGTATTGGGCCATGACAATTCAAGCGATTCTGCATACAAATCTCGGTGACATCACCTGTAACCTATTCCCCGATCACGCCCCTAAGACGGTCGAGAACTTCACGGGCCTGTCTGAA
>Ga0213861_10000250_pt1 | contig 45570 bp, 39 predicted proteins | sample PICome_4_FD_160110 | JGI IMG/M metagenome (GOLD analysis project Ga0213861, IMG submission 160110) | Coastal seawater microbial communities near Pivers Island, North Carolina, United States - PICO131 | ecosystem: Environmental > Aquatic > Marine > Coastal | place: USA: North Carolina... | reverse complement strand
AAGCCGCCCCGATCGGCCAAGCTCTAACGAGTCATAGCGGGTTAATAACACCGCTAGAAAGCGCCACTAAGAGCGCTGATCCCAACACCAAGCGATAGATCACAAAGGGCAAAAAGCTTCGGGTGCTGATGTAGCGCATCAGCCAGGCAATGACGGCCCACCCGATCATGAAAGCCATCACGGTGGCTACGACTGTGTCGAAAAGACTAAACGGCCCTGAGGAACCGGGGTTGCTCAGGGCGGTATTGAGTTCATAAAAGCCACTTCCCAGAACAGCCGGTATGGCCAGCAAGAAGGAATATCGGGTGGCAGAGACGCGGTCGTATCCCAGGGTTCTCCCCATCGCGATTGTGGCGCCTGAGCGTGAAACGCCAGGGATAAGGGCCAACATTTGAGCCATCCCATAAGCCAGGCCGTGCGGTGTGGTGAGGGTGCTTAAATCGCGGTTTCTTTTCCCCCACCAGTCAGTAGCAGCAAGAATCAGGCCAAAGATGATGAGGACGCTCGCCACGAGCCATAGAGATCGAAAAGCGCCCCGAATGTATTCCTGTGCAAAATATCCCACCGCAACGATGGGAAGTGTTCCCACAATGATGAGCCAGCCCAGCCGGGCATTAGTGCGATCTAACGCAGAGGCGTCGCGCCACCAGGAGCGGTTTTTCCCCAAGGAGCGAAACCACCCAGCAAGAATGTTGCCGATATCGCGGGCGAAATAAACCAATACGGCCAGCTCGGTGCCGATTTGGGTGATGGCCGTGAACGTGGCACCGGGGTCGGTGGCGCTGGGGAGGAACTCCCCCACGATCCGCACGTGGGCGCTGGAGGAGACGGGAAGGAATTCGGTGAGACCTTGAACAATGCCGAGCAGTATCGCTTCCCATAGCCCCATGGTTCTAACGCTACTGGGTAGAACACGATGCGGTGGGAGCTTTAGTGGTAATGTCGTGTCTCGGTCGCAACGTGTTGAATCTTTACACGATGTGCGCGCGGGTGGCGGAATGGCAGACGCGCTAGCTTGAGGTGCTAGTGCCCGAAAGGGCGTGGGGGTTCAAGTCCCCCCTCGCGCACGCGACGACAGGGTCTTTCACTTCGGTGGAGGGCCCTGTTTTGTTTCCCGGTGTCAGTGGATGTTGACACAATCGAACAAATGTTCGAATATAGCTTTATGTCCCCCGCACTCACTCTGGAAGGCGCGCCACCAGCGCGCGCTGAGGTGCATGCTTTGCAGCAGCGTATTCACGCGATGCAAAAAACCACAGTCGAGCATCGAGTCTTTCCGGTGAGCCAAGCGGTGGCTAATCTTTTCCCGGAGCGAGGACTCTCTCGTGGCTCTATCTACCAAGTGGACTCTTCTGCGTCTCTGCTGTGGGCTTTGCTCGCCGAGCCTTCTCAAAGCGGTACGTGGTGCGCGGTGGTGGGTGCTCCCGACCTCGGGCTTGCCGCTGCGTCAGAAATGGGTGTCAATGTTGATCGCTTGGTAGTGGTCCCCCACCCCGGGGAGCAATGGTTTGCCGTCGTGGCCGCCTTGATTGATGTGGTGGGGATTGTGGCGTTGGGTTCGATACCGGCGCCATCGGATCGCATGCTTTCTACGCTCACGGGACGTTTACGCGAAAGAGAAGCCACCCTTTTGGTGCGCGATGCCTGGCCGCGTAGTGAAGCCAGCATTCAAGTGCGGCACCAGTGGAGTGGTCTCAGGCAGGGCAGCGGAATGCTGCACGAGCATCGTATGTCCATGAGTTCCACACCGCGCCATGGGCATCCCGTACGCACCTGCGAGATGGTGATTGACGCTTGGGGGGCTCACGAACAGACTCACCATGCTCCTGTGATTGATATCGCTCACCACCGTCAGGCGGGCTAATCTCATGAGACGCAGTCTGGTGGTGTGGTGTCCGCAGTGGTCTTTGGTGGCTGCGTATCAGGATGATTCTCTCCCGGAGATCACACCGGGTATTCCCGCGGCTCTTGTGCACAAGGGTGCTATTGCTCAGTGCTCGAAAGAAGCCGGTGAGGCGGGAGTGCGTGTGGGCATGAAACGCCGAGATGCCCATCTCACGTGTCCCAGCATTGTCTTAGCGGCAAGTGATGCGCACCGGGACCACGCTTCTTTTCAGCGGGTCATTATTGACTTGATTGCGTGTGTGCCCCAGCACTCGTTGATCGCACCAGGCTTGGTCGCTTTCCACGCTCGAGGGCTTGCCCGTTTTTATGGCAGCGAGGAAGCCTCCGCCAGGATGCTGATGGATGCGGTGCATCGAAGTCAGCCTTTAGCCACCGCTCGGGTAGGGATTGCTGATGATCTTTTTAGTGCCGTCATTGCTGCTCAACACACCACAGCGCTGTATCCGGTGAGAGCAGTCGAGCCGGGACAGTCAGCTGTATTTCTAGCGGACATGCCGATCGCCGTGTTGGAAGATGAGGCCACAATCTCGCTGTTGGGGCGTTTGGGGGTGCGCACTCTGGGAGATTTCGTTGCCCTGGGAGTCGAGGCGATTCGTGAGCGTTTAGGCACCAGGGGTGAAGAGCTCTATCGCTTGGCCACAGGCCTGGGTGGCTCTCCCCTGGCGCTCAACGATGCACCGGTGGATACCGAAGAAACTATTGATCTGCCAGAGCCTTATTCCCTCACGGAGCAAGTTGCTTTTGCTATTCGCACCGCAACCCAGCAGTACAGTGACCGACTACGCAGAGCGGGGTGGGTGTGTACCCAGGTGCGTGTCACCTTGAGCTTTGACGATGCCACCGTGCACGAGCGCACCTGGGTGCATCCTCGTTTCTTTTCTGCCAGTGATTTAGTGGATCGGGTCCGATGGCAATTGGACCAGTGTTTTCGTGACCGTACCGGCGAAGATACCGATTTTCCACCTGGTCTTAGTGCCGTGCGCTATGCCGCACTGGACCCTGAAGAGGCCTACGCCCACGAACCTGGTCTGTGGGGGCACGGACCCGATAGTCGAGTGCATCATGTGCTCTCTCGTGTGCAATCCATGGTGGGAGCCAGTGGCGTGCTCACGGCGTCACCGCGACGTGCTCGAGTGGCACACGAATCCCATGCGCTCACTCCCTGGGGAGATACGCCACCGGTGGAAAAAAACCCTGGACCACTTCCCGGGGCGTTGCCCTCTCCCCTGCCTGCCACGGTTTTTTCCACCCCCCACACCGTGGGCGTCATCGGTGCCGATGGTGCTGAGATTGTGGTCTCTGACACAGCAGAACTGTCTGCGCAGCCACATTGGCTGGTCTCGGGTTCGCGTCGTCGAAAGCTGAGGTCGTGGGCGGGTCCCTGGCCGGTGTGGGAAAAATGGTGGGATCCCGCCAGTAGCCGATTTATCCATCGCCTTCAAGTGGTTGATGAAGAAGGCATCGGGTGGCTAATTAGTGCCACGGAAGCGAAACACTGGCATATCGAAGCGCGGTATGACTAATGGGGTGGCATAACCCACCCATTTCCTGGTCAGAGCACGAACGCCGCCTCGCCGACGCTTCTCGTCCCGTTTCGCCCGAGGCGTCCACTCCAGAGTCTTCACAAACTAGCTCGCCCACGCGCTCGTTTCACCGCCAGCCCTACCAAGCTCCAGAGCTGATCCCGGGTGAAGAAGCCTCGGATCACGTGGAATATGCCGAATTGCACATGCACAGCAGTTTCAGTTTCCTGGATGGAGTTTCTGCCCCTCAAAAATTAGTGGAACGAGGTGCGCAACTGGGGTTAGAAGGCCTTGCGATTACCGATCACAACGGAATGTATGGGGTGGTGCGATTCGCAGAAGCCGCCGCCGCACACGCCATGTCCACTGTATTTGGCGCAGAAATTTCGTTAGCCCCCCACCAGGCTCGTACCGATGTTGAGGACCCGCCTGGACAGCATCTGCTGGTGTTGGCCCGAGGGGAAGAGGGCTATCACCGCTTGTGTTCTGCTCTTACCGACGCACATTTGGCCACACCGGAGAAAGGAACTTTGGCATGTGACATAGAAACCTTGGCCGAAAGGGGTAAAGGCCACTGGTTGATTCTCACGGGGTGCCGTAAAGGTGGGGTGCGTTTTGGTTTACCACATACCCGGATGCCTTCGCGCACCGAACAAGACCGCAGCGAAGCAGAACTTAAGCGTCTGGTGGAGCTCTTTGGTGCTGAGAACGTGGTCGTCGAGCTGTATGACCACCAGCACCCCCTAGATAGCGTCCACAATGATTTCTTAGCAACCCTTGCCGCTACCCATCATCTCCCCGTGGTCGCTACCGGAATGGTTCACTACGCCACTGCAGAAGAAGCCGATCTTGCCCAAGCAATGGCTGCCATTCGGGCACGCTCCAGTATGGATTCGCTGCACAACTGGTTACCCGCTTCCCCCGCTGCGTATTTGCGCTCTGGTGCTCAGCAGGCTGCACGCTTTAGTGCTTTTCCGGGTGCGGTCACGGCCAGCGTCCGCATTGCTGCGGAATTGAGTTTTTCGCTCAAAAAAGTCACCCCGGGGTTGCCTCGGTCTTTGTGTCCCCCCGGACACACACCGATGAGCTATTTGCGGGAGTTGATCACTGAAGCGGTTCCTCGTCGTTACCCCCATCCGCTCCCTGCGGTGTGGAAAAGAATCAACGCTGAGCTGGATTTGATAGAGAAAAAAGATTTTGCCGGATATTTCTTGATTGTCTACGACATTGTTCGTTTTGCCCGTAGTCGGGGAATCCTGTGCCAAGGCCGAGGGTCAGCGGCTAACTCTGCCGTGTGTTTTTTGCTCGATATCACCGCCGTGGATTCGATTTATTACAACCTGCCCTTTGAACGGTTTCTCTCGGCTCTCCGAGACGAAGAGCCCGACATCGATGTCGATTTTGAATCCCGTCGCCGTGAAGAAGTTATTCAGTATGTCTATGAGCGCTACGGCCGACGACAAGCAGCACAGGTGGCCACCGTGATCGAGTACAAAGGTAAAAGTGCCATTCGCGATATGGCCCGCGCACTGGGCTATAGCCCCGGTCAACAGGATGCTTTTTCTCGCCAGGTGGAGCGCTCAGGAGTGCCTCACGACGACGCCAGTACCACGATTCCTACCGCTGTGACAGACCTGGCTCAGCGCACGGTGAGTTTGCCGAGACATTTGGGTATTCATTCCGGTGGCATGGTCCTGACTGATCGCCCGGTCTCTGAAGTGGTGCCTATTGAGCCAGCTCGGATGGCCCACCGCACGGTGTTGCAGTGGGATAAAGACGATTGCGAATGGATGGGGTTGGTCAAATTCGACCTTCTGGGGCTGGGCATTTTGGAAGCCATCCGCGACACCTTTGACCTTGTGGAAGAACACCTGGGTGAAACGTGGGAACTTGCCACGTTGCCCCGGGATGAGGCAGGTGTCTATGACATGCTCTGCCGCGCGGACTCAATAGGGGTCTTTCAGGTTGAATCCAGGGCACAAATGGCGCTGTTGCCGAGGCTTCAACCACGCAGGTTTTATGACTTAGCCATTCAAATAGCCATGATTCGACCGGGTCCCATTCAAGGTGGGGCGGTCCATCCTTTTGTTCGTCGTAAAGCGGGCTTAGAGCCTGTGCAGTATGCCCATCCCGCTTTAGAAGAATGCTTGGAACGCACCCTGGGGGTGCCCATATTTCAAGAACAGTTGATGCAAATAGCCATGGCAGTGGGCGGCTGTACCGGGGAAGACGCGGATTTGTTGCGCCGCGCGATGGGGTCCAAAAGAGGCTTAGAGCGCATCGAATCACTGCGTGAAACGCTCTATAACGGGATGGCACAGAGCGGTTTGGATGCGGCGACATCAGATCGCATCTACGGCATGATTCAAGCTTTTGCCAGCTTTGGTTTTGCCGAAAGCCACTCGTTAAGTTTTGCCTTACTGGTCTATGCCAGTTCCTGGTTGAAGTTGCACTATCCCGCAGTATTTCTTGCTGGATTGTTACGTGCGCAGCCCATGGGGTTCTACTCCCCCGCGTCGTTAGTTGCCGATGCGGAACGCCACGGCGTTGTGGTCAAGGGGCCTTCGGTTAATTATTCGCTCACCGAAGCATCAGTAGAGCCGCGGGAAGGTGCGAGTGCTACACCCACCGGTCGTGATTCCTGCCTGCGCTATGACCAACCCACCCCGTCTTCTGTGTTTGACCCTGAGGGTGAGGATCCCACGACCGCTCATCGTCGTGATGCCCATCTGGCGCTCAGGTGGGGGTTGGCCAGTGTCCGCGGGGTGGGGGTTGATACCGCGGAGCGAATCGTGGCGCAGCGCCTTACTGGCGGACCCTTTATCGATGCCACCGACCTCTCACGCCGAGTGGGACTGAGCGCCAGCCACCTGGAATCGTTAGCCAGTGCCGGTGCTTTGGAGGATTGTGGAATATCTCGCCGGGAAGGAATCTGGGCTGCTGGCCATCTCGCCACGGAACACCCGCAATATCTTCCTCACACCACCACTGCGCTTCGATTGCCTCTGTTTGAGCAGATGACCTCCCAGGAGGTCATGATGGCAAACCGGGTATTCACGGGGGCATCCCCAGGGGATCACCCCCTGCGATATGCCCGGCAGACTCTTCGTGAATCGGGGGTCTCTACGGTGGCGCAGATGCTTAGTCATGAACCAGGCAGGCGGGTCTGGGTGGCAGGAATTGTGACACACCGCCAACGTCCTGCAACCGCTATGGGCGTTACGTTTCTCAACGTTGAAGATGAAACCGGGCTGGTCAACGTTATCTGTGGTGTTGGTTTGTGGAAGCGCTACCGGACGCTCTTGCGAGATAGTGCTGCGATTGTCGTGCGGGGTCTGCTCGAGCGCAGCTCTCAAGGGGTCGTCTCGATTGTGGCGGATGCGGTGGAAACATTAGACCTGGGTGTTGCTGATGCGGCGAGGAATTTTCGCTAGCGAAGGGCCCACAGGGCAACAGCGCTGGCCGCAGCCACATTGAGGGAATCCACTCCGCCGTGCATGGGGATACTGACCACAGAATCAGCGCTATCGAGTGCCTGTTTCGTCAGACCCTCGCCTTCAGTGCCGAGGATCAACGCAAGCTTCTCCGGCGGGTGAGCGGCAAAAACATCCAGCGGGATGGCCTGGTCATCCAGGGCCAAAGCAGCGAGATGAAAATTCTGGTCGTGAAGTGCCTGGACCAGCTCTGCCCACGAAGCAGCCCTAGTCCAGGGGACCTGCATGACCGTGCCCATGCTCACTCGAATGCTTCGACGATAGAGAGGATCGGCACAGGAAGCAGAAACAATGACCGCATCCGCACCTAAACCAGCTGCGGAGCGAAAAGCAGCCCCCACATTGGTGTGGTCCACGATGTTTTCCAACACCACGATGGTGGTGGCCGAGCTCAGCAGGGATTCGATAGTGGGCAAGTGTGGCCTCGCCATACTGGCCAGGGTGCCTCGATGCACATTGAAACCGGTGATGGATTCGATCATCTTGGCATCTTCTACATAGACCGGAAGGTCCTTGGTAGCTCCCGGAAACTTCTCCCCCAGTGCCACCACCGCGTCACTCCAGCGTGGTGTAGTGAGCACTGAGAGTGGCTGGTGGCCCGCGTTGAGAGCGCGCTCGAACACTCGGAGGGATTCAGCGAGATAGATCCCCGAGGCCGGTTCGGTAGCGGTGCGAAGCGCGACATCGGTGAGGTGTCGATAGTCCGAAACCGCAGGGTTATCGGGGTCAGCCAGAGTCTGTAAGCGCATGGGCGTTCACCTGGCTTTCTGGAATGCGAAACATAATCGTAAAAAACGAACGTTACGCTCCAGATTACGCACAAAGACCGGTGGGGAGCTCACTCAGAGATGGATGTCGTCCAATCCGAGGTAGAAGAGCTTATTGAGCGCGCCATCGAAACCCTCCACGGTAAACGAACGGCGGTGCTCACCGGTGCCGGAATTTCCACTGATTCGGGTATTCCTGACTATCGAGGTGAAGGTGCACCGAAGACACACCCGATGACCCTGCAGAATTTTCTGGAATCGCCGTCCTATCGCCAACGATATTGGTTGGGTTCCCACCTGGGTTGGGGTCGATTCGCTGGCGCTAGGCCTAATGCGGGACACGCCGCTATAGCGCGGGCAGAAGAATCATCGGCATTTTCCGGGGTGGTCACCCAAAACGTGGATGCGCTGCACCATAAAGCCGGGTCGCTTCGGGTGGTGGATCTCCATGGACGACTCGACAAGGTGCGCTGTATTCACTGTGGGCAGGCTTACACCCGAGATGCCATTGCTACCACCATCGAGCAGCTCAATCCCTGGATCGCTGGAGAGCAGCTTGAGGGGAAGATGAAGCCCGATGGTGACGTGGAAACCTCGTTGTCTGCCGACTTCGTTGTTCCCCCGTGTGAGTTATGCGAGGGCTTACTCAAACCAGAGGTCGTCTTCTTTGGCGAGATGGTTCCCTTTTCGGTGTTTGACCAAGCCGCTGGTTTATTGGAGCGATCAGACGCTCTCTTAGTAGCGGGTTCTTCTTTGGTGGTGAACACTGGCATGCGACTGGTAACCCTTGCCCACAAGCGAAAAAAGCCCATCGTGATCATTAATAAGGGTCCGACCAAGGCAGATCGCATGGCAACCGTTAGGATTGAGGGCGGAACGTCAGAAACCCTTGACTCGATAGTGCAGGGTTTACGTTCTCAGGCTACGTAGCCGCAACTGCAACAGGGGCCGCGCCCCGAGGAGTGTCATGACGCGTTTTTTTCTTGTGCGCCACGGTGAGACCGAATGGAATCGTGAACGCCGAATTCAAGGTGTTAGCGATATTCCGCTTAACGACACGGGCCGTGCGCAAGCCGCTGCCCTGGGTGACATCCTGGTTGGTCACAATTTTGACCTCATCGTCTCTAGCCCTCTTTCTCGGGCGGATGAGACGGCCAGAATTATTGCCCAGCGCCTGGGGATGCCCGCTCCCATCACCGTTGCTGATCTCATAGAGCGAAACTATGGTGAAGCGGAAGGCTCCAGCGGTGCTGACTTAGACCTTCGCTATCCCCCGGGAACAGATATTCCCGGTCGTGAAGACCGAGAAGTGGTGACCCAACGGGCGATTCGGGTTCTTCACGACATGGCGATTCGGCACCCGCACGCGGATATTGTGGCCGTTGCTCACGGAGCGGTCATTCGCAGCGTGGTCGATTATGCAGCCCCTGGCCTGCATAAGGAGCCGATTACTAACTGTTCTGTTCATAGCTTCAGCCTTGTTGCTGGCACGCTGGAACTGGTTGCGTTTGATGACCCCATGGAGATTGCGTCACATCAGCTCGCTCAGGACGAGTTTGAAGACCAAAACCCCGTTGAGGCCAGAGAGCGCGGATAGGTCACTGCCGACAAGGTGTCCCTGGTCAATAGTCCGCGCGGCTATTGCTGGGCGCTTTAGACTAAAGCCTCGCCTGCTTCGACACCCATAAAGGACTGCCCGTGGACTTCTCTCCCCCTTCCGTTCATCGCGGGTTGGAGCATGACCCCCAGTGGTATCGACGGGCCGTGTTTTACGAAGTGATGGTGCGCGCCTTCTATGACGCCGATGGTGACGGGGTTGGGGATATTCCTGGTCTGATCAGCAAGCTGGACTACCTAGAGTGGCTGGGCATAGATGCCCTCTGGCTGCCGCCTTTTTACTCGTCTCCATTAAGGGATGGTGGTTATGACGTGGCTGATTTCCGGCAGGTGCTGCCGGAATTTGGCACGATTGACGATTTTGGGGAGCTCGTTTCCCAGGCCCACGCTCGGAATATGAGGGTCGTGATGGATTTACCCCTCAATCACACCTCGGTCGAACACGCGTGGTTTGAATCGTCGCGCTCTGATCCGCAAGGACACTATGGGGATTACTACGTCTGGTCGGATACAGACAAGATCAGAGAACAAATCCGGATAATTTTCACCGATACCGAAGAATCAAACTGGGCTTTCGATTCCGTGCGACGCCAGTTCTATTTCCACAGATTTTTCTCTCACCAGCCTGACTTGAACTACCACAACCCCCAAGTCCACGACGAAATTCACGACATTGCTCGCTTCTGGCTGGACATGGGTGTCGATGGTTTCCGATTAGACGCGGTGCCCTACCTCTACGAATCTGATGAGGGCAGCGGGGAAAGCGAACCCGAGACTCACGAATTTTTGGAGCGATTCAGAGCCTTTATCGATGCAGAGTTTCCAGGCCGTGTGCTGATTGCGGAGGCAAACCAGTGGCCTCGCGAAGTCGCCGCGTATTTGGGGACTGAAGAGAAGCCCCAGTGCCATATGGCCTTTGATTTCCCGATCATGCCCCGAATTTTCTATGCACTTCGCTCCCAACAAACGGCAAGCCTGAACGCCGTGCTGAAAGAGACGACCGAGGTGCCCGCGGGTGCCGCCTGGGGTGTCTTCCTGCGCAACCATGATGAATTAACGCTGGAGATGGTCACCGAGGAGGAGCGCCAGGCGCTCTATGGCTGGTATGCCTATGACCCGAGGATGCGGGTCAACGTCGGCATTCGCCGCCGCCTTGCTCCCCTACTGGATAACTCTCGCTCGGAGCTCCAGTTGGCACACGCGCTCTTACTCTCGCTCGCCGGCAGTCCTTTCCTCTACTACGGGGATGAAATAGGGATGGGCGACAATATCTGGCTGGAGGACCGCGATAGTTCGCGTACCCCGATGCAATGGACGCCAGATCGCAACGCTGGCTTCTCTTCCGCTGATGCGGGCAAACTATTCCTACCCGTAGTCCAATCACTGGTTTATAACTATCAGTCGGCGAATGTCGAAACCCAGCTGGCTCAGCAGGCGTCGTTGCTGCACTGGGTGCGCACTATGGTCCATGTCCGCAAGAATCACCCAGTTTTTGGGGTGGGATCGATGACCGTGGTGCCCACGGATTCGCCGAGTGCTTTGGCCTTTATTCGTGACATGCCCGCTTCGGAATGTCGCCCGGGTGAGCGGCCAGAAACAGTGTTGTGTGTGTATTCGTTCTCGCATAACCCCCTTGCCGTGTCACTGACACTGCCCGAAGAGTTCAGGGCCAACAAAGTGACAGACGTCTTTGGGGGGAGCACTTTTCCCGCACCGAGCGAGCAAGGACACATCACCCTGGCTTTGCCGCCACAAAGCTTTTATTGGCTCTCTCTTGCCGGCGTTAAGGCTTCGGTAACCTAGGCTCTGTGACTATGGCCCACTGGAGTGACACCCTCGCAGTTTTCGACACCGAGACCACCGGCTTGGATACTCGCTCCTCCCGCATCGTCACGGCTTTTGTGGGACTTATCGACGCGCAGGGCAACACGGTGGAGGCTGCCTCCTGGTTAGCTAACCCTGGCGTCCCGATTCCTCAACAGGCTTCCGATGTTCATGGCATCACCGATGAGATTGCCACTCGTGATGGCAGGCCAGCACAGGAGGTTGTCGCAGAGATTGGCACGACTCTCGGTGGTTATCTTTCCCGAGGAATACCGGTCGTGGCGTACAACGCGAGTTATGACTTTTCCATCCTTCACCACGAGATGGTGCGCCACGGATTGAGCCCCCTGAGCGATCCTCGTCCGATTGTCGACCCTCTGGTTCTTGACCGGGCTCTTGACACGTACCGCAAAGGCAAGCGAACCCTGCAAATGGCGACCGCGCATTACCTGGTGCGATTTGATGACGCCCACACGGCCGATGCCGACGCGATTGCGTCAGGCCGGGTAGCGCAAGCGATCCTCGCGAAGTTTGCCGCCGAGCTAGACGGTGATGCCCAGTGGCTCCACGACCAACAAATTGCGTGGGCTAAAGCGTGGGCTGAGAACTACCAGAAATACCGCCGCACTCATGGCGACCCCAACTTCCGAGCGAGCGGAGATTGGCCTGTGAGTATTTAGGCGCCGAAGTTCTTGAAGCGCTGGTTGAACTTCTCCACGCGTCCGGCAGAGTCCAGGATGCGCTGCTTACCCGTGTAGAACGGGTGCGAGGCACTGGAAATTTCCACGTCAATGACGGGGTAGGTGTTGCCGTCTTCGAATTCAATCGTCTTGTCGCTCGTACGGGTGGAACGAGTCAAAAAGCTCTCCCCCGAGGTCAAGTCGCGAAACACGATCGGAGCGTACTCGGGGTGAATGTCAGCCTTCATTGCATAAGTCCTTAGATGAAACGGCGCCAGCGTCTTTTAATGCTGGCCAAAGCGCTACTTTACCAGTATTTTCACAATGCTGTGGCCTGATAACGACCATTGTTATGTGTAATCGACAGCGGCCGACCAAATGCCTCGCTCATCACATCACCGGTGAGCGTGTGCTCGATAGGACCCTGGGCAACAATGTTTCCGTTATCCAGCAGCAGAAGGTGGGTGAATCCACTGGGGATTTCTTCGACATGATGCGTCACCATGACCATGGCGGGTGAGCTGGACTCGGAAGCAAAGTGGTCCAACATCTCGATGACGTCCTCTCGAGAGCCGACATCCAAGCTCCCTGCGGGCTCATCCAAGAGAAGAAGCTCGGGATCCGTCATCACGGAACGCGCTATTTGGACTCGCTTGCGTTCACCATCCGACAAGGTACCCATGGTGGCCTGAGCGAGGTGATCTAGGCCCCATTCAGAAAGCACTCGCAGGGCTCTGCGAACATCGATGTCTTCGTAATCTTCTCGCCAACGTCCGGTGACCCCATAAGCCGCGGTGAGCACGGCATCCGTGACCGTTTCGTTGAAGGGGATTCGATGGGACATATCGCTGGAGGCAAACCCGACCCGTGGCCGTAGCTCGAAAACATCGGTCGACCCCATCACGTTGCCGAGAACCTTGACCGTGCCCGAGCTTGGATGCACCAAGGACGCCAAAATCGCCAAGAGGGTCGTCTTTCCCGCACCATTGGGACCGAGAATGACCCACCGCTGGGACGAGTCAATAGTCCAGGAGATATTGGAAAGAATTGTGCGGGAGTCGCGAATAAAATCGACGGATTCGAAGGATGCGACGGTGGCCATAACTGTCCCCACCATACTCCACCGAGAGCTCAAAGCTCGTGAGGATTAACCACATCGGCTACGCTGAGGGCATGGCCCCACCCAAGGTGTTCGGGATTGTCTTAGCAGGTGGCGAAGGCAAACGTCTCATGCCCCTGACGGCAGATCGCGCGAAGCCGGCCGTCCCCTTCGCCGGCCACTATCGTCTGATCGATTTCGCCATTTCCAATCTGATCAACTCAAGCCTGCGTCAGATTGTCGTGCTCACTCAATACAAATCCCACTCGTTGGACCGACACGTGTCCCAAATGTGGCGTTTGAGCGGAATGTTGAACGCGTATGTGGCTTCGGTGCCTGCTCAGCAGCGTTTGGGTAAGAGATGGTTTGCCGGTTCCGCTGATGCAATTTTTCAAAGTTTGAACCTGATTCGCGACGAAAAGCCTGACCTGGTCGTTGTCGTGGGCGCAGACCACGTCTACCGAATGGACTTTCAACAAATGGTGGACGCCCATCTTGCCAGTGGCGCTTCGGTTACTGTAGCTGGAATCCGCCAGCCCAAAGAACTTTCCGATCAGTTCGGAGTCATTGAGACCGATCCCGACAATCCTGAGATGATTGCTCGTTTTCTCGAAAAGCCCAAAGATGCCGCGGGCCTCAGCGACTCACCGGATGAGGTATTGGCCTCCATGGGTAACTATGTCTTCACCACGAGCGCCGTGATAGACGCCGTGCGCAGCGATGCCAAAGACGTCGAATCGGAACACGACATGGGCGGAAACATCATCCCTGCGTTTGTGGAGCAGGGCACAGCAGGCGTATACGACCTTTCGCGCAACACCGTTCCGGGGGCAAAGGAGCGCGACCGCTTCTATTGGCGTGATGTGGGAACAATTGACGCTTTCTTCGAGGCTCACCAGGACCTGGTGTCGAAGGATCCCGTTTTTAACCTTTTCAACAGCGATTGGCCGATTTACTCCCAACAGTGGAACTCTCCCCCGGCAAAATTCGTGGAGGATGCCAACGGTAACGCTGGTTCGCTGTCGGAATCGACGGTGTCGCTTGGCTGTTATGTGGTGGGAGCAACGGTATCGGGCAGCGTGTTGGGTCCATGGGTGAAGATTGATTCGGGTGCTCATGTGGAAGATTCCATACTGTTTGAGCGCGTGGTGGTCGGCGCTGGAGCTCATATCACACACGCCATCCTGGATAAAGACGTGGTGATTGAGCCTGGCGCACAGGTGGGTGTGGACTCTGTCGCGGATCGAGCACGAGGCTTTACTATCTCTCCCAGCGGTGTGACGGTGGTCGCTAAAGGAGTAGTGGTTACTGCGTGAGCGGCCCGAGGTTTCTCGTGGTGTTGGATGTGGATTCAACCCTCACCCGAGACGAGGGTATCGATTTACTCGCGGCGGCAATTTCGGAGGATGTTGCGAACACGGTTGCGGGGATTACGGCCTCGGCGATGCGGGGAGAAATCGATTTTGAGCAGTCCTTGAGGCAGCGAGTGGGCGCTTTGAGAGGAGTCACGAGGGATCAGATGTCCCACGCGATTTCTCAAGTTCGCATCACACCGGGAGCACAAGAGCTTATTTCCCGTGCGCACGAGCTCGGTCACCTGGTGGGTGCTGTCTCCGGGGGCTTTCATGACATGGTCGACCCTCTGGCAGATGAATTAACCCTCGATATGAACGCTGCTAATCGGTTGGAATGGAAAGGCGGAGTTCTCACCGGCGAAGTGGTGGGACCGATCATTGATGCGAAGGCCAAAGCGGCCACCCTGGAGCAGTGGGCGCTGGCACATGACATTGACCTGCTCAACACGGTGGCTATCGGCGATGGAGGCAATGACGTCGAGATGTTGCGCCTGGCGGGTGTCGGTATCGCATTTATGGCTAAGCCGATTGCCCAACAGGCTGCTGATGTAAGCATCACTGAACCAGATCTGTCGCTGGTGCTCGGGATACTGGCTGAGCGTTGGGGCTAGTGGCCCATCCCGAGGCCCCCATCGACGGGGATCACGGCACCGGAGATGTAACCGGATTCATCAGAGGCTAGCCATGCCACGGCGCTGGCAACCTCAGAGGGCTCCGCAAAACGACCTGCAGGAATGGAGCTGAGGTATTGCTGTTGCTGATCCTCAGGCAACGCTTTCGTCATATCCGTGTTGATAAAACCTGGGGCGACGACGTTGGTGGTGATGCCTCTGGAACCCAACTCCCGGGTGAGAGATCGCGCGAACCCGACGAGTGCAGCCTTCGATGAGGCGTAATTAACCTGACCAGGTGATCCGTAGAGCCCCACCACACTAGAAATCATGATGATGCGCCCGAATTTGGCTTTCAGCATCGACTTGATGCACCGCTTGGTCACTCGGAAGACCCCCACCAGATTGGTGTTGATGACGTCCTCGAAGTCTTCATCGCTCATGCGCAGTAGCAGGGTATCTTTGGTGATGCCGGCGTTGGCTACGAGAACTTCAATGGGTCCCAGTGCTGCCTCCACCTCGGCAATCGCGCAATCCAGTGATTCTCCATCAGTCACGTCGGCGGTGACGGTGAGGCTCCCTGTCGGCCCAGTGCCCGAGCGAGCAGTGACGGCGACGCGGTGACCCTGGGCAAGGAAGGTTTCGGCAATAGCAAAACCTATTCCCCTGTTGCCACCGGTGACTAAGACTGTCCTGGGAGTACTCATAAACATAGAGCTTATTAGCAGGTGGCTGTTCTACGATGAAGCCACCATGAAAGAAGTTCAGGCAGTGACATCGCTGGCGCTTTCGCCTGAGCGCGAGCGCAACACTCGAATGGTCAAATACTCCATCGCGATGGGTTTGCGATTGGTCTGTATCGGCGCATGTTTCTTGGTGTCGGGTTGGTGGCTCCTTCTCCCCGCGTTCGGCGCGGTGATCTTGCCCTATTTCGCCGTGGTGGTCGCAAATTCCGTCACCAGAGCGCCCAGTGGCGGGGCACCACTTCGCCCAGGCTCGCTTGGCGTATATTCGCCTGAGTGATTATCCCCGGCGCTTCCCAGGACACCCTGAGATGTTCGAAGACGGCCTGCCGTGAGGAACCCGCCTGGCAAATCATCTGGCGCAATCCCAAGATCCACACGCCTGATCGAAAAAAAGTATGGCTGTCGTGTGATGACCACAAGGATTTCTTTGATGGCTACCTCTCTCAGCGAGGTTTCCCGGTGTCGATAGTTCCCGTGGACTCCGAGGTCGGCTGACATGCTGCGGTTATTGTGTAGCTCGCGGTGGTTGGGATATTTGGCTCTTGCCGTTGTCTTCGCCGCTATCGCCTCACTCTTAGGTTTGTGGCAGTGGGACCGTCGTGACCAGGCGGTGTCCGCGATGGACAAGGTGGAGCGCAACTACGATGCGCCAGTGGCGCAGCTGAGCGAATTTCTTCCCCCCTCGGTGTTCACGGAGGATAACGAGTGGCGCCCCGTGGTGATGCAGGGAGAGTATGTGGTCAAGGAGCAAGTCTTGGTGCGTACGCGACCACGCTCAGGACAGGTGGGTTTTGCCATCCTCGTTCCACTGCGCACCCAGAGCGCCACCATTATCGTCGACCGGGGATGGATTCCCACGGGTTCCGCCAGCGACCAACCAGATCGGATTCCCCTACCGCCTGAGGGGCCAGTCAGTGTCACGGGGCGCCTGAAACCCGGAGAACCCACACTCTCGGGGCGCGGAGCTCCGGAAGGACAGCTACCGAGTATCGACCTCTCCGCAATGCAAGAGTTGACGGCCTCGGGAATTGTGGAGGAGTTCTATGTGAGTCTCAGCACAGAGGACCCGGCTTCCCAGTTCACTCCCCTGCCGCTGGAGAGGCCCGTCCTCGACGAGGGCCCGCACCTCAGTTATGCCTTTCAGTGGTTTGTGTTTGCTCTGATGGGGTTCTTCGCCTATTTCTGGCTTCTGCGTGAGGAATATCGCACGGAGCAGGGTGTGGAGAAAAAGGAACTGGGGAAACCGAGCGACGCCGAGGAAGAAGACGCTTTGCTGGAGCAACGAGGTGCTACGCCAGAGCGATGAGCTCTTGGTATTCCTCGCTCCAGTGGTCTTCCACACCATCGGGCATGATGACCACCCGTTCTGGATTGAGTGCCATCACGGCACCATCATCGTGGCTTACCAAAACGACAGCCCCGGCATAGTGCGCGAGCGCATCCAAAATTTCTTCACGACTGGCGGGGTCGAGGTTGTTGGTTGGCTCATCGAGGAGCAGAACATTGGCCTTCGAGACCACCAACGTCGCCAACGATAGCCGCGTCTTTTCCCCACCCGAGAGCACCCCAGCTGGTTTATGGACGTCATCACCGGAGAACAGGAAGGACCCCAGTACGTTGCGTGCTTCTGTTTCTCCAATAGAAGGCGAGGACGAGAGCATGTTCTCTAATACGCTGCGCTTGATATCTAGGGTTTCGTGTTCTTGGGCGTAGTAGCCGATCCGCAGACCATGCCCGGATTCGACTTCGCCGGTGTCGGGGTTATCCACCCCGGCAAGAATGCGAAGAAGCGTTGTTTTTCCCGCTCCGTTGAGACCCACGATGACCACCTTAGATCCTTTGTCAATCGCCAAATCCACCGCGGTGAAGATTTCCAGAGAGCCATAGCTTTTAGAGAGGTTGTGGGCAAAGAGAGGTGTTTTTCCACACGGCGCTGGTTCGGGAAAGCGTAACTTCGCGACACGGTCGACGCTGCGCACGTCTTCCAGACCAGAAAGCATCTTGTCGGCCCTGGCCAGCATTTGTTTAGCCGACGACGCCTTACTTGCTTTTGCTCCGAAACGGGCAGCCTGAAGCTGGAGGGCTGTGGCTTTCTTTTCTGAAATGGAACGTTCCTTGCGGCGACGCTCCTCGTCCGCTTCGCGCTGGCGCAGATAGTGCTTCCACGACATGTTGTAGATATCAATGGTGGCGCGATTGGCATCGAGGTAAAACACCCTGTTCACTGTTTGCTCTACCAGGGCCACATCGTGGGAAATGACGATGACTCCCCCGGGATAGCTTTGCAAGAAGGCCCGCAACCACACCACGGAATCAACATCGAGGTGGTTGGTGGGCTCATCCAGGACCATCAGGGGTGCATTTTGAAACAGAATTCGGGCCAGTTCGATGCGTCGACGCTGACCACCCGAGAGAGTCCCGAGTGATTGATCCAAAATTGCCGGCGGTAAATTCAAATGGGACGCTATCGCCGCAGCCTCAGCTTCTGCCTGATACCCCCCGAGGGCAAGAAAACGGTCATTGAGTCGACCGTATTTCTTCATGGCTGCTGCCGATAGGCCCTCATCGGTATCGGCCATCGCGAGTGTGGCGGCGCCCATCTCAGCCATCACACTGCCAAGTCCTCGTGCATCCAAAATGCGTGAGCGAGCTGTGGAATCGGGGTCACCCGCGCGGGGATCCTGGGGAAGGTATCCCACCTCACCGGTCACGTTGAGGTGGCCGTCTGTTGCGGGAAGCTCCCCGGAAATCACCCGTGTGAGGGTTGTTTTACCGGCGCCATTGCGACCCACCAGTCCGACTTTGTCACCGGTATCAACACGAAAGGACACGTTATCGAGTAAGACTCGCGCACCAATGCGGATCTGAAGATCCTTTACCTCAAGCATGCGTCACCGTTCCTGGACCGACGCACTGGGAGGAGCTGGGGTCTAGATAGAAAATCCGAGAGCTCTCATCATGTCACGTCCATCGGCAGTGATGCGCTCTTGGCCCCAGGGTGGCATCCACACCCAGTTGATCCGAAAGCGCTCGACGATGCCGTCCATCGAGTTAGTGATTTCCTCTTCGATGACATCGGTCAACGGGCATCCCGCGGACGTCAGAGTCATACTGACAATCAGTGCGTTCTCTTCGTCATCCCAGGAGAGGTCGTAAATAAGCCCCAGATCCACGATGTTGACGCCGAGTTCAGGGTCAATAACGTTTTTCAGGCCTTCTTGAACCTGATCAAATTTGGTATCACTGAGAACTACTGTTGCCATGAGGTTGCCTCCCGAGTGTGAGCCTAGGCCGCTTGGTTAACGTAGCGGTCGTAGCCCTCGTTTTCCAGACGGTCTGCCAACTCGGGCCCACCGCTTTCGACTATTTTCCCGTTCACAATAACGTGCACGAAATCTGGTTTGATGTAGCCCAGAATTCGCGTGTAGTGGGTAATCAAAATGACCCCCAACGAGGTGTTCGTCAGGGCGCGATTGACGCCCTCGGACACGATTTTTAGGGCATCGACATCAAGACCGGAGTCTGTTTCATCCAGCACCGCAAATTTGGGCTTCAGAAGTTCTAGTTGCATGATCTCGTGGCGTTTCTTTTCGCCACCAGAGAAGCCTTCATTGACATTGCGCTCAGCAAAGCCGGGCTCCATCCGCAACGCGTCCATGGCTGCGCGTAAATCGGTTACCCACTGACGCAGTGCTGGAGCCTTGCCGTCCAAGGCAGTTTTGGAGGTGCGCAGGAAGTTGCTCACCGTGACCCCGGGAACCTCCACGGGGTACTGCATTGCTAAGAAGAGTCCTGCGCGGGCGCGTTCATCAACACTCATGGCCAACACGTCCTCGCCATCGAGGGTGATGCTTCCCTCAGTGACGTGATACCGAGGGTGTCCCGCGATGGTGTAGGCCAGGGTGGATTTTCCCGAGCCATTGGGGCCCATGATGGCGTGGGTTTGGCCCTGATCTAGGGTGAGGTCGACACCTTTGAGGATCTCAACAGGCCCGTTTTCTCCGTCAATGGAAACGTGGAGGTTCGTGATGGTGAGGGTGCTCATGTCTATCCTTTGGCGTTGTCGTCGGCGGTGGTCGGAGTGGGGTCAACATAGACGTCGCCATCAGTGATGGTGACGGAGTAGACCGGCACGGGTTCAAAGGCGGGAAAGTTCTGGGGAACACCCGTGGAGAGTTTAAATTTCGATCCGTGGGCCCAGCACTCGAGGGTGTCGTCCTCGACGAATCCTTCGGAGAGGGAAATCTCACCGTGGCTGCAGACATCGCCGATGGCGAAGATATCTCCCGCGGAATCCTTGACCAACGCAATGGGCACACCATCGATAGTCACTTTGACGGCACTAGCGACGGAAATATCGTCCGCTTTACATACCTTTACTGCGCTCATGAGGCCTCCACTGTGAGGGAGAGTTTGTTACGCACACGCTCGGTCAGTGAGGCAACAAGCTCGGGATCATTGATACGAGAGATGACATCGATGAGGAATCCCATCACGACGAGGCGGCGCGCGTCGAGTTCTTCAATTCCTCGGGACTGCAGGTAGAAAAGCTGTTCATCATCAAAACGCCCGGTGGCGCTCGCGTGCCCAGCCCCGGCAATATCCCCGGTCTTGATTTCTAGATTGGGAATTGAATCTGCGCGGGTGCCTTCGCTGAGTACCAGGTTTCGGTTTTGCTCATAGGAATCCGTCCCCACAGCGTGCGCTCCAATGAGCACATCACCAACCCACACGGTCCGAGCCCCAGCTCCATGCAGGGCTCCCTTGTAGGTAACCCTGGAGACGCTCTGTGGGCCTTGGTGGTGGACATAGACCCGCGATTCCAGGTGCTGGGTGGCATCCGCAAAGTAGGCCCCCCAGAGGTGGCCTTCGGAGCCTTCCCCCACGAGTTGCGTGGAAGGGTTGACGATGACCACGTCGCCGCCGAGGGAAACATTGATGTGAGTGAATACCGCGCGAGTACCCACCCGGGCAAAGTGGGAAGCGTACTGAATCGAACCCGCATTCCAATCCGCTACAAACACCACATGAAGCTTGCCAGTGTCGTGGATGTCGAACTCGACATTCTCACCGAGCAACGCATCGCCGCTCGAGGTGACAATCAAGGTCGCATCACTTCCGGGGTGAACTCGAATCACGGTGTGCGCGGCTTTACCCGCAGCTCCCATAGCCAACCGGTCGATGCGCAGTGGCTCTGCCGGTGTGCCATTTATCTCGATAACCAAAACTTCCTGGGTGGAACTCCAGGCATTGGCGGCAAGGCGGTCCTCCGGTAACCCAGCAACTCCCCGGGGGGATTTATCTGGCGTTACCCAGGAGTGGGTCATCTCGGCTGAGGGTGAGACCTCCAGGTCATAGCGTGAACCATCCAGGGGCTCGTCCATCAGCGGTCGTAATTTCGTGACGGGGCTAAGACGCCACTCGGGTTCGCGTCCGACCACCGCGGCAAAGTCATCGACATTGCCCGAAGAAAACCTTTCGGAACGGGTCTGGACCGGGACGAGGGAGTCCGCGCTGGAATAGTGCGGCTCTAGTGTTGCGGGGCCGCTCGGTGCACTCTTAGTCATTTAGCCGACAGAGCCTTCCATGTTCATTTCGATCAGCTTGTTGAGCTCAAGGGCATACTCCATAGGAAGCTCTCGAGCGATGGGTTCAATAAATCCACGCACAATCATCGCCATGGCTTCATCCTCGGCAAGACCGCGACTTTGGAGATAGAAAAGCTGCTCTTCGCTCACGCGGGACACCGTGGCCTCATGCCCCAGCTGGACATCGTCAACTCGGATATCTATGGCGGGATAGGTGTCGCTGCGAGAAATCGTGTCGACCAGGAGCGCATCGCATCGCACTGTGTTGGCCGAATGATGCGCGTTGGCATCCATCCGAACTTCCCCGCGGTAACCGGCTCGGCCCCCTCCACGAGCGATGGATTTCGACACAATTGAGGACGTCGTGTACGGCGCCATGTGAATCATCTTGGCTCCGGCATCCTGGTGTTGACCAGGACCCGCGAACGCTACGGAGAGGGTCTCACCCTTGGCTCGCTCCCCCACCAGGAACACAGAGGGGTACTTCATGGTGACTTTGGAGCCCAGGTTCCCATCAATCCACTCCATCGTGGCACCTTCGTGGGCGATAGCCCGCTTGGTTACGAGGTTGTAGACGTTGTTGGACCAGTTCTGAATGGTGGTGTATCGAACACGGGCATTCTTTTTGACGATGATTTCCACGACCGCAGAATGCAACGAGTCTGAGCTATAAATCGGCGCCGTACAGCCCTCGATGTAGTGCACGTAGCTGCCTTCGTCGGCGATGATGAGGGTGCGCTCAAACTGCCCCATGTTTTCCGTGTTAATGCGGAAGTACGCCTGCAAGGGGATTTCCACATGGACACCCGGTGGGACGTAGACGAAGGATCCACCCGACCACACCGCGGTGTTCAGAGCAGAAAACTTGTTATCACCTGAGGGGATGACGGTGCCAAAGTACTCCTGGAAGATTTCAGGGTGCTCGCGCAGTGCCGTGTCGGTATCAAGAAACAGCACGCCCTGCTCTTCTAGGTCTTCGCGAATCTGGTGATAGACGACTTCAGATTCATACTGGGCTGCGACACCCGCAACGAGGCGAGAACGCTCTGCTTCGGGAATTCCCAGGCGTTCATAGGTGTTTCGGATTTCTTCAGGGAGGTCTTCCCAGGTTTGTGCTTGGCGCTCCGTAGAGCGAACAAAATACTTGATGTTGTCGAAGTCGATGCCGGAAAGATCGGCACCGAAGTTCGGCATGGGCTTTTTACCAAAGATTCCGAGCGCCTTCAGGCGCATGTTCAGCATCCACTCCGGCTCATTCTTGAGTTCCGAAATTTCACGGACGGTGTTTTCCGAGAGCCCGCGTTTAGCAATGGCTCCTGCGTTGTCTTCATCGTGCCAACCGAATTCGTAGTTGCCAAGACTCTCTAGCTCTGGTCTATCGAGTAGTACGTCAGACATCGTAGATCCCATCCTTGCTCGTTGTGGGTTACCCAGGTTCAGCACTCGCCAGGCTTCGTCTTCTACACTCTCACGCACAAGCTCCGAAAGCGGTGTAAGAGCCGCGCTCGGTACCACGGGCAGGCCTTTAGTCTATCGGCGAAGGCTCCTCTTCGAAAGGGATTAACCAGTGAATTCACTGTGGAATTGGCTTCCGGGCGTCATTGATCGTCGGATTCGAGTTGTGGCCTGGGCGTCGTTAGTGAGCCAGATCGTGATTATAGGTACCGGTGGTGCCGTGCGGTTGACGGGCTCTGGTTTGGGCTGTCCTACCTGGCCGCGGTGCACCGAGGACTCGCTTATTTCCACCCCGGAGATGGGTATTCACGGGATTATTGAGTTTGGCAACCGTTTGCTGACCTTTGTGCTGGCGATTATCGCCATCGCGATGTTTGTTCTTCTGTTGCGACTGCGTAAGGAACGGCCCGAGTTGTTTCGTCTCTCGATTCTGTTGGGACTTGGCATCCCCGGTCAGGCCATTATCGGTGGGGTGACGGTTCTGACCAACCTCAACCCCTACGTGGTCGGATTGCACTACGTCCTCTCACTCGTCTTGGTTATCCTGGCCTCAGTGCTGTTGTATCGGGTGCGGCGTGGGCCAAAGCGGGACTCCTGGGGTGTGCCTGTGGCGGTGCGAGGTCTCAGCGCAGCTCTGATCAGCGTGTTGAGCATTTCGCTCGTAATGGGTGTGGTGACGACTGGTTCAGGACCGCACGCGGGCGATGGTGGGGCTGCGCGCAATGGCCTTGATTCCTGGCTGCTTCAGCACTTTCACGCCTGGCCCTCCTATGTGGTGTTGGGCTTGATCATGACCTTGATCGCGATTACTCGCGCACCGGCGCTTGCTGGTGACACGTTGCGCAGAAGCATCACCGGAGCCGGAGCAGTAGCGCTGGTTCAGATTGGATTGGGGCTTTACCAAGCCAGAAATGGTCTGCCCGAGTGGTCGGTGGGCCTGCACATGGTTCTCGCTGCTGTTCTGTTAGCGCTAGTGACCACGGCACTCTTATCCGGGCGTGAAGTGCCTACCAAGGAAGCAGTGGATCAATTCCCACAGCCAGAAACAGCAACGTCAGGTAGATAATGCTCGAATGGAAGACCCTCATCGGTGCTAAGTCTTCCCCGCGCAGGGCACGCTGATACAGGCGGTGGGATTCCACAATGAACCACCCTCCTGAAGCCATGGCGACCACGGAATACAGCACACCCATGGGTGCGACCCCAATGAGCAACAGTGACGCTGCCACGGTGGCCCAGGCGTAGAGAACCACCTGCAGACATACCAGCGGTGCTGATCGCACCACAGCCAGCATGGGTACCGACGCGTTAGCGTAATCTTCGCGGTAGCGCATGGACAGCGGCCAGTAATGCGGCGGTGTCCAGAGAAACACCACGAGAAAGAGGATCATCGGTTCCCAGGCAAGCGACCCGGTCACCGCAGCCCACCCGATCAGCACAGGAAAGCAACCCGCAATCCCGCCCCAGATGATGTTCTGCTCGCTGCGACGCTTGAGCCAGAGGGTGTAAATCACGACGTAGAAGCCGATGGCGCCGAGGGACAGTAGCGCTGCCAGTGGGGTGGTGAACACCCATAGCCACACCACCGAGCCGACACCTAACGTGGTGGCGAAAATCAAGGCGGCGAGCGGGCTCACCTCGCCGGTGACCAAGGGTCGCGACTGGGTTCGATTCATCAGGTGGTCAATGTCGCGATCGATCACCATGTTGAAGGCGTTGGCGCTTCCCGCGCTCAGTGCGCCACCCAGGACGGTGGCAATCACCAACCACGCGTGAGGCAGGCCACGCTCAGCAAGCACCATGACTGGAACCGTGGTGACGAGAAGAAGTTCAATAACCCTCGGTTTAGTCAGGGCAACGTAGGCCTTGACCACGGACCCTGTGCTGTGGGCAGGGGCCGCAGTGGCAGAAACGCTTGACGACATGGATTCCTTGCGATGAAAGACGTCGGTAGTCTACTGGCCCCGGTCCCGAGAATGGCTGAGAGCGTTTCGCCCCAGTCCCGGGCTAGGGCCTCGATATACTTGGCCTGGCTGGCGCTGGCTCCTGAGGTCCTCTGCCCGTCGTCGATGATTCGCGAGACGCTTAGAAAGAGTTGTAACAGCTATGGCTTCAGTTTTTGACGACCTGGACAGAAAAGCAGTTGATGTAGCCAGGGTCCTGGCCATTGACGCGGTAGAGAAGGTCGGAAACGGTCATCCTGGAACAGCCATGAGTCTCGCCCCCCTGGCGTATTTGCTCTACCAAAAGGTCATGCACGTGGATCCTGCGGACCCTCAGTGGCTGGGTCGTGACCGCTTTATTCTTTCTGCTGGTCACTCATCATTGACCCAGTATGTTCAGCTCTACCTGGGCGGTTTAGGCCTGGAGCTGGAGGATCTCAAGGCATTGAGGACCTGGGGTTCTCAGACCCCGGGACACCCTGAATATGGTCACACGGACCACATTGAAATCACCACTGGCCCGTTGGGTCAGGGCATTGCTTCCGCCACTGGATTTGCCTACGCCCAGCGTTTTGAGCGCGGGCTCTTCGATCCCACCGCAGCACCAGGCAGTTCCCCCTTTGACCACTTCATCTACGTTGTCGCCGGAGACGGTGACCTCCAAGAGGGTGTCAGCGCAGAGGCGGCGTCCCTAGCTGGACATCAAGAACTGGGCAACCTCATCGTGTTCTATGACGCCAACCAGATTTCCATCGAAGGTGAAACCGACATCGCCTTTTCCGAAGACGTATCGGCACGTTATGAGTCCTATGGCTGGGATGTGCACACCGTAGATTTCGGCTCCCAAGATAACTACTCGGAGGACGTCGACGCGGTCATGTCGGCGATTACCGCCGCGAAGAAAGAGACCGGAAAGCCCTCGCTCATCACCATCAAGACCGTCATTGGTTGGCCTGCGCCGACTAAGCAAAACACCGGCAAGATTCACGGTTCCGCCCTGGGTGACGACGAAGTGGCGGGTGTGAAAAAGGTTCTGGGAATAAACCCCGAGGAGTCGTTTGTGGTCCCCACTGACGTGATTGAGCGCACCAGGGGTCTGCGCGATCGCTCGAGTGAGCACCGGGCCGAGTGGAATCAACGCTTTGAGGCCTGGCAGGGCGCCAATCCTGAGGCAGCGGCGCTACTGGCACGCCTCCAGGCCCAGGAACTCCCCGATCTGGAATCGGTGCTGCCCAGTTTCGAGGGAGTGAGCTCGCTTTCTACCCGACAGGCGTCGGGAGACGTGATTAACGCGCTCGCGTCCGTATTGCCCGAAATGTGGGGTGGCTCTGCTGACCTGGCCGAGTCTAATCTCACCACGATTAAAGGTGCGCTCTCATTTGCGCCCAAGCACCACTCCACCTCCGATTGGAAGGCGTCTCCTGAGGGTCGTGTCCTGCACTTTGGTATTCGGGAACACGCGATGGGCGCCATTCTCAACGGAATTGCACTACACGGCCCTACCCGACCATTTGCGGGAACATTCCTGATTTTCAGTGACTATATGCGCCCTGCAGTGCGGCTTGCCGCCTTGATGGGGGTTCCCACTATTTACGTGTGGACCCATGATTCCATCGGCCTGGGTGAAGATGGACCCACCCATCAGCCGGTAGAACAGCTAGCGACGCTACGAGCGATTCCGGGATTAGACATTGTTCGACCGGCCGATGCCCACGAGACCGCGTGGGCCTGGAAGACCATGATGGAGCGTCATAGCAATCCTGCGGGCATTGCCTTGACCCGCCAAGGTGTTCCCGTGTTGGCGCGCGGCGAGGGCGAAGCCTCCAGTGAGACACTCGCCCACGCTCGGCACGCAGCACAGGGCGCGTATGTGTTGCAAGAGGGATCGGGCGATGCTCCTGAGGTCATTGTGATGGCCACGGGTTCTGAAGTCGCTCTGGCCTTAGAGGCGCGAACCGGACTCGAAGCAGCGGGTATTTCGACTCGGGTTGTCTCGGTGGCCTGTCTTGAATGGTTCGAAGAGCAGTCAGAGGCCTATCGGGAATCAGTTCTCCCGGCCGCGATTCGGGCCAGGGTCTCCGTTGAGGCAGGTCTCTCGCTCAGTTGGCAGCGCTATGTGGGCGATGCCGGCGAATGCGTATCGCTGGAACACTTCGGTGCCTCCGCTGATGGCAACACGTTGTATCGCGAATTTGGCATCACGTCCCAGGCGGTCATCGATGCCGCCCACTCCTCGCTCGCTCGCACTCGAAAGGCATAGCCATGACTACCTCCCCCACAGCGGAATTGCAAAAACTCGGTGTCAGCATTTGGCTTGATGATCTCTCCAAAGACCGGTTGACGACGGGCTCACTTCAAGGCCTCATGGACACCCACCACGTCGTGGGGGTGACCAGTAATCCGACGATCTTCGCGGGCTCCGTTACCGGAAGTGACTCTTATGCCAGCGACATAGCTGAGCTCACCAAAGCGGGTAGCTCCCTCGAAGATGCCGTATTCACGATTATGGTCTCCGATGTTCAGGGCGCGTGTGACGTGCTGGGCCCAGAATTCATCCGCTCGAAAGGCGTCGATGGTCGGGTCTCTCTCGAGGTTTCGCCGGAACTTGCTCACGACACCCAGGGCACTATTGATCAGGCTCTGAAGCTGTGGAAACAGGTCGGCAGAGAAAACCTGATGATCAAAATTCCAGCCACGCTCGCTGGTCTGCCCGCCATTACCGCGGTGGTTGCCGAGGGCATCAGTGTCAATGTGACCCTGATTTTTAGTCTGGAGCGCTATGCCCAGGTGATCGATGCCTACTGTGCAGGAATTGTGCTGGCCCAAGATCGAGGTTTCGAGATTTCCACTATCCACTCCGTGGCCTCCTTCTTCGTGTCCCGTGTGGATAGTGCGATAGACCCGTTGCTGGACGCGGTGGGCACACCGGAGGCACAGTCCTTGAAGTCCTTAGCGGCGATTGCCAATGCCCGTTTGGCCTATGAGCTGTTCACCACCTCCCACGCGAGGCCTGAAATCGAATCCATGGTCCGTTTGGGTATGAATCCCCAACGGCCCCTCTGGGCTTCGACGGGCGTGAAGGACCCCGCCCTCCCCCAGGACTACTACGTCACGGAGCTCGCGGTCGCACACACGGTCAACACCATGCCCGAAAAGACGCTTCTGGCGACCGAGAAATCGGCAGTGGTCCAGCGAGATAACGTCACCGGTTCTTATGACGAAGCCCGCTCAGTCGTGGAACGAATCCAGGCCCTGGGTATTTCCCTCACCGACATCACCGATGCCCTGGAAAAAGAAGGCGTGGAGAAGTTTATTGTCTCGTGGAAGGAACTTCTTGCCACCGTGTCCACCGCTATGGAACAGGCTGCATGAGCCTCACCGTTGCCCTTACCGGCGAGCTTGCCACACAATGCTCTCCCCTGATTTCACGTCTGGATAACGCCGGTTTTGCCAGCGCCCTAGCCAGCGGGGATGCCACCTTGTGGGGACCTGACGCCGTCACTGAGGCCTCTATTCGTTTGGGCTGGGTGCGACCGCTCTCTCGATGGGAGCCCCTTGCCCGTGAGGTGGTGGCGCTGCGGGAAGAATTGGCCGGCCAGGGGATTACTCGGGTAGTGCTGTGTGGAATGGGTGGGTCCTCTCTAGGACCCGAGGTCATGGCGGCCCATGCCAGGGTCGAAATCGACATCGTGGATTCCACCCACCCCGATAGCCTCGTCCCCCTGCTGGTGGACACTCTCGCTCACACCACCATCGTGGTGTCCTCAAAATCCGGTGGCACCTTGGAAACAGATTCTGCGAGGCGTGCCTTCGAGGCGGCTTTGGCGACCCAAGGACTCGAACCACGTGACCACCTCGTCGTGGTCACCGACCCCGACTCGCCACTGCATCACCAGGCTATCGAGGCTGGCTACCGGGTTTTCCTCGGCGATCCCACGATCGGTGGGCGTTTCTCTGGGCTGAGTCCTTTTGGTCTCGTGCCCGCGGGCCTCGCGGGTGTCGACATCCTCGCTTTCCTGGAATCCGGTGAGGCAGCGAGGCTGGAATGCCTCAGCGAAGGCAGTGGTAATCCCGCTCTGATTCTGGGGTGCGCCATTGCGGTGGATAACCCGGTGGTCGACAAGTTGTTGTTATCTACGTGGGAGTGCGCGCCAGGCTTGGGCGACTGGATTGAACAGTTGGTTGCCGAGTCCACCGGTAAAGGTGGCCTGGGAATTCTTCCCGTTGTGGGGTGTGGTCTGAGCGACATTCCAGATGGACTCACCATCGGTGATGCTGGTTCCGGTGCGTCGGTGGAAGTATCCGGCGATCTTGCCGGGGCCATGATGCTGTGGGAGTGCGCGACGGCGGTGGCTTGTCATCTCCTCGGGGTGAATCCTTTTGACCAGCCCAATGTGGAAAGCGCGAAGGTCGCCGCGCGCGGACTGCTGGAGGCTCCTGATCCCACCCCGCGCGAAGAAATGATCGCCGAGGGAATGAGTGTGTGGAGTAACCAACCAGGATTGGCTGAGGTCGCCACAGCCAGGGACGCTGTGAGCTATGTCACGGACGCTCTGGGCGAGAAATCGTATCTGGCGTTGTGTATTTTTGGACCCCAATCACCCAAGTCACCCTGGTGGGGCGTGCGCGATGCCCTCGAGGCCGCCACGGGAAGACCGGTGACGCTCGGGTTCGGTCCTCGTTTTCTCCACTCCACGGGACAGCTCCACAAAGGCGGCCCAGCCGAGGGTGTCTTCTTGCAGGTGATCGAAAAACCTGAGCACACACTGGCGATTCCGGGCCGGGATTTTGACTTTGGTCAGCTTCTCCTGGCCCAGGCGCACGGTGATGCCGACGTACTAGCGCAGAGCTCACAACCCGTGGTGAGCATCACCGTGAACGCTTCGGCCAAGGAGCGTCTTGTGAGGGCGTTGAAGAGCTAGATCCGACCCTTTTTGGTGCGCAACCGCTGCAGCGCATCTTCAAGAATCTGCTTAGATTCTTTGTCGGTTCGGCGTTCCTTCACATAGGCCAAGTGGGTCTTGTAAGGCTCGTTAATGGGCAAGCTGGGAGGATTGGCTTTGTCGCGGCCAGCGGGAAGACCGGTGGTGGGAGAGTCAATGGTTTCGGGAATATCCTCTGGCTCAACCTGTGCCGAGAAATACCGAACCGTTTCGTTGCCCATGGCGTCCCAGTAGGACACCGCGATGCGCTCTGCCTGGATGCCGCGGTCTTGCTCGCCCATGGGTCCAGAACCCACACGGGTCCCGCGAATTGCACTTCCACCTGATGCCACGAAGGTTGCTCCCTAAATATCGAAACGGGTAAAAAGACCAAGAATCACAATGCTGGAGACCCACACCAGGGCGACCACGATGGTGATGCGGTTAAGGTTGCGCTCGGCAACACCGGAAGAACCCAGGTTTGACGACACTCCACCGCCGAACATGTCCGAGAGTCCGCCACCGCGTCCGCGGTGAAGAAGAATCATGAGGGTTAAGAGGATGCTGGTGAGCGCTAAGAGCACTTGAAATACGACACGCAGAATTTCCACAAAAACCTCCCGGTAACTAGACCACTATAGACGGTGTACTAGTTTTCCTGGTCCAGCGTGACGTGTTGCGGGAAACGAGCAATCGCTGAAAATTCCTCCACGCTGAGGCTGGCACCCCCCACTAGGGCACCATCCACGTCGTCCTTCTTCATGAATCCGGCGATATTGCCTGATTTCACGGAACCGCCATAGAGGATCCGTGTGGAGTCCGCTGCGCTATCCCCGTGGAGTTCACGAATGACATCACGCAAAGCACGGGCAACATCCTGGGCCTGCGAGGACGTCGCTGCTTGGCCACTGCCGATCGCCCAAATGGGTTCATAGGCCACGACATAGGTATCGGTGGGCGCTAACGAGGCCAAGACCACCCTGAGTTGGTCGCAGGGAACTTTACTCGCACCGTGCAGTTCGAGATCTTCCGCGCTCTCCCCCACACAGATAATGGGCACCAACGCATGCTTGATGGCGGCGTGGGTCTTCGCGGCGACCACCTCGTCGGTCTCACCATGATCAGCGCGTCGCTCCGAGTGCCCCGTGATGACGTACTCGCACTCGAGAGCGCGCAAGAACGCTCCGGAAATATCGCCGGTGTGCGCACCTTCGTCATGCATCGAGAGATCCTGCGCACCCAGGGCGAAGGGCAAGCTATCGGCGTTAATCAGCGTTTGGACTGAGCGCAGGTCGGTAAAGGGAGGAAATACTCCAATTTCCACCTCGTTGGCCTGATAATTAGCGTCTTTCAGTGCCCACGCGAGTTTCTGGACAAAGGCAATCGACTGCAAATGATCCAGGTTCATTTTCCAGTTACCAGCAATAAGCGGTCGTCTTAGGGTGTCCATCCGAGTATCTCCAATCCAGGAAGCGTTTTACCTTCAAGAAATTCCAAGCTCGCGCCACCGCCGGTGGAGATGTGACCGAACGCGTCATCGGAGAAACCCAGGATTCGAACCGCTGCCGCGGAGTCACCTCCGCCGACTACCGACAAACCCTGGACCGTCGTCAGAGCACTCGCCACCGCCTGTGTTCCGTGCGCAAAAGCGGGGAACTCGAACACACCCATAGGGCCATTCCAAAAGACAGTGTGAGATGCCGAAATCAACTCGGCGAACGTCCCGGCGCTGAGCGGCCCGATGTCTAAGCCCATCGCCTGGGCGCCGGCGGGGCCAGACTCCAGTGCGTCGACTCCCAACACCACACTCTGGGCATCCGGGGAGAAGGATTCGGCCATCACGATGTCCGTGGGCACCACGATGTCAACGCCGAGCTCACGAGCCCGGGCAAGGAAACCCACGACCGTCTCGATGCGGTCGGCCTCGAGAAGGCTGGCGCCCACTGCGTGGCCTTGGGCGGCTAAGACGGTGAAGACCATGCCACCGCCGATAAGAATGCGATCGACATGAGGCAGTAAAGCCTCAATCACACCGAGTTTGTCCGAAACCTTCGACCCACCCAGCACCACGGTGTAAGGGCGCTGGGGGTGGTGCATCAGGGTAGTCGCCACCTCGACTTCTTTTTCCACCAACAATCCCGCAAAGCTGCTGGTGATACTCGGAAGCTCAAATACGCTGGCTTGCTTGCGATGCACGACGCCAAAACCATCGACGACGGTGGCATCCACGTGTTCTGCCCACTCGGTTGCTAAGGAAAGGCGCTGTGAGGCCTCTGAAGACGTCTCTCGAGGGTCAAACCGCAGGTTCTCCAGCAGACACACTCCCCCGGGCAGAAGGCCGTCCAGGGCCTCCCATACGGCGTCGCCGGTCACACCGGGCAATAACGGAACCTTCGTGCCCAAGAGTTCACTCAGCCGGTGGGCTACCGGAGCAAGACTCAGGTGGGTGTCACCGGGGCCACTGGGCCGACCGAGGTGGCTACCGAGGACTACGGCCGCTCCCCTACTGGTAAGCCACTCCAGAGTGGGCAAAAATGCCCTAATCCGGCCGTTATCGGTAATCGTCGAACCATCGAGGGGAACGTTGGCGTCGACTCGGAGGAAGACCACCTGACCGTCAAGGTCAGAGGCATCTGTCAGTGTGCGTAGTGCCACCGATTAAAGACTTGCTGCCATGTAACCAGCGAGGTCCACCAGGCGGTTGGAGTAACCCCACTCGTTGTCGTACCAGGAGCTCATCTTGACCTGGTTGCCCAGCACACGAATCAATCCGGCATCGACCACCGAGGAAAAGGGATCCCCGACAATGTCACTAGAAACCAAAGGCTCTTCGCTGTATCGAAGGATTCCTGCGAAGGGACCCTTGTCTGCCGCCTTCTTGAAGGCACTCTGGACCTCTTCCAAGGTGACCTCGCGAGATGCTTCGACGGTCAAATCAGTGATCGAACCGGTGGGCACGGGAACGCGAAGCGCAAAGCCGTCCAGCTTGCCTTTGAGCTGCGGTAAGACCAGACCAATCGCTTTAGCAGCACCTGTGGAGGTCGGGACAATGTTGATCCCGGCGGCGCGGGCCCTGCGGAGGTCACTGTGGGGACCATCTTGGAGATTCTGGTCGGCCGTGTACGCGTGCACAGTGGTCATCAGACCGCGTTCGATACCGAATTCATCGTGGAATACCTTGGCCATTGGGGCGAGGCAGTTGGTGGTGCACGACGCGTTGGAGACGATGTGGTGTGCAGCGGGATCGTAATCCTCGTGGTTGACACCCATCACGACGGTAATGTCCTCACCGGAAGCGGGAGCGGAAATAATGACCTTTTTGGCACCCGCATCGAGGTGAGCCCGGGCCTTGTCAGCATCCGTGAAGAAACCAGTGGATTCGATGACGATGTCCACGCCCAGAGATGCCCAAGGCAACTTTCCGGGGTCACGCTCGGCATAGACCGTGATGGTCTTGCCATCAACGATGATCGCGCCGTCGCCGGCCTCCACGCTGACGGGCAGGCGTCCACCCACCGAGTCATATTTGAGCAAGTGAGCCAATGCCTTGGGGTCAGTGAGGTCGTTGACGGCCACGACATTGACGTCGTTGGAACCAGCTAACACTGCACGGAAGAAACTTCGTCCGATACGACCAAAACCATTAATGGCAACTGTGACCACAACTATCCCCTTATGTCCTCGTGTTGAAGAGTCTGAGCGGGTGTTCGCACCCGCAGCCACTCATATCGTCGCTACGAGATTAGCAGGGTTGACGCAGCACCCGAGCGTGCCGCGTCAAAGCGCTGGGACACATTCTCCCAATTCACAATGTTCCAGAAAGCCTGGACGTAGTCGGCCTTGACGTTGTGGTAGTCGAGGTAGAAAGCGTGCTCCCACATGTCCAACTGGAGGATGGGAATAGTTCCCTGTGCAGTGTTGCCCTGCTGGTCAAACAGTTGTTGAATCACCAGCTGAGCGCCCACAGGGTCCCAGGCCAAGACACCCCAACCAGAGCCCTGGATTCCCAGAGAAACCGCGTTGAAGTGGGCTTTGAAGGCATCGAAGGACCCAAAGAACTCTTGCAGGGCAGCCGCGACTTCACCCTCGGGGGTCCCACCAGCACCTGGGGCAAGGTTGGTCCAGAAAATGGAGTGATTCACGTGACCGCCGAGGTGGAACGCGAGGTCCTTTTCGAGACGGTTGATGTTGGCGAAATTACCGGTGTCGCGGGCCTCAGCCATCGCAGCAAGGGCATTGTTTGCGCCATCCACATACGCTTTGTGGTGCTTGGAGTGGTGCAGTTCCATAATCCGCGCACTGATGTGGGGCTCCAGGGCCGAGTAGTCGTAGGGCAGATCGGGCAGGGTGTAGGTCGACATGGAATCCTCCAACAAGGCGATAGGTGTCTGCCTAGTCTAAACGCCCGCTTGACCTGGTCCTGTTAAAGTCCCTCGAGTTCATCAGGAACGCTATCGAGAGTGTTGGGAACTCCTAAGTCTTCCGCCTTCTTATCCGCCATCGCCAAGAGACGACGGATGCGACCGGCCACGGCGTCTTTGGTCAGGGGTGGATCAGCATGGTGTCCGAGCTCATCGAGGCTGGCATCGCGGAAACCCAGGCGCAGATTTCCCGCATAAAGCAGGTGCTCCGGGATGTCTTCGCCGAGAAGTTCCAGGGCTCGCTCGACTCGGGCGCAAGCAGCAACCGCAGCTTGGGCAGAGCGTCGCAGGTTGGCATCATCAAAATTCACCAGTCGGTTCGCTGTGGCTCGAACTTCGCGCCGCTCGCGCAGCTTTTCCCATTCCGCCACCGCGCCGGGGGCACCCATGGTGGTCAGAAGTTCACTGATTGCTTCCCCATCGCGCACCATGATGCGATGGGCCATCCGCACTTCGCGCGCCTTAGAAGCGATCCCAATGCGAGCGCCAATGCCCACCATGGCCATCGCTGCTTCGCCTGTGGGGGCAACGATTTCGATGGCTGCCGATCGCCCGGGTTCACTAATGGAACCACTGGCCAAGAACGCACCGCGCCAAATGGCCGCCAGATCGCCCATCGGTGAGGTGGTCAGTTTGTTGGGCAAACCTCGGACAGGCCTCTTTTTACTATCGAGAAGCCCTGTCTGACGGGCCAGTGTTTCTCCGCCTTGGCGCACCCGCACGACATACAACGGGTAGGTGCGGTTTCCCGAGGGCTGCATCACGGCGGCATCGGTCGCCATGCCAAAAATATCCCGAATATCGCGTCGCACACGCTTCGCGGTTTCTAGGTGATCCAGTTCCACTTCGACGGCAATATTGCCGCCGATGACGTGCAATCCCCCGGCGAAACGCAGAATGGTGGAGAGTTCCGCCACTCGCTGGCTAGTCAAATCACTGACCGCGGAGACGAGTTCGTCTTTTACCGCAATGGTCAATGAGTGCATGTGGACCCTTACCCTATTCGCGCCCGAGATCTCGGTGTTTCACCGTGACCTGCAAGTCTTCCCTGGTGCTCAGTTTTTGGGCCAGCTGTTCGGCCATGGCGACTGAGCGGTGCTTGCCACCGGTACACCCTATCGCAAGGGTTGCATAGGTCTTATTTTCGCTGAGATAGCCCTTAAGCACGGTATCTAAAGCGGGTTCGAAATGCGTCATGAACTCCTGTGCCAAGGGGTTTCCGGTGACATAGTCCCCCACTGCTGCATCTCGGCCCGTGTGGGCGCGCAACGTCTCTTCCCAGTAGGGATTGGGGAGAAAACGCATATCCGCGACCATATCAACGTCGGAGGGAAGTCCGTACTTGAAACCAAAACTAATGATCGTGAGTTTGGTGGCGGTAGCCCCGGGTTCGCTATAAATTCCCGAAATCGCTGTGGAGAGCTGGTGGATATTCAACTCAGAGGTGTCGATTACTAAGTCGCAACGCTCACGAATTTCTTGCATCAGGGCGCGTTCTCGCTCAATCCCATCGAGCAGCGTTCCATCTTCCTGGAGGGGATGGGGGCGCCTCACCTGCTCAAATCGACGCACGAGCACGTCATTAGTGGAATCGAGAAACACCACCTGAACGTTGCTTTCTTGGGACAGCGCGACGATGACATCGGTGGCATCAGAAAAGAGGGACCCACCTCGGACATCCATCACGGCTGCCAGTCTGGGCATGCCATTGTCAGGGTCTTCTGCCAAGTCAACCAGGGGGCGCAGCATCTGAGGCGGAAGATTGTCCACCACATACCAGTCGTGGTCTTCCAGTGCATTAGCCGCGGTGGAGCGACCCGCTCCCGACATCCCTGTGACGATAAGGATTCTGGTCTCTGTGTTCACCGCGCGGCTTTCATTGTTGAGGGGACGCTGTGCCCATAGTAACGGGTGGGCTCGCTGGTGCCTGGAGAGACTCGTAGATCGTGGTCGCCATAATTTTTCCTACGCCAGGAACAGCCACCAAGTCTTCCAAGCTCGCCGCCTTCACCTTAGACACCGACCCGAAATGCTTCAGCAGACGTGACGCTGAGGACTTTCCTACACCGGGAATGTCGAGAAGCTCGCTGCGCAGAGTTCGTTTTCGCGTGCTGCGCTGATAGGTAATGGCCACTCGGTGGGCTTCATCTCGAGCGCGCTGGAGCAGAAAAAGAGCTTCGCTATTTCGCGGCAGGATCACCGGGAATGATTCGTGGGGGCGCCAGACTTCCTCAAGCTTTTTCGCCAATCCACACACCGGAATGTCCACGCCACATTCCCTCAACGCTCGGTGGGCAGCGTTGACCTGGGGCAACCCGCCATCGACGACAATCAAACCGGGAGGGTAGGAGAAGCCTCGCGCCGATTCTGAAGTGTCTGAGTCAGCCAAAAGCCTCTGGACGCGTCGAGCAATCACCTGGTAAATCGCTTCGGTGTCATCGCGCACATCAACCATGGCGAATCGCCGGTAATGCTCCCGTCTTGGCAGGCCGTCTTCAAACACCACCATGGAGGCCACCGGGTTGTCTCCCCCCAGGTGAGACACGTCGAAGCACTCCATGCGAAGAGGAGCTTCCTCGAGCCCCAGAGTGGTCTGAATTTCCCCCAACGCGCGCGAGCGAGCCGAGGGGTCACTCGTGCGCTGCGAAAGATAGCTGGTGAGGGTTTGGCTCGCGTTAAGACCCACCGTTTGCGCGAGTTCGGCGAGCTCTCCACGTTTAGCGGTGCGGATCTTCACCAATCCCTTGTTCCCTGCTTCGTGGCGCACATCACTGAGTTGTTTCTCCCACACACCGGCTAGGGCCGGAAGCTCGGGAACAACGACCAACCGCGCGGGTGGACCGTCCTCAAACCCATCGCGAAGGAGCATTTCGACCAGGCTGATGCCCTCGTTATCCTCGGGAGTGTCAACGACGAATCCTTTAGCCGAGCGGATTCGACCACCACGGACCCGAAAGACGTGCGCAGCCGCAACCAGGGTGTCGCTTGCGAGACCGAAAATATCGGCATCAATATCGTCCGAGACGACCATGGTGTTCTTCATCAAAATCGTGTTGATGGCCTCTATTCGGTCACGAATCCGACCTGCACGTTCAAACTCTAAAGCCTGGGCAGCAGCCTCCATGGACGAGGTCAACTCTGCTGCCACCTGGTCGTCGTGCCCCGACATAAAGGCGGCAAGTGAGACGGCGAGAGCTTTGTGCTCCTGCGGAGTCACCCTCTCAACACAGGGCGCGGCACACTTGCCGATATCCCCTAGAAGGCAGGGTCGCTGGGCGCGTTGTGCCTTCGCATACGCACTCGAGGAACACGAACGAACGGGGAATGCCTTCAATATTGTCGATAACGTGTCCCGTAGTGCTCCGGCGTTGGGAAAGGGACCAAAGTAGCGTGCACCCTTGATGCCTTTGCGCCTCGCCAGGAAAACCCGTGGGACGTCCTCAGCCAGGGTCAACACCAAATACGGGTAGGCCTTGTCATCGCGGAAACGGATATTGAACTCTGGCTGGAACTCCTTGATCCAGGAGTATTCCAACTGCAACGCCTGACGCTCGGTCGGAACGACCGTCCAATCCACCGAGGCTGCATGGCCGACCATTCTGCGGGTGCGCTCGTGTAACGCCTCAGGTTTCTGGAAGTAGCTCGTCAACCGGGAGCGAAGCGCTTTGGCCTTTCCGACATAGATGACCCGCCCGCGAGCATCGAGAAAACGATAAACACCCGGTTGGGAGGGAATATCGGCGGTGCGAGGCTGCCAGGGATGACGCTGGGGCATAGGAAGCTACCCCATAACCTCAGCGAGGAAGGCCCCGGTATGAGAAGCCTTGTTCTTCGAAATCTTCTCTGGTGTTCCCTGCGCGACGACCAGGCCTCCTCCGGCACCACCTTCTGGGCCCAGGTCAATAACCCAATCCGCTGAGGAGATCACATCGAGGTTGTGCTCGATCACCACGACGGTGTTGCCCTTATCCGCAAGCCCCTGGAGCACGTCTAGCAATTTCTTGACATCGTGGAAGTGCAGGCCTGTTGTTGGTTCATCGAGCACGTAAATGGTGCGCCCCGTGGAGCGTTTCTGCAACTCAGTGGCGAGCTTGACGCGTTGCGCCTCACCCCCGGAAAGGGTCGTAGCGGCTTGGCCTAGCCGGACGTAGCCAAGTCCAACGTCCACCAGCGTCTGGAGGTATCGGTGGATGGAGGAAATGGCTTCAAAGAACTCCGCCGCCTGGTCGATCGGCATATCCAGGACATCGGCGATCGTTTTGCCCTTGTAATGGACCTGGAGAGTTTCTCGGTTATAGCGAGCGCCGTGACAGACTTCGCAATCGACGTAGACGTCGGGGAGGAAGTTCATCTCGATAGTGATCGTTCCATCACCGGAACAGTTCTCACACCGGCCACCCTTGACGTTGAAGCTAAATCGCCCCGGCTGGTATCCCCGCATTTTCGCTTCGGGAGTGTCGGAAAACAGGGTTCTGATTTTGTCGAAGACTCCTGTGTACGTCGCAGGATTACTGCGGGGGGTTCTGCCGATGGGTGCTTGGTCGACGTGGACAATCTTGTCGAGATGCTCGACACCTTTGATGCGGGTATGAAGCCCGGGAACATGGCGTGCCCCATTGAGGGTGTTAGCCAGCGAGCGATAGAGGATGTCATTGACCAGGGAGGATTTTCCTGAACCACTCACGCCCGTCACCGCCACGAAAACACCCAGGGGAATATCGACGTCTATGTCGTGGAGATTATTTGCCTTGGCACCTTCGATACGAAGCTGTCGGGCTGTGTCCACGGTCCGTCGAGGCCGTTCGGTCACGACCTTCTCAGTGCGGTTCAAATAGCCGGCTGTGATCGAGCGCTTTTCTTTCAACAGGGAGGCGACACTGCCCGAGTGCACCACTTCCCCGCCATATTCGCCAGCGCCGGGACCAATATCGACGATCCAATCGGAGGTGTGGATGGTTTCTTCGTCATGCTCCACAACGATGAGAGTGTTGCCAAGGTCACGCAGCTTGATCAGGGTTTCGATAAGTCGGCGATTGTCTCGTTGGTGAAGTCCAATGCTTGGCTCATCGAGGACATAGAGCACTCCGGTGAGACCAGAACCAATTTGTGTCGCTAAGCGAATGCGCTGAGCCTCTCCCCCGGAGAGAGAGCCCGCGGAACGGGACAGGCTGAGGTAGTTCAGGCCGACTTCCAACAAGAACTCCAAACGAGCGGAGATTTCTCGAAGAATCGGGGCAGCAATCGCTTCATCCCGGGAAGACAGGGTGAGTGAGGTCATGAAGGCATGGGCCTGGGCGAGGCTCATGTCCGCAACATCGGAAATCGAATGATCGGCGACGAGAACAGCCAAAATTTCGGGTTTCAACCGCTTGCCAGCGCACGCGACACAGCGGGTTTCGCGAAGGTAGTCAGCGAAGCGCTGTTTGCTCCATTCGCTATCCGTTTCGTGATACTTGCGCTCGATATAGGGAATGACTCCCTCAAAACCGCTGGAGTACTTCACATCTCGACCGAATCGGTTGCGATATTTGACCGTCAGCTCAAAGTTGTTGCCCTCCAGGACGGCTGTCTGAATGTCCGCGGATAACTCTTCCCACGGTGTATCCAGAGAAAAGTCGAGTTCCTCCGCAAGGCTTGTGAGCAGATTCCGGAAATAGCCATAGAGGCCCTTGCCACCCTGCGTCCACGGCCGGATGGCACCCGCGGCGATACTGAGCTGGTGATCGCCAATCACCATGTTGGCATCTACCGACATGGTGAATCCCAGACCGGAACACTCGGGACACGCACCAAAGGGGGAATTAAAGGAAAACGTTCGGGGTTCGATTTCAGTCAGGGAGACGGTGCAGCCGGTCGGACAACTGAGTTTTTCGCTAAAGGTTTGGTACTCGTCGTCATCCACGGAGTGAACGCTCACCGTGCCATCGGAAAGTTTCAGGGCCGTCTCCAGAGAGTCTGTCAGTCGACCCAGGACGTCTGGTCCCATCACCAGGCGGTCCACAACCACCTCGATGTCATGTTTTTTAGTCTTGGCCAGCGCGGGAGCATCGCTGAGGGTCACGATCTCCCCGTCGATGCGGGCTCGGGCATAGCCCTGGGAATTGAGACTTCTCAAGAGGTCAACGAACTCACCTTTACGTCCCGCGACGACCGGGGCGAGGACTTGAAAGCGCCACCCCTCCGAGTTCTTCATGATGGTGTCGGCAATGGTTTGAACGCTTTGGCGTTGAATCGGCTTTCCACACACGACACAGTGAGGAACACCAGTTCGCGCCCACAGTAACCGCAGGTAGTCATAAATCTCGGTAATGGTCCCCACGGTGGAACGGGGGTTACGGTTGGTGGATTTTTGGTCAATGGACACAGCGGGACTTAGTCCCTCGATCACGTCGACGTCCGGGCGATCTACCTGGCCCAGGAACTGGCGGGCATAGGCCGAGAGAGATTCGACGTAACGTCGCTGACCTTCGGCGAATATCGTGTCAAAAGCTAAAGACGACTTGCCTGACCCAGATAAGCCGGTGAACACCACCAAAGAATCCCGAGGAATCGTAACGTCAACGTTCTTAAGGTTGTGAACACGCGCACCCTTGACATGTAACACCGAATCACCGGTAGGAGTCTCAATAGGCACGAGCTCCAGTGTAGGCAGTGATGTCTGAGCGCAGGCCCAGGACGCCCCTACGCCGTGGCGTTACTCATTTCCCGAAGCTCACGTTTCAGTTCGTGCACTTCATCACGCAGTTTCGCGGCCAATTCAAACTTGAGTTCGCCTGAGGCCTGCATCATTTGCTCCGTGATGGTGGCAATCAGACTCGTTAGTTCGTCTTTCCCACCCTGAAGAGCCGGACGAACAAAGCCCTCCCCGGCACTGGGCGAAACTCCGGCAAGTAAGGCCTCCGAATCGGCTTTCTCCCGAGCAAGGACCGCGGTAATGTCGGCAATTTTTTTGCGCAGTGGTGTGGGACTGATGCCGTGTTCGGTGTTGTACGCCACCTGGCGCTCCCGGCGCCGGTCGGTTTCGGCAATCGCGTGGGCCATCGATTTGGTCACGCGGGAGGCATACATATGCACTTCCCCCGACACGTTACGCGCGGCTCGTCCGATGGTTTGAATCAGCGAGGTGCTGGAGCGCAAAAAGCCCTCTTTATCGGCATCCAAAATCGCCACCAGGGACACCTCGGGCAAGTCCAGACCTTCTCGCAGCAGATTGATTCCCACCAGGACATCAAAGACTCCGGCTCGAAGCTCCGTGAGAAGTTCGACCCGTCGCAGAGTGTCGACGTCTGAATGCAAATAGCGGACTTTCACACCGGCATCATCGAGGTAATCGGTGAGATCCTCGGACATCTTCTTGGTCAAGGTGGTCACCAAGACGCGCTCTTTGCGCTCAACCCGAAGCCGGATCTCTTCGAGTAAGTCATCGATTTGACCCTCGACGGGCTTCAGGACAATTTTGGGGTCCACCAGTCCGGTGGGCCGGATAATCTGCTCCACCACACCATCGGCCATACCGAGCTCGTAGGGGCCAGGGGTAGCCGAGAGATAGAGTTTCTGGCCCGACCTCTCGAGGAACTCATCAAACCTCAGAGGCCGGTTGTCCATGGCGCTGGGTAAACGGAAACCGTGTTCGACAAGGGTTCTCTTGCGAGACGCATCGCCCTCATACATCCCGCCAATTTGGGGAACCGTGACGTGGGATTCGTCAATGACAGTGAGGAAGTCCTCGGGGAAGTAATCCAGGAGACAGCTGGGAGCCTCACCGGGTTCCCGACCATCGATGTGGCGCGAATAGTTTTCAATACCCGAGCAGAAGCCCAGCTGCTCCATCATTTCGATGTCATAACTGGTGCGCATCCGGATGCGTTGGGCCTCCAGAAGCTTGTTGGCCTTTTCTAGCTCCGACCCGCGTTGCTCGAGCTCCAGGCGAATAGCCCCCACCGCTCGTTTCATCACCTCGGGCGACGCTGCATAGTGCGTGGCGGGAAAGACACTGAGAGTCTCTTCCTGGCTGAGGGTTTCCCCGGTGAGTGGATGCAGGGTACTCAGTGATTCAATTTCGTCGCCAAACATCGAAATGCGCAGCGCGAGTTCCTCATAGACGGGAATAATCTCGATGGTGTCCCCGCGCACTCGGAAAGTGCCGCGCTCAAAGGCCACGTCGTTTCGCTCGTACTGCATCTGGACGAAAGCGTGAATCAACGCTTCACGAGAAATCTTCTGTCCGACCTGAAGCGCGATCATCGCCTCGAAATAATCCTCAGGCGCTCCCAAACCATAAATGCAGGACACTGTCGAGACCACAACAACGTCACGCCTGCTGAGCAGTGAGTTCGTGGTGGAGTGACGGAGTCTCTCCACCTCAGCATTGACCGAGCTGTCTTTTTCGATGAACGTATCGGTTTGGGGAACATACGCTTCTGGTTGGTAGTAGTCGTAATAGGACACAAAATATTCGACCGCGTTGTGGGGCAACATCTCTCGCAATTCCGTGGCCAACTGGGCGGCGAGGGTCTTGTTGTGGGCGAGGACCAGTGCGGGTCGCTGAAGTCGCTCAATCAGCCAGGCCGTCGTCGCGGATTTTCCCGTGCCGGTTGCTCCCAACAACACCACATCAGATTCGCCGGCCCTGATCCGCGATTCGAGCTGATCCAGAGCCTTGGGCTGATCGCCGCTGGGGGTGTACTCACTCACCACCTCGAAGGGCCGAAAAGCGCGAGTAGCGTCCATGGAGTTAGCCTAGGAGGCCTTCCTCGGAAACGACCGAGCAACCGTATCGAGGCGATCGGGCCACGCTCGTTCCAATTCCTCACACAATTCACGGGCCGCCGCGCGAGTGTCCTCAATGCTCCGAGAGGAATCCAGCACCACATCAGCTAGAGCAAGGCGTTGCTCGTCACTGGCCTGGGAATTCACGCGCGCGTGGGCCGCTTCTGGGTCCAAACCACGAAAATGCACTAAGCGGGAGACCCGTTCCTCGGCTGGCGTATGCGCGACGACCACCAGATCAAACTCCGAGGGCGACCTGGCTTCTGCCAGGAGCGGGACGTCATAAATCACCAGCGCGTTCGGGTCTGTGCGTTGCGCTTCCTGGAGTGCTGCGTCGTATAACTCGTGGACGATCGGATGCACAATGGCGTTGAGATCTGCTCTGGCGCTCGGATCGGCAAAAACAAGGGCGCCCAGAGCACTTCGATCGAGCGCCCCGTCTGCGCCAAACACCGACGCCCCAAACCGTTCGCGAATGCGTTCTAAGCCAGCACTACCGGGGGCGACCGCCTCCCGGGCCAGCGCGTCAGCATCAATGATGTGGGCGCCACAGGAGGCCAAGACCTCGGTCACGGTGGATTTCCCCGCCCCAACACCTCCGGTGAGAGCAACTACAGGCATAGTGCGAGTGTAGCGAGGGAAAGGAAAAGGGCCCCGCGAGTTTCGCGGGACCCTTCCTCGTTGATGTCTATTCGCCGGAACCGACGAGCTTGTCGCGCAGAGCTGCGAGAGCCTCATCATCGGCCAGTGTTCCTGCTTGCTCGACCTCTTCGGATACAGGGGCTGGCGCTTCCTGGTCCTCGTCGGCGTGCTCCACGGGAACAATAACCATGGCGGCCATGCGGGCTACCTGAGCCTTGTGTGACTCCCAGCGAGCCTGGGCGTCACCGTACTGTTGCTCCCATACCTTGCGCTGCTCATCGAAGCCCTCAAGCCATTCACCGGTCTCAGAGTTGAATCCGTCTGGGTAGGCGTAGTTGCCCTTGTCGTCATACTCGGTGGGCATGCCGTAGAGCGCGGGATCAAAGTCCTTGCCCTCGGGGTCAACGCCCTCATCAGCTTGCTTGATGGAGAGCGAGATTCGGCGACGCTCGAGGTCGATGTCAATAATCTTGACGAAGACCTGGTCACCCGTGGAGACAACCTGCTCCGCGAGCTCAATGTGCTTGTCGGAGAGCTCCGAGATGTGAACCAAACCTTCGATTCCATCAGCCACGCGAACAAAGGCACCGAAGGGAACAAGCTTGGTGACCGCTCCAGGAGCAATCTGACCAATCGCGTGTGTGCGAGCAAATACTTGCCATGGGTCCTCTTGAGTGGCCTTGAGCGAGAGGGATACGCGTTCGCGGTCCATGTCGACTTCGAGCACCTCGATGGTGACCTCTTGTCCGACCTCAACAACTTCGCTGGCGTGCTCAATGTGCTTCCAGCTGAGCTCGGACACGTGCACCAAGCCGTCAACCCCACCGAGGTCAACAAACGCACCGAAGTTCACAATAGAAGAAACAACACCCTTGCGGACCTGACCCTTTTGCAGGACTTCGAGGAAGCTCGAGCGGTTCTGGCTCTGGCTTTCTTCGAGAAGGGCGCGACGAGACAGAACCACGTTGTTGCGGTTCTTATCCAGTTCGAGGATCTTCGCTTCTACTTCTTGTCCCAGGTAAGGGGTGAGGTCGCGGACGCGACGAAGTTCAATGAGTGAGGCGGGTAGGAAGCCACGGAGTCCGATATCCACAATCAGGCCGCCCTTGACGACCTCAATGATCGTTCCGGTGACGACACCGTCGGTTTCCTTGATTTTTTCTACATCGCCCCACGCGCGCTCGTACTGTGCACGCTTCTTGGACAGAATCAGTCGGCCTTCTTTGTCCTCTTTCTGGAGGACCAGGGCTTCAATGGCATCCCCAACAGAGACAACCTCAGAAGGGTCGATGTCGTGCTTGATGGAAAGCTCGCGGGAGGGAATAACACCCTCGGTTTTGTAACCGACATCGAGAAGTACTTCGTCTCGATCGATTTTGACTACGGTTCCCTCGATGAGGTCACCGTCGTTGAAGAACTTAAGAGTTTTCTCGACTTCGGCCAGGAAGTCTTCGGCGCTGCCGATGTCATCAATGGCGATTTGCTTCGGACCGGTTGTCGTTTTTGTTGTCATAGAGATCGGAGGGACATTTTTCTACTGGGGCGAGCGCACCGATGTGGCACACACGCAATGGACAGGACAAATCACCCTTGCGGGCGAGGATTTAGTCTATCGAGACAACGCCGCTTTCCACAAACCTCAGTGAGCGGCCTCGTCCCAGTGGGAGCCCCAACCCAGCTGGACTTCCAAGGGGACCAGTAGGTCAGCCGCACTGCCCATTTCCTCGACCACGATGGTTTCCAAGCTTTCTCGCTCCCCCGGGTGAACCTCGAACACCAGTTCGTCGTGAACCTGGAGAACTAACCGAGAGGTCATGGAGCCCTGGGTCATGCGGGCATCGATGGTGATCATGGCTCTTTTGATAATGTCGGCAGCGGTGCCCTGAATAGGGGCGTTAAGTGCTGCACGTTCAGCAGCTTCGCGCACAATTCTATTCGGTGAGGTCAGCTCCGGGAACGGGCGACGGCGACCGAAGATAGTCTCTGTGTGCCCATCACGAGTGGCTTGCTCCACCACACTGCGCAGGTAGTCCCGGACTTTTCCAAATCTGCGGAAGTATTCCGTCATCAGGGTTTTGGCCTCAGCCGGAGCAATGCCCAACTGTTTGGCCAGACCAAATGCCGATAGTCCGTAAGCGAGACCGTAACTCATCGCCTTGACTTTGGTCCGCATCGCCGGGGTGACATCCTCGGGTGGAACATCGAAAAT
>Ga0213861_10000247_pt1 | contig 45903 bp, 36 predicted proteins | sample PICome_4_FD_160110 | JGI IMG/M metagenome (GOLD analysis project Ga0213861, IMG submission 160110) | Coastal seawater microbial communities near Pivers Island, North Carolina, United States - PICO131 | ecosystem: Environmental > Aquatic > Marine > Coastal | place: USA: North Carolina... | reverse complement strand
TTTTCTTTACCACCCATTACGTTTTGTTTTTGAAAAAACTGAAATGTCTGACCCTGTTTCCAATATGTCTAACCCTAATGTTGATTCAAAGTCTGTGAACATTGCTGATGAAGTTCACGATGAAGTTGTTGTTTATTGTTATATACTTTCACATACTATACCACCTTATTTTTTTAAACAACTTGTAAATAAATAATGGGTAACACTGAATCAAGACAAAATATTCAAAAAGTATTGATATCCCCACCTGTTGTATCCGCCTATTTGGCAATCGGGGCTGTGGTTATAGGCATTATCGTTGGCATATTTGTATTGGTACCGATGATGAAAAACACCTGTCATCCTTGGTTTTCATTGGGCTGTCAAGAAGTTTTGTACCGGATTGGTCCCAGTGGGAGCGTGTTGGTGTCAGACCCTCTCACGGGATTTATGTACTGGTACGACGGACAATACATCTATTCTTATGTAACAAATTTGCCGGGAAGTTGTCCTGACAAGTTGGTTGATAGCACAGGTAAGTTGATGAGCAAGGATACGGTTAATAACCCATGTTTAACATGGAGGTTTAACGAATCTACGCAAAAGAACGAGTGCGTTTTACCACCCAATTGGTCGCCGGATGGTTCTTCTTTGGCAACTTCCTACACCCCTCAATCATTTCAGGGGTCTCAAGTCGCTAGTGGCAACGTGTTTAAACCTGTGTTTGCACTAGATGCAACCACAATGCAGTTAATCCCAGAAAAGACTATTTGCGCACTTAATCTTCCTTTTGTGCAGTCTCGATTTAAAAATAGCAAGGAGTATAGGCTATCATACCGATTGAGCTCCGGATCTCAAGCATTAGATATTTACCAGCTTTTTGCGTTACTACGTGAGCATAAAGTACTTACAACTCCGACTAGTACCCCTTGATATGAAAATAAAGCTTTGCTACCGGAAGGATCTTAGAAAGTTAAAATGTGTATTCTATATAAAAAACATGAATATAAAACTACTTACAACTACCGACAACTACTTACAACTACTGACAACTAGTTACAACTACTTACAACTACTTACAACTACTGACAAGTATAAAATTTGTCGGATTTTTTTTCAATAAAGAAATAAAACCTTTTCTTTTAAATAAAACCTCACTATGGCACAACTTGGATACGAATACGATCATGGCCCAACAGACATCGATATTATGAACGCGCTGAAGTATGCATCATACCAAATAAACAAGCAGGTGTGCGACAGCGACACGACCAAGTACGAATGGGTCCCCGATCCGGTTCCAGGGTACCACTGCCCAGAAGGCCTTACATGTGAAAGTGGATATTGCCGCTTTACAAAACAGGGTTGCGAGGATTATTCCGAGATGCCCATCTTCGACTGTGAGCGAAAAACAGTGTCATGCTCAACGGATCTTGATCCAAGTGGCACATGTGAGGTGTGTGTGTACGACATAGACGAAAGTTTTTTGAATCCTACACCTCACGCAATAAATAACACACCTCGAATCACGGAAGCAGATCGCCAAAAGCTAAAGGCATGCCCTAATCCGGATAACGACTGCTGTTGTTTACCAGGTGACCTTCTGTTTCCGGATCAAAATAACCCCAACAAGGACTGCTGTCCGGGCATCGTAGACAGCCGCACGCCCTACCTTATTTCTCAACCAAGTAAAGATACGGATGGTAACACAACGTGGTCGGAGCCCAAACCACTTGCGTGCAAGTGCGATCACGACTGTACCTTAAACGGTGTGGGTGGAAATTGTCTACTTCCTTCCAACCTTCAGCCGGTTGTGAGCGGGTCTACAAACACATGTGGAAAGATCCCGGATGTAGGAACTCCCTCGTTTTGTTACTCTAGAGCCGAGCTTGCAACAAAAGCGGACGGGAGCGATGTGCGCTGTACATGCGACGCTGACTGCGTCAAGGCGGGAACCGGTGGGACGTGCTACTTGAATGACAAAAGTCAGACTACCGGGAGCGGCGCAGATCGGGGTAAGGGATTCTGTTACATTACCGAGAAGACTGTTTCTTCAAAAGACGAGGAAGGGAACGCATTAACATGTAACATGGACGCGACAGTGACAGGATGTTTAGACAAAAAACCGTGTCTGGCTCCGGTTGACCCGGACCCAGCTAGTGACACTGGGTGTAATGCAAACACAGCACGCGGACAGTGTTTTATCCCGCACCATCCTTACACCGAGTGGCGGGAAAATTTCTCAAAATGGGGCTCCGACGCGGTGGCCCCAGCTTGTATCAGTAATTACACACAGTTCAAAGCCTACTGCGAATACCCCTGGAAGAGACCAGGTCCCGACAGCAGCAGTAACAACAGCGACCCCCCTGATTGCTCAGCGGGGCAATGCCCACAATGGTCAAAAAACGAATGGAAAACCAAAGCGAAAGTGCCGTATTGGTACCAGTCCACCACGGGCAAGTGCCACATGACCAAGGATTATTGCGTGAACGAGATTGGGCAGGGTGGCTATGACGCGAGCTATGGTGACCAACAAAATTACTGGTTATGGAGCAACTGCGAATACCCGAAGGGACAGAGCAACCAGATAGAGAGCAGCTACGACTGCTGTACCAATTTGGGTAAAAGCATTGCACAGTTCTTTTTTGGTCGTAATCTCCCAGCGTTCTTTGATGACCTTCGTGCAAATCCAGCAGCCTATGCCGGAGATGTGGCAGGACCGCTGTTGGCGTTTCTCAGTGACGAAAGATTAAAAACAAACATTCATCTCATCCAAAAAGATGGTGGTGGAAAAGACATTCATGTGTACGAGTATGAGTGGTCTACACACGCTCAGAGGCTCTACAATAAACCCAAAGGCGTGATGCGTGGTCTACTAGCTCAAGAAATAGAAAGGGTTTTTCCTAAAAGCATCCGTTGGTCATCACACGGCCACAAAATGTTTGTTCATACTGCAGAGGGAATGCCAAAGTGGCCCAATCCAAAGGTTCTTTTATATTTGCGAACATTGTCCACGTTGATAAAGTCCAACGATCTTATGTCGGAAGAAGGAATTTTTAGGGAATCAACCATGAAAAACAAAATAATTGTATAAATATGATAAATATGCCTTAAGGTTTCAACATAGCGACATGTCAAAAGTTGATACATAGCAATTAGATTTTGTTGATTTAGAAGTATGGTGAGAATAGTGAAACACATTTACAACATTTACAACATTTACAACATTTACAACATTTACAACATTTACAAGAATAATTTTTAATGTTTCTCCTTAGCGATATCTCAGTTCACACATTTTTATTTATGTATATAATTTTTACATTTGTACTTTTGTTACAAGAGTAGAAATAGTTTATGTTTTCAAAATAAAATACAATTCATTTTGATACATCAAAAATGGTGCTAAACTAAAATTCTAAACTAAAATTCTAAAGGTTTCAAGAGAAACCGGTCGACTGGAAAAATTGTATCTATTAGAACTGTAAGTGACTTTGATGTTTTGAAAGAAGGCCTCTACTTTACTTATAGCATTTGGGAACCGACAATCTTTTTGAGACCTGGCACAATCCTCGCTGCCCAGAATTCAGCCTTGTCTATAATACAGTTTTTCACTAATCTCGGGCCTTCCTCGTAAATAAATTCCTTAAAAGCTTCATGATCATCAGTAAATCCAGGAAAAGTTGAGTCGATCACAACTTGGATAACACGGGTATCAGCAAAGGCGACGTCCTGCGCTTTCCGGACAAAGTGATCTAGACCCTTAAGTATATCATCCACAGTTAAATTCGCCATATCAGAATCGTCGTATCCGTCGCACAACTGATCACGCATCAAAGTGCAGGTGCTTTCTCTAAAGGCCTTTCTAACATAGTAACACGTCAACGCAACCATGTATCTAGCAGCAGGGAAGATAAGATGTGAAAAAGCTGGCATAAAATTTCCAACTTGTCCCGTAACTCCTGCTTTCTTGTTGGTTCTTCCATCATCCCTCTGCACCCAGATCCGATTTTCACGATATATAGTTGCTCTAAACTTAGAAACAAATGCACCAAGTTTAGTTGATGGCGACAACAAAAATTTGTTGTTGATAACAAAATCGTATTTGAGGCCATCACACTTTGCCCAAAACGAGGACCCCAATTCTCGGAGATTAATGACCGCAGGATAGAACTTTGCCCCTCTCCACACAATTTCTCGGTTTCCGTCTTCTTTATCGAAGACCCAACCAAATAGCGGCAGCTTACATACAGAAAGCACTGCCTCTGGAACCCTTTTTCCCCAGTAAGATGCTTGTTTCCTGTGGCGTTTTTGAACCCTATCTATCCTTTCACAACGTTGCCGCATACTCCCTTTCGACGTTTTTTGTTTCCTTACCGTTGTCTGTTTATCAGACGTTGTATCCTGTTGTAATAGCGAATGTTTGCGTTTAAGTGTCTTCGACTTTTGTAGTTCAAGATCACCAGGTATTGATATATTCATGGGTACAGAAAAAGCAGGGACAAATTCACCACCCCCAATTGGAAATTCTGGATAAGTACTTTCGATGTCAAAAAAGTCATTGCTGTCATCCTCCGAAACCGCCGCAAACTCCAAGAGTAAGTCAGTATGCGCCATGAGTATTTATACGTTTGGCATGTGGCCCCCCGGGGTTCTATAAATTTGTATGGCATTTGCAATGGTGTATGGGTGTTCAATGATGCAAAATAACTTAACATATAAAAGCACACCGATTCTTGACGGAGTCTTTTATGTGGTCTTCTGTTCCGGATATTCGAAGTTATGATTTGTATTTTTCTGTGGTACCGTTACATATTGAAGAGACCCCGGCAGTTTGGCAGTTTGGCAGTTAACTTGTTGAGAGCGCTTCGCATGACATGTTTACGGGCTTCTTCTACAGTGTTATATCAGTAGCTGGCGCATCGTTTTCAGGAGGGAAGTAAACATATTTTTGTATTTGTTATCTGTTTGTCAGCATGCATCGGATGGTCAAAGCGCTTAGACTTCTGCCACTGTTAAATGTCCTTTGTTTATATGAACGAAAGGAATGAAAGGATATTTTTCATATTACTCATCGAATTTGTTCATGCCATGCGGTCAAATGTCTTAAAAAAACTAAAATTGACATATGTGTTTTTTTTCCCCTGCTGCATAATAAAGTCAGAATTACACATTTTGTTTCTAATTCCTTCCAATATGCCTAAACGTAAATCAGTCCCATCTTCAGTTAGCGGTGGTGCCGATACCAAGAAGCGATGTGCCCCCAAGAGCACACCTAAAGTTGATTCGAAGCCCGTAGTAGAAGAAGTGTCTGCTAGCGTGGTGTCGAAGCAGGTAAAAGAAGTGACCACTAAGTGCGGGTCTAGAGGAGACTCATCAAAACCACCACTTACACGCTTCTTGCGAATGATCCTTTCGGGTCTGTACGGTAAGGGTGCTAGCATCACATGTAAAGGTCTGTACACCGTGGAGTCCCTGGTATATGAGTGTGTATTACGGTTTTTGAGAACAACGAAGCGTCATCTAGAGTCGGCACGTAAAACTACTCTTCAGTTGAAGGATATGGACACGTGCGTGATACGCACGTTTGAGTCGTTGGCTGCAGAGAGCCGAGTTCCAGACGCAAATCTGTTTGTAGAAGAGCTGGTGAACTACTCTCTGACATGTGGTTCAGAGGCGGTGAAACAGTTCCAAAACAGAAAAAAGGAGTTAACACAGGAATCACAGAAAAAATCACAAAAACAATCACAGGTTGATCGGGCAGGAATAGTGCTGCCACCTGTGCGCATCCGTCGCTTTGTTAAGCAGCAGATGCCAAACTACCGATTCTCCGAAGACGCCATTGTGTTCCTGTCAGCGGTTATGGAGTATGTTGCTGCGCGCGTGCTGCAGATGGCGCACGAAATCACTCTGTCTCGGAAACGCAAGCGCATCACCCCTGACCACTTGATTTCCGCTGTGAGCAAAGACAAGGTGTTGAACACGTTGCTTCAATCTTAGTCGAAATAAAAATAGATATTTGCTAAAAAAAAATATATATATTGTTTTATAAAAAAAATTACTGAATGACTTGTTTTAGAAAACAGAACATACATAGGTGACATATTTATCTCTATAAGTTCCGCCAAATTCATCACATTTTTGTTAGAATCATGGAAAGACGCGTTCCTGGTTGTCTTTCATGAAAAAGCATATTGTATATGTTTTTCAGAATACGCCGGAACCCTTAATCGAGAGCAACTTGTTAGGATTGCCATAGTACTTACGGAGCAACAATTTATTTTAACCTTATTCTAACCCTTAAACACACAGTTTACTATTTTACAACTTACACTCCACATCGTTTATAAAAAAATAAAAAATAATTGGTTGTAAAAAACTAGTTTTGTTTTACTGTTATACCAAAAATGAAACATGTTGAAAATATCAAAAGTAGTTCAGTTGATGCAAAACTTTGTGACAATAAAGTTAAAGATGAACCTTTAATAGAGGAGAACAACAACAGGTTTGTGTTATTTCCAATTAAGCACCCTCTGGTTTGGAATATGTACAAAAAAGCTGAAGCTAGTTTTTGGACTGCAGAAGAAATTGACCTTCAATCTGATTTAAAAGATTGGGAAAAACTCACACATAATGAAAAACATTTCATCAAAAATGTGTTGGCGTTTTTTGCAGCAAGTGATGGAATTGTGAATGAAAACCTAGCATTAAATTTTTGTAATGAAGTTCAAATACCCGAAGCGCGTTGTTTTTATGGGTTTCAAATGATGATTGAAAACATTCACAGTGAAGTGTACAGTCTTCTTATTGATACCTACATTCGAGACACTTCTGAAAAGAACCGTATCTTCAATGCGTTAAACACAATACCTTGCGTCGCAAAAAAAGCAAATTGGGCATTAAGATGGACCGACAGAAGCAGGGCAACATTTGCTGAGCGTGTTGTTGCATTTTCTGTGGTTGAAGGCATCTTTTTCTCGGGTTCTTTCTGCGCTATTTTTTGGCTGAAAAAACGAGGTATCATGCCTGGTTTAAGCTTTTCTAATGAGTTAATTTCACGCGATGAAGGACTCCATTGTGATTTTGCTTGTATGATGTACTCAATGCTTTTAAACAAATTAACCGATGAACAAGTTCATGCTATCGTAGACGAAGCTGTTACGATTGAGAAAGAATTTGTGTCTGATGCACTCCCCGTTGAACTAATTGGTATGAACAGTACCCTAATGTGTCAATACATCCAATTTTGTGCCGACCGTTTGTTAATGTCTTTGGGACACCCAAAGTTGTATAATACTCATAACCCGTTTGATTGGATGAACCTAATTAGCCTCCAAGGAAAAACAAACTTTTTTGAAAAAAGAGTTGCCGAATATAGCAAATCCGGTGTTGGTGTCGACGCAAAGGACATGGTCTTTCAACTTGACGCTGATTTTTAGAAGTAAGGTTTAATTAAATAAAAAATTAGTTTTTAAGTAGGAGTTACGGAGTTACGGAGTTACGGAGTTACGGAGTTACGGAGTTACGGAGTTACGGAGTTACGGAGTTAGTTATTTATATACAAACAGTTGTAATAAATTATTTTAAATTTTTTACACTGATTTAAAATTGGTTGGTACATTTTGTTATTTTCAGTCATTACGAGTGCTTCGAGTATTTTGTGCATATTTGACTGCGGCAAATGCGTTTGCCCAAGCTATTTCACCAGGTGAGAACATCCGCAAACCTGACTGATAAGTTACTTTTAATATGAATTTAGAGTTGGAGCGCCTTTAGACGAGCCACCGCTACCCATTATAAATCCAGCAAGGTCAGCTTGACCGTTCAGAAAACGAATATAAGGACCCTCTAGGACTTTTCCTCCCGGTGCATACAGACCAAGAGCATACCCATCTATCTCCCCCCGGCGATCTATAATAATCCGTTTGGTAGTGATTTGGGTTTTCATGGAATTTTGTTCATTTTCAACGTTTGTCACTCCATTTTGAACGGTAGTAATTTGGGTTTTCATGGATTCGTTTTCCTTTTCAACGTCGGCCACTTTAGACTTGGTCTCCGTGGCGATTATCAGGCCGGCAATACTCACACCGAGTACAATTACAATAGTTATAATGATGATTGCAATAAAAATAGTAGTCTTGGGTTCAGAGAAAGAAGACATATTTTTGATAAAGTGTGTGTAAAGAGATGTTTACTTTTACAACAATAAAAAAATACGTTCTTGTTTCTTTCATATGTTTTTGTAAGTGTTCAGTACTGGTTTTGACCGGTGTATAAATTAGTATAAAGGTTAAACAGAATACGAAAAGTTGTAAATATGTTCATGTTTATTTTTTACAGTGATTCAAAATTGTTTGGTACATTTTGTTATTCTCAGTTACTATGAGTGCTTCGAGTATTTTGTGCATATTGAGCTTTGGCAAATTCGTTTGCCTGAGCTATTTCACCAGGTGAGAACATCCGCAAACCTGGTTGATAAGTTACTTTAATAGAACCCATGATTGGTTTTCCGTGAGGCGTTTCAGCTACACTCATACTTGTGCTGGAAGGTGTAAACCAAGATCGTTTGGAAACTCCTTCAATAATGGAAGAATAATATTGCGATACAGACATTACATCGGAGTAAGACATATTTTTGAGAAATGGACTTTGTAAAGTAATGTTTACTTTAATAACAATAAAAAAAATACTCTTCTTGTTTCTTTCATGTGTTTTTGAAGTTTTTTAAAATAACAAAATTAGTTTTTGATGAGAATGATTTTTAAATGCTAAAAGAAATGTAATGCAGCCATTATGGTTAGGGTTCACCCTAATGTTTCAAAGATTGGTTAGTATTACAAAACAAATGCAAATGTCATGTTTTTGAATGTTTTGTAACTGTTCATTAGTGGTGGTGACCGGTCTACGTGCATACGGTTTTTCAATTCTTTAGCAACTGTTACCTTCACAAAATTATGTTTATTTAAATTGTTTATAGTTTCAAAGTTGTTGAAATGTACGATGCGCAACGTTTGAAAGACATCCTTCAATAAGTCTATCTTCGATCGTGTATGCGTTGATGATTATCGATATACGTATCTCTTCCTGAGCTGTAAGTGCACAACGTACTGCTTGGACTGCTCTTCTCAAAATAACTCTGCTGCTAACAGGAGTAATATTTGGCGCGTGATAGAACACAACATGCGCCACGTTCGGCAGCGTTAGACCACCAAGTAAGTCAATCGGGAGTAGAATCACCCTTGACTCCGTTGCTTCACTAATCTGCCGCCACGTGTGTTCACACTGTCGAGTGTTACCGCACATTGCTAAAGAGTTCACTCCTCGCCTCTCTAGCTCTGTTTTTAAGGTACGCAGGACTCCAAACCAACGCACCAATACAAGTGTGTGTCCTATAGTTGAAGACTCAGCCTCCATGTGGAGCAGTCTCACAAGCGCTTCTGCTTTGGGCCACGGGTCCTCATATCTGATTCCTATGCGAAACACATTGTTCTCTTTCACGCTAAACCTGCATGTCGGACAGGTGAGCCTCAGGACAACCGCGCGAAACAGACATCCCCAGCAGAACGCATGTCCACACAATATAATACTGTCCACCGACATCTGGAAACAGATTGTGCACAATGGAAATGGATGACCTCCTGCGGCGCTCTCAATAAACGTGGTTAACGTGCGTCCAAAATGCTGCTGCATACACGCAACATGGGCTGCCTCACTACCATCTCCCACTGCAGACATATCTTCAAAACGCTTGTTAGCCACCGCTCCAACTCTGGATAAAGGGACGTGTTCCCAGTTAATATATGGAATCAGGCGAGTTTCGCCACATCCAAATCGTAGCTGCCCTTCTACTGGCATTGTTTCGGCGCACATTTCAAGGGCAAGAGCCGCATCTGTGCGCAAAGACGCACGGATTACCGATATCGATAACGTCGCCACCCAATCTGCTGCAGAATACACGTGTGATTCACAGAATGCTCCTATTGTGCCAACGCCTATGCGTGCGAACGCTGCCTCCGGAGAGCTCAGTCGGAGCAGTAGGCGCCAGTACGGAACCAAAGCGTGACGATCTTGTAGATACGCATCACTCTGAATAAACCACGTGTATTCTGAATGTAGATGGCAGCAACCGCGCATCAGTGTCTCGTCGGAAAAAACCGCGTTTTCCGGTTCGTCGTACACAATTCTCTTCCAGTAGAAGCAGTCTGGCGGAAGATTGGTACTTGATCCGTCCAGCCCACCCGCCTGCACTTGGCGAAAATGCTGTCCATGGCTTGAACCGGCCGCGAAGGTTTGACGCAAATAGTTGTTTGTGCACAATACTATACTCGCCGACAAAAACCGGTCCAGAGTTGTGTTGCATAAGTCGTTTGCTTCGGATAGTACGAGAGTTGGGCTCTCATTCAGTGCGTGCTTCCACTGCGCAACTAGGTAATAAGGTATGATGACAAGCGTGGCTTTTAGTGTGATTAGATGCTGCAACAACGGGGGTACTTCAGGTACAGACGTTGCGGCGTCTGAGGAAATGAGTGCGGCAGTTGCTAGTGTTTTCCCTGTTCCTCGTGCGCCTGTCACAACTCCTCCTCGAATCTGTTGCTCATTTGTGGGAAAGTTATCGTCGTACATTCCGAAAAAGTCAAATGTGAGGTTGTAGTACAGAGAGGTCCCATCCTCCACACCATCAAACATCAAGATGCACCGAGTCTTTACTACGGACTCTCCTACGTGAATCTTCCCCTCAAGCCTATTCATCCACGGCAACAACGATTCCTCTGAACCGGTCTGACACCCTCGTCGAAACATACACACCTTTAGCTGCCGCATTGCTCTTACAAGCTCTGTTTCACCCACAAACGAATTACGCGAAGCAATCGCTGCCTGGATGGTTCGAGTGTGGCTGTAGATATCCACCCACACCAATACATCCTGCTCGTAGTACATAAAAAAACGAAATGGAAGCTGTGGGACTCGTAACAGATCAAGCAGTTTTAGCCGAGAAAGGTGTTCCTGCAGATGAGGGCCGCCCATAACACGAGCGCCAGGAACACTGTTCCATACTGACGGCAAGTGAACCATACTCTGTCCTTCTATTATGGGGACCGCTAACATGCTCACGCCGATGGGAAGTAACGCGCACTCAAACACACGTCGCTCCAAACCTTTACTACTGTTCCATTCGCACCACTTTTCGCGCGTCAGCATAGCGTACTGCATACTACACCAATAGTGGAACTCGCCCATACAGCTTTTAAAAAGAAACTGCTAAATCAAATATGCTTCTTTTTTTTAATGCGACTGACGAAGGTATCGGATTCAACAAATAATATATGGAAAAGGAATTCCAACATTTTTTTTTCAAATTTACGTCACAGTTATGGAGTACCAAAGTTCAAGTTCAAACATTATCAAAACTTACTTTTTAAATTTCCCAATAGCGATAAGGTTAGGGTTACTCTAAGCTAAGTTGGTCCGATGTAAACTCGGTCAAAGACATTTGTTATTATGTATATTTTATTAGTAACCTCATCAGTCCCAGCATCCACAACCTTCATCTCCAAGCTGAGTCCAGTACGACCTAGATGCGTCAAGTGCCTCAGCCGATGGATAGTGGTAGTCATTGCGGTACACGGCATCGTTCACAAGGTCGGCAGTGATGTATTGACATCGAGTATCACACTCATTGGTTTGTGGCCACTTCTTGTAGCTAAATCCGCAAGCGTTTATACCTTCTGTCATGATGTTGTTTACACAATCCAGATATGCGCCCATAAGAGAGTTAGGATCGTTTCTCAAAATTTGTTCGCAAACATCTGTAGCTGATTGAGAACGTGGTGTGTAAGGCCCTCCTGAGCCCCCCGTGACTTCTCTCAGACACACGAGGTCACCGACGCCGCGCCTAAAGTTTAGCATTTCTAGTGGTTTGTTTGTTCGACGTCTATTAATAGTGTGGAAAAGGTTTTGATCTTTGTATAAACCTGGAATACCAACATCCGTCGCTGAAACAGTTGCAAGCTCAAATGACATGTTTATCTTTTATTTCAATGCATAACATTAAAAAATAAAACAAAATAATTGACCTTGCTGTATGAATGTTCCCCTTGCTCTCCAAACTTCTCAAGCCTCTCAAGCTTCTCAAATCGCGGTTTTGTTGCGCTCCGTACTGCTTCAGAAACGCGACCGAGACAAAGCGAGAATACACTTACCTTCCAAACTATTCCCCGCGCGTACACGAATTCGTTGTTATGTCTCTTAAATACTGCTCTTCTCAACACTGCGTTGGTCGTTTAAAGTCGTGAAGTAAAGAATTAAAAAATTGATATGATGTGCTGATCACACATAAATTATTCTTATACAAATAAATTATTCTTATACAAATAAATTATTCTTATACACATAAATGACGTCACGTAGATACGAACGTAGAAAATCAAGCGAATACTGGAAAAAATTTGAAGGTAAGAGTGGTGTGTACATTATCACCTCTAAAGAGGAATTTGAGCGGGAGGGTAGTGATACGGACGCACTGATGTACGTAAAAATAGGTCTCGCTAATAACCTAAGACACCGTTTAGAGTCGTACATGCTGTATTGGCCAAGGGGTTTCTTTGTGTTTGATGTCTTTTATACTAAAAACAAGCGCAACGCAAGGAAACTTGAAAAGAGTATACATGGATACTTGAACTGGAAAGCTACGTATGTCGATGAGAAACACAGTCATTCCGAGGAATGGTTTGAGCTCTCACGTAATAATATTTCATCCGTTACAAAATTAATAAACTGCAACAAAAACACTAGATATAATTCAATTCGTGTTTTACCGTTCGAAAGTTACGAATCTGTACAATGGATGTTCTGTTCAAACTTATTCGGTGCATCAAATCGAGTAAAGCCGATGAACCGAGACTTACGTGATGTTTTGGAAGGCAATATAGATTTCTTACCCCCCCAAACGATCAAAGATAAGTTGAGAAAATCGGAAATGAACGGGCGACAGAAAAAGAAACGAAAACTTTTTCCGGAAACATTAAAAGATTAATGCCGGGAGTTGCGGATATGTGGTATGGCCACTTAAAACTAAACATGTATCGAGGAAACTGTTTCACGGTAGGAATTATATCTTCATGAAACAAAACGTGTTTATAATCGTATTCAAATTATTTTACATATATATATATATATATGTCAACAGTTTTAGATAAAAAAGATAGGGATGAGGATGTGTGTACTGTTGCGTGGATTTTGGCAATACTGGGTATTGTAATATATTTTACCTTTAATATTATTGGTACTGTTTACTACGCAAAACTACAGAAAAGTGACTGTTTAACTTCTTCCGAGAAGGGTGGAGCGCTTGCTTCTGTATTTTTGGGATGGTTGTTGGCCCCAATTGTAAATATAACAAGCCCCATCATGTACGCATCAAATCCGGGTTGCAAGATGGAACGCATTGTTGACAAATGATGAAGCGTTAACATTTGTAATTAATACGACGGAAACGGCCTGCGGGTGTTGTTTTAAAGGGCCGGTGGATACTGCTTTTAGAAAAGTACGATGCACCATACGATACAAATATTTCACTACCGTGTTTAATGTTTTTGGTTGCTACTAACATCGGATAATTGTTAGTCGAACCTGGTGAAAGCCTGGCATTGACTTGGCAATTTTTGTTTGACGACCGCAGACAGGCGTTGGCGAAACTTGCGACACTTCGCACGCATGCACTATCGATATAAAGATTTTCTTGTTTTTTATATCCATAGATTGAAGTTTCATTATCGGGATACCGCTGGTTTAACTCTTGTTCTGTTAATTGTTCACCAATGTACGGAGCTATGGGCTGACCCCGTTTGAAAACAATCTCCGGTATTTTACCTGGCTTAGCTTTCATGTCGCAGGCAAATAACCCTAAAAAGTCGTAACGGCGATTGGTTTTTTTATCCTTCATCACGGTGGGACCGATGCGGAGTTTTAATACTGATTTTAAATGATACCAGCAGTACGGCAAAGTATAGCAAGTCCTATTGGCGCACCTGTGTCCGTTGTTTTTAATGTGTGTACATTGCATGCACTTCAAGTTACAGCCGGTCCACGCATCGGAGGTTTTATTCGTAGGATCATATTTAAATTTCCACCGATCCGATTCTACCAAATTAAGATCTTTATTTAAACGAACTGTTTTGGGTGAGTTGTTTGCCATTGTTTCTATGTGTGTGTGTGTTTATAATAAATAAATAAAATAAAATAGATATGAAATATAACACCTTCGTTGCTATTCGAAATTTTGTATATTACTTGATGCATCATCTTAGACGCATTTGATGTTTAGGAGGAATGTTTGTGTGTGTGTTGCATATTGCGCACGACCTTTGTTCCACGAAGCATGTAGTACATCATAATTACAAACAGTATTACTACAACAGTTACAATTGCTGCCGATATGTATTCAAGGGAAAGTTTTGAGAGTTTTACTCTGTGACGCTCTTTCAAAGATATCAGCGATTCCTAAAACGCGTTTTGCCACTGTAACGCCGTTACAAAGGATAAAGATGAAATCAGTACAGTGGCGATGATCCCTCCCACGTGGATTTTAGGCACTTCAAGACGTCCGTTGCGAATTACGGGGGGACACAACAGAAGTCATGGTGTTTATATATACGGTATCGAAAAATTATAAAGTAATTTATGTGTGCGGTGTTAACTTAAGATGTCAATACACAAAAATTTATTACTTTTATAGATTAAAAAAAGAAATCACCTATGACTTTTGCAACTTTCCGAATTACAAGAATGCCGTTTACGGTCACACTTGTTATCCAAAAAAATAAAGGAAATAAAGAGGAGATGGACGAGCTTATGCACGGAATTCACAAATTGTTCGAAAACAATACACCGTTCACGTTGTTAATAGATGCACGCGTGTTATCCCAAGTAGACATGTCTTCCGCAATGGATATTGTCCGTTTTATGAAGATCAACCGAGCAAACTTTAAGCGAATGACGAAGGGGTCCGCTATACTTATCAATTCTCCAATTGTAAGAGACTTGATTAAGTTTGTGTTCTCCATACAACCTCCAGCATCTCCTAATGTGGTGACAACAGAGATGATGGAAGCACTGGAGTTTTTGAAGCAATTTCAATAAGCCGTAATTTAGGATCATCATCATCAGCCGCTGAATCGATTTGTTCCTCACCTGCATCTTTCTCGGCTCTACGTATTTCCGCCTCTGTGGTGTCTCTGGGGTGTGCCTCTTGGCTCAAAATGACTTTAAAAAAGTTTTAACATAATTAGGTAATATGTAAGGTAAATGGTTTTGCTTTTTCTAAAGAATGCATTATTCTTCTTGACCTAGAATACAAAGCAACGGTTTTGCAAATTTTTGCTCTTGAATTCCTCGGTCTAAAGAAGTGGATTGCTTTCATCCTTCGCATTCGCTTAAATCATAGGTAAGAATATTCCGTGAATTTTTCAGCTGACAATATGAGCCCTCGCTATTCTTTAGCCGCAAATGATTTTGCTAAAGACTTCAGATATTTAACTACAAGGGACCCATGTTTGTATACACGTATACACAATGGACAAAATTGCCCACTGAAGGAACATTTTGGCCACATTTGATCCGATGACCAGCAGAACAATCGGCATGATGACAGCTAAGCTTTGGGATGAAGTAATTGACGTTAATAGGTTGTAAGCTGGTAGTGAGGAAAGAATATAGTACAGCGATTTTAAAACAGTATTCTCCTGTTTGGTAGTATTTAGGAAACATGAAACAAATTTCTAATAAATGTATTCAACGATTGAAAATTTATTGCTGACATCAATCTATTTATGTAAGAGTGCTGAGTATGTTGTAAATCCACATAGTAATTTTCTACGGAAACCAGGAAAGAAGAAACCGGACAGCTTACGATATGTCTCCACTTCTTCTTATCAAAATATCTTCAATAAGGTACTAGCATAACTGGAATTAAGACAGAGGTACCCCTGTCCAATGAAGAACGAAAGACGCTGGTAACTCTTAAAACGCTGTCAGCATCATCACACCAAAAATGTACCGCATAATATGTGCTTCGCTTCTTCCGGATTTTTGTTTACTCGTTCGTACTACGAAATAAGTGTTTTTAATATTGTGTTGTAGTCAATTTCTTTACGTACCGTAGCGGTTTGTGATTTTTTAATATACATTCATAATTTATTTTTACCTTCTTTCTTTTGTGCAGTTGATAAGCTCCGTTGACATCCCTCGGGGGCGACTATAACACAATCTGGAATGTCTGTAACTTTTAAGGAAGTAACAAAACGATAGTAGGATGCGGCCACATTGAAACTGTGCGTTACTAACCAGACCCATTAGACCTCCTAACGTTGCGAAGATTTCGACATACGTTTTTGGAAATGTCTTTCGAGTTGTATAAATAAAGTAAAAATAGTCAACGTACGCGGTGATCAAGATGGAGCCAAATATGTTTACTAGCAAACGAAAAAGTTTTTGAAACTGAAGTTTTACTTCCGCCTCACTGTCACCGATGCGAATCACCAAGTCGCCGACATAAATCGGATGCTTGTAAAAAGACGGAAGTACACTTGAAAAGTTAAACACAAGTGCGCACACACTAAAGAATATGGACAGTGTAAAAATAAAGTAGTCCGAAACCAAACCCGGATTGAAATAGAAAAAAAATACAAAAATAATAGGAATTAGAAGGGATGCGCGACGAACAACTTCAAGTAAAAGACATTGCTGACGTACTTCATCTTTGCCAGTTTTCACTACGCATGCTTCCGCTTCTATACCGTGATCTTTGTTTTCACCATCTCCTTTTTTCTCGGACGAGTGTTGTAAGTGTTGCAAGTGTTCTTGCATTCAGAAAATTAATGACTAAGAAAATATAATTTGTTGTGGAATATAACCCAATCTTTGCTTTAAATTTTATACGGTAACTTTGTTTATCAAAAATGTATGGTTAGACCATACATATTTGTTATAAAACCTTTGTTATTGCATTTTTAGTTCCTGTTTGAACATGAAGGACAAAATCCGTAGCTATTCGGTTGCGTTTGCGGACTTGTGCAACAGTAGTGATGAATCGGACGTTAAATCTTCTCAACATTTTGCAACAAGTATATCAAATTCATTGAGGAAAAGACCTTGTAAAATAAAAAGTAAACGCAAAAAAGGCAATAAAGAGAAAAAAACGGAGATTGCTAAAATTGCAAAAGTTGATACGATTAATAGGCCTGCAAAAATTCATAAGGTTGATAACGATGCAGAAGAAAGTTGCATGATCAAATTGATGACGTCTTTAAAGCATCTAGACAAGATGAAGACAGATGTGTGGGTTGATGCGCTTTCTAATGGTGAACGTTGGGCGGTGTTGTCGCTGGCTGAAGACTGGGTGCGTCAGTTTATATTGAGTATGTTGGTCGGGAACAAAAACTCAAACTGCAGCTACCACTGTCCAAGAAATGTTTTTGGAAGAGCAAGGTGGCCTACTGCTAATTTGAATTTAGACGCTATTGCAGACATTGTGTCCAAAGCGCCAACAATCCGTGAAGCATCAAGGTTTGTGTTAACACTTTCAGAACACACGGATGCGTGCAAGCGGATCATCGGCACCAAGTCGGAACGTTGCGTTTTTTGGGCATTTGTTGTACGATTTATATGTGTACTCACCAGATTCACCGGAAAAAAGGACTCTTTCAACGTGACCTGGAACGAAACGCGTCAGTTTGGTCTTGCAACAAACACCGCTTTGGCAGCAAAAGAGACACTCCCAAATCTGTGGGGGGAGCGCGTGACACTTACCAGCATGCAAGTTTTATATTTAAGAATGCTGGGGTTGAGCGGAGATGCGAGCATCGTAGCGTCTCCAAATGGAGAGACATTATACCTTGTTTTGGGACCTATAGCGTTTATAAACGCAACATGTGAGAAGCATGCAAATATTCTTCCGGATTCGTCACCAACATCGACTTATTTCTCACCCAGCGCCAAAACCGAGATGGTGCAGGACAAAAACATGCTTTCGTGTCTGCTTCAAAGTGAGTGGAAAAGTGCAAGGGTTGGTTCCGTAAGTATACCAGAAAATAGCGAGCTTTGGTTCAATTACGGAGTCACATTTCGTATTGTATGTGCGGTTTGCAAATAAAATATTTTGTATCAAATAAATATTGTTATACTTAAAAACTATAAATGTCTTGGAGTAAAAATATTACATTCCGTGAGATTGATAAAATTTTGAGAGATCTTGATTCCAAGGAGATCAATAGGTTTCTTGACACGCCAATCTCAGAGTTGCCAGATACGAATACTTCAGAAATTAGTAGGTTACTAGAAAACATTCAGGCCATAAATATGAAGAACATTAAAGGAAAAAGGGAGATTGTACCGGAATTCACAGTTAAATATCATACTAAACCTGAGGATGGTGCAGAGCTTGATGCAGATTCTGATTCAGATTCTGATGCACATATTTTCGCAATTTTGAGAAATATTGACAACAATAGGTTTCATGACACGCCAATCTCAGAGTTGACAGATACGGATACTTCAGACATTGTACCAACAGCCACCAGTAAGAATCATACTCAACCTGAGGATGGTGCAAAACTTGATGCAGATTCTAATGCAGAGCTTGATGCAGATTCTGATGCAGATTATAATGCAGAGCTTGATGCAGATTCTGATGCAGATTCTAATGCAGAGCTTGATGCAGCAGATATTTCCGCAATTTTGAGTAGTGATTCGAATAAGGTTCATGTCACGCCAATCTCAGAGTTGACAGATACGGATACTTTGAAACCTAGTATACAGACAAAAACGTTTAAAAAAATAGTTAACAAGAAACAGTTACCACAAGTTAAATTCGTGGAAGTTAAACCTGAAAATTCTGCTCCTAATCTTTATGAAATCCTGCCCTTAGAAGAATTTCTAAGTAAGAATAAAAAAAATGAAAAACAAAAAAGTGAACTTCTACCACAGTATCCCTGTTATCGCAATGTGCGTGGGGATGGGAACTGCTTTTACCGCGCTGTTGCAGTGGGGGCTCTCGAGTTTGGCATCCGCTCCGGCGACAAGGAGTTTCTGGATAAACTGTATACAACTATTCGCAATACCTCTCTGACATCATCACAACTACATGGATATAAAGAGAAATGTCTTAAATTTGTAGAATCTGTCTCAAACGAAGTTAAAAATCTTCCTTCGTGTAAAAATAATACGTTTAAAACGCAGTCCGAAGAACTTAGTCAAAAAACCTGCCAACGACTCTTGGATGATGATTGTGATATACCCCTTGTTGCCACCTTCCGCGCCCTGGGATCATGCTATGTACGTAGAAATCCTGATGAATTCTATTACGACACAGCTGGAGCCAGTAGTTCAGGCAATAACGAACACCGCAAAGGGTTAGCCACTACCAGTGATCAATTAGCCGGTTGGTTGGATAAATGGGGTGAGGATGCGCAGCAATCAGAGATGCTAGCTGTTCGTAAAGCCATCTCCATTCCCGTGCTCGTTGTACAATTAGTCGAAAAACACAGCGTGTCATATACTTATCTGTGTGAAAATGAAAAAACTTACCCCGTGCATATCATGTTGAATACAGGCCACTATTACCTCCTCTACACTAAAAAGTTAATGGATGGATGTAAAACAAAACAAGAAAAAAAAAAAAAATCTCAGAATTAACAGATACGGATACTTTGAAACGTAGTAGACCGACAAAAACGTTAATTAAAAAAAAAGTTAAGGAAAAGAAACAGTTACCACGAGTTAAATTCGTGAAAGTTGAATCTACTAGTCTTTTTCCTAATCTTTATGAAATCCTTCCCTTAGAAAACTTTCTTAATGAACAACAAAAAAAGATACTTCTAGAAAAGTATCCCTGTTATCGCAATGTGCGTGGGGATGGGAACTGCTTTTACCGCGCTGTTGCATTGGGGGCTCTCGAGTTTGGCATCCGCTCCGGCGACAAGGAGTTTCTGGATAAACTGTATACAACTATTCACAATACCTCTCTGACATCATCACAACTACATGGATATAAAGAGCAATGTCTTAAATTTGTAGAATCTGTCTCAAACGAAGTTAAAAATCTTCCTTCGTGTGAGGATAATACGTTTAAAACGCAGTCCGAAGAACTTAGTCAAAAAACCTGCCAACGACTCTTGGATAATGATTGTGATATAGCCCTTGTTGCCACCTTCCGCGCCCTGGGATCATGCTATGTACGTAAACATCCTGATAACTTCATTTACGTCACAGACGTACCCAAAACTCCAGACAATTACGAATACAGCGTAGGGTTACCCAATAACAGTGATGAATTAGCCGGTTGGTTGGATAATTGGGGTAATCATGCGCAGCAACAAGAGATGCTAGCTGTTTGTAAAGCCATCTCCATTCCCGTGCTCGTTGTACTAGTCGGAAAACACAACGTGTCATATACTTATCTGTGTGACAATCAAGAACCTTACACCGTGCATATCATGTTGAATAAAGCCCACTATTACCTCCTCTACACTAAAGAGTTAATGGATGGATGTAAAACAAAAAAAGTAAGTAAACCAAAAAAAGTAACATTTGCAGCAAACACGAAACTGAAATAGATTTAGTCCCAGTAAACAGTCAGCCTTGGTATGAGAATTATAAGGGGTCGTAAGCTACGTATAATTAATAAAAAGAAGGAATAAATATAAAAAAATCATATATTCATAAACTAAACAATGAAACAGTGGCAACGCGTACTCTTATTCGTAGTTATCTTACTCATCTTCATCAAAATAGTTGCCCACGTAACGGTACTTGGGCACCGACGTCCACAGATGTTTAAAGAGCTAACACAACAAGAGTGTCCGCCTCCGGTATTGCTGATCCCTGGTCTCGGTGGAAGCCGACTGTACGCGTCAAAAAAAGGTGAAAAGCGGTGGAAGCGTTGCTGGGTGACGTGGGCGGGCATGTTCCCAGAGATAGGAAAGCGCGCGAACAAATGGCGACAGGACATGAGCATTACTTACAATTCGGACACAAGTAGGTTTGAAGACGCAGATAATGTAGATATAACCGCTTGGAGAAAACCAAACTACGACCGTTCAGGGCGTTTTAGGCTAACTCCGGACTTTGGTGGTGTCGAAGGATGTTCCAATCTGATGAAAGCGCGTATTCACCTGACATGGCAGTTCCAAGGAGTTATTAACTGGATGCGGAAAGAGTTACACTACAGATCGATGGAGGACGGTGGCCCAAATCTCACATCACTTTTCGGAAGCACGTATGATTTCCGCAAAATTACCGATCCGGAGTACTGGCAGAGTTTTTGTGCGCAGATGAAGGACCTAATTGAGTATATTGTTCACCTAAGGAAACAACCTGTTCGAATCGTTTCCCACAGCCTTGGATCAGTTGCGCTTCTCGCCTTTCTCACGCGATACCTTCCCAGTATTCTTGTACCCAACGCGGTTGCCGCGTGGAAACAACGATACATCCACGAATGGATGAGCATCAACGGCTCATTTGGAGGGTCTTCTAAGGCTCTAAGAAGTGCGGTCAGTGGGGACAGCCACGGCATGGCCATTTTGTGTAAAAAAAGCTGCAACTCGTGGTACCAACCACTCTCCAAGCAGATGTCCGCGGTGCTATGGATGCTTCCTCACCCACTTATTTTCCAAGGGCCGCCGGTCATCTCCGTTAGCAACCAACGCACGTATTGTGCATCCAAGAGCGACATATCGACACTTTTCAAACACCTTGGGAACAAGGGGGCTATTGACGCGTACGAAGACACACTCCCGCCACTATTGACTTTGGATCCACCAGACGTAAAAGTATTGGCGGTAGTCTGCACCACACCGTCTGATTCCGAAAGTGTTTCAACTCCGCTGCAACTAATGTACCGTGTAAGTAATAAATACGACGAGTATGCTGAATCACCGTTCTCAGCAATACACAACGTTCATGAAAAGTGTGAGCGACAATTTTACGAGCAGCTTTGGGGCAGCAGCAGCAATTACTCACCAACTAGCATCCAAAATTGCTTACGTGGAGACTGTGACATTAAAGATATGCGCGGCGATGGGACCGTTCCTTACATTAGTCTCATGGTACCGCGCCTCTGGATGCCCGGGGCAGTGAGTCCCAATAGACAAACGGTTCGCATCGCACGTTTCAACACTGAAAAACTTGGCCACACTTCTGTATTATTCGATGAAGCTTTTATGAGACAAGTCAAACCATTTTTCATGTAATGGTTTAAAATTTTGTGTTAACTACGGAGGTCTTTGATTCCGTTTTACTTGGAAGATTGTAGTCTCTCTAAAAATTTTATGTTGACAACTTATAAACTTTTGCTTTATGGGCCAAAAATTATCACACGCAAGATCCCAAAGTAGTCGAGGAAGCACTGTTCCCTTCGTTTCACTCATGGGGTGGGAACATACAGACACACCACTCCCGTACGTTTGCAAGGTCCTGAAAAACCTTATAACACTCGCAACCGCTACCGACACGGTGCACAAGGCGCTAGGTGCGCCATTACGTTGCAGCGCCGATTGCCAGACAATCTACGCCCCGTGTTCCGTGCAGACTGGCGGAGTTGTGACTCTTGGTGACACATGCCATCGTTTTGAACACATTATTAAATACCACGGCCGGGTGATTGCTGTTATTTTGTCTCACGTGACCACTGGAAACATTACTATAGTATGCTCTCATGCAAAGTCTAACGGAGACCTCTTGCGTGTGCTTAAACATGGCGTTGTTACCGTGGCACATACTGAGGAAAATAAAGCGGTAAATATGCACGGTAGTGTATGGCGATTTGTTGAGCGTCAAGTTTGGCCTCAAGTGTTGTCGTTTTTAAATAGTAAAATCACACAAGGTCATATTACACAAAGTGAAATACCTGTACGGGTAAACTTGTTAGGGATGTCGATGGGAGGTATGATACTTCAGATATTAGCGTTTCGGTTGAGTCAAGAGTTTACCCCTCATCAACTTCTCATTACATCTCCTGTACTTATGCTAGCTACTCCAAGAGTCGCTAATGAACAGTTTTATGAGTTTATGGCGAAAAGGAATATTTATTTTATAAACGTTTCTTGTTCTCAACAACACGAAAAGGGGTTAACTCTTGATCCAGTAGTAACCTTGGGGTCAAAAACCAAACTGGTTTCCTCTCCCGTGTACGTCGGTGTACATGGCATACATGGGCACACAGGTATCTATGGCGTTGATCCACACACTCTCTCCTGGAAGATGACTACACTGCCATTCCTTTTAAAGTACAAACATTTGCACTCAAGACACATGTACCAATCATCTTTAAATGCCGTATTAAATAACTATAACTCTCCAAACTCATGTAACGTATAAATGCCGTATCTCCAAAGTCATGTAACGTATAATGCCAAAAACCATACACTTAAATTGCATAATGTATGGTTGTATATCCGTATTTAAAGGTTATATATTACTTTCCAAATATTTTCCACACTCCTCTATTTTCTAATTAACTTGAAACCATGGCACGTACAAAGCAAACAGCACGAAAAATTGTTGAGGGCAAGGCCCCCCTTTTCCACGAAACAAAAGCGGCTAAAAAATGTAAGCCCAAACCAGTTGCCATCAAGATACCTCAACGTTTTCGCCCGGGAACCGTTGCTTTGCGAGAAATTCGCCGCTATCAGAAGAGTACGGAACTTTTGATTAGAAAAAGACCGTTCCAGCGACTTGTTCGCGAAATAGCTCAAAATTTTAATCCTGATTTGCGTTTCCAGAGTACAACTGTCCTTGCGCTTCAAGAGGCGGCCGAAGCTTACTTGACTGGCTTGTTCGAAGACGCAAACCTGTGCTCTATCCATGCTAAGCGCGTCACAATCATGCCAAAAGACATGCAGCTAGCGCTCCGAATCCGAGGAGAGCGGACGTAGGTTTTAATGATGTTTTTACGCTTCAAAGTGCACAATTGTGTTACCCAATGAGGAGTTGGTGGAAATAGCTTACTGAAAAAGCTTCAAAATGGGTTGGAGGTTAACTAAAACTGAATTTTGATTCATCAATAAAAATATAAAACATACATATGTTACCCAATTTTTAAGGTCTTATTGCAAACCTTTTGCGCTCGCATTAGATGGCTTTTACAAAAAAACGTGAACTTCACACGAAATAGGATTGTGGGGTTTCTACGCTAACACCTTACTCATGGTATAGATAACTCTGATAATGGTTTTTCTCATATGTCAAATATTACTTTGTTACACAAGTTCTCTAAAGTTCTCTAAAAATTGTTTTTTTGGAAAAGTATTGCTCTTCACTTTATCATGAGCCTCAGTAGGTTCTTCTTCTTTTTCCAAGCGCATCAATGCAGACGAAGTTAGACACACATCCTGGGAAATACTACATTTTGATACATGTGTGGTAGCGGACCCAATTGAGATATTTAGCGTACATTTTTGAGTTTTGTTTAGCCTTCCCCCAAACATTAATCGCCGTTGTCTTTAGTGTTTGCATCGTGTTCTTGGACGGTAGAACTCAACATGGGCCCAGAGTTGTTTTTGATGTACTCTAAACTCTCGTTAATCTGTTCCAACTTTCCAGCGATTTTTTCAAGTAGGAGTTCAATCCTTGCTGTCGTTTTTGTGTCGTCCTTGTATGTCACCAGCATGTTTGTAAGTCCCACCGATCCACGTTGCAGTTCACGCTGTGACCTCTGTAACAGCTGCCAATTATTTAGCCTCTCAATGTGACCGCGGCGGGAAGTGCCGAGATGCATATTTCGATACGCTTCTTCCTTTTCAAAAGCCGTATCTACCACTGAAAATGCATTAGTGAACACTTTGGATACCGCTTGAATGTTTAGAATACGCTCCTCTTTATACCACCAACGCATTAAAAATTGAAGATTACCCGTGCGGTCAATAGCCAGAGGACCACATTGTGTCCTCACACGTTCATTCTCACGAAGCGACCCAATAACTTTAAGGGAATGAAATACTTCGTCAATTGTGTCATCTCCCATAATCCTTTTTATACTAAATCTTTATTTTATATTTCCCCATCCCTATTTTAAAAAAAAACTGTAAAGCTTATTCGCAGACATACTTCTTCTTGATAAATCTGCACACTTCATATTTTTTACACATTTATCAAATTTCCATAAGCGTTTGTCCACATATTTTTTTTATACTATTGTTGTGTTATACTTCTCTCAAGGTTGAGGTTGATGAAGGAAAAACGCAATCTCAAAATCTAAGCACGAAAATATCTTTGTTTTTACGCAGGAGCCTTATACACATCAAAGACCATTCTAATTCGCCATCTAACATTGTTTGCAATTTGGATATCTACTTTGCGCAGTCATGTGTATGTTTGTATATGTTTGTATACGTTTTTATTGTAATGTAGAAGGTAGCGGTATTCGTAAGAGTTCTCCGGATAAAATAAAACATATAGTAAAACAGATTTATCAATGACCTCTTTTGTGTCTTCTAACTACAAAACTATGGCAATCTCTACATTAAAAAACGAAACTTCAAAGTCCAAAAATCGTGATTTTTTAAACAGTCCAATTACTGATCCAATGAGTACAAGTGTTTATCATAAGTACCCGTTTATCTATCCGATGGGACCTGGACCCAAATACGCCATAAAACATGAGGTCCACAGCCGCCGAGGATGCAACCCGTCTTGGCAAGTGCTGAAGCCTCAACCCATAGAGCTGTTTAACTCACTGGATATAGTAAACTCGAATCGATGTATGGACGAAGGTATTATGGGCCCCACATGTGGCCCGGTGAAAGGGGTGGCAGTACAAGAGCAGCCCCCGAACCTATGCACAGACATGTTGCCTTATTGCGCTGTTGGGTGTGCTTTGGAGCTCGAAATATGGAATCCTAGCTCCTTTGCGCGGAAAGAGGGGTTTAATATTGGTTCTAAAATGTACATTGTATTCAAAACAGATTGTCTTGCCCATGTTTTATTTGACGGGGAAGTAACGCACGCGGAGTATAAGTGGGAGAGAGCTGTGTTTACTGGGTATTCCACAGTCACTCTTAGGTGGCCCTTAGAAAGTGGGTTTGGAACCAACTTTGTCGTTGAGTTACGTGCAGGAACTCAAGATTACGGAACGGCATATACGCAGCTAGGTATGGCAAATTATCGCCTATTGTGTCATAAAAAGTTCCGAGGTCGTAATTGGGAAAATAGTTTATACAGTTTAGCAATTGCGCCAGCAAGCATATGTTCTGTATGTAATGCATAAATAAAAATATAAAAAGTAACAACTTAAATTCGTGTTTGGAAGTAATCATCACGTACGTAATCTTTCCTTTGCATTCATTCATAGAGAAAGGGAAACATACTCTCGTCAAGTTCTCACTTGTTTACAACCAATACAAACACACATTGAACTCTTGAACTTTAGACATGTCATGTTATCACAAACATCTTAAACAAGAAATCAGCCCAAAAATTTCTATAGTATAACAGCACAAGCCTTACATAACGTTCTGTAACAGACACATTTTATATCTCCACGTATATATTTTTCAAATAACCTATTGCAGCCATTTGCTCCAAACTGCATATTGGTTTAGACATGGTGGGTTAATGTCGTCAGAAATAAATACAGGGGATTGGTTAATGGTATTTTCGTTCATGAACTTTGTGTACCCGCGATGTTGACATGTGGACTTTTTAATCTTTTTACCAGGAAACAAGGCTTGTGCGCAGGTGGGTGACACATCTCTGACTTCCGTGCAGCACCCAAGGGATTCATCGACATAGCTAAACACGAGCTGTGGTTTGTGATTCATGTGGAAGGTTGGGTCAACCTTGTATCTTTTTTGGAATGGATAAGGACAGTGGCGAGCCATGTTTTATTATGTGCACAATATTTTGTAGTTATACATAACTTTTCTACTTTTTTGTTTTGTATAAAATAAAAACAACGTTGATGACAGAATTTCATACGTTTCAGAATTGTCAAAGTGATCCGTGTCTCTGCCCTATTCCCATAGATGAACCGAATCCTTGCAGTGGCGCAAACCTTTCCGCACAGTCGCAGTACACCTTCGGGGCTACTCCTGCAAATATGACGACCCAAGGAAACCGTGTCGTCGCCGCAACTGTTCAGGCGGACCACCACAGTAAACTTGTTTCACATGAAAACAAATTTCATGCATTTGATTATCGTGCCTCTAGTAATGTGTATGGAAACCTAAGCGGTACAGATGTCAAGTTGGCGTTTTCTCCTTTTTGATCAAATGTCTCAATCTGATAAAATATGACCGCACCGAGCAACAATTAATGTTATTCATCCGTTTACTTCTACGAATGCATAAGTAATGCGGTGGGAAACGCTCCCTGATGTATTTATGATGATTAAACATCTGTCATAAGTACTGTCGTAGGTGTCGTAAAATGCGCATATCCGGCTCATTATTATGGAAACTAAACTTACTTATTATTGTTATTTTGTTTATATATAAATCATATATATATATTGTACAGTTGTCAAACATATTTTTTCTCATAAAGCATGGCATTGTATTACAATATACTTACAAATACTTTGGCGCTACATGCACTAGGATGTTGCCTCAGCATGTGCATGCGGTCTCTACATGAAACTATTGTACTGCCTATTGAAGATGGTAAAAAATGGTATGTGGCAAAAAATTTGTTCAAGGGTGTTTGGCTGTTTCTACTGTCTCCGGTTGCCACGTGGGCTCTTATCAATATACTTTTTTACGAACAACAAGACTTGTGGCAATTGCAGATTCTTGGTGTTTTGTATGCAGCTGTTGATGTTGCTGCACTTTTGTACGAAAAAAGGATAAAGCTATCAATTACAACTACAGTTCACCATACCGTTGTTATGATCTTTGCGCAATTAATACCGTTTATTGATTATAACTCACCCCAACATGCATTGTGGAAGGGACTTGTTATTTACGCATCATGGAGCACGCTTACCTTTATTGTCAATATTTACTTGGGTGCGCGCTTTTTGTTAACCAAAAGGGGCAGGAGCGAACTACGCCTGCAGCACTTACTTGCCATTGTTGCAAGAGATGTTTACTTTTACAGCCTTGTTGCAAATTGTATTTGCCAAATCGTCAATATTTCATATTCTCCACTTAATTACACTTCTGCTGTTTATATCTTCCTGATCCTGTTTATTGTTAACGATGACATTGTCTTGTACAAATTTTTGTCGAGTGAAGTCTTTCGTATACGTAAAATGTTTGGTAAATAAAAAAATATTAAATTCATTCCTACAATGAAATGTCAAAATTGCAAAAAAAAGTTGCTTAAAATTATGGAAAGCGTGTCCCGATGTGCATGCAAAAACAATTATTGTGGAAAACATAGACACGATCATAACTGCACTTTTGACTACAAAAGTAGAGATATAGTGCGTCTACAGCGGCAACTTGTAAAAGCCCAGCCAAAAAAGGTGAACTTTATTTAGACTTATTGTGGAAGCCGAGAGTTGAACGGAGTTTCGCGCACAAATCAGCGTCAGATACGGTTTGTTTAAACTCAACACCAAATTCTTTTGTAAAATTAGCTATTAGAGAGCGTTGTGCCAATGTTAGAGTGTTTCGTTTCAAAACTTTACATGCATCTGATTCTTTCTGTGGTTTAGGTTTAGACCCTAAATCAGACAGATCAGTGACTGTCACTAATCCTGACTTATCCGTTTTCGCGGCATTCTGCCGTTTATCACTTTCAGACGGTGCCTTTAGAGCCTTAATGAAGACCTCTGTCAACGCGTCGTACAAAGACTCTGATAACAGAGAGTCACTACAACCTTCTTTTTTACCGCGCTCGCGTGAGCGCATGCGCTCGATGACTTGGATTGCTTTTACTTGCTTCTTTGGATCAGCTTCTTTTGCGAATTTAGTCAATAAATCACGAAAAAACAACAAGGTCTGAGGCGTGTCTTTGGGCCTGCTAGGTTTTGGGGTCTTTTTGAGTTTAGAGGACTTTTTACGTTTAGGGCTGCGACTCTTGGATAGAGTGCGACTTTTGAATGGAGTTATTTGTTTCTCTTTCTTTTTTGGCATTGCCTTTATTTACTGTGAAATAAAGTTGTTTTTTATAATACAGTAAAAAAAAATATGTCATTGTTGTCTCAAATAAAATAAAAATGGAAATATATGTACAGTAATCTCTCTCATTGGCCAGTCTTTTATATCATTCCCAATATTTAAAGTCCAGTTACGTCGCCTTGAAAATAAAGCATCCACGTTCAATCACACGCACTCCAAAACGTTTTAGATGTTAGAAGTGCAAAAATTGCGCAGAAATTTTCTATGTAAATATAATAAATTAACCAATTATGGTGAAACTTCAGATTAGGGAGTTTGACATGAGCACAATAAAGGATGACGCAGTCGTTCTTCTGATTGGGAAACGCGGCACAGGTAAATCTACAATGCTTCGTAACATTATGTATCATATGCGGAAAAAGCTTGACGTTGGCATTGCTATGTGTCCAACCGAGGATGAAACCGATGCAAACGACGGCTTGCACACTTTTATCCCTTCCTGCATGATTTACGATGAGTACAAGCCAAACGTTGTCACAAGAATGCTTAAGTATCAAAAAAGATACGCCAAGCGTCACGGGAAGCAAAATACGAAACGCATGTTTGTAATTATGGATGATTGCATGTACGATAAAAGTGTCATGAAAGGAAAGGAAATTAGAGATATTCACATGAACGGTAGGCATAGAAAAATATTTTTTATTAACGCTGTACAGTATTTAATGGACATTGGTCCAGATTTAAGAACAAATATTGACTACGTTTTTGCACTGAAGGAAAACATCATTAGCAATCGAGAAAAGCTGCACAAATACTTTCTTGGAATGTTTGACAGTTACCCTGAGTTTTCAAATACCATGGATACACTTACTGACGGATTCTCTGCTCTTGTACTGAATAACAGGGTTAGATCTACAAAAACAGAGGACTGTGTCTTTTGGTACGAAGCAAATCCAGAGGAGGCTAAAGATTTTAGACTATGTCATCCTATCTACTGGAATATGGAAAATGAGTACATGCAACCGCAAATAGAAAGTGACGATGATATCGATGACAAAACACAACGTCGTAGTCGCCTCTCTACAAGTGCACACAAGAAAGTAGAAGTTGAAAAGATTAAACGTCACACTCTGTAAGAATGAATCTGACTGGAAAGATGAGGAAACAATATTTTGTTACTATATGTTTATACGTTAGAAACAAATTATTTTTTGATAAATGATTTTAAAAATACATATAAAAATAATTTTTTTTACACTTGCAGCCATTATTTATAATGTGTTTAACTTGTCTTGTTCAAAAAAATTAGGGTATGGGACACCGGGAAGCCGTTCATTTGTATAGATTGATCGAATTTGATTCGTTAATGGAGCTTTCTATATCGTCCAAGTTTTCCACGGATATGTGCGCAGGAAGACTACTACCATACTTGTGAAGTACATTTCTAAACTCTGAATTTGCACTATGTATGACTAAAGGCACCGTTTTTGAGAGCGGAGCTCGCTTCGTCCACTGCAACCGACGAACCAACCCTGCAAGTTTAACAGCGCGTCCTCGAATACCACGAATGCTTTTGGGTGGCATGCGCTTAAGCATCCACTCAAACTGCAACACCTGTTTGTGTGTTTGAAATCCAGACACATAAGCAACTAGCAACCATGGTTTTCCGATGCGTGTATATTTAGCGCCACCTACTAACTCGCCTTGGTGTTGACGAAGTCGACGCTTTAGATTGTTTGTAATGCCAACATATGTACGATTCGACACCTCAGATTCAATAATGTAACACACATACTGTTTTGTTGTTTCTATTTCTGCCTTTATTTCATCGGAAGCCATTTTTTTTTTTTATTTTTTGATGAAAATGATTTTTAAATGTTAAAAATAAATTATAATGAAACAATTTAACCTTACACAAACTCTATGTGTTTTCCATACATAAATCTTGATATCTTTCGCTGACACTTTACTAGTGGATGACATGGAGTTAAGTGGATGGCAGTCAATTCCGCTTACTAACGGAGAAACTGACTCCGGTTTAGTACCGTTTCCAAGTGGTGTTCCGTTTCCTGTTTTGCCGCCACCACCACCTCTTCTTTCGGTAGGAAAACGGAAAATAGATGAAGATCACATTGGTGACAAAAAAAGTCGAATCCCTCAGAATATTCTAGAGATAAGTGGAAGGATTGATGGAAGACAGTACACTGATGGCATGATACGAATCAGCACTCGAGCGGGAACGGCAGTGTACCCAACAGGGTTTTTGAGACTGGCGCACGCATATAGATCCAACACGATTCAGATCAAGCGACCAAGACGGGGAGAGTGGCGTGTTTCTACGCAAGGAAGGCTAGGGTGCAATCGCTACGGTGGCAATTTGTGCCCTAGGGGAATAGCGTTTACAGTTGGGAACAAGAATACTGACTACGTTACAGAGTTTGATTCAGTTGAAGACGAAGCTCTGAATGTCATGGAAATTCGTGAAAATCGGATTAGAAACCATAGGGAAAAGGTTGTGACAACTGCTTACAACGAGGTGTTCACTGTACATGCGGTTGCGTACAGCCTCATGCGTCGTCATGTCGCACGTGTTGAGCCAGAAGCATTGGAAAATGAAGGTAAGGACTACCAAGGAATGGCGTACGATACGACATTTAACATGTTCAAGATTCCCAGAAACTTATTGTCTTGTGCCGTACTTTTTACATACGACGTTTTGGCGACTGAATATGGTATGCGCACAATTCGGAAAAAGGGATTTCACGATCATGACATTGACGGAATACTAAATGAAATTCTTGTCACTATGGTTCCACCACTGTCTTATTGGAAAGCCAGAAAGTTTTCTCCGGGTCTTGACGTATCCCCAGCGACACATATTCTTCTGACTCCGCCAAATGCGGCAACGGCGTCTCAGGTGACAAGTAAACCTGCTGACACTGTTTTATCACCGGGACAGCCATCACTCTCATTACTTCCATCACTTCCATTACTTCCATCACTTCCATCACTTCCATCACTTCCATCACCTGTGACAATGATGCCTGCCGCAGCGATGAGTCATCACAAAATGGAAAAAGGTTTAATGCCCACACCAAGAGTACGTAGAGTTGAACAGTTTTTGACAATAGAGTCACTAGATATAACAGCGGAGTACTTGAAAGATTTAGATTTGTAATAAAGGATGGGATGAATCTGAATACCTAGACAACTTGAGTACAAATAAAATATAAAATATGTGGTTATTTTTTTAATGGCTGAAATGTAACACATAAGATTAGATTAGCCAGAGCGATTATCTATAATTTGTTCTTTGTTTTGGTGTTGGAACATGTTCTCTACGGAAAACACACACTGAATTGTTGCCTTCTTATATTTCTGTTGTAAAAGATTTATTTTGTTAACTACGCAGCTACCGCCTCCAGTCAATGCAGATGGAGCGGCACCGTATGTGTGTACATAATGCTTATGTGCCGCATTTGTAAATCGGAGTAAGCGACCAATAAAGGCACATTTACCTACTTGACAATTCATGCAAGAAGTATCATAAGGTTTACAGCCGTCATGGACAGGAAGTAGTTTTAGGGACGTAAGTTCTGTGTTAGCTTCATCAAGGGCATCAAGCAAGGACTCAAGATCTTTACTTTGAAATGTTTTGTCTTTTTCTGATAACTCATTCATGGCTTTTATTATATGAATAACATTTTCGAATAATTTTTCCCAGAGTGTTGCATTAAAAAAACAAAGAATGCACAGCAGCTGCCGGAAATGTTGACTCAATTGTTGACAATGTTACCACAAATGTTGATCTTTTAAAAGGACATGAGTTATGGTGATTATCACACATTTTCGAAAAATTCATCAAAATAGGCAGCAGCTTGGCTTTGGTTTATGGTCATGTCTGCAATCACTACTGCGGCTGCGGAAGAGTTTGTGTCTCTAGGATCTGATAAAAATGATTGACAATTGCCGCCTTTTCCAAATAGGGAACATATTGCATCTGCAGGGCGCACATCCGACACGTGATTAGGCATCGGCCGTTGAGACTTTGTGTTTCGGCCTTTGGGACCAAGAACAGTGGTGTACATTGTGCGCATGAGAGTAGCAATCTCTTTGTTTTTTGAGCACAACGTCTTTAGGCTCGGAGTACAATAGCTAGCAAGGAGTACTTGAAGGTCGTATCCGTGCTTATCTTCTAGATCTGAGTCCCATGTTCCATACTTGGATGGATTGTCATTAAAATGTGGCAAATCAATGCGCTGCATGCGTTTCCCTCCGACAGAAACATTGGCAAACCCGAAATCGGAGAGCTTAACAAGATATCCAATGTTTGGGACAAAAAATTGTTGTTCACCGATGTTGTACATAAAGTGTGTCACATGTTTCAGTGCTTCCCCTCGAAACAGTGTTTGGTTATCAATACGTTTAATAGCAACATTTTGATCGTGAAGATCGTGATGTTTAAGCTGCAGAACTTCCTGCATGACATAAACTGTGTGGAAAATCTGGAAAAACATTGCGCAGAACCGCTCCTTTGTCCACCAGCGCAGATGCGATTGTGCAAATGAATCCAAAGTAAAGTCGTATCGCTCCAACCACATATATGCCTCAAGGCTTCGTGGATTCCACGCAGCACGTGAACACATCGTGATATGTGGCGTAAAATTCTTCTCTGAACATAACGAGCACGCACGATGGACCATTGCCTCATTGAGCGCATCTCCGGACTTGATGCTGCCGTCATCTATCCGCATCTGTGTAATCCGTGGCTCTGTCCCTTCGGGAGCTCGCCTTTGCTTCTTGGATAGGGCTGCCCCAAGCTTCCTTATACTCATGTTGGACACTGCATCACACTCAACCGGAGGAGATGCACTATCCTCGCCTTCGTAGATAAGCACAGATGCTGAGGCTTCATGGATTTTAAGAACTTGAGCAGTTACGCCTTGGCAGGTATGCACCTCTTCTTTCATTCCGTAAACTAAGCCGTCACTACCTTTACCAACAATTTCATTGTTGCTTTTTCTCATCCACCGCTGAAATGTGACCTCAATACCTAACTTTTTGAGAAACGCATCCTCGCGACCGGTACCGCCTACCCCATTAACACCGTTTGGTATAGTTGGAACCCTGGGATTGGTCGCATCAACCGCTGCCAATGCAGCCTTCTTTTTTGCATTGCGTCTTGCCTTTTTGTTCACGCTGCGCTTTGGAGCTGGGGTTTGTTTCATATTGTAATTTTTGAGTTGATTTGTTTTTTCTTGCGCAAATAGAATAATAAAAGCTTTTTTTTTTTTAAACATTCATACCAACGAAATTGCTAACATCTAAGAGGTTTAAACACTTAACAAATTATACGAATTTTTTACACATGTAGGGTTAAACACTTATGGTTGACTTCAAAAAACTTCACACATTCGAAAAAAGAGTTTTTGAGTCGTCGAAAATCCGAGAACGATATCCGAAACGCGTGCCCATAGTCGTTGAAGCAAACTCTCAGCTACCCCAACTTGATAAAAATAAATATCTTGTCCCTCACGATTTCACCGTAGGTCAATTTGTATACATACTGCGAAAACGCATGAAGCTGGATGCAGAAAAGGCTTTATTTCTGTTTGTTGATAACGTGCTACCTACAACATCTGCTCATTTATTCGCGTTGTACGATGAGAAACGTGACAGAGATGGATTTTTGTATATAAAAGTGGCCGGAGAAAATACGTACGGATTAAAAAATAAATATAAAACATAATTTTGTTAAACTTGCAGCCATTATTTATTATGTGTTGTCTTGTTTAAAAAAAAATTAGGGTTCATTCTAATGTTTTAAACATTGGTGGGCGTCCAATTCAAGAGTACTTTTTGATATGTTGCTTCAAAGTCTTTTGTCCCCTTCCACATCAACTTGACCTCGTTGTTAAAAATTATGAGAAATGTTGGCAAACTTTTCACATTATAGAATGTCATGAGATTCATAGAATCATCTGCATTGACAGTGAAAAGTCTGACTCGATCGCTCCACTTTTCTCCAATCTGCTCAAACGCGGGTGCAATCTTATTGCATGGACCGCACCAGCTGGCTCCAAACTTAACAAAAACAAATTTGTTTGCCAAGCGCGCGCTCTCGATTGCCTCTTGCAACCCTACCTCCGTTGTTAAAGTAACAGATGGCATTGTTTAATAGGCAATTTTGTTAGGAGAGTAGAAAAAAAAATATTTAACTTTTTTTTGCCTCATACGAAGGTTTCTGGTTGGTCTCTGTGAATCCTTTTATACAATATACACCGCAATAGATTATATTGTAATTGCCAAAAGACTTTGATTATTCAGCCTTATCCGTAAACATAAAGTTTTAGAGTCCCTAAATTGTATAAAAAATATTTCATTCTTCCGTCTCACACTTTTTCCAAAGGCGCGTTCATGATGATGTTGATGCGAAAACAATATTTACCAGAAAGTAATATGTCGACTGGTTATATTTTATAGACGCACAAAACATTTGTCATATGTGAAAAATAATCAAAATGAATTTTATTGACTATTTAAATAAAACGTATGACTTCTAAAAAATTAGAATTAGGGTTGGGCCTTGGGTTTGGATTAGGTATTCCAATAATAGTTGCGATTGTGTTGGCTCTGGTTTTTGGTGTTCCGCGCGCAACTTTGCTGGACAAGAGGTGTCAATCCGCGTCTGATTGTATGGGACGCGGCTCGTGTGTAAACAAGAAGTGCGTTTGCAACGCGCCATGGGGCGGTTCAGATTGCTCATTGCTGGGACAGCTGCCAAAGGTAACGTCGTCTACGAGTAACAGTAACTATGGATCTTGCTCCCAAACCCCAACTCCGTGCAAGGTAAACGAGGACTGCAATGCCTGTAGCAGTGGTATTGAGTTCACATGCCAGTCAATATCGGCAAGCGAAAACTCAACAGGAGTGAGTGGAACATTTTGTCTTCCCACGAAACCTACAAGTGATTGTATGCCGTTAAGTGAAGTTTCCTCTGACGACCAGATTCCTGGTCAATGGCACTGGTCGGGCTGGGGAGATGTGGAAACACAGGGGTGGTCTTGCGTGTGTGGCTGGCCGTCATTTTATCCTCAATCCACTTCTGGCGCTTGCATGAGGAGTTCAGAAATATGTTCTGGCACCGGATGGCAGTATCCATGTCTTCGTGACCCCGAAGACCCATCCCGCTGCTTGGATTTATCATGTCAGACAGCCGCTGACTGTCCGCAGGCATCCGGGATGATTTGTGATAATAATGAGTGTGTCCTCCCCCGAGTAACGTGTACCAGTGTACTTGATTGCGGAACGGCTGACAACAAGTGCTCTCAGTACGCATCGGGTGGTGCGAGCTGTACAAAGGATACAGATTGCCCCACAGGCGTTGCTTGTGATACAGCAGAAGGTCAGTGCACTCCAAATGACACTGTGATTTCTCAGCTTTGTGGGCAGGCATGTGTTCCGGACCCCTTTTCTTCCGGGACAGGGAAAACATGTTTGTCAAATAGTGATTGTAATCCCGGAGTTGAATGCATTGGTAATAAGTGTAACATTTCAAAACAAAAGTACTGTGCGAACGTGTGCAATTCGGGTGCGGGAAACATATGCTCTTCCAGCGAAGACTGTAGTCCGGGTATCGAGTGTGTACGCGGAAAATGCAGAGAATGTGGCGACTTTCCGTGTTACAATGGCGTCTGCTTAACGAATACTAGACAATTGGTGGGCTCAAACCCACTTATTTTTGGCAACTGTAAATGTTATGGCAGACCATGTAGTTCTGATGCGGAGTGTGTGGGTCTCTGCCAAGACGGGATTTGCGTCGGGGAACGTACTGCGTTAGACATCAACGGATTGCCGGTTTGTGTGGTGGACGAATGCGGTATTGGCGGAAAGTTCGTACCTTATGATATACCACCGTACGCGTACGGGACGTGTCAATGTGCTCCCGGATATGAGTTTAACGGACTGACTTGTGTTTGGAGTAACAGTAACAGTGAGCAGCCGCGCGAGCAGGGATGTTTGTTAGGTTGTGGAGGTCGCGGCACATGTGCTGTGAATAGTATTTGCCAATGTGATCCGGGTTGGCGCGGGGATAAGTTGTGCAAAAGATTTTCATGTGACGCGGGGTGCGGCCCACCCAGTCAAGGGCAGTGTATTGGACCAAACGAATGTGTGTGTCAGCCTCAATGGAAACACGCAAACAACCCATCATGCTCTAGTGACAGTGACTGCGCGGACCGCGGAAAAAACGGAAACATTGCAAAATGCGTTTTTCCAACAGGGAAAACGGAAGGCTACTGCTGCGTTCCGAACGCAGACGGAGAGTGTGTTGCTACTGACGACTCAAACATGCCATGCACAGTCCCAAACTGTGGTTGTTCGGAACCTACGTGCACGCAGCCGTCTTGTTTGAACGGTGGATCGTGCGAGAGGGACCCCTTGAACAATGCCATTCGGTGCGTGTGTACGGAGCAGTGGACAGGCCCACACTGCGAGATCAGCACGTCTGAGAAAGGGGTATGCGAGGTTGGCACAGGCACTTCGGGAAGTGGTGCGTGTTTCACATCGGATGTTTGCAAATATGTACCTATAGAAAACTGCGAATCAATAGGCACTTGGTTGGGCACACAAAAAGAGTACGACAACGGATTTCCATGTTTTGGCTGTGAGGATGGCACCAACATTATGCGACAGTTTGGTGTTCCCCTGCAAGTTTGTGTGGATACAAACAAGGTTGTTGTGGCGTGTGATGCGTCTACTTGCGAAAACCCGCCTTTAACAACAAACTTTTGTACGGGAACCAACAATATTTCTTACACATGCAACGATATTTGCACAATCGCAAAAAAATATAAGGGTCAGGACTTTAATGCGTTGTGCAGCAAAGGAAACAAGGCGAATAAAGCGTCTGATATACCTACTTGGTGCACATCGCTATAGTCAATCTATTTTGTTTTTACTCTAATACAAATACAATACATATTTATTAATTAATTTTGAAGTTAATTCAACAATTGTAAATTATTATTTATTGCTGACATCAATCAATGTGTCAATCAGATGGATGTTGTTCATAAGTGTAATAATGCGGCGGGAAAAGCTCCCTGATGTATTATGATAATCATTGCCAAAACTTTCCAATGTACTGTTCAAACTTTCCTAACAAACCAATATCAAAATCAGGATTATACGACAAGTCAACTTCTAAATTAGCACAATCCCTCTCATTAAACTCATCTTTACCTTCATCTGATTTCAAAAATTCGTTTGCTCGTGCAATCCAATCACGTTGAACCTCAACCTTCAAAAAAGTAAAACTTTCCGAGGATTTTTCCCAGTCTAAAGGACTAATGTCTTCTGTCATCCAGTGATTCCAAATAATAGAATTTCGGTGTGAAAAAACCTTTTCAACGAAAAATTGTTCAAGTTTACTAAATTCTGTTTCCTGATCCCCAACACGAGTAATGGAATTCAAATAGTTATATCTATTAATGAACCGGTTGTAAAGGGATACGCGCGCGTCCAGGTCTTTTTGCGCATCTTGTCGGATCTTTTTAGCATATTTAATGGCATCTTCGACTTCCTCTTGTGTTGGAGATTCATCTTGTATTTTCGGTTCTACGTAATCTGTTACTTTCTTTTGATGCTTGACGTATGTTTCCAACACATTTGTAAAGGAAGATAAATCACTTGTACCACTCTTTTCTGCTGCACGTAGTATGTTTAGATACGTCATACTTGTACCCAACTCCAGCTGTATTTGTGTAATCGTTTCAGTAATGACTTTGTTATCAGCCGACGATAGTTGCTGTCCCGGTGAAATGGACTCACTTATTGCCTGAGTAATCAATTTCAAGAAATCCTTTGACATCCCTTTCTTCAAACACTCCTTTTCAAGCTTGTATTTCAAGATTCTTTCAATATTAGAATGAGATTTCACTTTAAGTCCAAGCTTCGATTTCACTTCCGCGTATGTCCTATTTAATTTCAATTCCTTAAATATGAATTGCTGATGAGCAAAGTATTTCTCCCTTATTTCTTTTTCCGTATTTTCCTTTTCAATACTATTTACTGCTCGGGCCCTAATTAGAGGCCTCAGCTGTTTGAGAATTACTTCCTCTTTGTACTTCTGTTCTGCAAGAAATTGTCCATATTTTTTAATTTTTTGCAAAGCTGATTCATTAATCTTTCCAACAACATAATCCTCCAATTTTTGGTGTGAATTTAAAATGAAGTTACCAACACTTTCTGCTATTTTGTTAAAGTGTTTCGCACTATTCAAGAATTTAGTTCTCTCAGGATCATTGTTGGGAAGGCTACGTGCACTCAGATTATAAATTGTTGCTTTCATTACATATTCTTTGTAATACGACAATGTGCTGAATTTGTCATTTTCATTTGACTTTAAATCTGATTCCGCTAATTCTATTTCTAATGCTTTCACACGACCTCGAGCATTTACTATAAATTCATTGTAATGCTTGTAATCAAAACTTTCTCGTGAAGTTTTCACCTTGTCTTCCTTTTCACTTTGTATATGCTTAATTTCTTCTTTTAAATCTTCAATATGTTTTTTCAAAGAGTCAATATAAATTTCAAATGGAATACTTTCGCTTTCTTGGTGATAAAAGTACCTTGTCAAAACCGAAGTTAGACTTGTTACAGTTGCCGCGGAAGCGGAGGCCACCCCGAATGTAGTACCCCCTACCTCAATTTGACTTGCTATATTTGCAATAGCTCCGACGGCTCCTGTTGTTCCAAGTGCCGTATTCGCAGGTAACGTACCACCAACTGTCATAGCTAAAATCCTGAAAGGTGCGTAGCCTACACACTCGTAAATAGGTTTACCTGTTGAAAATGCTCGAATATTACATCGAGGCGACATAGCCAACGGTAATCCCAATTTGAGAAAGCCAATAGCCGCTTCAACAGCATAAGTTCTTAACATTACAGACGCTAGTGCTCCACTAGTCATAACTGCAATAGCTGGCACCACATTTGGATCTAATGTGGAAGTAGTGTTTAAATCAACGGACATTTGTAAGGAGTCATAGATTTCTGTGTCTACACGCGTTTTTTCTTCTGACTTCGTTTGAGTTTTTTCTTCCGACTTCGTTGTATCGGTAACACTGCCGTTATTGTTTGGTACAATGGCGTTATTGTTTGGTACAATGGCGTTATTGTTTGGTCCACTGGCGTTATTGTTTGGTCCACTGGCGTTCATGTCTGGGATGATTAGTAATGAGCTGTTTGGATTCCTACATGTCTCCTCAACTTCAGTCAAGGCTTCTTTCCCCCATTTAAAACGCGGTTCACACTGGAAGGCATCCTCAACTTTTTTTAGTGATTGATTTTGCTTTTCTTTCACAAAATCTTCAACTTGCGAGGCAGTCAAAGAAGTATTGTTCAACAGACTCTGAATTGCGGTACCGTCATTAATGGCTTCGAGTGCATCTTTTGGACTAAGTCCTTGTTCTTCTAGATCTGACTGGTTATATAAACTTGTAACGGCAACAGCAGCCGGTCCTGCTTTTATACCTTGTCCCATAAGATATTTAGCATTCTCTAATGTGGACGGATTTTCACCTGTGTTATTAGCATTTGCTGCACATTTGAGAAGAACAGACAACGGTATATTTTGGGTTTTGTTTGCAATAAAGTTCAATTGTGATTGTTTCTTATGTTCTTCAAAAGTGCACTGGGGAGCTCTGTAACGCAGTTTCTCAACAGTTGTTTTTCCGGGTACTTTAGGATTTGATTTAGTGAATGCATAAATCTGTTCGATTTTTTGGATTTCATTTTGTAAAGCAATTATCGCTTGCTTGCGCTGACTGTCTTTCATGTAAAGAATAACTATTTCTAGCTTTGGAAGGGGCAGATTTATTTCGTCTACTCCCACATTCACATATAACTCACCATTGTATACAGTAATCTTAACCTGAGCCTGTATAAGAGCCGCCATAGAGAGATCTCCCTGTAAAAACTCAGGTAACTTTAAACGTGTTTTACTTTTTAGTGATGTCTTGATCACACGTATTTTATTAAGAAGGTCAGTCCTAAGTGTTATCAAGTTTGCTAATTCAACCGCATTATTTTCAGGATATTTTTCAATATCGGTATCATTGGAAGCATTGATAGAGTAAGATGCTAAAATCTTCCCCTTTTCACGAATACGATTTTGTTCATCTAAAGAGAAATTTTCTGTATTAACAACAGTAACGGTGGTATTGTACGCATTTGCAATAAACTGTACATAAACAAAATTACCTTTGGTTGTTTTAAAATACCCGTAAATGATTTGATTTTCTTGTAGTGGCCCTGACACTTGTCTATTTCCACCAGTAGAGGTGGGTATAATGTCTACTGTAGAGGCGTTTGTATTGAATTTCAGTTTGTTACACATTTGGACATTACGCGCGTACGACAATGCTTCCGACGTACTTGAAAAATTAACGTTTCCGCCTGCCACTGTCATCAAAGAACTCACATTATTTGTACTATTTGTACTATTTGTACCCTTTGTATAATTTGCATTCACAGGACTTCTCTTAGAAAAATCGTTTCCAACAGCGTCATTCACATCTTGGCGTCTTGCATTTTCGAACGAATCTGTATCTGGCAAACGTAAATTGTTGAAATTAAAATTTATCTGCCTTAAAAATTCTGACGTTGCAATTGACTTGGTTACATATTTGAATAAATTGTTGTTTCCTTTGAGATAATATAAATTATCCAAAGTATATAGCAATTCAATGTTGGCGCCACCTGTTGCGAGATCAATCGCCCAATTCATATCCATAAAAACATCATATATTTGATTTTGAGTAGTGACTACTAAACTTTTAGCCCTGGCAATTTTTGTACTCAATGTACTGTTTTGCACATTTGCTTCCAGATTTGTTCCTGTTTTTATCCAAGAAGTAAGCGCCTCGCCCCACCTTCTAAAGTTATTAGACTGCTTTTGATCTACTTCTCTCGCGCAATTTGCAAGCGGAAGAGACCCGGAAAGAATTGCACCAGCAAGTAATTCATTTTCTTCCCCAGAAGAGTGCGATGTAGTAACATTAGAGGCAATTTCATCAATTTTTTGTTTACATTGTTTGGCATGAATGGCAAACTGCGTTAGAGCCTTTTCATTTGACATGGGAGGCGGGTTCGTCATGTTATCCACAAGGATTTTGGCTTCACATAAGTTTTGAACCGTGTGCCGTAATTTTTCAGAGTTGTTCGTCGCCGTATTAAATGCCTTTGACATGTTTTGAAATACTTCAGTTAAAATGTCATTTGTCTGTATCGAGTTTAATTCTGTGTCGGCTCGGATTGGAGCTTCTGCGTCGGCTCGGATTGGAGCTTCTAACACATCTGTCGCGTTCATGATGAGTGGATTGTTTTCTGGTATTTGTGTATTTATCGCAGTGGTTGCTGGAGTTCTGTTATGAATATGATCAAGATTAATCAATGGTGTAGGACCTGCTGTTCCTGCGGGCTCTGATCGTCCTTCTGTCTTCACTTGAACAGCACTTGATGCGTTTTGGACCAACGACATCACATTGGCTAATTTTCCTGAAATTCCTTCTGTCGTCACTTGAACAGCACTTAATGCGTTTTGGACCAACGACATCACATTGGCTAATTTTCCTGAAATTCCTTCTGTCGTCACTTGAACAGCATTTGATGCCTTTTCGAGCAACGGCATCACATTGGCTAATGCTTTTGAAATTCCTTCTCTCGTCACTTGAACAGCATTTGATGCCTTTTGGACGAACGACATCGCAGCGGCTAATGTCTCTTGAACACCATTTGATGCATTTTCGAACAACGACATCGCAGTGGCTAATGCTTTTGAAATTGTTTTTGTCGTCACTCGAACAGCCTTTAATGCCTTTTGGCCAAACGACATCGCAGTGGCTAATGCTTCTGAAATTCCTTTTGAAATTCCTTCTGTCGTCACTTGAACAGCATTTAATGCGTTTTGGGCCAACGACATCACATCGTCTAATGCTTTTGACATTCCTTTTGTCATATCTTGAAAAGCATTTGATGCCTTTTTGGCCAACGACATCACAGTGGCTAATGCATTTGAAATTCCTTCTGTCGTCACTTGAACAGCATTTGATGCCTTTTTGGCCAACGAGATCACAGTGGCTAATGTATTTGAAATTCCTTCTGTCGTCACTTGAACAGCATTTGATGCCTCTTGGACCAACCAAATCACATTGGCTAATGCTTCTGAAATTCCTTCTTTCGTTACTGTAACAGCATATGATGCCTTTTGGACAAACGACACCGCAGTGGCTAATGTCACTTCAACAGCATTTGATGTCTTTTGGAACAACAACATCGCTTTGGCTAATGTCACTTTAACACCACTTGATGCCTTTTCAAACAACGACATCGCATTGGTTAATGCTTCTGAAATTGCTTTTGTTCTCACTTGAACAGCATTTGATGCATCTTGGACAAACGACATCACATCGGCTAATGCTATGTTATAAACATCATCAATTAATGATGTAGGACCTGCTGTTCCGGAGGGCTCTGATGGTAATTCTGTCCTATCATTTGATGCTTTGTCGACCAACGACAGTGCAATGGCTGCTGCTGCTGTTTGATTCGATTTTAGTAAATCTTGTAGATCCACCCAGCATTTTTGTTTTTCTTTTTCGTCGGGTAAACATATTTTGTTTCGGATGTCAATTCTTTTGGAACCGTTTGACCTTGGAGTGTTTGGGGTGTCCACTGGGTTGCCCTCAACATAAACATGCACATCTGATTCTTGTAGGCGTTTTGCAAGGTTACGAGGAATTATCACCTGACAATTTTGTTTTTCATGTGTAGGTTGTTGTCCCAACAGAACCTGTGTGCCGCTTGGAACCGAAGTACGTTTGATCAAATCTTTCACATTACTCAAAGGTGACTTATTATTACTTATTGCATTTAATGCCACAGTAGTAGGGGTATCTTTTAAAAACCCGTAAGCACGTGCAAGTTGAATAAATAATAAAAGTGGTGTGTTTTGTTGGTTAAATAAATCGGTTACCGAATTCATTACATTTACCAAATACGTTTTAAAATTTTGTCTTAGTACTCCGGTTGTGTGTCTTAATCCATCTTGACGTAAATTGTCACTTGCATGTCCACAATACAGTAATTTCGTGATGTTACGTACACTTTCCTGAGTAACCTTAGCAACGTTCAATACTGTCTGAGTTTTAGACTCACTTTTGATCAACTCAAGCGCATATGGATTCATACTTGCTACGTCTAGGTCTATGTTATCCGTTACATTTGTGATGTTATTAATGTTATTTGTAATCTTTTGTTTGTTCTGTTTGAACGTCTTTTGGAGAGTAGATATTTGAAGATTAATATTAGCTATCTCTTTTGGCCCAATATTTGTTATCTCTGGATTGTTTATCGCATCAGTGGAAAGTTTTAACAAATTTTTGGACAGTTGTTGCAAAAATGCTTCGCGACATTGACTTCCGAACATTATTGAAAATAATACATTTCTAATCGAATAAACTACCGTTGCGTCCCCGTCGTTATTTTGAGACTGTAGTTCGAGAGATTTTAAAGCCCATTGATATGCATGTTCCAAAACCGGTATATCAGTGTTTAATAGGGTTTTGAAGCTAGAAATTGTATATGAAAATCTATCGACGGTGTATATAATCTGTGGGGTTGCTATTGGGTCTCCTGATCCTTTCAAATTGGCAAGTTGATGTAGGTTTACAATTTCTGAACACATATTACATACAACTGTGATGTGTTGTACATATTTTAATCTTACCACATTCAATAAAGATGCAAGTAAAGATTGACCTACTATAACAAACGCGGAATTGGAGATAGGTATAGAGATAGGTACTATAGAACATTTTCTCAGCGTCGTATTGTCCAACGCAGAAACATGTTGCATTTTTGACCCTATCGCAAGATTATTTATGTCTAAACTATTTTGTATTGGCCTTTGGGAAGAATCATACTCTGAAGTCGTGACATACGTTCCCTTTGGTAATTGTTTCGATGCCAATACTAAATTTTTTAAGGCACAAGCGTCTGACATTAAAAGATTTGCTTTTAAACATGCTGGAATAACATCTTTCGGATCTAAGGAATTAATATTGTTTACAGATAATGCTTCAATAGCACACATATTGGATGCAATGAACGTACTCATATTTAAAAGGTGACTTTGCGCTAGGTTAAATTCTGTCGTATTATTTTGACATGGGTTAAGTTGTGCAATATTTCCTATGTCTGTTGATGTATTTTTCATTACTCTTGACGCTGAGACCTTTGATACCGGATTGCTTAACTTACTGTTGGCAACCTTATTTGCAATTTGTAATTTTTGTGCAAGTGCCCTAGCAGTAGTAGCCGGACAAGTCTTCATTTGTTCCGTACAGGACAATAACTTTGTATATTCAGGCGGTACAATACCCATCATTTCAAAATATGTTGCATAAGTAGTTACGGGTCCTGCTTGTGATTGTGCTGTTCCTTCTTGTGCAGGAAGTAGATACGGATATTTGTTTATCTTTTGGCTTTGTTCATGTAAAGATACCTTATCTACATCTTCCAATATTGATTCATACCATTTTTTCATCTCTTCATTACCTTCGAAAACGTTGTCCCCGAATGCAGCCACTGATTGTGATGATGGTGGTGGTGATGTTGCCAATGATGTTGACAATAATGGTAATGGTGATGATGGTGATGATGGTTGTAATGGTGCAACCGATCCTGCCGGAGTCTTTGGTTCTGCTGTTTTAGTCTCTGGTTCTGCTGGTGCTTGTGGTTGATATGGTTGGAATGGTTGTAATGGTGCAACCGATCCTGCCGGAGTCTGTGGTTCTGCTGTTTC
>Ga0213861_10000240_pt1 | contig 46315 bp, 45 predicted proteins | sample PICome_4_FD_160110 | JGI IMG/M metagenome (GOLD analysis project Ga0213861, IMG submission 160110) | Coastal seawater microbial communities near Pivers Island, North Carolina, United States - PICO131 | ecosystem: Environmental > Aquatic > Marine > Coastal | place: USA: North Carolina... | reverse complement strand
TATGACCTCAAGACGATGGCGTCTGGCGCGGTGTTTAACAATCGGTCGCTTATTTTTGGTCATTCCATCGAACGGCACACTTTGATATTCAAAGCCAGTGCGACGGGCAAAAACGCTGTGACCGGAGCGTGTAGCATTGTTGAGGCAGGCGCTGAAGTGCCCGACCATGCCACGATCGCGGCTCACAAGGCGGTGCACGCTCGCAAGCCACGCGTCAAACCGGCAACGGTTGGGCAAAATTTAATCAACCTACATGATTTTGAAGAAGCCACCCATCAGACATTACCGGGTCCAATCTTCGATTACTTCGCCGGTGGGTCTGGCGATCAACTGGCGCTCAATCGCAACCTTAACGTGTACGACCGCGTTCTATACGTCCCACGGGTTCTGGTGGATGTCAGCCGTGTCGCGACACAAAGACAACTGTTAGGCCACAAACTCAGTTCCCCATTGTTGGTCGCGCCGATAGCCATGAATCGACTGGCTCACCCAGATGGGGAGCTAGCCGTTGCCCGAGCGGTCCGTAAACTGGGACTTGGTATGGTGCTGAGTACACTGTCGAGCACCCCGGTCGAGGAGGTGACGACTGCGTTGGGTGACAGTGGGCTTAGCCTTTTCCAGCTCTACGTTCTTAAGAACCGTGCTCATACCGAGTCACTGGTCCACCGTGCTCACGATGCGGGTTGCGCAGCCCTGGTTCTGACCGTCGATGCACCTGTTTCAGGTCGGCGTGAGCGCGATATTCGCAATGGTTTTTCAATTGCCTCAAAAGTGGATCTCCCACATCTCGAAGGATTGACAACCGACACCGACCAGCGCTTGCTCGCGTTTGAGCGTAGCAAGGATCCAAGCCTGGCATGGGAGCAGCTCAAGTGGCTGGTTGCGATTTCGCAGCTCCCCGTTTGGCTTAAAGGGGTCATGCGGGCCGAGGATGCCCTGCGTGCGGTTGAGCATGGGGTTTCAGGCTTGATATTGTCCAATCATGGTGGCCGACAGCTAGACTCTTCGCCATCGGCCTTGGAAGCACTGCAATCCGTTAAGCAAGCTTTGGATAAGGCTGGCCATGACGTACCAGTGCTCATCGATGGCGGCATCAGAAGGGGTGAACACATCCTCAAAGCAATCGCCCTTGGTGCAGACGCTGTCTTGGTTGGGCGGCCCGTCATTTGGGGATTGGCGACATCAGGCGAAACCGGTGTTTCGCGCGTGCTTGGCACCCTACAAGAGGAGCTGATAACAGCGATGCGACTGGCCGGAAGCCCAAGCTTGGAAGATATTGAACAGCGGGGCCTCAGTATGGTCGACGATGCGATTGTTGGGCGTGCAAGGGACAACATTTTTAGATCTGATGGCTCATCAGCTGGGATCAAAGGTACCCCTGTTGAGTCCAAGCCATCCTAAAATGAGATGCCAATAGCCTTCGTGCGACTAACAAGGCTAAAGGGCAAACGCTTTGGCACATCAAAATGTTGAAATCCGTTGGGGATACGAAAAAACGCTGGAATTGCCTGTGTTAATTGTGGCAAGTTGTGCTGCGATTCGTTAACTAACTTCAGGAAGCTAACAACATGCTAACCAAACCCAGTGTCTCAATGCATGAGGCACTGGGCTTCAAAAAAAAGACCTTATGGATGATCGGCCCAGAGATAACTAACCGACGCTAAGTCGCTTCTAAATCACTGACGTCTATACTCAGAACAGAGAGCAACACTGCTTTTGTTGTTGGCGCTTGGTAGATGCACGTAACACAAATCGAGTACATTGGCGTTGATACGCTTGAACGTCGCCGATCCATCTGAGTCGACAATGACACCGCTTTTCATGTCATTCATTAATGCCCCAGCAATGTTTTCCTCATGTGAACCAGACTTCCAGTGCCCTGAGAAGTTACGACCCTCTTGGGCTTCGATCACAATGGTGAAATTAGTTTTTACAAACTTCACATTCGAACCATCGCCAGGCTCGTGGTGCTTTGGCGCATCGCCGATGACTGCCACATTGGACACCCCAGTCCAAGTGCCTAGCATTGAGCTGCTATTGTCAGCCAATGCGGCGCCAGACAGGAGAGTCGCACAAAGCAATGTGAGCGATGTCAGGGATTTCAGGGATGATTTCATGGATTTCCTTGCTAATTGCTAAAGATTGCTGTGTTCAGGCGCAACTGCCGGTGCTTGTTCTTTGTCTTTTGAATACACCCATTTGGCTGGAAGACAGCGTAGAGACAACCACTACGCGTCTGCTGATTGACTAGGTTTACCCGACGCCAACTGGATCGTGTGTCAGTTTGGCTTACCCTAAAACCGAGCACTTTAACTTGGCGACAGACGGTCAGCACAAGCGAGCAGCCCATGAAATATCGGCTCCGATACCGATAAAGGAAAGCTCTCAGGCAACTTGGCTTTAACCGTGTTTAGTACTTCAGGCGTACGACTTGCCAAATCATCGAGGACCGCATCGACTGACTGGCCAGCAAGGCTGACGATGCCATATTCCCGTCCAACCTGTACCCAGTGCCGTCGTTCAATGTGACGCATGACCCAGTGGGTGTTTATTGAGCGCACTTCCATGGCAAGTCAGACTCAGAAAAATCTTCCGCCAACGCACTCATAACATCGAGGCCCAATGGGTGGTTCGCCTTGATACATAAATCAAGGTCAGAATATTTCTTTGATTGACCAGTCGCGCGAGATCCGAAAACCCAAACCTCAGCGTCCGGGACATGCCTGGCCAAAATAGCCTTTACCGTCGCCAACTCGGTCGTACTCAACTCGAGTGGCAGATTGGCAGTCATTTCGCCTGCATTTTTTGTAACTGACCCAGTAAAAACAGGGCTTCTTGCAAAAAAGCAGGTATGCCAGCCACTACTTTAAGTGCCACTTCTTCATCGTAGGTTTGGCTCGTTTTCGAGCGCATATCTCGATAGACACGCCATTGAGGCCAAGCGCCCTGCAACAAACCTTGCTCATTTGCAGTGCGAATCAAATACTGAAAATCTGCTTCATCGAACTCAGCAGGATTTGCTGATGCGGCTTCCAGGAAGCGGCGTAGCATCTTGTGTGACAGTTCATAGGTGAACTCGAAGCGTTGCACCAAGCCATCCCGAATCATCACATCGGACGTGTCCAAACTGAATCTAACCAACCCTTCTTCGAGTCGTTGCACGGCACTGGCAAGCGGGGAAAGGTCTAAAGACATGGAAGACCTGCTGATTTGTTTCTGGTCGGGGCGAGAGGATTCGAACCTCCGACTCCTGCGTCCCGAACGCAGTACTCTACCAGGCTGAGCTACGCCCCGATGTTTGGCAAAAACGGTGTTTAAACCGACATTAGATGATTCAAATATTATCAGTTTTTTTTGCAGGATAACGGCGCTCCCACCCATACATTTGGGCTCTCATTTCATGAGGACGACAGCCTTCGACCCCGCTGAGGCCCTATCAAGACTTCTGTATCGAACATCATGATGAGCCGTTCAGATGCAATTTTTTGCAAGGATGCTGTCTGACCACAGCAAGCAATCACAGCACGAGACAAGCCATTTCTTTCTCCAAGCTTTTTAAAAAAAGGTTTGGCTGATGCAAATAAAGCAGCTGACGTGTTATCCAAAGCGTTATTCACTGAGATAAACTGCCTTCGGCGTTGATATTTTTGAGGGGTCCGGTTTTATGGCTGTTGCGGTATTCGTTGCTTTGATGAGCCGTCTGGTTTCTTTGGGTCTTTATCCCCTGACTGATCCGACGGAAGGACGATATGCAGACATCAGTCGGCGTTTGGCGGCTACAGGCGACTGGATCACACCATGGATCGAACAAGGGGTGCCCTTTTGGGGTAAGCCACCTTTGTCTTTTTGGATGACGGCATCGAGTCTTCAGCTCTTGGGGGACTCAGTCTTTGCCGCCCGCTTGCCACATTTTGTGGCGGGACTCGTGATCTTGTGGATCATCTACGATCTATTTAAACGGCTTGACCTTGCCAAGGCTGGCATGTTTGCCGTTGCTATCACTGCTAGCAGCTGTATTTTTTATGTCTCTAGTGGCACGGTCATGACTGACATCGCGCTTGCGCTCGGCTGCACGCTTGCCATGCGAGGATTTTGGCTCGCCGTTCACGGCCCAATTGAGCATCGTCATCGAGAGTGCTACCTGGCTTTCGTCGGGCTGGCTATCGGACTGCTGGCCAAGGGGCCTGTGGCCGTTGTTTTGTGCTTGATCCCAATTGGCGCTTGGACCCTATACACGCGCCGCCTGATGTTCGTACTCACTGCGTTACCTTGGGTGCGTGGTCTGTTACTGCTCTTGGTCATTGTCTTGCCTTGGTATGTCCTAGCCGAAATGAAAACGCCTGGCTTTATCGAGTACTTCATCGTTGGCGAGCACTGGCAACGTTATCTCCAAAAAGGATGGAGCGGTGACCTTTATGGCAAAGGTCATGGCAGACCGCTGGGGTTCATCTGGCTATTGGCTTTGGCGGCAATGATGCCATGGAGCATCTTATTGCCTCTGCTTGCATGGTGGACCCGCAGGGCTAAGCGTGAGCCGATTCAAATGCAGCACCAGACCCTGTCGATATATTTCGCCTTTTGGGGCCTATTTTTATTGATATTTTTTTCATTATCAAACAACGTCTTAATTGCATATGTTTTACCAGCGGTTGCCCCGCTGTCTTGTTTGGCTGCCGTCTGGTTGGTCCGATGCCATGCAGAACAAATAGTACGCCGCACCTTGGTATCTGGCGTATTGTTTACTACGCTATTGGGACTTGGTGCCGTGGGCATTATTGCCCTAACGGATGAACACAAAAAAATCTCAACCGAGGCGTTGGTGGAAAAATGGACCCGCGAAGCAAAAGCCAATGAGCCCCTGTACTTTTATCGTTGGATACCCCAATCCACCAAGTTCTATACGCAAGGAACGGCTAGGCTTTTTAAAACCATCCCCGACATTGAAACCGCCATTGGCTCAGGCCAAGCCCTGTTTATTGCGCTGCATGAAAACGAAATTCGCGCCATGCCCGAAGCGCTGTTCGCACAGCTCTCCAATCCTGAACAGTTTGGTCGATTCACGCTCTATGAAGCGAACAAACCAAAACCCTGAGATTGTTGTGACTGGCGTTATTCCAAAGCGCTATTTTTAAAAGTCAGCACCATGTTTGTTACAGCATCTTCCGAAAACACACGGTATCAACTTAGGAAATGGCTATCGCCTCTCTGATCAACACGATCGGCATGGCGATCGGTTCCATTGGTATATTCGCTGGCTTCTATTTTCTGCCCACTGACCCAGCATTGGCTTTGCGCTTGGTAACGGGTTTGTCTGTGGGCGCTGTTGGAGTGCTTGCCTTTGTCAGACACGTCATTTTTCATCGCAGCGACGCCATACGTCTCGGCTGGCCAGTTGATCATCCAGAATGGCAACTAGAAGTTGGTTTTGCTAATTTGGCCTTTGGTCTTCCAGCCCTTTTTGTGGCGACTATCAGCCCCTCTTATCCGGCATTTTTTGTGTTGCTGGCCGCTTATGGCTTGTACTTGGCGCAAGCCGCCATATTGCATGGCATTGTTTACATCAAAAAAAGACCTCAACCGCTTAAAAAACCAATACTCAGCGTTATGGCCACAGGTACTTTCGCAATGATGTCAGGTATTTTTGCAGGCCATGCGCTAAATCAACAATAAGTCAGTGAATGCAAGGCGCAACGAAACAGCGGTTGCACCACTTTACACGGCGACTGTCACAAACTGGCCGCTGCTTACTGTGTGCGGGTCAGGGTATGTTCGGCCAATTGTTGCAACAAAACTTTGGTGTCGCTGTCAGGTGCGATTGTTAAGGCAGCGATGGCTAAGCCCACCTCTGCTTCGGCAGCCGAGCGGGTGTGCTCTAAAGCATCGGTACGACTAATGGCTTGTGCCACCGCCTCAAAATCCCCATCGCCGTGTTCAATCGCATGGCGAATCATGGCTTTATCAGCGGATGAACCAACTTCAAGAACGCGCAAGAGTGGCAAAGTGGGTTTGCCTTCACGCAAATCATCGCCCACGGTTTTACCCAGGGTCAGCGGATCACCCGAATAGTCCAACAAATCGTCAATCAACTGAAAAGCGGTGCCCATGTGGCGCCCATAAGCCGCAGCCGCCTCTTGCAAAGTTGGGCTTGCGTCGGCCAAGATGGCACCTGTGCGTGCCGCCGCTTCAAACAGTTTGGCTGTCTTGAATCGCACCACCTGTAAATACTTTTCTTGGGTGACATCCGGGTCATTGACGTTCATCAATTGCAGCACTTCGCCTTCAGAGATCACTTTTGTGGCTTGGGACATCACCTGCATGACTGCCATGCGATTCACGTCAACCATCATCTCGAAGGCGCGAGAATACAAGTAATCACCCACCAAAACGCTGGCGGCATTGCCAAACATCTCATTGGCGGTGCTACGTCCCCGGCGCAAAGCCGACTCATCGACCACGTCGTCATGCAAGAGCGTGGCCGTGTGAATAAACTCAATAACCGCCGCCATTTTTAGATGCTGATCACCCTTGTAACCAAAAGCTTTGGCCGACAGCAGCACCATGGCAGGGCGAATACGCTTGCCACCAGAACCAATGATGTAATCGCCGATCGTGCGAATCAGCACCACATCAGAGTCAAGGCATTCGCGGATAACCAGATCCACCGCTTTCATTTCAGCGGCAATCGGAGCGAGCAGTTCGTTTAGGGCAGACACGTATTTCTTTTGACTTTCAAAGAGTTAAAGGGTAAATTTACGGGTTCGACCTTGTGTCGAAGAAATCTTTTTACCCAAACCAAGAGGTTAACCCATGTACGCGGTCATAAAAACCGGTGGCAAGCAGTATCGCATTGCCGCAGGTCAAAAACTTAAAATAGAACAGATACCGGCAGACATTGGGCAAGAAATCACGCTAGACCACGTATTATCGGTCGGCGAGGGCGATGATATCAAGATCGGCGCCCCGCTAGTCGAAGGTGCGGTCGTCAAAGCCACGGTTCTTGCGCAAGGACGCCATGACAAGGTCAAGATCTTTAAGATGCGTCGACGCAAGCACTACCAAAAGCGTCAAGGCCATCGGCAGAACTATACCGAAATCCGTATTGAATCAATCGCGGCATAAGCGTCAGTCGCAGCAGGAGTAGAACATGGCACAAAAGAAAGGCGGTGGATCAACCCGCAACGGTCGCGATTCAGAAGCAAAACGACTCGGTGTGAAAGCCTATGGTGGTGAACTCATCACCGCCGGCTCGATCATCGTTCGCCAGCGTGGTACCAAATTCCACCCGGGCACAAACGTCGGGATTGGCAAGGATCACACCTTGTTCGCATTGGTCGAAGGCAAAGTAAAATTTGCCATCAAGGGCCACTTGAACAAGTCGACCGTGTCAATCGTCGCAGAATAACGGCGTTTAAGCGCGACAGAAAGGCCCTGTCGTTCGCGGCAGGGTTTTTTTATTTAGAAGAGTCATTATGAAATTCGTTGACGAAGCAACCATCGAAGTGATTGCCGGCAAAGGCGGCAATGGCGCCGCGAGTTTCCGTCGCGAAAAATTTATCCCATTTGGCGGTCCTGACGGCGGCGATGGCGGTCGCGGCGGCAGTGTCACCGCAGTCGCCGATCGCAACATCAATACTTTGATCGACTACCGTTACGCCCGTAAGCATGTGGCTCGCAATGGCGAAAATGGTCGGGGCTCAGACCAATACGGCGCTGGCGCCGACGACATCGTCTTGCGTATGCCAGTGGGCACTGTCGTTCACGACGCCGAAACCGACGAAATCCTATTTGACCTAGACACCCACGGCCAAACCGTGGTGCTTGCCCAAGGCGGCGGCGGGGGTCTGGGTAACATTCATTTCAAATCTAGCGTCAACCGCGCCCCACGGCAATTCACCAAAGGCAAAGAAGGCGACCAAAAGCGACTTCGACTCGAACTCAAAGTTTTGGCTGATGTTGGCTTATTGGGCATGCCCAATGCCGGTAAGTCCACCCTCATCACCAAGATCTCAAACGCCAAGCCCAAGATTGCCGACTACCCTTTCACCACCCTGCACCCCAATTTGGGTGTCGTGCGGACCTCGCCATCACGCAGCTTCGTGGTGGCCGACATTCCTGGCTTGATCGAAGGTGCTTCTGAGGGTGCCGGCTTGGGCCACTTGTTTTTACGGCACTTGAGTCGCACCCGCATTCTCTTGCATCTCGTGGACCTGTCCTCGCTCGACCCAGACCAAGACCGCGTGCCTGTGGCAGTCACTGAAATGAAAGCCATTGAAGGTGAACTCAAAAAATACGACGCCGATTTGTACGCCAAACCACGTTGGTTGATTCTGAACAAATTTGACATGGTCTCAGACGCTGACAAGGTCAAGGCTGCATTTATAAAGAAAAGCAAATGGAAGGGTCCGGTCTACGCCATCTCAGCGCTGACTGGCGAAGGCACACAGCAACTGCTCTATGACTTGCAAGATGCGCTTGATTTTGCGCGTGACCAAGACCATGAACGTGCTGACAAAGAGGCGGGCGACTTCGAATTCAACGATCCTCGGTTTGACCCTGGTCGTGGGAGTTCCACATGACCTCTGGCTCTCACCAACTGGCGGTTACCCAAGCGGGTAACCGCTTGGTGGTTAAGGTCGGCTCGAGTTTGGTCACCAACGACGGCCAAGGCGTTGACCACAACGCGGTAGCCCAATGGGCCCGCCAAATTGCAGAGCTGCGTCACCTGGGCAAAGAAATTGTGATGGTTTCTAGTGGTGCCATTGCCGAAGGCATGGTGCGCTTAGGCTGGACGCGCCGGCCCACCGAGATGCACGAGTTGCAAGCGGCCGCCGCCGTGGGACAAATGGGGTTGGCCCAAGCCTACGAGAATGCCTTTGCGCCGCACAACCTGCGCACCGCGCAAATCCTCTTAACACACGAAGACTTGGCTGACCGGGTCCGCTATCTCAATGCCCGCTCAACGCTGTTTGCTTTGCTGCGTTTTGGGGTGGTGCCGATCGTCAACGAAAACGACACCGTATCAACTGACGAAATCAAAGTCGGTGATAACGACACCCTAGCCGCCTTGGTTACAAATTTGGTCGAGGCCGACACGCTCATCATCTTGACCGATCAGTCTGGTTTGTACGACCGTGACCCACGCCAGCACCCCCATGCGCAACTGATTGCACTAGCCGCAGCCGATGAGCCGTCACTCGAAAGCATGGCTGGTGGTGCGGGCAGCCACATTGGCAAAGGTGGCATGCTCACCAAAGTGCTGGCCGCCCAGCGCGCCGCACGCAGTGGTGCCAACACCGTGATTGCATCTGGCCGTGAAATGAACGTGTTAGTCCGCTTGGCACAAGGCGAGTCAATCGGCACCACGCTAACAGCAAAACAACCCGTTTGGTCAGCGCGCCAACAATGGATGGCCGATCACCTGCGCTTGCGTGGCCGCTTAACACTCGATGACGGTGCCATCAAAGCGTTGCTAGTCGATGGCAAAAGTCTATTGCCTGTTGGCGTTAAAGCTGTCGAGGGCTTGTTTGAAAAAGGCGACTTGGTGGCCTGTGTTGACCGCGCGGGTCAAGAGTGTGCCCGTGGTCTGATCAATTACTCCAGCGGCGATACTCGACGTATCATGGGCCAGCCTAGCCAGAAAATCATAGATATCTTGGGTGAGGCCGACGAGTCTGAATTGATCCATCGCGATAACCTCGTAATCATGAACCGAGCACAAGCCAACCCCACCTAGTTCTGTTTACTCGGGTGGGTGTAAGGCCAACGACAACACAAAGGCCGCATTTTTATCCCGCACCGCCATGGCAAAAAGACCTTGCTCGATGGGCGCATCTATCAGCGCTGCCCCGAGCAACCGATCCTCTATGACCAATGCCAACTGATCGCCGAGCGCTAGCGCTGAATCCTCAGCGAGCTTGCGCGTGCCAATGCCATTCAAACGAATCGCCACAAAGAAAAGACCCGAGGGGTCTGTCATGGGCGTGGCCGCCTGCACCTCTGTACCCAATACCACTGGCTTGGGGGCCAAGTACAGTGGGGGTTGTTCGCCCACGCCTTCACGCTTGACCCAGTCCACCCTTGGCTCTGTTTTGGCGAGATAAAAGCCAATCGAAGCCCTTGGATCGGGTGGTGGCGGATAGGCCAGATCCCAAAGCGCGCCACAACCAGACAACAACACTGTCATCAAAGCAGTGACCACGCGCAGTGCCATTCGTTTGTTATCCATAGGCCTATCTAGAGTGATTAAAAACTGTCCAAACCGCAGTGTAGCGGTCACGCGCTTAGACAAGAACGCCACTAAGACCCTTAGCCCACTGAACGATCTACGCAAGACCCATCCTTGGCTCTATACTGAGACAGTCATACGCAGGGGTACTGGACTTCAGTCCGGTTGAGAAACACCCTTCGCACCAGTACGGATAATGCCGACGCTGGAAGCGCGTTCCGATCACTCGGACTTCTTCCCGACTCGGCTCCAACTTTTTTTGGAGCTTTAACCATGAATGCCATCCCGAAGTTTTTAGCGGCCACCGCCGAAGTTGATGCCGCGGCCGTTGCCCCACTACCCAAATCCCGCAAAATTTACCAAACTGGATCACGACCCGATATCCGTGTGCCATTTCGTGAGATCGAGCAGTCAGACACGTCCACCTCTTTTGGCGGCGAAAAAAACCCACCCCTGACCGTCTACGACACCAGCGGCCCCTACACCGATCCCGATGCATCAATCGACATTCGTCGAGGGCTGCCCGCATTGCGCCGGGCCTGGATCGAAGAACGCGGTGATACCGAGGTACTGAGTGGCCCGAGCAGCGAATTCGGGCAGCAACGGTTAACTGACCCTGCTTTGCAAGCCATGCGTTTTGATTTGCAACGCCACCCGCGACGCGCCATTGGTGGCGCTAACGTGAGCCAGATGCACTACGCACGCAAAGGCATCATTACCCCAGAAATGGAATACATTGCCATCCGCGAAAACTTGCGACTTGAGCAATACATCGAAACCTTGCGTCAAAGCGGACCAGACGGCGAACGCATGGTTCAACGCTTGCTGCGTCAACACCCTGGTCAATCATTTGGCGCGTCACTGCCATCACGAATCTCGCCTGAGTTTGTGCGCGATGAAGTGGCCCGCGGCCGTGCGGTTATTCCTGCCAACATCAATCACCCAGAAGTCGAGCCGATGATCATCGGACGCAACTTCTTGGTCAAGATCAACGCCAACATTGGTAATTCGGCTGTCAGCTCTGGCATTGGCGAAGAGGTCGAAAAAATGACCTGGTCAATTCGCTGGGGTGGCGACACCGTTATGGATTTATCAACAGGTAAACACATCCACGAGACGCGCGAATGGATCATCCGTAACGCCCCAGTGCCGATCGGTACCGTGCCGATTTATCAGGCCCTGGAAAAAGTCGACGGCAAAGCCGAAGACCTGACCTGGGAAATCTTTCGCGACACGCTCATTGAACAAGCCGAGCAAGGGGTGGATTACTTCACCATTCACGCTGGTGTGCGCCTGCCCTTCATTCCCATGACGGCCGACCGTATGACCGGTATTGTCTCTCGTGGTGGCTCCATCATGGCCAAGTGGTGTTTGGCTCACCACAAAGAAAGTTTCTTGTACGAGCGCTTTGAAGAAATTTGCGAAATCATGAAGGCCTATGATGTGACCTTCTCGCTCGGTGATGGTCTGCGTCCAGGCTCAACCTTCGACGCCAATGACGAAGCCCAGTTTGCCGAACTCAAGACCTTGGGCGAATTGACCCAAGTCGCGTGGCAGCATGACGTCCAAGTCATGATCGAAGGCCCTGGTCACGTGCCCATGCACATGATCAAAGAAAACATGGACCTGCAACTGAAGTACTGTGACGAAGCCCCGTTCTACACCCTCGGGCCTTTGACCACAGACATCGCACCGGGCTACGACCACATCACGTCTGGCATTGGCGCAGCACTCATTGGTTGGTACGGCACCGCCATGCTTTGCTATGTCACACCCAAAGAACACTTGGGCTTACCCAATAAGAAGGACGTCAAAGACGGCATCATCACCTACAAGATCGCCGCTCACGCCGCTGATCTCGCCAAGGGCCACCCTGGTGCAGCCATCCGTGACAATGCCCTGTCAAAGGCGCGTTTTGAGTTCCGTTGGGAAGATCAATTCAACCTTGGATTGGACCCCGACACCGCAAAGGATTTTCATGATGAGACCTTACCCAAAGACTCGATGAAAGTGGCGCACTTTTGTTCGATGTGTGGGCCACACTTTTGCAGCATGAAAATCACTCAAGACGTGCGTGATTACGCCAAAAAGCAAGGCTTAACCGAGCAATCTGCCCTGCAAAAAGGCATGCAAGAAAAAGCCGTTGAGTTCGTGAAGAAAGGGGCGGAGATTTATCACAAGACTTAAACGTCGTGTTTATGACAAAAAACCGTGATCCTAAGATCACGGTTTTTTTTAGCCAATCACCGGCGCTAGGCTGCGACGCAGGTCAGCCTCGGTGCGGTCACAGCGGGCCAGATAATCACGCAGTTGGTCTTCACCAATCAAACCCACGCTGAAGTACTGTGAGTCAGGGTGACTGAAGTAGAAGCCTGAGACGCTAGCAGCTGGATGCATGGCAAAACTCTCAGTCAAGACCATGCCGATTTCATCAGCCTGAAGCACCTCGAACATCTCTTTCTTAACCACGTGCTCTGGGCAGGCCGGGTAACCCGGTGCCGGGCGAATGCCACGGTACTTTTCAGCGATCATTTCATCGTTGGTCAACATCTCATCAGGCGCATAACCCCAAAGGTCGATACGGGCTCGTGCATGCAGGGCTTCGGCAAAGGCTTCGGCCAAACGATCGGCTAAGGACTTGAACATAATGGCTGAATAGTCGTCTTGATTGGCGATGAACTCGTTTTCTTTTTTCTCAATGCCCAGACCTGCCGTCACGGCAAACAAACCGATGTAATCCATCACCCCAGATTCACGTGGGGCGATAAAGTCAGCCAAACACTTGTTGCTCACGCCCTCGCGTTTGACGCCCTGTTGGCGCAGACCGCGCCATGTGAACAAGACCTCTTCACGGGTTTCATCCCGGTAGACTTCGATGTCATCATCGTTGACTTGGTTGGCTGGGTAGTAAGCCATCACACCATTGGCGGTTAACCAACGGCCATCAATGATGCGTTTGAGCATCGCCTGACCATCGGCAAACACTTTTTTAGCCTGCTCACCCACAATCTCATCATCAAGGATTTGCGGGTAGTGACCAAACAAACTCCAGGTCTGGAAGAACGGGGTCCAATCGATGTAAAGCGCCAAATCAGCCAAATCAAAATTCTTGAACATCCGACGTCCGATGAATTTTGGACGCGGCGGCGTGTAATTGGCCCAATCAAAGGTGGGCTTTGCTTCGCGCGCTTGGTCAATCGAAATCAACGGCGTGGCTTGACGGGCGGCATGGCGCTGTCGAATGGTTTCATACTCATCAGAAAGATCTGACAAATACGTGTTGGCAGTCTCTGAAACCAAGTTCTGGGCCACACCCACCGCACGGCTGGCGTCTGGCACATAAATCACCGGGCCATCATAGAACGGCGCGATCTTGACCGCCGTGTGCACTCGGCTGGTGGTGGCCCCACCAATCATGAGCGGAATCTTGCGCGACCGAAAGTACTCGTCACGCTGCATTTCGCTGGCGACATAAGCCATTTCTTCCAAGCTTGGTGTGATCAGGCCTGAAAGGCCAATGATGTCGACCTTCTCTTGCTTGGCGCACTCTAAAATCTTCGCCGCTGGCACCATCACACCCATGTTGATGACTTCAAAGTTATTGCACTGAAGCACCACTGTTACGATATTTTTACCAATGTCGTGCACATCGCCCTTGACCGTGGCGATGAGAATCTTACCCTTGGCACGAACGTCACCGCCTGAGGCCGCGATCAGCTTCTTTTCTTCTTCGATGTAGGGCACCAAATGGCCCACGGCTTGCTTCATCACCCGCGCTGACTTCACTACCTGTGGCAAGAACATTTTGCCTTCACCAAAGAGGTCACCCACAATGTTCATGCCATCCATCAGCGGGCCTTCGATGACCTCGATGGGACGACCGCCACGATCAGCAACCACTTGCCGGATCTCTTCGGTGTCTTCCAAAATAAAGGTGGTCGTGCCGTGAATCAAGGCATGCGCCAGACGCTTTTCAACGGTCTGTTCGCGCCAAGTGAGGTCTTCTTCACGCTTGGCACCACTGCCCTTGACCGTATCAGCTAGGCTCACCAAACGTTCGGTCGAGGTACGCTCGTCAGCGGCATCGATCAGCCCGACCGGTTCTTTGCGGTCAAGCACCACGTCTTCAACCAAGTCGCGTAAGGTCTTATCAAGCTCGTTATACACGCCAAGCTGGCCGGCGTTCACGATACCCATCGACATGCCGTCACGGATGGCGTAGTAGAGAAACACCGTGTGAATCGCTTCACGCATGGCTTCATTGCCGCGGAATGAAAAGCTCACGTTAGACACACCACCCGAAATACGGGCGTGTGGCAGATTCTCGCGAATCCAGCGCGTGGCTTCAATAAAGTCCACCGCGTAATGATCGTGGTCTTCGATACCGGTGGCAATCGCAAACACGTTTGGATCAAAAATAATGTCTTCAGGTGGAAAACCCACCTCGTTGACCAGCAAATCATAGGCGCGCTTGCAAATCTCTTGGCGCCGGATCAGTGAGTCGGCTTGACCGTCTTCATCAAACGCCATCACCACCACGGCAGCGCCATAGCGTAAACACAATTTGGCTTGATGCAAGAAAGGCTCTTCGCCTTCTTTCAGTGAAATCGAGTTCACCACAGGTTTGCCTTGCACGCACTTCAAACCGGCTTCGATCACGGACCACTTTGAGCTGTCAATCATGACAGGCACGCGGGCGATGTCGGGTTCAGAGGCAATCAAATTCAAAAACCGCACCATGCAAGCCTGAGAATCCAACATGGCTTCATCCATGTTGATGTCGATGATCTGCGCACCGTTTTCAACTTGTTGACGGGCCACATTAACCGCTTGTTCGTAGTCCCCTTCGCGTATCAGGCGCGCAAACATTTTGCTGCCAGTCACGTTGGTGCGCTCACCGACGTTGATAAACAAGGACTCGCTGTCAAAGTTCAATGCCTCTAAGCCTGACAAACGGGTTTTTTGCGCAATCTCGGGAACGCTACGGGTGGGCAGGGCTTTGACACACTGCATGATCGCCTCGATGTGCTCAGGCGTGGTGCCGCAGCAACCGCCCGCCACGTTCACCAAACCAGAACGGGCGAACTCTTCCATCAAGCTTGAAGTGTCGGCAGGCGTCTCATCAAAACCCGTCTCACTCATGGGATTAGGCAAACCCGCGTTGGGGTACACGCACACATAGGTGTCGCAGATTTTTGAGAGCTCGACCACATAGGGGCGCATCAAAGCCGCCCCCAACGCGCAATTCAAACCGATGGTGACCGGCCGTGCGTGACGCACTGAGTTCCAAAAAGCTTCAACGGTCTGACCAGACAAGATTCGCCCTGAAGCATCAGTCACTGTGCCAGAGATCATCAGTGGCAAGCGTTCGCCGCGTGCTTCAAAAACCGATTCAATCGCAAAAATCGCCGCCTTGGCGTTTAGCGTGTCAAAAATGGTTTCCAGCAAAATGATGTCGACACCACCGTCAAGCAGGCCGTTGAGCTGCTCGGTGTATGCCACGTACAATTCGTCGAAGGTGACGTTGCGCGCACCCGGATCGTTCACATCGGGCGAAATCGAAGCGGTTTTGGGTTGTGGGCCCAAGGCGCCAGCCACAAAACGGGGCCACGCTGGGGTGCTGGCGGCATCACGTGCTTCACAAGCAATCTTCGCCGAGGCAAGGTTCAATTCGTAAGCGACATCAGGCAGATCGTAGTCACCTTGAGCAATCGAAGTCGCACCAAAGGTATTCGTCTCAATAATGTCAGCACCGGCCGCAAAGTACTGGTCGTGTATCTCACGAATGACTTCTGGCTTGATGATCGACAGGATTTCGTTATTGCCTTTCAGGTCTTGGCCGTGTTCGACAAACCGCTCCCCCCGAAAATCCGCCTCATTGAATTTGTAGCGCTGGATCATGGTGCCCATGGCACCATCAAGGATCAAGATGCGTTCATTTAACAAATGCACAAAGGCTTGACCGCGGGTAAACGCTTCAATCGGATGGGGCAGGGTTGGGTATGGCATCTTGTCCACGATATTAGATCGGTCAAAAATTGCGACTGTGCAGTATAGAAATAACCTCTCATGGTACCAAATTAAGCGTTGTTTACGACAAAACCCCTCTGTAGGGTGAGGCTCATGGTCAGCTTGCGCTTGCGTGCTACAGTCACTGTGCTTTGGTGCTTTCGGCGCACAAACGCGATTCTTTTTCGAGATGTCGTGCGCTGCGAAAGTTAAACGGGAAACAGGAAGCGGAGAATCGCCCGCCCGCCTGTGCTGCCCCCGCAACGGTCAACGTCCTACCCTTCAAACGGTTTGATGTCAGCCCGATACCGGCCAAAGCAGGTGGGTCATTGGCAACAGCCGATGGCCTGATGTCGTGAATGACGTGCGGGGACGCACGTCTAACCAGAGAAACTGATGAAATCGAAGGCCTTCTTGCGTTCGCGTTTAGCGATCGCCATGGGCGCATCCGCGCTCACGTTTGTTGTATCCGCACAAACCACTCCTGACCAAACCACCCCTGCCAGTACCATCCCACAGCTAGATCCGATCATCGTCACGGCCTCGCGTATTCCCACGCCGCTTGACCAAACTTTAGGCGATAACTCGGTGATTGACCGGGCCACGCTCGACCTAACCCCAGATGCCACGGTGGCAGAAGTGTTAGGTCGCCAGCACGGTATTACTTTCGTTAATTACGGCGGTCCACAAACACTCACGACGATCAACATGCGTGGCACCAACAGCAAGCAAAGCTTGGTTCTGATTGATGGCATGCGGGTGAATTCGCCCACCAACGGCTTACCGGTTTTGAATGCGATTCCGTTGAACGCTGTCGAGCGTATCGAAATCGTGCGTGGTGCGGCCAGTAGTCTTTACGGGGCTGATGCCATTGGTGGCGTGGTCAACATCATTACCCGTAAGGGAGCAGACACGCCATTTAACGCATACGCCACTGCAGGCGTTGGTACTTTCGCCACCAGCGAGTACACCACTGGTTTTTCTGGTAGCAAAGACGGCTGGCAATACAGCCTGAACGGAGGCTATGGCCAAAGTTCAGGCTTTAACGCCACCAATGGTCAATTCATGTTTGCCAATAACCCAGACAAAGACTCTTACTATCGGTCAAACGTTGGTGGGCAGCTTGGCTATACCTGGCGAGAAGGACAAACACTTAACGTACAGACCCTACAGTCACGGGTGAACAGCGGCTATGACTCGTTTGATTTTTTAAATGACGATCGGGTCATACAAACCCTTAACAACACGATTATCACCAGCAATAACCAGCTGAGCGAGCGCTGGCAAAGCCAGTTGTCAGCAAGCTTTCTGACTGAAAAAAACGAAACCGAAAACGCACCACTTAACGGTGACACCGGATACTTCAAGTCTCGCCAAAACCAGTATCAATGGATTAATACCATCACACTGACCGACAACCAAACCATGACCGTTGGCTACGAACGGCTTGAGCAGTCAGTTGACGCGTTTTCTTACGGGGCGCCGGTCGACTTCAGCAACGACAGCGTCTACACCAATGCCTTCATGGCAACCTATGTCGGGCAATGGGGGCGTCATCAAGTGCAAGGCAGTTTGCGTAATGACAATAATTCACAGTACGGTAATTTCACCACCGGTAGTCTGGCCTATGCCTATGACATCTCTGCAAATTGGCGCGCTAGCGTGGCTGCCAATACGGCATTTCGCGCGCCAAATTTCAATGAACTGTACTACCCTGGCTATGCCAACCCAAACCTGAGTCCAGAACGCTCGAAGAATATTGAGGCGGGTTTGCGCTACTTGCACGATGACGGTGAGGTTCAACTGACGGCGTTTTACAACCGCATCACCGATTTGATTGTCTCCCAATCGCCAACTTTCATCCCGCAAAACGTTGACACCGCCGTCATCAAAGGTATTTCGCTATCGGCCACACAAAATATTGGACGCCAAACTGCCGTGACCGCTGGGCTCGACCTACTGAGTCCTTACAACACCACCACCAATGAGCGTTTGCCGTTCAACGCTCAGCAGGTCTTACGCTTGGGTGCAACCCACCAGATGGATGCGTTTGGTTTCAATGCTGATTGGTACTTAACCAGCAATCGGATGGACGGCAAGACAACGCTCGGTGGTTATGGCTTGTTTAACCTTGGTATTTCGTATGCGGTAAATGACAAGCTAGACGTTCAATTGCGTTGGAACAACGTCTTTGGTAAGGCATACACTCTGGTTCAGGGCTACAACACACCAGGTTCAAATGTTTTTGTTAATTTGTCAGCGCGTTACTGAGTTAACACCGAAAATCCTTTTGGGATTGGCGTTGTGTTTGGGGGTCGGGCTAGCACAGTCCACCCCCATGTCACCACGCGTGGTGTCACTCACACCGCATGTCACTGAGTTGATCTTTGCTGCTGGTGCTGGTCACACGATAGTCGCCACAGTCAATGCCGGCGATTATCCCGAGGCAGCGCAAAACATTGCTCGGATCGGCGACGGCCTAAACACCAGCGCCGAACAAGTCCTTGCCTGGCAACCCGACTGGGTCATGGGGTGGCCATCAGCCCTGATGACCCAATTACAAGCACTGGGGGTCGAGACCGTGGTGCTAGAGCCCACCTCAATGATGCAGATTGCCCAACAGGTCCGAACCCTTGGGTTATTGCTTGGCACGCAATCCGTGGCCGATACTAAGAGTCAAGAAATCGCCGCTGACATCGCTTTGATCGCTGCCCAAGTGACGGATAAATCAGCACCACCGCTGCCCGTCATTGTTCTGGCAAGCCCAGACGGTCAATACGTTTTGGGGCGCCAAGCGCTCATCAATGATGCGTTGTCTCTTTGCGGTGCGCGAAATATATTTGCGCAAGCACTCTCGGTAGCGCCTTCGGTTAGTCTGGAGGGGCTGATTGCAGCCAAACCGGCTCTGGTAATCACGGGCTATGAGCCGCCGGCTTGGCTGGCCGATCGTTTTACGGTTGCTATGATTGACCCCAACTGGCTTTACCGACCCGCCCCACGGTTTGTTCAAGCGGCACAGCAAATTTGCACCGCCGTCAAACAAGCACGACAATCAAGGCAGTAATATTCACCGTGGCGTTTTTAGCCTCCCATTTAGGACTGAATAATGATGACTCAAGATCCGCTGATCATTGCAGACAAGGCGTACCATTCGCGCCTTCTGGTCGGCACCGGCAAGTACAAAGATTTCGCGCAGACACGGGCAGCCATCGATGCCAGTGGCGCGCAAATTGTGACTGTTGCCATTCGCCGAACCAACATTGGGCAAAGTCCAGATCAAGAAAGTTTGCTCGATTACTTGCCACCCTCGCAGTTCACGCTGTTGCCAAATACCGCTGGCTGCTACAGCGCCGATGAGGCAGTACGTACCTTACGCTTGGCCCGTGAACTACTCGATGACCACCGCTTGGTGAAGTTAGAGGTTCTCGGTGATTCAGACACTTTGTTTCCCAACATGCCTGAAACACTGAAGGCCGCCAAAACACTGGTGGAGGAAGGATTTGATGTGATGGTGTATTGCACCGATGACCCGATTCAATGCCAGATGCTTGAAGACTTGGGTTGTGTGGCCGTGATGCCCTTGGCCTCTTTGATTGGTTCTGGCATGGGTATTTTGAATCCGTGGAACTTGCAGTTGATCTTAGACAAAATTCAAGTGCCTGTTTTGGTAGACGCCGGTGTCGGCACCGCATCAGATGCGGCGATTGCCATGGAGTTGGGCTGCGCTGGGGTCTTGATGAACACCGCCATTGCGGCAGCCAAAGAGCCTATTCTCATGGCTGGCGCCATGCGCAAGGCGGTTGAAGCGGGGCGAGAGGCCTTTTTGGCGGGTCGCATGCCCCGCAAAACTTATCAAGCCACCCCAAGTTCACCGACAACGGGGCTAATCAGTGGTGGAAACCGCACATGACCACTCAGATACCAAACGTATTGAGTATTGCGGGCGTCGATCCATCGGGTGGTGCCGGTATTTTGGCTGACGTTAAAACCATGAGCGCCTTGGGTGGCTACGGCTGCGCGGTGGTGGCTGCCTTGACCGCCCAAAATACCCAAACCGTCACGCATATCCATCCCGTGCCCGCCGATTTTGTGGCGGCCCAACTCGATACGCTGTTCAACGACGTGCGGATCGACGCCACCAAAATCGGCATGTTGGGTCAAGTTCACGTGATCCGCGTGGTGGCTGAAAAGCTCAGCACTTACCTTTGTGAGCACATTGTCTTAGACCCAGTCATGGTCGCCAAAAGTGGTGACATGCTGTTAGAAAAAAACGCTGTCGGTGAACTGCGTGAAGCTTTATTGCCTTTGGCCACCATGTTGACGCCCAACCTGCCTGAGGGTGGGGTTCTAACCGAGAGGCGACCGCCCGAGACCTTGCCCGAAATGCGCAAAATGGCCGAGATTCTTCGCGAGAAAATGAATTACCAAGGCCACCGCTGGGTTTTTTTAAAGGGTGGCCATCTACCCGGTAACGAGACCACTGATTTACTGCATGACGGCGATGTGATGATTACCTTGCCAGGTCAACGGATCCAAACACCAAACACCCACGGCACGGGTTGTACGCTATCGGCCGCACTTGCCACGCTGCTAGCGCGCGGGTTGACCGCCCAACAAGCCGCCCAAGAGGCTAAGGCATATTTAACCCAGGCTATCGCTCAGGCCCACGCATTATCTGTTGGGAAAGGCCATGGGCCAGTGAATCATTTTCATGGTATCTGGGAAAACCCCTAGTACAATGATTTCATTAACTTTCGATGAAATGACCATGAAATTAGCCAGTCCGTCTGATATTGAAAAAGCCCGATTCAATTTAATCGAGCAACAAATCCGCCCTTGGGATGTGAACAACGAGCGTATCCTTGCCGCTTTGCCCTCGGTTGCCCGCGAACGTTTTGTGCCAGCCCAGTTTCGTGGCTTGGCGTTTTCTGATTTGGAAGTGCCATTGGTGGTCCATGGTGTTGACACCAAACAAGTCATGCTTTCACCAAAAGTCGAAGCCCGTTTGGCGCAAGCGCTGGCGCTGACGTCTGAAGACTGTGTGCTGGAAATCGGCACTGGCTCTGGCTATCAAGCCGCTGTCTTATCCAAGCTTTCGCGACAAGTGACCTCAGTCGAAATCGATGCTCGGCTAGTCGCCTTTGCCCAAGAAAATATCGTCAATGCCAAGATTGACAATGTTGCCATCGAAACCGGTGATGGCAGCGAAGGCTGGGGTACAACTGAATACGACGCCATCCTCTTAACAGGATCCTTGCCGGTAATGCCAGATGCTTTTAAGTATCAGCTGCGAGTCGGAGGACGTCTGGTTGCGGTGATCGGCCAAGCACCTGCGATGACAGTGTTTCGCGTGACTCGCATCACAGCGGCGAGCTTTGAGACCGAAACCTTGTTTGAAACTGTTATCAAGCCTTTGGTGGGACCCTGCGTTTCACACTTCAAATTTTGAGAGAACCCATGGTAAAGATGACGCGCTGGATTCGTAGGGCAGTCATCGGTTTGGCCTGTTTTCTGCCAGCTTTACCCGCTAGTGTTTACGCCATGGATTTGGCGCAAGCCTGGCAGCTGGCCTTAAACAACGACCCCACATATCAATCGGCACGTGCCCAATACCGTGCCATGGCACAAAAGATGCCTCAGGCTTTGGCTGGATTGCTACCGCAAGTTGATGGCTCTCTAACGGGCGCCTATCTTGACAGTCGGGCCACGGGTCAACTGAACCAAGTGTTCCAAGGCAGCCGCTCAGCGTGGAACTTAAGCCTCACTCAACCAGTATTTAACTGGTCTGCCCTTCAAACCTATGAGCAATCCAAGCTGGTGGTCGCACGCGCCGAAATCGACCTTCAGATCGCGTATCAAAATTTAATCTTGCGCGTGAGCCAAGCCTATTTTGATGTGCTCGCACGTAAAGATTCGCTCGAGGCTCTTCAGGCTGAAAAACGCTCCATTGACGAGCAGTTGGCAGCCTCTAAGCGACGTTTTGAACTCGGTGACGCCACCATCACCGATGCGCTTGAGGCACAAGCGCGGTTTGATTTGGTGTCGGCCAACATCATCGGCGAAGAAAATAAATTAAGTAATGCTGAAGATGCCTTGGCACGCATCATCGGTCGCCCACCAGAGGCCAACCTTTTGTTTGCGCTGCCCTACAGCATCACCCTACCGGCACCGAACCCCAATCGCTTGGCAGACTGGTCTGCACAAGCCAAGACCGCTAGCCTTGACGTGGTGCGCTCACGGATTGAAACACGAATTGCCGATTATGAAATTCAGATCGCCAAATCAGGCCATTACCCTTCAGTGAGCCTTTCGGCGCAGTCAACAAGTAACACAGTGGGTAATTCGCAAGTGAGGCCTTTTTTTGATGGACGCACTATTGACAATAGCGTGGCCTTGACATTGTCTGTGCCGATTTATTCCGGCGGCGGGGTCAGTGCTCGGGTGGTTGAAAAAGCTGAGTTACAGCAAAAGTCCGTTTACGACTTAGAAGCAGTGCGTCGCCGTGCCTTGCAACTGTCGCGAGAGTATTTTAATGGCGTGCAAGCGGGTCTTGCACGGGTCAAAGGGTTGTCAGCCGCTGAGAAATCCAGTCTATCGGCCTTGAAGGCCAATGTCACGGGCTACAACATTGGGGTTCGGATTAACCTTGATGTGCTTGATGCACAACAACAGCTTTTTGTGACCAAGCGAGACTTGGCCGTTGCCCGTTATTTAACGTTGGTGACGAGCTTGCAATTGCGAGCCAATAGTGGGGTGTTGTCTGAAGTGGACCTCTTAACCATCAACAGTTTGCTCAAACCCCCGGGTTCGCCAGGCACCGGCATCATGCATGATCTCAAAATGCCGCGCTGATTAAACGCCCAGCGAATCTGTTGACGAGGCCTGTTATTGACCGCTTTTGATTTTTCGCACAAGTGATGTCGTGGATCGCTCGAACCGAAACGGGATGGCAACAGCTCGCCCCCCCCATGACTTGACCAAGTTGGTTTCGGCCAACTTACTCATGTCGTAGTCACCACCTTTGACAATCAAATCTGGGCGCAGCCGCTTGATCAGCTCAAACGGTGTGTCCTCATCAAAGCTCGTGACCGCCGCCACGCTTGACAACGCAGCCAGCAAAGCCATGCGATCCATCATGTTATTGAGTGGGCGCTCAGGGCCTTTGCCCAAGCGCTTGGCCGAGGCATCGGTATTGACCGCCACGATTAATGCACCACCGAGCTGCGAGGCTTCTTCAAGATAAGTGACATGCCCACGATGCAAAAGGTCGAAGACACCATTGGTAAAGACAACAGGCGCGACACACTCTTTGCTGTCGCGCCACGCCAAGCATTGCTCAGGTGTCAAGATTTTGGTTTCGAACCCAACACTCACGAAGCGTTGTCCTGGCTGATATTAAACAGCCACTGCCACAGCAGGCGCGGCCAGGCTCTTGCGATACCGGTTCAAATCTTGAACGGTCGCAAACGGCATTTCCATCAAAACCGACATGTTGTGCAAAATTCGGCTGCTGACTTTTTCTTCCCAGACTTTGTCGAAATGGATTTGTTGGTCAAGCCAATGCTCAAGCCAACCGGGCTCAGGCAACTTTGACTGGACCGTGTCTTCCGGATACATGTCTTTGTTGACATGTAAGTTGGTTGGGTGCAGCGCCTGAGCGGTGCGCTTGGCCGAGGCCATTAAAACACCAATCTTGGTGAAAGCTTGCTTGGCTTGCATGGCGATGTCTTGTCCACGATCTTTCAAAGCACGACGCATGTATCGCAGGTAAGCACCCGCGTGGCGGGCCTCGTCGTGGGCAATGGTCTGATAGATGGACTTGATGACGGGTTCAGTGTGCCATTGCTCAGCGCAACGGTACCAATGGTTGAGTCGAATTTCGCCACAAAAGTGCAGCATCAATGTTTCGAGCGCTGGGGCTGGGTCAAACTCAAAACGCACCTTGTGCAGTTCTTCTTCTGTTGGCATCAAATCTGGACGAAAGCGGCGCAAATACTCAATCAGAACCAGTGAGTGCTTTTGCTCTTCAAAAAACCAGACTGACATAAAGGCACTGAAATCGCTATCGTCGCGGTTATCGCGTAAAAACATTTCGGTGGCTGGCAACGCAGCCCACTCGGTGATTGCGTTCATTTTGATGGTTTGCGCTTGCTCGTCAGTGAGCAATGCATCGTCAAACTTGTCCCAAGGAATATCGGCATCCATATTCCAACGCACTGCTTCGAGGGATTTAAACAATTCAGGGTAAATCATTTTGTAATGGCCTTTTAAACGAGTGCTGACATTAGTAACCGCCACAGCCTTCAGGAAAATGACAAAATCAAATTTGTTGCAATTATCAGACAGCCCAAACGCAACCTTACCAGAGATGGAACAACGCCACCCCTAATGCCACTGCTCCCAACACGATCAAAGCGGCCATCAACCGATTCGACAATTGCCGCTCACGGCGTAAGGCCTTGAGCTCCTGCAAAACTGCGGCGCTGTGGTCGGGTTTGGTTAGTGAGGCGTGAATCAAACGCGGAAACTCAGGCAGCAGTTGGGCCCACTGGCCAGCCTCCATGGTCAACTTCTGACGCACGCCGCTCAAACCAACGCGGTCATGCATCCACTTCTCTAAATACGGCTTGGCGGTTTCCCACAAGTCGAGCTTAGGATCAAGCTGACGACCAAGCCCTTCAACGTTTAAAAGTGTCTTTTGAAGCAGAACCAATTGTGGCTGAATTTCCACATGGAAGCGCCGTGACGTCTGAAATAAACGCAAAAGCACTTGGCCAAGCGAGATTTCTTCTAGCGGCCGATCAAAGTAAGGCTCGCAAACACCGCGTATTGCGCCCTCTAATTCTTCTTCGCGCGTGTCCGCTGGTACCCAACCGGACTCGATATGCAAACGCGCGACTCGCCGATAATCGCGTTGAAAAAACGCCAGGAAATTTTGTGCCAGATAATTCTTATCAAACTCTGAGAGCGAACCAACAATACCAAAGTCTAAAGCGATGTAGCGGCCAAGGGTCTTGGGCGCGTCAGACACGTAAATGTTGCCAGGATGCATATCCGCATGAAAAAAACCGTCGGTGAAAACTTGGGTGAAGAAGATCTCAACACCCACCCGTGACAATTCCTTGAGATCGACCCCGGCGGTTCGCAACCGCTCAATCTGCCCCACTGGAATGCCGTACATCCTTTCCATGGTGAACACATTGGTGGCGCAAAAGTCCCAATGCACTTCAGGCACCCACAACAAATCGCCACGGTCTGAACCAGGCCCAAAGTTCCGGCGTAACTGGCTGCAATTGGACGCCTCACGCAGTAGATCGAGCTCGTCATGCAAGTGCTTTTCAAACTCAGCCACCACTTCGCGTGGTTTTAAACGTCGACCATCGGGTGACAAACGCTCGACCCAACGCGCCACCACGAGCATCAAAGCCAAATCATTGTCGATGACTTCGAGCATGCCCGGGCGCAGCACCTTGACGGCCACCTCACGACCATCATGCAGCGTGGCGAAGTGCACCTGTGCAATTGAAGCAGAGGCCACGGGATCAACTTCAAAGTGTGCAAAGAGTTCTGCCGGCGGCGAGCCAAGCGCGAGCTCAATGATCTTAGCGGCTTGCGCCGAAGGGAACGGCGCCACGCGGTCTTGAAGCAGCGCCAATTCATCGGCCACATCCGGCGGAATCAAATCGCGCCGAGTCGAGATCACTTGGCCAAACTTAACAAAAATAGGACCCAATGATTCGAGTGCCAAACGCAACCGTTCGCCGCGAGGCATCTTGGGCGGTGAGCCCATGCGCACAATGCGCAGCAACCGCACCGCGAAAGGATGATCAAAACCCGATAGCACCAGCTCGTCTAACCGGAACTTCAAGGCAACCACCACGATTTTAAAAACGCGCAACACGCTCATGTCTTTTGACTCCTAAGCGTGCGATCAAGACGCTGTTGCAATTGCAGCAAACGCTCTTCAAGTGCGCTGACTTTTTCAGACAGTGCCACGCGATCTGCTTCGAAAGCATCAAAAGCCGCTGTGCCCGTGATCGTCTGGGTTTCATGGGTCGCGTACTCTGCCACGTTTTCTGCCAAGTGCTGACTTGATCGCCAAACGGTGGACAGCAAACTTTTGGCGCCACGCAACACTTGCCGAGCGGCCACATCACCGATGCGCTGTGCCAAGAGATCTTCTAAGTCTGGCCGCCAATGCTTGGCCAAAGTTGAAAGGGTTTGCGCCACCGCAACATCACCGCTCACGTGCAAAAGGCCTGGTTGCTCTGGGAATGGTTGGCCAGGACGCCAACCCAATTTAATCAGGGCCGCTGTGTCCAGTGTCAAACAAACCTGTGGCGCGACGAGCACATCGGCAGGGCTTAGCTTGCCGTCAGTTTCTATGGTCAGTTTGGCTTGAATCGGAGGTGCTTTTATTTCAAACGTGCAACCGGCGTGTTGGGCCAGTAGTGCGCAGGCTTTATCGTTTTGAGCCAACAATCGATTTAAGACAGCGCACAGCAAAGAGGGCGGTGTGGCACCGCCTGGACTGGACAAAATAAAAGAAGGAAAAGACGCGGTAGTGATGGCAGTTGCCTCGAAAAAAAACTCTTACAGAGTTTAACGGTTTCGGCCGCCACACCACCAAATTTGTCTAAGGACGCTAGTCAGAAGCCAGTGGCTACTTCCAAAGGGTATTGATGCCTGTCGCTTAAGCGCGATTACCTGGCAATTGTTGGATGCCGGCCAGCAACCAACCTTGGTTGTTGGGCTTAAAGAGGTTCCAAGCCTCTTCGAAACTCGCGGCTTCAGGCGCATCGTCTTCACGCAATAGGCCAGAGAATCGCACGCTTGCCAAATGGCCGTTGGTCAGCTTCTCGATGCCGAGCATTTCCGCGTTCAACAAAACAATCTCTGTTTTAGAAGCGGCGGTGCGCTCTTGAAGCTTAGGCGCGTACTCAGCGTAAAACTCATCCGTCAAACGCTCACGCAGTTGCTCGAAGTCACGCTCATCCCATGCTTTCTGAACGGCGACAAACTGTTTTTTGGCTTCGCTTAGGAAGGTTTGCTGATCAAAGTCAGCCGGGATGAACCAATCGCCCACTTGAGGTGGCTGCTCAAAATTCGGTGTGCTGGATCCCATTAGGCCCGACAAACCCGTGTTTGGCTCGCGACCTGGCGTGCTACGACGATAGCTGTTGTTTGCACCTCGGGCCGCTGGCTCTGTTGCTGGCGTCATGCCACCACGTAGCGCTCGCAAAATAAAACCGATCGAGAAGTAAACAAACCCAGCAATCAAAGCGATGACCAATAAGTCAGCCAATGCACCGCCCAGACCAAAGTGCGAGAGCAAAGCCGCCAAGCCCAAGCCTGCTGCGATACCAGCCAAAGGCCCAAGCCAACGCGAACCCGAACGTGCGCCTGCGGCTGCACCAGCAGCAGGCGCGCGGGCAGCGGCCGCTGGCATGGTGGCTTGGTTTTGCTTCATCACGTTAGTCGACTGACGACCGCTACTGAAGCCCCCACCAAAACGGCGAGCTTCGGCATCAAAGGACACGGCGACCATGGCGAACGTACTGCCCGCCAAAAGCACGATTGCCAGCATCTTTTTCCAAACGTTATTCATGGTTGTTCGCCTCCGGAGCAATATCACTTGGATTGTAGTGATTAGTGGGGCAATTTTTACCATAACCCCACAAACTTGAAAACGGGCTTTACGCCATTCGTACACCCTCGTGCAGGGCCACCACACCGGCGGTTAAATTGAAAAACTGTACCCGAGCCAGACCCGCTTGGATCATCATGGTCTTAAGGGTTTCTTGATCGGGGTGCATGCGAATTGATTCAGCCAAATAACGGTAGCTGTCCTCGTCCTTGGCCACGGTTTTACCCAACCAAGGCAGGATATTGAATGAGTACCAATCATAAGCGGGTGCCAAGGGTTTACTAACCCTTGAAAACTCCAAAACGCAAAGTTTGCCACCAGGCTTAAGCACGCGAGTCATTTCTTTCAGTGCAATGTCTTTGTGAGTCATGTTACGCAAACCAAAGGCCACGGTGACCCGATCAAAGTACCCGTCCGGGAATGGCAAAGCTTCGGCATCACAGACGGTGCAAGACATAACCAAACCAGCATCTAGCATCCGGTCGCGGCCAACTTTAAGCATTGAGTGGTTGATATCGGTGAGCCACACCTCACCCGTGTCGCCCACGGCGCGTGCCATGGACTTGGCCAAATCACCGGTGCCACCTGCAATGTCGAGTACGCGCATGCCGCGCCGAGCGCCAACGCGGGCAAGCGCGAAAGCTTTCCAGAGCCGATGCATACCGCCGGACATAAGGTCGTTCATGAGGTCGTAACGCGTGGCCACTGAATCGAATACATCGGCCACTTTCCTAGCCTTGTCTGCTTCAGCGACTGTTTGAAACCCAAAGTCTGTTTTTTTGTCTGTCATGGCATGCCTGTTGCTTAAAGTTGCAACCAATGCGCTATGGTAGCTTAAGGAAAACCGCTTTTACGCAAAACCTGCCACGCTGTCATAGACCTGAAATATTCCAGACATAAGATGACAGTAACCAAATAGTCAATCGAGGTGAGCAATCTGCTCAACAGCCATGTCTAGCACCATACTTGTCATTGAAGACGAACCAGCCATCCAAGAGCTCATTGCTGTGAATCTGTCGTTTGCAGGCCACAAGGTCTTACGCGCCTACGATGCCGAGCAGGCCGATACGCTGATCCGTGCTGAGTTGCCAGATCTGATCCTGCTGGACTGGATGTTACCCGGCATTTCGGGCTTGGCGTTTGCGCGAAGATTGCGCAACGAAGAGCGCACCCGTCAAGTGCCTGTGATCATGCTCACGGCCAAAGGCGCCGAACAAGACAAACTCGATGGCTTGGAAGCTGGCGCTGACGACTACATTACCAAGCCCTTTTCGCCCAAAGAACTGATGGCACGTATCAAAGCCGTGTTGCGCCGCCGGGCACCGCAGCTGACAGACGATTTAACTGAAGTGGCTGGCTTAGCCCTTGATCCTTCTTCGCATCGCCTGACAGGTAACGGTCAACCCTTAAACATCGGACCAACCGAATTTCGTTTGCTCCATTTCTTCATGACACATGCTGAGCGTGTTTTTTCTCGGTCACAGCTGCTTGACCAAGTTTGGGGCGATCACGTTTTTGTGGAAGAAAGAACCGTTGACGTTCATATTCGACGCTTGCGCAAAGCGCTTGAGCCATCGGGCCACGACAAGCACATTGAAACCGTTCGCGGCAGTGGCTACCGCTTTACCAACCAAGTCCAGTAAGGCACTTTTGTGCCCGCAGATCCCGCCGCGTGCGAAAATGCGCCTATGCAATGGCATCGGACCCCACTCGTCTATTCGGCTTGCGTCATTGGCGCGGCCAGCGTTCAACTCGTTTGGCACAATCCTATCGGGTGGATTGCCTTGGCCATTGGCGCAGGCGTTTACCTGACCCATCGACGCTATCAAGCCGCCAAGGTTGCCGACTGGGCCAAATCACCTAGCCACAACAAACTGCCCACCAATGTGGGCCCTTGGTCAGACATGGTCAAGCAACTCAACCGCTACATCCAGTTACAGCGCGAATTACTGTCCGAATCTCAAGAAAGCACTGGCGCCATCATGGCAGCAGCCCAAGCACTGCCTGTCGGGGTAATTGCCATGGATGGTAATTTGGAGATCTCCTGGTTTAACCGGGCTGCAGAGCAACAACTCGATCTTGAAGAATCAACAGACATTGGCAAAAACCTTTTGCACCTGATTCGTCACCCCGAGTTTGTGAAGTACGCTCGCCAGCGCAGTTGGCCCGAGCCGCTGATTCAAAAGAGCACGCAAGGTACGCAAGAAAAGTTGTTGATGCTTCAGTTCGTCAGTTATGCCCGCAGTCAACGACTACTTATCATGCGCGACTTGACGCAAATTGATCGGCTTGAGACCACGCGGCGTGACTTTGTGGCGAATGTGTCGCACGAGCTGCGCACGCCGCTGACGGTTTTGTCGGGCTTTTTAGAAACCATGCGCGAGTCGCCCCCAGAGAGCTTTAGCGACGAGCAGCGCACTCAATTTCTCGACCTGATGCAAGAACAGGCTTACCGTATGCAATCGATTGTGGCTGATCTGCTAACCCTCTCTGAACTTGAAAACAGCCCAAGCGCTGATCAAGTGCCTATTGATGTGCCAAGCTTGCTCGAATCCGCGCGACAACAAGCACAAGCCTTGTCGGGCGGGCGCCACGCATTCACTTGGGCGATTGACCCTGATTTGCCACTGCTGGGGTCGCACTCTGAGTTGGCCTCGGCTTTCTCTAACTTACTGACCAATGCTGTGCGCTATACACCTGATAACGGTGAAATACGTGTCTTTTGGGGGCGTGATTCCGAAGGTAAACGGCGTTATAGCGTCACTGACACAGGTATTGGGATCGCCGCCGAACATATTCCTCGCCTCAGTGAACGCTTTTATCGGGTTGATCGCGGCCGCTCACGTGCGGCCGGCGGCACCGGACTGGGTCTGGCCATCACCAAACACATCGCCATTCGCCATGACGCGCAATTGCTTATCGAGAGCCGGCTTGGGCAAGGCAGTACCTTCTCTTTGGTGTTTGAACCTGAGGCGAACGGCACGGCAACCTGATATGCTTTCTTCCTTTCGATTTAAATTGCTTGCCGTCGGAGATTGCAAACCATGTCAAATGACACCATGCCCCCATTTCACTTAGCTTTTCCTGTTCGCGACCTCGCTGAAGCCCGTTCCTTTTATGGCGAACTTCTCGAATGCCCCGAGGGCCGCAGCTCGGATGAGTGGATCGATTTCAATTTTTTCGGTCACCAAATCGTCGCACACCTCTCGCCTGACGAGTGTCGTGAGACCGCCACAAGCGGTGTCGACAACCATCAAGTGCCCGTGCGTCATTTTGGGGCTGTGTTATCGATTCCCTCTTGGCAGGTATTGGCTGACAAACTTAAAGCTGCCAGCACCAAGTTCATCATCGAACCTTATGTGCGTTTCAAAGACCAGCCTGGCGAGCAAGCCACCATGTTCTTCACGGACCCTTCGGGCAATGCGATTGAAATAAAAGCATTCAAAGACATGCAATCCTTGTTCGCCAAATAAGGGGGGCTTCCTTAGAATGGCCAGTCATTGGATCCGCACGATAAGACCCGAGGGTGATCGTTGTCTGATCGTCGAGCTGGGCGACCAGATCGACGAAACCATTGGGCGTCGGGCCAGGCAGCTGGCCCAGGCAATCGAAGCGGCTCGTTGGCCTGAAGTCATTGAGGTGATTGCGGCCTTCGGTACGGTAGCGATATTCGTGACACCCATCGCGCCCCCTTTTGGCGAGGCTTTGACTGACCGCATTCATGCCCTCACGCAAACGATGCCTGAAGTGGCCAACTTGCCAGGGCGTAAAGTCACCTTGCCAGTTTGCTACGACGCGCGGTTTGGCCTAGACCTTGAAAAAGTGGCGGTCAACGCTGGTTTGAGTGTGCCTGGCTTGATTGCGGCCCACCAAGCATCAGTCTGTCAGGTTTTTACCTTGGGCTTCTCGCCAGGACTGCCGTATTTGGGAGTGTTTGATGAACGCTTTGATATTCCGCGCCTTAAAAATCCTCGCTTAAAAGTTAGCGCTGGCTCTGTGGGCATTGCCAACCGCCAAGCAGTGGTTTACCCCCGCACGTTACCCGGCGGCTGGAATTTGATCGGGGCCACACCGATCCGGCTGTTTGATCCCACGGCCGTAGAACCCAGCTTCTTAAAGCCTGGTGATGAGGTCACGTTCAAAGCCATCTCTATCGAAGAATTTGAAGCCCTTCAATCAGAAGCACAATCGACATGAGTTTTAAGATGATCAAACCGGGCATGCTATCGACCTTCCAAGATGGTGGTCGATGGGGGCATCAATCGCTCGGTGTGTCTGTGTGTGGCGCCATGGATTTGGTGTCGCATCACTTGGCCAACTTGATCGTGGGTAACAGCACCGACATGGCTACACTTGAAATCACCTTGATGGGCCCAACCTTGGTCTTTAATCAAGCGTGTTGCGTCTGCCTAACAGGTGCTGACATGCAGGCCAAACTCAACAACAAACCCGTGGCACGCTTTAGGCCCATTGTGATTAAGGCTGGCGAGACACTCACCATGCCACTGGCCAAGGAAGGCACTCGCGCCTATCTTGCTGTGCACGGTGGTTTTGCATTGCCGCTGGTGATGGGCAGCCAAAGCACTTATTTGCGATCGGGCTTTGGCGGCTGGAATGGGCGCGCGTTGCAAGCCGGTGACGAAGTCCGTTTCAATCTCAAGCTGGACGATGCGCCAGAGAAACTCAACAAACTTTCAAACACACTCTGGGACACCCGCATCTATTTACCGAGCAGCTTGGGGGCATGGTCTTTGCGCAAGTCGACCGTGCGCTGGGTCAAAAGTACGACCTGGCCTGAATTCACACGCGAGAGCCAGCAAGCCGTGCTGCTAACGACTTGGCGCGTGGCCAACGACGCCGACCGCATGGGGTTTCGCCTAGACGGGCCGAAGCTAGCCTTAAGTGTGGCGCGTGAAAGGCTGTCAGAACCGACCACTTTCGGTACTATACAAGTGCCAGCAGCGGGCCAACCGATTGTATTAATGGCTGACAGACAGACCTCGGGTGGCTACGCCAAATTGGGTTGTGTGGCCAGTGTGGACCTACCGATCTTGGCGCAAAAAAAACCGGGCGACGAGATTCGCTTTTTGCCTATTGATGTTGAGCAGGCGCAAGCCCTTGATACTGTTCGACAAAATGCATTTGAAGAGCTGGCCGTGCAGTTAGCCAGCATGCATCAACACATTCGAGACACGGTAAGCTCGACCAACCTTACGGGAGATACCATTCCATGACATTAAGCCTAGACATGAATTGCGACATGGGTGAAAGTTTCGGTGCTTGGCCCATGGGCCAAGATGAGCGCGTGATGCCCTTTATCTCATCGGCCAACATCGCCTGTGGGTATCATGCCGGTGACGCCAGCACCATGCGTAAAACCGTGGCCTGCGCTTTGGCTCATAACGTCGCTCTGGGCGCGCACCCCGGTCTGCCTGACATACAAGGGTTTGGTCGCCGTTTTATGCAAATTACGGAGCAAGAAGCCTATGACTTTGTCGTCGCGCAGGTTGGTGCACTGGCTGGCGTTGCGGCTTCACAAGGTGCCAAGCTTAACCACTTCAAAGCCCACGGCATGCTCTACAACATGGCCGTCAAGGATCGTGCATTGGCAAGAGGGCTCGCCCGAGCTGTCGCCGATGTTGACAAGACCTTGGTGTTTTTTGGGCTGGCCGGCAGTCACATGCTCGAAGAAGCGCAAGCGGCTGGTCTAACGGTTGCCGGCGAAGTCTTTGCGGATCGCACTTATCAAGCCGACGGCACTTTGACCCCTCGCAACCAGCCTGGGGCACTGATTACCGATGTTGAGGTGTCAATCAAACATGTTTTACGCATGGTCCATGAAGGGGTGATCATTGCGCAAGACGGTAGCGTGGTCAAAATACAGGCCGATACACTTTGCATCCATGGCGATAAGCCTGAGGCTCCTGCCTTTGCTGAAGCGATTAACAAGGCCTTGGCCGCCGACGGTATTGCGGTTAAAGCCTGCGCACACCGCTCATAATTGGGTTTAAGACCGATACCGATTGAAGCATCAGCGTCTTAATCCCAGGATTTAAGACGCTGATGTCTTTTTGCTAGCGCTAGACCAGCACCCGTTCAATGCCGCCTTGATTGGCCAGTTTGACATAGTCTTCGAGCCAAGTCGGCCCCAGAATATGCTTGGCCATCTCAACCACAATGTAATCAGCTTTGGCGCTGGTGTCAGCCTCAAAACGCGACAAGCCTTGCAAGCATGAAGGACAAGACGTTAGGACTTTGACCTCACCGTTGAAGCCGTCCTCAGCGATCGTGGCCAAGTTTTTGTCGAGCTCTTCTTGTTTGCGGAATCGTATTTGAGTCGAGATATCGGGCCGCGTCACGGCCAAGGTACCCGACTCACCGCAACAACGGTCGGTTTTGATGGCGTCCTCACCCACGAGCGCGCGCACCGTCTTCATGGGGTCTTGCAGTTTCATCGGTGTGTGACAAGGGTCGTGATACATGTATCGAACCCCATCCACACCTTCTAATTTGACGTTTTTCTCGAGCAAGTACTCGTGAATATCAATCAAGCGGCATCCGGGGAAAATCTTCTCAAACTCGTATCCTGACAGTTGGTCGTAACAAGTACCGCAACTGACCACGACTGTTTTGATGTCGAGGTAATTCAATGTGTTGGCCACTCGATGGAACAACACGCGGTTGTCAGTGATGATCTGATCGGCTTTGTCTTTCATGCCGTTGCCGCGCTGCGGGTAGCCGCAACAGAGATAGCCTGGCGGCAATACGGTTTGAACCCCAACGTGCCACAACATGGCTTGAGTGGCCAGTCCGACTTGCGAAAATAAACGCTCAGAGCCACATCCTGGAAAATAGAAAACCGCTTCTGTCTCTGTATCCGTTCTTTGAGGGTCACGGATGATTGGCACGTAGTTGGCGTCTTCAATGTCTAACAACTTGCGGGCGGTTTTTTTGGGTAGACCACCCGGCATTTTTTTGTTCACGAAATGCACCACTTGCTCACGCAGTGGCGCCTTGCCGACAGAGGAAGGCGGCTGCGCAGTTTGTTGGCGAGCGAACTTTGAAAACACGTCGTTGGCCAAGCGTTGTGCTTTGTAGCCCATGCCCACCATGGCTTGACGGGCAAGGTTAATGGTGGCGGGATCTTTGGCATTCAAAAAGAACATGGCCGCGCTCGTGCCGGGGTTAAATGACTTGCGACCCATGCGACGTAATACCGCCCGCATGTTCATCGAGACCTCCCCAAAATCAATATCCACCGGACAAGGATTAAAGCATTTGTGGCAGACCGTACAGTGATCGGCCACATCTTCGAACTCTTCCCAGTGCTTCAAGCTGATACCGCGACGGGTTTGTTCTTCGTATAAAAACGCTTCGATCAACAGCGAGGTCGCTAGGATTTTATTGCGCGGGGAGTAAAGTAAATTGGCACGTGGCACATGTGTGGCACAAACAGGCTTACATTTGCCGCAGCGCAAACAGTCTTTGATGGATGCGTTGATGGCGCCAAGCTCACTTTGTTGCATGATGAGTGATTCGTGACCCATCAATCCAAAGCTAGGTGTCCACGCGTCACGCAAGTCTGCGCCTGGCATGAGTTTGCCGGCGTTGAAGTGGTTGTTGGGGTCAATCTGACGTTTGTAGTTTTGAAATGGCGCCAGCTCTTCTTCAGTCAAAAACTCGTACTTGGTCAAACCAATGCCATGTTCACCAGAAATCACGCCATCCAAATCGCGCGCGATTTGCATGATACGCGCCACCGTCTCATTGGCTTCGTTTAGCATGCCGTAGTCATCCGAATTGACCGGAATATTGGTGTGCACATTGCCATCGCCCGCATGCATGTGCAAGGCCACAAACACTCGGCTCTTTAACACTCGAGCGTGTACAGCCACCAGTTCAGCCAACACAGGTGCCAATGAGGCACCGACAAACGTGTCTTCAAGGTGCTTTAGCACCTCCACTTTCCATGAAATACGCAAGGTGCGGTCTTGCACCAAATCAAACAAAGTCGCGTCGGGTTGCTCAGCCAAGCGAGCCTGAATAGCAGGCATCAGATGACTCAAATCATGCGCCACGAGCGCCAGTTCAACATTGGCTAAGGGCTCATCAAGGTGAGTCAAGACCCAGTGCCAGCGATGCCGAACCGTGTCGATCAACGCATTGGCTTGTGTACACCGGTCGGTCAGCCAATCTTCTCGGCTCATGCTCTCGCCGTCGCCTGAGTCGAGTTTGGCCACCGTCAGGGGCTCAGCCAAGCGTGCTTGTAAGGCGTCTAGCAAACGCAGTTTGTTGCGCGTGGACAGTTCGATATTGATGCGCTCAATCTCGTCGGTGTATTCACCCATGCGATCAAGCGGAATCACCACGTCCTCGTTAATTTTGAAGGCGTTGGTGTGGCGCGCAATCGCCGCCGTGCGGGCGCGGTCAAGCCAAAAGGTTTTACGGGCTTGTGCACTGACGGCCACAAAACCTTCCCCGTGGCGGGTGTTGGCCATACGCACCACTTCACTACAGGCTGCCGCCACCGCGTTGTCGTCGTCGCCCACCACGTCGCCAATCAGCACCATTTTCGGAAAACCGCCGCGCTTACTTTTGGTGGCGTAGCCCACGGCTCGAAGGTAGCGCTCATCAAGGTGTTCAAGGCCAGCCAAAATCGCCCCATTGGCTCGACCCGTGGCGTCAAGGTAGTTCTTGATTTCAACGATCGATGGGATGGCGTCGCGTGCTTGCCCAAAAAACTCCAAACACACCGTGCGCGTGTGACTGGGCATGCGATGCAAGATCCAAGTTGCGGCCACAATCAAGCCATCACAGCCCTCTTTTTGTACGCCAGGCAGACCCGCCAAAAACTTATCGGTCACGTCTTTACCCAAACCCACTTTGCGAAACTGCTGGCCTTTGATCGACAGCACTTCGGTTTTTAGTGGTTTGCTGCCAGGTGTGTAGCGACCGTCAGACCAAATGAGTTCAAACTTTGCCAAGGCTGTATCATGGATTTTGCCGCGATTGTGTTCCAAGCGCGTGACATCAAGCCAGTTGCCTTGCGGGTCAACCATGCGCCACCATGCCAAATTGTCCAATGCCGTGCCCCACAACACCGCTTTCTTGCCACCTGCGTTCATGGCCACGTTGCCACCCACGCATGACGCATCGGCCGAAGTCGGATCAACCGCAAAGACAAAGCCCGCCCCTTCGGCAGCCTCAGCCACGCGACGCGTGACGACACCAGCGCCGCAGCGAATCGTGGCCACGGGCTCAGCCACCCCCGGTAGCGCGCTCATTTGAACGGCACCCAAGGTGTCGAGCTTTTCTGTGTTGATCACCACCGAGCGCCAAGTCAATGGCAAAGCACCGCCGGTATAACCCGTGCCACCGCCACGCGGGACGATGGTCAAGCCCAACGCGATGCAACCGCGCACCAAGCTGGCCATTTCAATTTCAGTGTCAGGGGTGAGCACCACAAACGGATACTCAACGCGCCAGTCAGTGGCATCTGTCACGTGTGAGACGCGCGACAGACCGTCGAATTTGACGTTGTCTTTTTTGGTGAGTTTGCCCAAAACTTTGAGCACTTGCCGGCGAAGCTCAGCCGTTTGCTCAAACGTCGCCTCAAAGGTGCTGACCGCTTGGCTTGCTTGGGCCAGCAAACCCGCAACTTTCTCATCGCGTGACAAATTATCTGAAGCACGCCGTTGATCGATTTCGTTTAAACGATGGCGCAGGGCTTGAATCAGCAACTTGCGCCGTTTGGGGTTATCGAGCAAATCGTCTTGCAGGTAAGGATTGCGTTGAACCACCCAAATATCACCCAAAACTTCGTAGAGCATACGCGCTGAGCGGCCCGTTTGGCGTTGCGCACGCAAATCGCTTAACCACTGCCAAGCCTGCTCACCGAGCAGACGCGTGACCACTTCTTTGTCTGAAAAAGAGGTGTAGTTGTATGGGATTTCGCGCAACCGTTGCTCAGCTTGAGCCGGGGCTTGGGTGGCGAGTAAATGGCCGGCAATGGGGGCATTCATGGTGTGGTGGATTCTCTGGTCATAGGCCCTTAAAGAGATATTTTAAGGTAAAGACACCTTAACCTTGTCAAAAATCGCGCACAAACCCGCATCAGACACCCGATATGACGGGAGCCGAGGCTCAATTAAAAGGCCAACACTGCCCACACCAAGAACGCATAACGCGCGAATTTTCCAACCGCCATCCAAAACAAACACCAGCCAAATGGCAGCCGTAAGCCACCGGCGACCAAGCAAAGTGGGTCACCCACCACCGGCAGCCACGACATGATAAGCGCACCAGGGCCCCAGCGATCAAGCCATGCGTGAGCTTGTTTTAAGCTGCGCTTTTGTTGTTGTTCTGTTGGTTTCGTTGGTTTTGGTGAACTCGCGTGATACCGCTGCCAAATGTTAATCGCCCCACGGCCCATGCCATAAGTGATGGCACCACCAACCGTGTTGCCCATGCCCACGGCAATCACCACCAAGACCCGGTCCATCGTTGTAAAAGGCCCTTGGGTAAGAAGATAGGTCACAACCACTGGCTCGGAGCCAAACGGCAAAAGCGTGGCGGCTAACAAACCGGCTGAAAACAGCGCAAATAAGCCTGTCATCATGTGAGAGGCCCCAACCGCTGGCTTTTAGAGCTGCCGGCATCGAGTCCATGAGACAATTCAATTTTCAAGTTCATGATGGTTTTATGTCAACGGATTACCTAAAACGCATTCTGACGTCCAAAGTCTACGATGTTGCGCTTGAAACACCGCTTGAAGTTGCCCCTAACTTGTCGGCGCGACTAGACAATACCGTTTGGCTTAAGCGCGAAGACACACAACCGGTCTTTAGCTTCAAACTGCGTGGCGCTTACAACAAGATGGCTCATCTTAGCGCGAGTGCGCTGGCACGCGGGGTGATCGCCTCGTCGGCCGGCAACCATGCGCAAGGCGTGGCGCTGTCTGCTCGCAAACTGGGCTGTCGGGCCGTGATTGTGATGCCCACCACCACCCCGCCCGTCAAGATTGACGCGGTGCGTCGACTAGGCGCCGAGGTGGTGTTACACGGTGACAGTTATTCAGATGCATTTGACAAGGCCACTGAATTGCAAGCCATCGAGCAACTGACCTTCGTGCACCCCTTTGACGACCCAGACGTGATTGCCGGCCAAGGCACGATCGCGATGGAAATTTTGCGACAACACCCTGGACCAATTGACGCGATATTTGTGGCGATCGGCGGCGGTGGCTTGATCAGCGGTGTAGCCACTTACGTCAAAGCGTTAAGACCCGAGATAAAAATCATTGGTGTGCAAACCGAAGACTCTGATGCCATGGTGCGCAGTGTCAAAGCGGGTAAACGGATTCGTTTATCCGAGGTGGGCTTATTCTCTGATGGCACTGCCGTCAAGCAAGTTGGGATTGAAACGTTTCGTTTGACGCGGCAGTACGTTGATGATTTTGTGGTGGTGGATACTGACGCCATTTGTGCAGCGATCAAAGACGTGTTCCAAGACACCCGCAGCGTGCTTGAACCGGCTGGCGCCTTGGCCGTGGCGGGTGCCAAGCAATACGCTCAATCACATCGCTGGAAAGACAAAACATTGGTGGCCATCGCCTGCGGGGCCAATATGAACTTTGATCGATTGCGATTTGTGGCCGAGCGCGCTGATGTCGGTGAAGCCCGTGAGGCACTGTTTGCCATCACGTTGCCCGAAGAGCGCGGCAGCTTTAAGCAACTGTGCGAATTGGTGGGTCCGCGTAACGTGACTGAATTCAATTATCGAATTTCTGACGCCAAAAAAGCACACGTTTTTGTGGGCATCCAAGTTAACCAAGCGCAAGAACCCACGCGTTTGGCCAAAGAGTTCCGTCAGTACGGGTTTGCCACGATCGATCTAACACAGGATGAAATGGCCAAAACCCACCTAAGACACATGGTTGGTGGGCGTTCACCGTTGGCTGATAACGAGGTGCTATATCGCTTTGAGTTTCCAGAGCGTCCCGGGGCACTGATGCGGTTCTTAAACAACATGCGCCCTGAGTGGAACATCAGCCTGTTTCACTATCGCAACCAAGGCGCAGACTATGGTCAGATTTTGGTGGGTATTCAAATCCCAGCCGGCCAAAAGGGTAGCTTTAAGTCGTTTTTAAACGACGTTGGTTACCCTTCTTGGAACGAAACTGAAAACCCAGCCTATCGCTTATTTTTATAAATCCGCGGCATCAGTTTGCTGAGGTGACCGTCACAGCAGCAGCAACGGCTCGGGCACGCTCACGCGCCACATCGATCGTATCGGCGGCGGCCAAGCCAACGCCCAAACGGCGCTTGACGAATGACTCGGGTTTGCCAAAAAGGCGTAAATCTGTGCCCGGCACGGCCAATGCATTGGCCAGCCCCTCAAACATCACGGCTTGAGCATCAACCCCACCATAAATGACGCGACTCGCACCCGGCGAGCGCAAACTGACCGATACCGGAAGCCCCAAAAGCGCACGCGCGTGCAACTCGAACTCGCTTTGGGTTTGTGTCACCAGTGTCACCAAGCCCGTGTCGTGTGGTCTCGGGCTGACCTCAGAAAACCAAACCTGTTCGCCTTTGACAAACAACTCCACCCCGAATAGACCCAAGCCACCGAGTGCCTCAGTGACGGCTTGCGCCATTTCACAGGCCCGCACTAGCGTGTCTGGCGGCATGGCTTGTGGCTGCCAACTCTCGACATAATCACCATTGACCTGCAGATGACCAATCGGCGGACAAAAATGCGTCTCAACGCTGCCGTCCAGGCCGCGGGCTCGCACGGTGAGTAAGGTGATCTCATAGTCGAAAGTGACCCACCCCTCAACAATGACTCGAACCCCTTCGACACGGCCAGCCGTCATGGCCAAGTCCCAGGCTGCGGCCAAATCGCCTGCACCGCGAACCACACTTTGACCCTTGCCTGATGATGACATGATGGGCTTGATCACGCAGGGAAACCCGACTGCCTGGGCGGCTTCGGTCAATTGCGTCAAATTATCTGCAAAGCGGTACGGTGACGTTGGCAAACCCAAGGTTTGGGCCGCCAGTTCACGAATACCCTCTCGATTCATGGTCAGTTGGGCCGCACGCGCCGTTGGTACCACTTGCAAAGCTTTCCCATTTTGAAGTCGCCCTTCGATCTCGACCAATAAGTCAGTGGCGATGGCTTCGATTTCTGGCACGATCACGTGCGGTTGATAGCGATCAATCACCGCTGCTAAGGCCTCTCTGTCGGTCATGTCGACCACCTCGGCGTGATGCGCCACTTGGTGCGCTGGGGCATTGGGGTAGCGATCGACCGCCACCACTTCGACCCCGAGCCGCTGCAGGGCAATCACCACTTCTTTGCCCAGCTCACCCGAGCCTAGCAACATGACCCGCTTGGCCACTGGCGTTAAAGGGGTGCCCCAATGAGGTGCGGCGAGGATTTGGGGGTCAGGTTTGAGGTGGGCCATGCCAGCTCCAGCAAAAGTCGTTGTGATGGGACTTGTTTTAGCATAACGGCCTTCATCAGCGCCCAAATCTAATCATGTCCATGGCGAAGTGACATGATTAGATTAGAGACATGAATGCCACACACAACTCCGACGCCGCTATTTTGCTGGCTGGCCAACAAACCCTCGCCCTTGAGGCGCAAGCCCTGAAGTCGCTTGGCGAACAACTCGACGATGCGTTCGTGAATGCTGTTCGTGTCATTTTGGCTTGCCACGGGCGAGTGGTGGTTTGTGGCTTAGGCAAGACTGGTCACGTGGCCCGTAAGCTCGCGGCAACACTGGCTTCTACCGGCACACCGGCGCTGTTTATGCACGCGGCTGAAGCACTACATGGCGACTTGGGTATGCTAACGGCCAATGACGTCTTGGTGGCGCTGTCGCACTCGGGCAGCGGACATGAGTTGCTCATGATCCTACCAAGCGCTCAGCGTTTGAAGGTGCCGGTGATTGCCATGACAGGTCACCCAGACTCTGATCTGGCCAAACTCGCTGACATTCACTTGCACGTGCGAGTCAAACAAGAAGCCTGCCCGCTGAACTTGGCGCCAACCACCAGCACGACCGCGGCGTTGGCCTTGGGAGATGCGCTGGCGGTGGCCACATTACAGGCCCGTGGCTTTAATCAAGAAGATTTTGCACGCGCCCATCCTGGCGGCGCCTTGGGTCGGCGTTTGATTACTCGAGTACGCGATGTCATGCGCCATGGCACAGCGCTGCCAACGGTCACCGAAGATGCCTCAGTGGCCCAAGCGTTGATGGAGATTTCTAAAAAAGGCATGGGCATGACCGCGGTTGTCGACCACCATGGGCGCGCCGTGGGCATTTTCACCGACGGTGACTTGCGACGCTTGATCGAAGCCCAAGGCGATATTCGCCAAGTGCCCATCAAATCGGGCATGTCACCATCGCCACAACACATCTCGCCCGATGTTCTAGCCGTGCAGGCAGCGAGCATCATGGATGAGCGACGCATCAGCCAGTTGCTGGTGGCCGATGAGGCGGGCCTACTGGTCGGCGCGCTACACATGCACGACCTGATGACGGCCAAAGTGATATGAAAGCGCTTTTTACCCACCCCGCTGAAGCCTTGGTGTTGGCTCGCATTCCCGCCGATGTGGTGGCACGCGCCCAAAAAATTCGGCTAATGGTGTTTGATGTTGATGGCGTTTTAACGGACGGCAGTCTTTGGTACGGTGAGCAAGGTGAGTCGCTGAAACGGTTTCATGTGCTTGATGGTCATGGCCTCAAAATGCTCACCGCGAGTGGCATCATCGTGGCCCTAATGACTGCCCGTGACAGTGTCATACTGGCACGACGTGGTGCTGAGCTTGGCTTGGCACATGTCTATCAGGGTGTGCGCGACAAAGCCGCAACCCTAACCAAACTGGCGTCAGATGAGGGCGTGGCACCTGATGCTGTGGGCTATATGGGCGATGATTTGATTGATCTCGCCGCCATGCAGCGCGCAGGCTTGGCCGTATCAGTACCCAGCGCTCCAGCCTATGTGGCCCAAGGTGCGCATTGGGTCACCACGGCACAGGGCGGCCAGGGTGCGGTGCGCGAATGTTGCGATGTGATGCTTGCCGCTCAAGGCAAGCTTGGCTCATTTCTTCAGCCCGGGGTGAGTTTGCCCGGCGCAGTTCAATGAGGCACACCCGATGAAAGATCGTTTCCCCACCATCATGTCCGTGGTTATTTTGGTGGCGCTGGTGATTGGCACCTGGGTGGCTGCTGAACACACCAAACGGGCCGTGGTGATCGAAGCCGCCGCCAAGAAAACACACGAGCCTGACAGTTGGTCCAAAAACTTCACCGTGGTTCGAACCAATGAAGAAGGCTTGCCGATTAGCCGTCTGGTGGGCGAATACCTGGAGCACTTCCCCGATGATGGTTCGTATGACATCACCAATCCTGTCGCCACCAATGTCCCCAAAGAAGGCCGTGTCACACAAGGTACCGCGAAAATGGCCACGGTTTTGGATGAGGGCAATCGCATCGTGCTCAAGGGCGACGCCTACGTGTTTCGTCTTCCAGAAAAAGACGATACCGACCCGATTAATGTGCGCAGCGAAGAAATGACCATGCTCGTCAAAGAGGATGTTGCTTACACTAACCTATCCGCAGTGGCACGCGATGGTCGAACCCGGCTATCCGGCATTGGCATGCGCTACGACAATAAAACAGGTGAACTAAGCGTCAAACAGTCCACTGACGTTGAGATCAGCCCCAAAAAACTGGAGAACACGACCCCATGAGGTCCATTTCAATTGCGCTTTTGATGCTACTTACGCCTTTTGTCGGCATGTCCATGGCACTGGCCCAGATCAACATCCTATCAACGCAAAAAGGCGACAGCACTGACCCGGAGCCCGCGACTCAAATTTTATCGGACACCTTGGTCTACGACGATGCCAAAAAAACCAGCCGTTTTACCGGTGACGTGGTCATGACACGCGGGCTTTTAACGCTCCGTGCTGATGCACTAGACTTGCGCGAAGACAGCGAGGGTTTTCAGTTTGGTATTGCTACCATGGATGAGGGCAAACGCGTCTACATTCGTCAAGAGCAGCCTGAAGAATACAGAGTGCTCGAGGGTATTGGTGAGCGGGCCGAATACGACGGTAAGGCTGAGACCTTTGACTTGATTGGCAAGGCGCGAGTGACCCGTTACATTTGTGGCAACCCCTTTGACACCATCAGTGGCGAGCGGGTTCGCTACAACCAAAAGACCGACACCTACCGGGCCTTTGGTGGCACCAACTCAGACACCGCTGACGGTCGGGTTCGCTCGGTGGCACAGCCCCGCACCAAGATAGATGCGGCGATCGAAGCCTGCCGCGTTCTTCATGCCCAAGGTCAGTTGCCGGCTGGGGTGCCCGCACCGGAGAAGCCTTAATGAGCAAGATCACCGCAACCCCCGAACCCATCAATAGAACTGGCTGGCTCGACGCAGTGGGTTTGCGTAAGTCTTACGGTGGTCGCATGGTCGTACAGGACGTGTCACTTAACGTCAACAGCGGCGAAGTGGTGGGTTTGCTTGGGCCCAATGGTGCTGGCAAGACCACGAGTTTTTATATGATTGTGGGTTTGGTGCAAGCCGAAGCGGGGCGAATTGAAATCGATGGTGTTGCGATCACCAGCTTACCGATACACAAACGCGCGCGCCGCGGCCTTTCATACCTGCCACAAGATGCTTCAGTCTTCAGGCGCCTGAATGTTGAGCAAAATATTCGTGCGGTGCTGGAACTCCAAATCGATGCCCAAGGCCGTGCCATCGGCAAGACAGAAATCAACACCCGACTTGAGATGCTGCTCGATGAGTTACAGATCAGTCATCTTAGAAAAAACAGTGCCCTGTCGTTGTCGGGTGGCGAGCGCCGTCGTGTTGAAATCGCACGGGCATTGGCCACGAGCCCACGGTTTATTCTGTTGGATGAACCGTTTGCAGGTGTTGATCCAATTGCTGTGATCGAGATTCAACGCATCGTGCGATTTCTAAAAAGTCGTGGTATCGGGGTGTTGATTACTGACCACAACGTGCGTGAGACATTGGGTATTTGTGATCGGGCTTACATCATCAGCGATGGAGCCGTCCTAACAAGCGGCGTCCCTGATCAAATCATCGATGATCCAGCGGTCAGGCGGGTCTATCTGGGTGAACATTTCAGAATGTAACTATTTGATCACTGGCTTGATTTCCTGAAGCAACCCGATACACTGAAATGACAATGCAACATTAAGCATTGTGTTCATGAAACGCTTGCTCGAAAGGAGATCGATATGAATGTGCAAATCACTGGTCATCACCTGGAAGTTACCCCAGCTATTCGTGAGTACATCAACACCAAGCTTGAGCGAGTCAGTCGACATTTTGATCATGTGATCGACACCAAAGTCATTCTTTCTCTAGAGCCATTAAAGCACCGGGCTGAAGTCACCCTGCACATGCGTGGCAAAGACATTCATTGCGAAGCAGCGGAAGAAAATTTGTATGCAGCGATCGATTTATTAACCGATAAAGTCGACCGCAAAGTGGTCGACCACAAGAAAAAAACCCAAAGTCATTTTCAGACGCCCGCTAAACGGCAGATCGTCGCCGAAAATGAGCCCATCTAGGTCCTTCTGCAGTCAAATGAATACTAAAAAAGTCTTATGTATTTAATTATTGCACTGCCGCATAAACCCTTATAATTTACGACATGAAACTCTTGTCGCAAATTCTGTCCCCGGAAAACGTTGTTCTAGACATTCCGGTCACCAGCAAAAAAAGGGCCCTCGAACAGATGTCATTATTGTTCGAGAATCATCAAGGCCTCGAGCGAGTCAGCGTCTTTGACAGCTTGTTCGCTCGAGAGCGCTTGGGCTCAACGGGCTTAGGGCACGGCGTTGCTGTGCCTCACGGGCGAGTTAAAAATATTGACAGCCCGTGCGCGGCTTTTGCTCGACTGGCTCAGCCCGTGGCGTTTGACTCCCCTGATGGGCAGCCCGTCGATCTGATTCTTGTTCTTATCGTCCCCGAAGCCGCAACGCAACAACATCTGGATATACTCGCGGAGGTTGCACAGCGCCTGTCAGAACCGTCTATTCTCGAGCAGTTGAGACGCGAGACTGATGCGATGCGTATTTACGAAATCCTAACGGTCACGAATACATTAGCTAGCGAATAGTCGGAGGCGACGATGCTGTCGGTACAAAACCTCGTGCAAGACAACGCCGAAGATGTGGCGTTTGAATGGCTAGCAGGTAACGGCGGCGCTGAACGTCGCATCCCAGACGATGGTCGTGCGGCGGCTGATCTGATCGGTCACCTGAACCTCATCCACCCGGCTCGCATCCAAGTGTTTGGACGCGAGGAAATGGCGTACTACAACCGCTTTGACGCCAAACGAAGACGCCATCACATAGAAGAGCTAGCCTCTGGTGG